>Ga0116231_10013828_pt1 | contig 11128 bp, 8 predicted proteins | sample S1TSphgellanicum_2_FD_89695 | JGI IMG/M metagenome (GOLD analysis project Ga0116231, IMG submission 89695) | Host-associated microbial communities from peat moss isolated from Minnesota, USA - S1T2_Fd - Sphagnum magellanicum MG | ecosystem: Host-associated > Plants > Peat moss > Unclassified...
TGGTATGTTTATTTTAAAAAAATTTTTTAATTTTAAAAATTGTGTTTATGTTTTTTCTAAGGGAGTGGGGAAAGAGAGGAGGATGAGAAGGGGGGGGGGGGGGAGGGAGGGGGGGTAAAGGGGGAAGTTGCACAAAATGTTGAGGTACATTAGGTTTATTAATGAGATGTTGGCCAAAATTGAAATTTTATGGAAGGACCTAGAACATCATTTGTGGTTTAATGATTATATATATATATATATATATATAAAATATGAACAACATTGTGATTTTGGATCACCATGGCTTGTTAATTTACAATAACACGGACTACTTCAAGTCATACCCAACATAAACATTATTTGCCATTTGATCATTTACAAGGGATGAATACTTTTAATATATTTTTGGAGATATGGGGTACATGGGGGAAGAAATGTTCAATATGTAAAAAATAGGGAAATCAAAATTTTCACCAAATGTGAACCATGGTGTAATCGAAGTTTATAAAAAAAATGCATGCAAGGTTTAGGGTTTAAGTGAAAGGGGGAATCAATGGATTCAAAAGGAAACGAAGACCCCTCATGAAGAATTTTGATTTATACAAAATCAAAGTTTTCACATCTTTTCCAAGTTGAAGTTGTCGTCACCAATTGTTTACATTGGCATTGAGTGAATTTCACATATAAGGTCATTAAAAATTACAACCCCAACATTGTTGCAAAGGATGGACAAGAAACTACTAACTATAGGTCTAAAATTGCCTAATTTTTATTTAAAACTCCTTTGAAATCATTGTTCATTTTTTTCCATTTTCAAATTGTTAATATTTATCTTGCATTTCCACTCATAATTAATGTCCATTTTGTTTAGTAGAAAGGCATCACAAAAATTAGATGTGAAAGAAAATCAACTCACCATGTTCCTTTGGAATTCATTGTCATTATTTCCCCTTTGGTCAATTTTCTGATAAGGGTTAATTTCTTAGTAAAAGAAATCATAGGGATAGGGTCCAAGAGGTTGCATAATGGTCGTTTTGTTTGAATCATTAAGGGGAAAGCTAGGGTTAAAAAATGAGGTTTAAGTTATGGGTATGTCATCAATGAGATTTTGTTGCTTCTTTAATACATTTTAGGTTGCATGCCCATTCTCAAATTTCCAAACATTACAACAATTCATCACATTATAATGTTATTTGTCTTAAACATTCCTTATTTGAATTATTTGTTTTCAACCCCTTCCAATTTTCACACAAATGGTCCCTTAAGGTCTCCTTGGCAAACATGGCCTTGAAAAACATTTAGGTAACCTTGGTAAACAACTTTCCACACTACATTAGAGATTAATTGAATCACATGTTTTTGTTAGTGTTATAAACAAAAAAATGAATGTTGTATGACATTGCTAATGTGTTGATTTGTAACAATTCCATAATTTGCTGATGCACATTATTTTAATGGGGCTATATTTCATTGTGCAAAATAATTAACTTGAATTGTTGAATTTCTACCATGAAATCAATAGGTTTTTAAATGCATATGATCCCTTAAAAAAAACCCACAAACATACAATATTTGGTCATCTTTTGAATTTTTAGGGGTTTTGGATAATTCAAAATTCCAAAAGTTTCAAGATTTCAAAGCCTTTAGAATTCCATGGATAAAAAATTCTAGAAGCCCTCTAAAAATTTTAAACCTTCAAATTTTCAAATGATTATACCAAAGAAGGAAAAAACCATACTTGAAAAAAAATCAAACCCAAAAGGAAGAGGATCAAACCAAGAAAAAAAATTGACCCAAGAAAAAAAAGAACCCAAGAAAAAAAAATCAAACCCAAGAAAAAGAAGATCAAACTAAGACCAAGAGGAAGATGATTAAACCACCATTAACAAGAGGATCAAACCAACAATAAAAGGAAAATGATTAAAAAACCACCAATATCAAAAGGAAGAAGATCAAAAATATCAACACTAAGAAAAAAAGGATCAAAACTATCAACATTAACAAGAGGAGGATCAAAATTACTATCAATAAGAGGATAATAAAAGGATTAAGGGTTTTAGGATAAAGAAGAAAAGATCATATAGATGTCAATGCCATGGAGTTCATTCATATGAATGCTTATTCATGACTTGTAGTGAACTTGTACCTAATTCCTAGTTTAATTTCAGTTCACTCTCAGTTAACTTTTAATTAAATTTTAGTTCATTTCGAATTAATTCTTAGTTTGTTTTTAGTTTAATCATAATTCATTTCTAGTTAACATTTAGTTAATTTTAATTCACTTTTAGTTAATTGTCAGTTCATTTCCAGTTAATTCATAATTAACTATCAATTCACTTTTAATTGAATCTTAATTTATTTTTAGTTGGGTATTAATTCACTCATAGTTCACACATGGATGGACATGGGCTACATGTTAGTTGAAAGTTTTTTGAGAATTTTTTTACAAAACAAGACCAATAAGATGAGGTGCATACCTCAACATTTCCAAGCTTGATTCTAAGTTTTTTAACTCAAAAAAAGTTCATGCTAATCCCCAAGCACATGTTTTTTCTTTTTGCATTATAACTTTGCATTCCTTTTGTTTTGTGCTCCCCTCCAAAACCTTTGTGTTCTTGTTTTAAACCTCATTACACATGAACCTTTTACCAAAAAAAATGTTTTAAGAAAACCTCACATGAAAGATAACACACGTCGAAAATACACACAAGAAATGTGCATAAAGAACAAGAGCTTTTACAACATGGTTTTGTGACATGTTGAAAATTCAAAACTCAACACAAAATTGGTTTCGCATTGTGTTTCAATGCAAAATCTAATTTTGAGCCTTGTCAAAGCTTTTTGTAAAATTTTCACCTCATCTTCTCAATGTTGGTTCATGTTTTGAAAAAACACAAGTGTTGACCCCATGTTTGAATTATTTTATGGAAAAACCTAAGGTTATAAATTTATTTTGGCATGATGTGAAAGCATAGTGGCAAGCAAATAAGTATAAGACACAACATGCATGGGTGAGGTTTGATCAATTACATCTCGAAGTAAATGTTATGGAAGAGGAACACACATTATAAAGTTGATTAATCAATTATGGAAAGGGAACTATATGCAGGGTGGGGAAAATGCAATTTCATGGAACAACTTTTGGTAACCTGATTCTTCTAGAAGCTTCAAATTTGTGTGAATTGTTTTTAAGAAGAATTGTTTGGACTTTCTCCTTCCATGTTTAAGGTGAAAAACTTTTCTTAACCAACAAAAAATAAAACAAATTCTTTGATCATGTTTGATCCGCTTGTAAAGTGCATGCTATTCATAAGGTTGAATTTGTGAGATGTTATTTTGTCCATGCAAATGGAGTGATGCATAATTGTTTTGGCAAGTGGAAGAGTTATTGAACTTATACTAATCGGAGAAATATGTTTTAATTTTGCATCAAAATCCACTTCATGGTCTAGATGTTCACATTCTCTTTGAAAGTGATCTCTCATTTTCTTAATTCTATATGCCCATGAAATGTTACATCATTGTAGAAGCTCAACCAAGCTCAATGGCAAGTCTTTCTTCAAAAATGATTGGTTGGTTTTGTCAAAACAAATTCATTAGTTGTTGATTGATGCCAATTTATGCATCTATAACATTCATGTTGTTGTGGTAACATGGCACACCATGCAATTGGTTATAAGACAATGCAAGCAACATGAGCCTACTTTGAAATCTTTATCAAGCTTTATGGCTTTTGCAATTGGTAATCTTTATCAATTATTCATTTTGGAATAACTAGTGATGGCAATAGCACGTGTGACACAAAGGACCAATAAGAGGAATTGAAAAGTGGTGTGGAGGTTTTGCAACAAGAGTTTAATGCATTTGTGTAGGGAATGCAAGAGCAAGGATGGAAGCTTAGTATGCTTGTGTTCAAAATCCCCAACAACGCACCAATTCAATTGAAAGTTATTTGCTGAATGAGCTTCTTTACACTTGGAACTTTAACACAATATCTTGACACATGCAAAATTTCCCTTATGATTACACAAAGGGATTCAACCACACCCACTCACAATTCTCTTTGTGAAATATAGACAAATTGATTTAGCAATGTAGAGACAATCTTGACAAACTAATTCAGCAATGTAGAGACAATCTTGACGAGATCATTATGGCTTACTACCATATATCTTAAATTCAACATCATTTTGAATCATGATATGGTTTCCTTTTGTGTTTTTTCTTTGTGTGAAGGCATTTGGGAGCCTTCCAATGGTATTAACCATTAGCCAATCCTTGAAACATGAATTGACAAGATTGTGTTGATTGTTGCCTCCTTCTCCTATTCATGCATTGGTCGTGTCTACTAAGTGTTGTAGGAAATCGGGTGAACTATTGGGTGTGAGGAGATGGGGAATAGATGCATTGCAATGCTTTCTCCACAACTCATTGCCACATGCCATGCAAAGTCTCCTCAATTGAATGCAGAGAGAAGTAATACAAGTGAGGCATAGGCAAATGCTCACATATATGCATTGAAAAATTGATGACATGACATTCTATGGGTACGTAACACAATTTCACCAAAAGGGGAAAAAAATGCAAACATTGCATATGGGTGGAGCTGGATCAAGTATGAGAGAAAACTAGGTTTTGCTAGATACTAATTTCAACATGTTAATTCTAAACCTCCGCATGAAAACAAGACTTGATGTCACCTTTACCTCCATCCCTCACCAAGGACGTTTCATCTTGAGTTGCACATGCCCTTGATCCCCTTAGCACTTTGGGCTTTCAGTAGAGAATATTTGCAGCTACTATTTGGGCATAAGTATATTGAGAGCTACGGCAATTCTCCAGAAACCTTCGTCATCATAGAAGAGTTAATCCCTCAATTCATTTTTCGGTTGCTCCCATAGTAAATTGTCAAACATCTATTGGAAGCTTGGTTCACAACACACACAATCACCCCCAAAAACAAATGATAATTCTCACCAGATATCAAAGAAAGAAATCTGGGTCGGGAAACCACTGTACCTTGCCACTATGATTTTGGAGACAAAATCATGTGCTTCAGAAAGAAAGTCTTTGTGTGCTGCTTTCATGAAGACAAGATGATCATCCATCATCACTGCTTGCACATCTGCAAAGAGAAAACTTCCAATTTGAGAGATTCTTCATAGGTATATCTATGATATGAGAAATTTGGGATTCTTGGAAGTCCATTATTGTCACAAAAACCTGAGCTCAAACAACAACAACACATCACAGTGAACCCTGAAAATTTCACCAACTTTTGGGCTAAAGATTTTGTAAAAGCAAGCTAGCATATCTCCCAAAAACATTTATAAGAAACTTTGGGATATTCCAAGTTCTTCAAAGTTCAAATCAAGGAGGAAGTGACAACAAACACACAAACAGTAGTACATGTGGATAGATGCAATGCAAATCTGTACTTGGTTTCTTATCATGAGCTTTCAGATTCAAGGTTGCAAGGGAGAGAGAGAGGGTGAGGCTATTCTCTGCACTTTCCAGAGCTTTTCAAAACTGAGCTTTTATCTGAACACCATTCGTGACATGATGGAAGGGAGCTCGAGGGCTGTTCTTTGTGCTTGCCAGAGCTTTTCAAAACTGAGCTTCTATCTGAACACCATCAGTGACATGATGGAACTCCTGAAAATGATAGTTTGTGTATCCTTTTCACCAGTTTGGTGCTGGTTTTGCAGGTCAAGAAAGAGAAAAACTTTGGCAGGAGTTTGCTGCAGATCCAAAAATTGCAGTGATGGGATCACAGATTGGACAAGGTAAACTAAGCATATGTTTGCTGCAACATTTCTCTTGCAGATGGAAGAAGTTGGAAGAGCTTTATGGCTAGAAAGATACCCTGGTATGCATGATCTGCAAGAAATGTGCAGCTTATCAGATTGGTATTTGAATTTCTAGTTGCAGAAGAATGCAACACATTGGGATTTCAAGCATGAGAAGGAAACACATGAGGGACTATTGTGGCTTATTGACCAAGAGAACCATCCATGGCTGGAAGTAGAGATGGCTGCAATGGCAGCAGGACTGTGCAATTCCCTGGCATAGAAGGCTTGCAAAATGCAGCAAGGCTCCACATCATGAGAATACAATTGAGTAGCATATACCACCACAAGAAGGTATGATTCCAAACAGATCTGTTTTTGTTGCAGTGCTCAACTCATGCTCTAGTTTACTAGTGCTTGAAGAGGGGGTAGGCATGTTCATGACCAGATCATTTGAAGCAGTTGCAAGTCTGAAGTCTTCATGGGTTCTAGCCTTGTTGATAATGTATATGCTGGAAGTTCCAGGAGCATAGGGCCTGCTGGGAGATTGTTCAAGAACACAGCCCCCACAAAACCCAGTCTCTTGGATTGCTACTATGAGTCTTATGACTTTGTGAAAAGTGTTCAAGTACAGAAGGTGCGATTGGAATTTTCTGCAACACCTGCAATAGCTTCCATATGAAGCCAAATGCTGTCACATTTAAGTAATTCATGAAGTCGTACAATTGTGAAAGATAATCAAGACCATCCTCAATGTGGGAAATCCATGCAGATGAACAATGCTGGGTAATGTTCTAGATATGAAATCTGTCCTGCAGGACATAGAGGGAAGGAAATCTGTTACTATGGTGAGAAACTGGTCACTGCACTTGGGGCTCATCACTACACCTCCTGGTACTCTAATCCATGTCATGAAGAATCTGGCAGGTACAAGTTTATTACACTTCTACCGAAGTTCATTGCAAAAGATTTACTGGGAGATGTATCATATCCAGAGAAATCAAATTACTTCCACCACTTTGAGAATGGTGTTGGATCTTGCAGTGAATTCTGGATTAGGTTTGCTATTTTTTGATTCCAGTCCATCAGTGCACAAATTGCTGGAAGTCTTGATCTAGGGCTGAAGTCATCAACATGGTCTAAGTTGAATCCTCAAATCTGCAGTCTTGGCTTATCCAAATGTTTAATTCAGACACCAAATAGGTTTCTCACAGATAGGAACCACTTTCTCATGAGCTTCTGCAAAATCTGCTGCAAAATACTGGGAGTTGTAGATTTCATATCAAACAAGCTTCATTTTTGGTTCCATCCTGTACTGTGAACATACTGGAGAGCTACAAAATCAGTACCAATTGCAATTGAAAGTAAAGAGTGTAGTGAAATGGAGGCAGAGCTTGTGTGTGCAAGATGAAAAATTGCTCAATGTATTCCCAACAAGGTGACTGAGACAATCTAATACTGGCTTGCTGCATCACCTCATTTGTTTCTTGGCCCTCAAGAGCCTAGGTCCAACATATTGCTCTTCAACCTCAGAAATAGGGAGTGCCCACAAACTGAAGAGAAATCACAGTTGTAGAAGATCCTTTCAAATATCCCTAGCAATGAGACTAATTCCCCCCATCTGCAATCTTCCAAGAGGGCAAGTAGACACCAGCATTAGACTCCTAAATCAGATAAGACAACCTGAGAAACAGAGAGAATCACCAAGATTCGAGTAAACATCCCAATGATCAGAGGCAAAGGCTTATAATTCTTGAACTATTTGTCAGGGTGGAACTACTGGACAACCCTCAAATGCACAATTCAACATCCTTCATGGCCTGAGTACTTTATCCACACCATACAAGAGATGCTGCAAGTAGTGGTATAACTTGTTCAAGCTGTGACAGGAGCTGATTCTGGTGTAGCCTCTGGTGTAGCCTCTAGTGTAGCCTCTGGTGCAGCTGCAGGCTCATTCTCTGGTGGAACCTCTCCTACTGCCTCAGCTGGTTTCTCACCCTTGGTTACATCTTTGGCAGCTTCACTTTCTGGCTTGGGTGGAGGAGGAGGGGGTGGAATCATGTGTGCAGGAGGGTTATGCTTCAGTTTCAAAAGAACCTGTCGCATGCGGCCCAGATCAGTAGGCTTTCCAGGCTTTGGTCCCTTGTTTGCCACAAAGGTAGATTTCTTCTCCCTTTTTTCCTTGTCTTTACGACCTTTGGGTTCTAGAGATGGTGGCAACTCTTTGGGGACGAGTTCAGCCACTGCCTTCCAGTAAGCCTTGTCTGCATTCTTGTGGAAATTCTCTTGGTTTGCAAGATAAACCTGTAAACCCATCCAAAATGAAGGTGTTGTTCAGTAGAAAATGTGACATATATGTGAGCAGTCCTACCACCAGCAGGCATATCTAGCACAAGAAGGGTCTGCTTGCTCATATTGAAAGCTCAATACATAACCTTACATCCTGTTGTCCTGGACATTGACTAATTGAACCATCTGAGTTCAGCAATCATTCCTAGCAACCCAGGAATCCATACCAGGTGTACCTTGCAAACCCATGTGATTCATGTCACCACCAGTGCGAGTAGCAACACTTTGATAATAGAAAATCTCAGCACACAGTCTGAATCCAACAATACCAAAAAGAGAATCCCCATCACCTTTTCTTGGTCACGGTTCTTCTTGATATTGGCCTCCCTGTTCATTTTTCGCTTTGCAATGAGCTCATCCTTGTAGTCATCTGCATCATCGATAATCTGCTGAAGCCTCTCCCTTTCAATTCGCTCTTTCTCTTCAAGATGCAAAGCATTTTTCCTGGAACACCATAAAGAAAATGGCAGCTTACAAAGATGTTCAGAAATCTAAAATCCACAGTTTCAGCAGGCATAAACAGCTGAAATTAGAATAGGTTAGTTACGCATTCAAGTGATGAGCATTGTGCAAACCAATTATTACCGCTTCCATTCACGCAGGATGTGACCTTCCTCAGGCTCCATCTCTTCAGGCGGGGGTAACACAGCTCCACTGCCATCTTCAGGGCTCTCCTGTGCAAAGATATCCTCATCCAGCTCCTTTGTGTCAAAGCCTCCTCCATTCAAATGGACTGGAGTTGAGAAGTCCGGACCAGAGTACTCTGATGATCTCTGTGCGAAATCAGAGGGAGACTCTGATCCAAAAGCCTGGCTTGTAGGTTCATCATATGAATTCTCATAGATTGGAGGAGGATGCTCAAAGCCATTGGAAGCTCCCTTGAAATCGTCGAAACCCTCCTTGCTCCCTTCGTCATGGAGATGGTCTGCATTGAAGTCTTCAGAGGCACGGAAGGAGCTATCGAATCGAGACGACGATGCCAACGACTCCATGCGCGAGCTGTCAAAGCGCGCAGACTCCAAGCGCGGGTCGAAGCTGTTGAACTCGTTACCGAACGGCCGCAGAGAGCCATCCCCCAAATCCTCACCACCGCCAGAATATGCATCGTGGTCCATACTTAGCCGCCGTGTTTGAGATCCCCTTTCTCCTCTAAGATCGTAACCCTAGAAGCCCTAGCTTGTACAACTCCCGCGCTACCCCCGGCTCACAAACCCCAACTTCCAGATCTCCCTAGTGACTCCTCCTCCAACGCAGCCTCTCTCAGCCGTCCTACAAGAACACCAAACAAAGCAACGGTAACTACAAATTCGGTCCTACCTATTGCATCGACCAGATCTCCCTCACAGCTCTCCGCTACTACCAGGTTCTTGAATACACAAGTACACGGGGAAATCAAATAAAAAGCCCGATCATATATTCCATCAAAAGAAAACCAGTAAACACACACGACAAACATGGCTTATGAAGGGAGAGGAGGGGATCATAAGGCATCTCCAATTTGCCCCGACCTAGTGGAGTCAAACAACAAGCACTTTCACGACCACCACAACATCGATAGAAAAAGAAAGGACACAAAGAAGTATAGAGAAGAAGTATAGAGACATCGGAACACCGATACGTACCTGTGCAAGTAGATCGAAACCAGTGCGAGAAGACGGTGCAAACCAAGCTGCAAACTTCTTCGTTCTTAGCTGCGATGGCGTGTGAGGAAAGCTCGCACGACAAAAGGAAGGAGACGATGTTCTCGCGTTCTCGCGTTCTCACCTATTTACCAAGTAATCATGCATTTTCTTACCGATCTTCCTTTTTATATTGTATAAGGCGCTTGGGAACATGAACACTATTTTCTTCTTTTTTAAATGTTAAAATTCTCAAACATGCACTATTATTATTTTAAATTGTGAGCCAAAAAGAAGAATATTTAAAAATTATTCTGAAATATTTTTATTCTCCATGTGGAATCTTCAAAATAAAATAATTATTTATTCAACATTGAAATGTCCAACTTGCCATGGTATTATTAAATATAGAACCTTCTTTACAAAATGAGAATTATTTAGTTAAGAATTATTTAAGTTGATTTTTATTAAGCTATAGTTACTTGAGATATTTGTGTTACATGCAAATATTTTTGAAACTATGAAATATGTTAATTAAATATATTTAATTATTTTAAATTAAGTTTCATGTGAAATATGTCGATGCATGTTGACAATTCATTTCAATTCAGGGGAGGTACATGAGATGATAGCCTTGTGCATGTGTTTTATAAGTGCACTTCTAGGGAAGGTAACATTTGCATGAAGGTCAAAGATGGGATATGGAGCACAAGTTCGTAAGAACATTGTGTGACATGTGATCCTAAGATTGGGTAGAGAACTCATTGTTAATCCGTGTTTTTATCATCTTTATATTTTCATTGATTTTCGATAGTCCAAGGTGTCAAAATCTTCAAAATTAAAACTAAGCTATCAAATTAATTTTTTTTAAATATATGAATTATTCGAAAGGTTACTTGCTGAACCTACCAAGGTAATACTATGGTCCATATGCAACATTGAAATACTTTCAAAGCTTACACACAAACACCCAAAAGGTTAAGAGTTTACGAAAATAGGGTTCAAATTATACACATACGAGATACCAAGGTATTATGGTCCATATGCAACATTGAAATACTTTCAAAGCTTACACACAAACACCCAAATGATTAAGAGTTTACGAAAATAAGGTTCAAATTATACACATACGAGATACCAAGGTACTATGGTCCATATGCAACATTGAAATACTTTCAAAGCTTCACACACAAACACCCAAAAGATTAAGACTTTACGAAAATAAGGTTCAAATTATACACATACGAGATACCAAGGTACTATGGTCCATATGCAAAATTGAAATACTTTCAAAGCTTACACACAAACACCCAAAAGATTAAGAGTTTACGAAAATAAGGTTCAAATTATACACATACGAGATATCAAGGTACTATGGTCCATATGCAA
>Ga0116231_10013829_pt1 | contig 11128 bp, 10 predicted proteins | sample S1TSphgellanicum_2_FD_89695 | JGI IMG/M metagenome (GOLD analysis project Ga0116231, IMG submission 89695) | Host-associated microbial communities from peat moss isolated from Minnesota, USA - S1T2_Fd - Sphagnum magellanicum MG | ecosystem: Host-associated > Plants > Peat moss > Unclassified...
TAGAGGAGTTCAAGCGACGCGTCGAGGCGGAATGGTCCGCGATCACCACCGCATCGGCGCCGCTCGACGAACGCGAGATAGCGCGCGTCCGCGGCTTCTTCGCACCGCCGCCCTACCGTTCCCTCGCCGATACCGACCCGTCGGCGGACCGCGAGACGGCGTTTCGCGCCTGGTATCGTCACAACACCCATGCTCACAAGATTCCCGGCTACCGCGCGGTATTCGTTTCGCTGAAGAAGCCCGGCGTGGCGCCCGGCGATGCAACGGACGCCCAGATGGAACTGCTGGCGGACCTCGCCGATCGCCACAGCTTCGGTGAGATCCGGGTCACGCACACGCAGAACCTGCTGTTCGCCGATGTCGAACAGACGGCCTCCTACGAGCTCTGGCGTGAGCTCGAGCGCGCGGGGCTCGCCACGCCGAACATCGGCACGCTGACCGACATGATCTGCTGTCCCGGCCTCGACTTCTGCAGTCTCGCGAACGCCGGTTCGATCGATGTCGCCCGGCTCATCAACGAGCGATTCGACGATTACGACTATCTCTACGATCTCGGCGAGCTGGATGTGAAGATGTCCGGCTGCATGAACGCCTGCGGGCATCACCATGTCGGTCACATCGGCATTCTGGGCGTCGACAAGGGCGGAGAGGAGTGGTACCAGATCACGATCGGCGGCGCCGCCGGCGCGGATGCCGCGCTCGGCACGGTGATCGGTCCGTCGGTTGCGAAGAGCGAGGTCGCCGAAACCATCGCGCGTCTGCTCTCGGTCTATGTCGAGCGGCGCGAACCCGAGGAACGATTCCTCGATACGGTGCGACGTCTCGGCGTGCGACCGTTCAAAGAAAGGGTCTATGCCGCGCCGGCTGCTGCGTGATGGTCGGATCATCGTCGATGACTGGCATCATCCCGAGGATGGCGCCGCGCTTTCCGATGCGCGCGTGATCGTACCGTACGATCGCTGGCTCGCGGAACGCGAATCGGCGCTCGCAGCGGAGGGCCCACGCGGCGTGCTGCTCGAACCCGCGCAGTCCGTCGAGGCGCTGGTTCCCGATCTGCCGCGGCTGGCGCTGATCGCCCTGCACTTTCCGAGCGTCAGCGAGGGCCGCGGATACTCGCAGGCTCGGCTGCTGCGCGAGCGCTGGAAGTTCGCGGGCGAACTGCGGGCCGTCGGCGCGGTGAGAAAGGATCTCTTGTTCTTCATGGCGCGTTGCGGCTGCAACGCATTCGAGCTGCCCGAAGCGGAGCTCGAATCGGCCGTGGCCGCGCTGCAAACATTCTCGGCCGAATATCAAACCGCGAACGATGCGGGACTCGCGTCGGCGTTGCGCCATCGTTAGGAGCGCCTGGCCGGGCCGTGGGGTGCTAGCAGTTCTGGTTTTCGCGCTTGCGCTGCCGGGCTGTGCGACGATAGGCGGGCTACGAAGGGAGCGCGCTGCGGCGGCAGCGAGCGCTTCGCGAGTGTTGTACGTCGTACGCCGCGGCTGGCACGTCGATATCGGCCTCGAGGTCGACGAACTCGACGCAGGACTCCTGCCGATCGCGCGAGAATTTCCCGGAGCCACCTACCTCGTGTTTGGATTCGGTGACCGCCACTATCTGCTCGCGCGCAACCGAGGAATCGCCGAAACACTCGGCGCGCTGTGGCCCGGAGATGGGCTGATCTTGGTGACCGCGCTCAAAGCACCGCCGAAGACGGCCTTTCCGACGGGTGAAGTCATCGCTCTTCGCCTGACACCCGAGCAACAGAAGGCCGCAGAGGGTTTCATCCGCCGCTCGATCGTCGGCGCCGATGCGAACCCGCGACCCTATGCGCTAGGTCCGTACGCCGGCAGCTCGTTTTTCCTCGCGACACAGCGCTACTCGGCGCTCTATACCTGTAATACCTGGGTTGCAGCCGGTCTCGCATCGGCCGGCTTACCGGTGCACGGTCCGCGAGTTCTATTGGCCGGCGAACTCTGGGCCGAGGTTCGAGGCCTAGCAGAGATCCGGCAGTGATCGCTCAGTTGCAGGGAGGCCGCGTACCGTCCTGACAAACGACGACGGTCTTGCCGGAGTCGCTCGGCGGCACGACCACGGTGGTTTTCTCGGGCGGATTCGGACTGCTGCTGCTGATGCACCCGGCGAGCGCCGAGCAGGCCAACGCGATGGCTGTACAAAGGGTGATGGGCGACGTTCTCATTTTGAACTCCGAGCTGAACACGGCCGGAAGTATCTTCGACGGTTCGCTCGGCAGTGCATCGGACGTTTTTATCGCTTGGCGTCGGAGCGTGCCTACAGTGCGCCGTCAGGCCGTAGCGAGCCGCGTGGATGCGGACTCGATGACGGTCACCAGGCGATCCAACATCTCCTTGCGCGCAAGGCCCGGCTCGATCGGCGGCAGGATCTCGACGAGGATCCGTCCCGGGGGACGCAGGAACTTGCGGCGCGGCCATAGCAGGCCCGAGTTCAGGGCCACCGGAACACAGGCGACGCCGAGTTGTTCGTACAGGTAGCTGATGCCGGCCTTGTATTTCGGCGGCTGCCCAACCATCGTGCGTGTGCCCTCGGGGAAGATCACGACTTGCTTGGACTGCGCGAGCGCGGTGCGCGTGCCCGCGACCATGTCATCGAGCGCGAGCTTGCCCGTGCCGCGCTTGACCGGTACGCAGCCGAGGCGCAGCAGTGACCAGCCGAAAAACGGGATCCAGCGCAACTCGCTCTTGAAGACATAGACGGGCCGGTCGAATATTGCAAACAGCGCACATGTATCCCAGACGGACTGGTGCTTCATCGCGAGCACGCAGCCGCCTCGAGGCAAGTGCTCCCGGCCGCGAATTTCGTAGCTCACACCGCAGACGACCGCATAGATCGCGAGCCAAGCCCGGGACCAAGCGCGCGCGAAACCCGGCAGGCTGACGGGCAGCACGATCGACAACAACGCGGCCAACGGCGCCGAGACGGCGAACAAACCGTAGAACAAGACCGCGAACAGAAGGGATCTAAGGGCTAACACGGACGTGGGGCCGATTCGCTCGTCGCCGGTGACTCCGGCGACGCGAAGTATATAAGCGCGACCCCCTTAGCGAGCAATCCGCGTGTCGAAGCGGGCCGCGTTCGCGCCCCCTCGACGCCCGCCGCCGAATAGAATAACTTTTGCCCAGGCGATCCAGCCTGATCCAATAAGTCAAACCATGATTGTCGGCATCGACTTGGGGACGACCAACAGCCTGATCGGAGTTTGGCGCGACGGGCGCGCTCAGCTGTTACCCAATGCACTCGGGGATGTGTTGACACCGTCCTGCGTCAGCATCGGCGACCACGGTGAAGTTCTGGTCGGCCTGCCGGCGCGCGACCGACTGCTGACGCACCCTGATCGGTCCGCCGCCGTGTTCAAGCGGTACATGGGCACGGACAAGCGGCTCACGCTCGCCGACCGCATGTTTCGCCCGGAAGAACTCTCGGCGCTGGTGCTCAAGTCTTTGAAGGCGGACGCCGAGGCCGCCTTGGGCGAAGCGGTGACGGAAGCCGTGATCACGGTGCCCGCCTATTTCAACGACACCCAACGCAAGGCCACACGCATAGCGGGCGAACTGGCCGGCTTCAAGGTCGAGCGGCTGCTCAACGAGCCGACTGCGGCCGCACTCGCCTACGGCCTGCACAAGGCCGACAAGGAATCCCAGTTCTTGGTGTTCGATCTCGGGGGTGGGACTTTCGACGTGTCCATCCTGGAGATCTTCGAAGGGGTCATGGAAGTCCGGGCAACCGCGGGCGACAATTTTCTCGGCGGCGAGGACTTCGTTACCGTTCTCGTCGAGGGTTTTCTCGCCTACGCGGCAAAGACCGCGGGTCTCGATCGAAAGAACCTCAATAACGAACAACTGGCGCAACTGCGGGTCGAGGCGGAGCGCGTCAAGCGCGCGCTGTCGAGCCGCAACGCGGAGACCTTCGGATTTCAACGGGGCGACTCTCGTTTGGAATGGTCCATCGGCGCCGAGGAGTTCGAGCGGCTGAGCGGCCCTTTGCTCGAACGGCTGCGAATCCCGATCGAGAGGACGGTGCGCGATGCCAAGTTGAACACCTCGGCGCTCAACGAGATCGTGCTGGTCGGCGGTGCGAGCCGCATGCCCATCGTGCATCGACTCGTTGCACGACTGTTCGGACGGTTCCCGAATCGGGAAATCAACCCCGACGAGGCCATCGCGCTCGGGGCGGCGGTTCAAGCCGGGCTGAAAGCACGCGACGCCGCTCTCAACGAAGTCGTGTTGACGGATGTATGTCCCTACACGCTCGGGGTCGAGGTGTCGGAGGAGTTTGCGCAGGGCCAGCGGCGGCCCGGCGTGTTCCTGCCGATCTTGGAACGCAACACCGTGATTCCCGCGAGCCGCTCGCATCCGCTTTCGTCGGTCACGGATTATCAGACTTCCCTCGCGCTCAAGGTCTATCAGGGCGAGAGCCGCGATGTGAAAGAAAATATTCTACTGGGTACGCTCGATGTCCCTTTGCCGAGACTGCCGAAGGCGGAGCAGCGCATCACGGTGCGGTTCACGTATGACATCAACGGGCTTCTCGAGGTTGAGGCCACCGTGACCGCGACCGGAGCGAAGGAGACGCTGATCATCGAGCAAGGCCCAGGGTCGATGAGCGAGGAGGAAATCCGTCGTAGTCTCGCGGCGCTCGCCAAGCTCAAGATTCATCCGCGCGACGAAATGGAAAATGCCGCCTTGACCGCAAGACTGAAACGGTTGTACGAGCAGAATCTGCAGGATCGGCGGGCCTGGATCGGGCAGCAGATGGCCGCGTTCGAGACAGCGCTCGACCGGCAGGATCCCCGTGAGATAACCCAGCTCCGTTCGCTAATCAGTCGCAACCTCGACGCCTTTGACGGCGCCCCGATTCTTTGAACATCTGGGGCGAACTCGGAATTGACGCGACCGACGACGCACAGCAAATCAAACGGGCTTATGCGAGGCGGCTAAAGCAAGTTCATCCGGAAGACGACCCCGCCGGCTTTCAGCGGTTGCGACAGGCCTACGAACTCGCTCTGCAACGACTCGCGGTACCTCATTTCTCGCCCGCGCCATCCCCTCGACCCGCGCCGCCTGCCTCGCCCCCGGCCGCGTCTGTCACGGCGCCGGTGCCCGTGCCGGCCGCATCAACAGCGGCACCGGCGAAGCACGTCGATCTCAGGCCGGCCGCGCCGGACGGACTGGGGGCGGCGCGAACTCTATTGACTCTGCTGGAAGCGACGCCGCAAGACCAACGAGCGCTGGTGTTGAAGACCCAGCTGCTCGCCCCCGACTGGCAGCAACTCGACTTTCGCGCCGCTCTCGAGCTGGCACTGATCCGACAGCTCCTCGCGGGCTTCGCGCGATGGGAGGCGCTGCTCGACCTGTTGGCGGACCACTACGGGTGGCGAGGGGCGGATCGGCGCGTCGGGGCCGTGAACCCGGCGCTGACTCAACTGATGGCCCGCTATGAAGCCCGCAAGTGGCAGCAATCGATTGAAGTGTCGCGCGGCCGTGGAACCGCGGCCCGTCGCGCGGCACTGCGGCTTCTGCTCGCGGAGCCGGAGCCACGGTCGTTTCGCCGATTCGCGCGCTGGTCACGAAACACCCGGGCGATGTACGAACTGATGACCGCGCTGGAAACCACACGCAGGGGCGCCCTCCAGTACGTGATCAACCGCAACTCCTTTCAGTGGTGGCTCGAGCACCGCAAGCGGCTCCCCATGCCATGGGACCAGGTGGTCGTGTTGCTGTTCTTCGGACTTTTTCTCGGACCCACGTTTGCGCTGATCCTCGAGTCGGCGATCCGCGCATCGAGCGGGTTTGATCTGTTCGGGCACCGCTGGCTCGGCACGGCGCTCATCGTCCTGAGTGTTCCGATTCCGTTGGCGTTCGAACTTTCTAAGACTTGGGTGAAAAGAGGCGCGGCCGCCCCTCTACGGGCGCGGCTGGCACGGTGGCGCAACGAATCGACGACCCGGCGCCCCCTGATCGGAATAACCATCGCTTGCGTTGTGCTGACCTCGTTGAGCGGGGTCAATCCATTATTCGGTTGGGCGGCGTTGCCCGCGGTCCTGTTGCTAGGATTTTGGTATGGACCGCGATACGGCTTCGCGGTCTTGATGTTTTTCTCGTGGCCCTTGCAGGCGCCGCTGTCGCTCTTGGTCAATGAGATTTGGCGACGATTTCCGGAGATCTACCGGTGGTCCGCGGCGGCGCCGGTTCTGCTGTTTCCGCACTTGGTTGCGGCTTTCTCATTCATGCCTTTCATGAAGCTCTGCAACGCGATGGTGGGCAGATTCTTCAAGCGCAAGCCGCTTCGCGAACCGGCCAAGCTCGCTTTCTACTGTGCGCTCGCGATCGCTTTGATCACCGGGGTGATCGCAGCGGGACTGGAACGTCCGGAGCCGTACGTGCCCTCCCCAGCTCCCGTGAAGCCGACACCGGCACCGCAGACCGCTACGCCGCGGCCGGCGCCGGTCGCCAGGCCCGTCGACGAAGTCAATACAGTCTTCGCGGCGAACCGCTCGCATTTTCGCAAAGTGTTCAGCAGCTATCTCATGGCACATCCGAAGACAAAGCCGGCGTATCTGGTGCTCGTGTACACGGTCGAACCGAGCGGCGTCGTTTCGGAGGCTCATGTAGCCGAATCCGTGTATCCGCTGGAACTCGAAGACCAATTGCTCGAATTGCTTCGCGCGCTGAAATTTGCACCGAACGATGCTTATCGCGCGACCACCTTCCAAGTGGCCTACGGGACCAAGCCGCAGTGACGTCCGAAGACCGATCGGGAGTGTAATTTTTACCGGTTCCTTCCCGGCACGAACGGCGTGATAATGTGCGCCCGATTCCACAACGACTGGAGAGCGCCGTGAGTTTTACATTGCCTGCTTTGCCGTACTCGCCCAATGCCCTAGCCGCACTCGGCATGTCGCAAGAAACGCTCGAACTGCATCATGGCAAGCATCACCAAACCTACGTCACGGCATTGAACGGCCTCGTGGAAAAGAACGACGCGCTCAAGGGTAAGACCCTCGAGGAGCTCATCAAACTTTCGCACGGCAACACCGAGCTGCAGCCCGTCTTCAACAACGCCGGCCAGCACTGGAATCACAGTACCTTTTGGCTTTCACTTTCACCGACCGGCGGCAAGATTCCCGGCGCCCTCGAGAAGAAGCTGACCGAGGACTTCGGCAGCGTCGATAAATTCAAGGAGACTTTCAAAGCCTCGGCCCTCGGCCAATTCGGCTCCGGCTGGGCGTGGCTCGTGCTCGATAAGAGCGGCAAATTGAAAGTCGTCAAAACTCCGAACGCCGGCACGCCGATCGCGACGGGCGAAGGCAAGGTGCTGCTCGTGCTCGACGTTTGGGAACACGCCTACTACGTGGATTTTCGCAATCGCCGTCCCGATTTCACGGACAATTTCTTGAACAAGCTCGCCAATTACGACTACGCGGCCGCAGAACTCGCGAAGGCCTGATATTCACGTGGCGGACGCTCGGCGCCGACCGGCGTGGCAGGGGCCACCGTCAGTCGGCGGTCGCTGAGCGCGGGGGCGCGTCGGTCGGCGCGCGCCGAATGCGTAGGGCGACAGCGGCGCGCGCTCATCGATCAGGCCGACTGCGACAGACTCGTCTCAGTCCCCGGCCCGAACCACGCGAGCTGCGAGTGCAGCGCCACGACGTCCCCGACGATCAGTAAAGCCGGCGCCGGCAAGCGCGCCGCGTCGGCCTCGTCCGCAATCGTCGCGAGCGTCGCCGTGACCACGCGCTGGGCGTCGGCGGTGCCTTGCGAGACGACAGCCGCCGGTCGTTCGGCCGGCGCGCCATGGGCCAAAAGAGCCGCGACGATATCGCCGAGTCGCGCGAGACCCATGTAAAACACCGCCGTCTGTCGGGGCGCGGCCAGCGCGCGCCAGTCCGGCTCGATACCTCGCGAGTCGGCATGGCCGGTCACGAAACTCACGCTGTGCGCGTGCTCGCGATGCGTGAGCGGGATCCCGCCGTAGGCGGCCGCTCCGGCCGCCGCCGTGATGCCGGGAATCACCGAAAAGGATATGCCGGCTCGCACGAGCGCCTCGAGTTCTTCGCCGCCGCGACCGAACACGAACGGGTCGCCGCCTTTGAGGCGCACGACGCGCTTGCCGCTCCGCGCATAGTCGATGAGCAGCGCGTGGATCTCCTCTTGCGTCGTGCCGCCGCTCCCGGGAAACTTGCCGACGCAGCGTCGCGTCGCGTCGCGTCGCGCGAGATCGAGGATCCCGTCCGAGACCAGTCGGTCGTAGAGGATCACGTCGGCGTCCTGCAGCGCACGCAGCCCCTTGAGCGTCAGGAGTTCCGGATCGCCGGGACCGGCGCCGACGAGGACCACTTCGCCGGCCGCGGGCGGCGCCTGGGCCGAGGTGGCCAAGAGCTGCCGGGCAACGCGCTCGGCACCACGGAGATCACCGGCGATGAAGCGGCGAGCCGCGGCGCCGTCGACGACCGTTTCGAAGAACCGCCTGCGTGCGCCCGTGTCGCGCAAACGCTCGCCGGCCGCATGCCGCAATTCGCGCAGCCATAAGGACAGCGCGCCCAGCCGAGCGGGAATCAAGGCTTCCAAGCGCTCCCGCAGGCGTCGCGCGAGAACCGGCGACGTGCCCGCGGTCGAGACCGCGACGAGCACGGGATCCCGGTCGATGATCGCGGGCACGATGAAGCGCGACGCCTCTTTGTCGTCGACGACATTGACGGGGATCGCGCGGGCCTCGCACAAGCTCGCGATCCAACGATTGACCGCACGACGCGACGTGGCGACGATCACGAGGCGCGCGCCGTCGAGATCCGCCGCTTCGAACTCGCGGGTGCAGACGACGAGCGCGCCGGCCGCCGCGCGCTCGAGCAACTCGGGAGCCAGCTCGGGCGCGACGATGCGAATCAAGGCGCCGGTGCGTTCCAGCAAGGTGACTTTGCGCAGAGCCACTTCGCCGCCGCCGACGACCAGTACGCGTTGGCCCGCGAGATTGAAGAACACCGGGAAATACTGCATGCGGTGTTACTCCGTCGGGGCCGGAAGCGCCCCCGCGGACACCGGCGCGAGCTTGCGGCGCGGATGCAGGCCGCACTCGCGAGAGTCCGCGCGCTCCCACCACCACCGTCCGGCACGTTCGTCCTCACCGGGCGAAACGGCGCGAGTGCAGGGCGCACAACCGATGCTCGGAAACCCGCTGTCGTGCAGTCGGTTATAGGGCAGTCGCTGGGCCTTGATGTAATCCCAGACCTCAGCCTCGGACCAGTCGAGCAGCGGGCTCACCTTGTATAAGCCGTATTCGGGATCCCATTCCACCGGCGCTGCGAGCGCACGGCTCGCCGACTGTCCGCGACGAATGCCCGTGACCCATGCGCCGCGGCCGACCATCGCGCGGCGGAACGGCTCGACCTTGCGGATGTTGCAGCAGGCACGCCGCTCCTCGAGGCCATCGCGAAACCCGTTGATGCCGTTCGCCGCAACCCAGCCCTCGAGTTCTATCGCATTCGGGTAGTAGATGCGCATGGCCCGACCATAGCGCTGCTGGATCTGATCGATGAGTTCGTAGGTTTCGGGAAACAGTCGTCCGGTGTCGACCGTGATGATTTCGATTTCCGGTACGGTGCTCCAGATGAGATCCGTGAGCACGACGGACTCGCTCCCCAAGCTACTGGCGTAGCAGACATTGTTGTACTCTGCGACGGCGTGTCGCAGCTGCCGAATGCTGCGGTCCGCGAGCTCTCGGAGCGCCGGCGGAATTTCAGACATTACCGCCCTCCGCGGATGGTTGGGTGAAAAAGGCGCATGACTGTAAGCTGGAATACGGTCAATGGGTACGAACTATAGCGTATGAGAACATGCCGATTGGTGATACCGGGAAGGGTCGCGATGCGCGCCATAATGGCGCGCTGAACCAGGCTCTGCGACCCGCTCATGCGCACCCGACAACCACGAGTTAGATCAAGGCCCCGCGAATGAAGTTCCAGCAACTCCGCTACCTCGTGGCCGTGCACGAAAACGGACTCAACATCACCGCCGCCGCGCGCCAGTTGCATACCTCACAACCCGGCGTGAGCCGCCAGCTCAAGCTGCTCGAGGAAGAGCTGGGCTTTCAATTGTTCGAGCGCGAGGGTCGGGCACTGCGACGGACCACCGCGGCCGGAGAGGAAATCATTGCGCGCGCCACGAGCATCTTGCGCGAGATGCAAAACATCCGCCGCACCTCGGCGGAACTTCGCAAGGCCGACGGCGGAACCCTGTCGATCGCGACGACGCACACCCAGGCGCGCTACGTGCTGCCCCCCGTGATCCGCGCGTTCCGCTTGAAATATCCGAAGGTGCGCCTGCATTTGCACCAGGGCACTTCGGAACAAATCGCCGATCTCGTCGCGCGCGACCGCGTCGATTTCGCGATCGCGACGGGTTCCGAGGAGCTGTTCCCGCATCTCGTGCGTCTGCCCGTTTACCGCTGGCATCGCGCCGTCGTGGTGCCGCGGGGTCACGCGCTCGCTTCCGGCGGCAAACTCACGCTCAAGAAGTTGGCCGACCATCCGATCGTGACCTACGTGTTCAGCTTTTCGGGCCGCTCCTCGCTGCCCGCGCTGTTCGAGACCGCGGGTCTGTCGCTCGACGTCGCACTGACCGCCCGCGATTCGGACGTGATCAAGACTTATGTACGCATCGGGCTCGGGGTCGGGATCGTCGCGAGCGTGGCCATCGATCCCACGACCGATTCGGACCTCGTCGTGCTGGACGCCGCCCACCTGTTCGAGGGCCACACCACGTGGATCGGCTTCCGGCGCAGCGCGCTGCTGCGGGCTTACATGTACGAATTCATCGAGCTGCTGGCACCGCATCTGCCGCGCAAACTCGTGCGCGAGACCGAGAAGCTCGAGACTCAGGAAGAAGTCGACCGCATCCTGCAGGATCTACTGATTCCGGCGCGCGACGTTGCGGCTTCGGCGGGACGCTAGCAACGCGGGTCGTGGCGGATTCTTTGCGCTGCTCAAGATGCTCGGTTGCGCGTGCCTCGATCGGTCGACATTTCACCAAGCCATTCGCGCATATGCTCATAACCGATCGGCAGTTCCCGCGGCGCCGGCGACGGGCTAGCCTGATTCTCCACTATAGGGGTGAA
>Ga0116231_10013831_pt1 | contig 11126 bp, 12 predicted proteins | sample S1TSphgellanicum_2_FD_89695 | JGI IMG/M metagenome (GOLD analysis project Ga0116231, IMG submission 89695) | Host-associated microbial communities from peat moss isolated from Minnesota, USA - S1T2_Fd - Sphagnum magellanicum MG | ecosystem: Host-associated > Plants > Peat moss > Unclassified...
TTGTTATCTATCTATGAAGGAAGGTAGTTTGTTTTGTTTGTACTTATGAGATCCAGTGAACCAGGATGCTTCAGGTTGTGTTCTTGGTCTCTTCGGAAAGCTCTCAACGAGGAGGGGTGCATGGGCTTGGATCCATGATGTTTGGACTTGCAGTGCAAAAGTTCTTGAATATTGAATGATTTCTTCACTAAAAATTAAATTAAATCATAGCTGAAAATTTTGGAGGAAGTGAAATGTGCCTTTGGTGTTGTTAGAAAGATCTTGATGAGCAAGATTCAATGGAATTTATTTGGTAAGATTTGGATTCAGAATGTGGGAGGTAATTGAAATTTAAAATGATTTCTGCTGCTGAAAATTCAAATAAATTCCAAAAAACCAAGTTTTGGAAGGAAAAATCAGTTGAGAACGTGGTAACACTCGAAGGCTTACCATTCAATTCAATTCAAGCATGATTTCCTTTCATATTTGGCTGGTCATAAAAGGTACGAGGGAACCGTTCCCTCGAAGCTCCCCTCGAAGCTCCCGTGACGTTCCCGTCTTCGTTCGTTGGCGCTAATTACGGGGCTCTGTCTCGTGTGAAGGGCGGAAGGACAAACGAGGACTTCGCTCGTTGGTGGTGTCTCGCGTGAAGCGTTTGAGCGTTTTTGTTCCGCTAGTCTCTCTCCTTGTTTGCGTCATCGCCATGGCATGCGCTGCTACATCTGCAGCTCGGCTGCTCCGCGTAAACGCGAGGAGCTCCGTTGGCTCGTCAAGGACCTTCGCATCAGGTAACATACTCATTCAGTCGCCTCTGGTACAAGTTTCTCTGTCACTCATGTTTTGTGAAGGTCGCAGAATTCTTTCATAAATGGAGACGCAGACCGAGGGACATTTCAGAACAGACAATCCACCTAGGAGCTTTCAGATTTGGTACTACACTATAGGAAATCCTCCTCGAAAATCGGTATTGCTTGAGGGTGATCGTGGTGGCGGATCTCTGCGGCAAGAGGTTTGGCCGTCGGTGGAGATGAGAGAGAGAGAAGAAGAAGAAGAAGAAGAAGAAGAAGAGTAGAGAAGGCAGAGATTTCTACCTGGGATGGTTTGTCCGCTTTTTAGGGTTTTCCAGAAGGTGGAGGAGTTAGCTTAGGAGTATCTGACCTATGCAGCAATGCTCCATTATGCTCGCCGCGGTTCTTGCTCAAATCTTCCATGGCTATTTCCGCAGCAAAATCTTCGTATCATGATAAGGGGATGTGTTGTGATGCTCATTAGCCTCAATTGAACACTGTGATTGTGATATTTGTTCACTGTTTGTGGAGGTTGTCATTGTGCATGTTGCTTTTCCTCCAGAGTCAGCAGTGGTTCAGGTTACATTTCTTACTCACAAAGGTTTTAGACCTGATTCTTTCAAACTGACTTAGTTTCTGGTCCTGCTGCGTACACTGGGTGGGGGGGGGAGCAAACACAGATGCTCATGAACATGGACCAAAAAGAGTGCCAATTTGGGAAGACCCCATGCACCCAGCCAGGTGGAAGGAAGAGCATGTAAGCTCTTTGTTTTGTCCCAGGCTTTCAAATGCATAAGTTTTCTTCCTGTGCTCACTTTTTCTTTGTCTCCAGCATCCCTCACTCTCAGTCTGGTGACTGCTGTAAGGAGGAACTCTCTCTACCTATACCCTGATTTTGGGCATCCTGACAGGAGATACTTCAGCCTCCCATCTCACTGAGATGTGACTTTGGAGCAACTCTCAGAAAGGACATGCTCGTTATTCAAATTGCTTTTGTGGAGATTTCTCTGCAGTTTCACAGATATGAGATGGTGTTGATATGGAACTTGTCACTATCATGCACTCTGGACACGCTCTTGATATTCTCATTTGTGTTAAGAGCTACATTTACAGAAATTATTGTGTGGGAGGTCTAGGGTGAACTAAGATTTGAAATGACACACCAACCAATCACCTGAGCACTGATAGGGTTCAGGGGGGTTGTTGCAGTTTGTGTTTGCATCTCTGGCAGGCTGGGGCTTGCTCTTCTATGGTGGCTATAAGTTTTTCACAGGTGGGTCCAAGGAGAAAAAGGATGCAGCTCCTTCTAAGTCTCCTGCTACTCCCGCTCATCACTAAGGTTAGATGCCTTCTCTGTGGGATCAGGCCTCTGGATGAAATGTGTGATGCTGGTTCTGGCCATCATTGCTGGTGCTTTTGCTGTAAATGTTAAGGTGATTAACATACAGAGAAAGTGAGTTTTCATATTCCACAATAACAGTTATATTCTCCTCTTTAAATTCTTATTTGGCTCCCACTCTGTTCTTTCATCCAGGTTTGCTGATGAGGTGAGAAGAGCCAGGGCGCAGCTGTCATGTGTAGTCTGTGGTACATACATTTTCCAGATTTCTTTTCACATTACTGCTGGTGTAATACTTTGTTGAGAGTGGAGAATTGCATGCAGTGTTCTGCCTGAAATGTTTGGAGGCCACACTCTTGCATATCTCCTGCAATTTTGTCATGTGGCCGCCTCTGCAACTGTTTCTTCTTGTTTTTTTAGTCTTGTTATGTCCAAATCTGGGAGAAAGATGAAGTTGGTTTTTCTAACCATGCCACTGTGTAGTGGTGAGAGATTTGCAAAGTGGTGAACTGAGGTCTGAAGTGTATAGCAAACTTTTCATACTGAAGATGGTCTCTGGACCTCAGAAAGAGAAAGATTAATACCTTTCCCACCTCTGCTTTCAAGACTTTTCAAGGAATTTTTTGTACATTTGAATGGACAGTTTCTTCTAGTTGTCAATACTCTGCATGTTGTGATCACAAGTGCAAAGGATGTTTCGTCCCTAAATTTCTCCCAAAATTAGCTTAGGCAATAAGAAATGAAATCTCAAGTTTTACAGATGAAACTAGTCTGCAAAACACCATTCCATTTCATTTCTTGTCTCTACTACTCTACAGAGAATGGCAGTGTGGATAACTGACATGTATTGATACATTCTCAGCTGGACAAGACTGGCACACATGATGGAAGGACTCATAGAGCTTGACCAGCAATTATTTCGCTTGATAGTAAGAGTATTGAATTGAGGATGGATATGCACCAGCAATGTTTGTCTGTCTGGTGCAGCCCCAAGTCCTCTACACATCCTTCAAAGATATTATTTTGCATGTGTGATGTGCATCTGTGCTGATCAGTTAGTAGTAATTGGAGGACTTGTGTTCAGGGTTGCATGCACTAACTACTTGCAGTGTTGTGGTGGCCCTCACTTGTATACACCTCAAAATTGATCAGCCAATTTCCTTTACTGATGAGGTGAGAGTTTAGTAGTCTAGGCTCAATAACTTGTCAGCATCCACAAGAAGTGATTGCTAATCATAAATACAAAACTTGCAACAAAATTAACTGCAAGCCATGTATTCCAAAGAAGCCTCTGCTTTGGATTCCTCAAAACACACACAACCTAAGAGGAGGATCCTTCTTGTTGTGTGAGGATTTTGTCCACAATTTCTGATAGTCAGGTTAGTGTTTCCTGGCTGCTTGTGATGAATGGTATATTCAGAGCAGCAATCTATGTGCACCAACTTCCTGAAGGTGAGTGGAATTGAGCCTTGATGGAGTCTTAGGGTCTCTTCCATGTTTCCACAGCATCAGCTATGCTCTTGTTTTGTGTTGAAAGAATGACCAGTTGACAACCTAACAATGCCCCTGCCTGTGTGCAGAACTTTGTCAAGGTGAACGATTTGTTGGGATAGTAAAGGTGAATAAGATGAGGAGGTCATGGTTGAAGAGATCATCCCGAGTTTGAAGGGGTCACAGTTTGGCAGCAACCCAACACTCAATTTCAAAGTTTTTCCATAAACTTCATAGCTCTAACTTCATGTGTGCTGCTGGCATCTGACCTGTTTCATCAACAGTAGAGTTCCCTTCAGGATCAGAGAGCTTGATATCCTTGATTGCATGCAAATGTGCTTTGAAACCCAGTACTGCACTCTCTCTCACTCAAAAACTCAAAAATTTCAAGCGATGTCAAAAAGCAAAGAGGGGTGAAGGATAATACGATGTAGTTCTTGTGGGAGCCAGGCATTCGGCTTGCCTTGCAAAAAGCCTGTGTGGACCACGCTCTGCAGCTCTCCTTCCCATTCGCTAGATAACTACAATGCTCGCTCTCCACAAATGTCAAGAAATTGTATGAAGAATGAAAACCTCCTTCACCATCATGAAGACTAAAATGGTGCATCACTCTCAAGTGCAGGGCCTTCCTTAGCTTGTATTTTTTACCTGTGAGAGATTGTCTGCAAAAGCATCCAAACAGGACCATGGTGCAGCAACTGGAGCACTCATGGTTCTTCGGATGCAAGCTTCAGATGCAGATTTTGCTGGTGTGAAATCAAGGCCTGAAGGTCCAAATGACTGCAGATTGTGCACTTGATGCTGCTGGGGTTGTTGATGATGCCCATACAACATAGCAGTGGGGTTGGTGCCCATCATCATAGTTGTTGAAGCATGTGACTGCATCTGCTGCTTGTAAAAGATAAAAAAATTGTTGATGATCATGCTTGTAGCTCTACTTAAGTTTGATGACTCTGAGGCAGGTCCTGGACACAATTCTGCTACGGTTGTAACATTCTTCATTCTGTTTCTCTCTCAACTCTTTCTGAATGCTAGTCATTCTGAAATGTACAAGACTTCCAATAGTTGAGAGACCATTACCTCCTTAGCAAGAAAATTCTCAACATCAAAGTCCAATCTGGGGTTCACAGATGCCAGCTTCATGGAGAGAAACTGCAAAAGAGGAAACCAAAACCACAAGCTATCCCTATCAATGCCATACTTGCTGCCTGAGATGGAGCATTGTTGAGACACTATTGCTGCAGTAATGTTTTTCGAGCAACTGCCAAAGAAATTCCTTTAGAGTTGAGAACTGATGTGCAAAACCGAGAAGGAACAACAGAAGCAGCAGCAGCAGCAACGAGAAAGTTCTGGATACCTCAACTTGTCGTTGAAGAGATTGCACATAATTGATTATTTCATCTAGCATCATGGCCTTTCCTGTGACCTGAAGCTCAAAGAGCAACATGCACACTCAGAATGAAGTTCAATGATCAGACAAATTCTCCTTCCACTTTCTTGAAGATGACGAAGAAGAGGGGCAAAGGCCTGAAAAGACATGAAATAAATACATGGAAATATTGTATACACATCATCACCACCAAGAAAGACCAGAATTTTTGGACAAGTAGAAACCAAGCTGAGGTGGGAGAGCACAACTTATTATTATTCTTCCACACCTTATTGCAACCTGGCACAAGATCTTGAAGAAACTTCATACGCTCACCAATTTTTTCACGCCGAACCTGTTGCCATCATAACATTACACAATAACAATTATGCTGCTGAAGAAGAAGAATGTAATCCCTCTCTCTCTCTGGCCTCCTGATTGCATGATGCATTTGCCATGGTAGCTAGCAAGCAAAGAGAGGTCTCAAAGGCTGTCTTGCAGAGATCTGCTAGACATGGACTTGAAAGGGCATTTGGTTACTTACCCTCTCGGCAAGGCTGTGGCTGTCTGTGGCTTGACCTCTTCTTGCACGCACATGAATGTAATCTTGCTTAGGCAGTTCTGAGGGTTTGCAGCTCTCCTTCATCGACAAGGGGCTAGAATCCCCTCCAGAATACGACTCACTGAATGTTCGATCTGGCCGAAGCTTCACATCCTCCTTCGTGCTCTCCCCAGTTCTCTGCCGCTTTGCTTTTATCTCATCGCCGTCGACAGCAGCCTGCCACATTTTATGCACACTTCTTCATGAATGCAATGGGCATCAAATGTGTTGACGGGAATCAAACAAATTGCAGATCACATTCTTCAGTAGTCCTTCGGGTCATGTTGCTTGGATGCGGTGTGTCAAGTACCTGTCCTTCTCTTCCGCCTGATGAGACCAGGATTGAGTTTCCACCTGGCTCCCTGTGGAAACCCTCGTCAGCTTGTTGCAAGAGCTTCTTCGCCTTCTCAATGCGATCACCATAAGTTTGCTGGTAACAGGAAGAGTATTCAAGTCCATCAGCTTCATCAGTATCGTTGGGATCAGATCCTCCATCGATTTCAGTTGCTCCTTCAAAGGCTTCCGTCAAGGCAATGTCTCCTCCTCCTCCTATTACTCCTCCAGGTTGCTGATGCTGCTTCTTGTCATCGTATTCTATGGCAGTCGCTTCATCTTTCAACTGATATGCCTTTTTGATCTCAGGACTCTTGGAATCTGCTGATCCAGGGGCCATTCTCACTGTGGTAATGCACGATGATGGCGCGAGGTTTGCAAGTCTCGAACAACTGGAAGACCTGGAGAGCTTCCCGTCGTTATTGTTGTTGTCGCCTGCTGCTGTCGATCTGCTGCCGCGAGGTTTACATCGATGATCAGGAGCCAAAGCATACGGAGTAAGCGAGTAGTAGTTTCCTCCATTGCTGAAGGAAGAGAATTTCGCAGCTCGCTCGGCAAACCCTGGATCCGACGAGAAATGCGCCAAGCTGCTGCAATGGTCGGAGGTGGCCATGCCACCAGCAGTCCCCGTCCCTTGCAATGCAAGAACGCCTGACGAAGCAGAACCAGCGACCTTGTTCGCCATCAGCAGCCCTGATGATCCGAGGCGTTGTTGACGACTTGTTGCGTATGACGACGTAGTGCCAAGAAGTGGTGGTGTTACTCCGCGGTTGATTCCCTGCAGCCTCCCAATGATGAATTCCTGCATCCTCGTGGCGCCGGCTTCTTCTGCGTGCGAGACCGTCTGCGACATTGAGCTGGTATCTGAGACGGGAATCATAGAGCGGCACATCGACGTTGTTGCGAAATGCAAACCGTCAGAGTCCATTGTTTGTGACCAGCGTGCGTCCTACCTTTCCGGAGCTACTTAGAAGCTCACTCCAGCTGAGAAGACGACTCTGGATTTTGAGAAACACGCAGCCTTCTCTGTTGTTGTTGTTGTTGTTGTTGGATTCAGAGTTCTGGAAAGACTCAGAATGCTCCAATGCTGCTGCCGATCGGCGATTCCCGTCACTGCAAGTCTAGGGACAACAAGAAAGAGCCATAGAGCCGTCATGTGCGATGCTCTCCTCTCCTCTCTAGGGACGACTCTTGCAAACCTCTTGCAAGCGACTCATCTCCAAGTCTGGAGCATCAGATTCAAAATGCCAGTCCTCTCCTCACTTGCTTACATTTCTCGACGACGGCCCCAGCAGCAGCTGCTGTACCGCCATCGCTAGAGCTCTCCCCGAAGAAATGCTGCATGTTCTATGCAGGAGGGAATAGAGGAGCGATGGATCTACAACTACCGCAAAAGCGGGGCGGCCTAAATCCAGCTTAAGTGGACAAGTGGAACCTCCATGCATGCTGCTCTATGGATCTCTTTCTCCCACTTACCAACTCCCACTTGACACAATACACCCAGGGCCACCCCTAACCGGTCCCCGCCCAACAACCGCCCATCCTCGGCACTAAACTGCCAACCAGCCCTTTTTTTTGGCTGGCTGTATATAGCCAAAAAGCTATGTTAAAAATTAAACGATCTGAAATCAAGTGCTTTTTGAGATTTTTCAATAGCCAAAAAGCTATGGTTAAAAATGAAACATGCTAAAATCAAGTGCTCTTTGAGATTTTCAAAAGCTATGTTCAAAAATCTAAAAAGTACTAAAATCAAGTGCTTTTAAAGATTCTCCATAGCCAAAAAAGCTATGTTAAAAATTAAAAGTGCTAAAATCATCAAGTGCTTTTTGAGATTTTCAATAGCCAAAAAGCTATGTTAAAAATTAAACATGCTAAAAGTCAAGTGTTTTTTTTGGAGATTTCCAATATCCAAAAAGCTAGGTTCAAAATTAAATGTGCTAAAAATCAAGTGCTTTGTGAGAGATCCAATAGGCAAAAAAAGCTATGTTAAAAATTAAAAGTGCTAAAGTCAAGTGCTTTTAGGGGGTTTTCAATAGCCATAATTTGACCAAATTTTTAAGAAAATTCGCCAGATCTGTACATGGTTCAAGTAGGTTTAGCCAAAAAATATAGATGAAATGTTTTAAAATTTTTACTTTCATATTTAGCTTGTAGCCAAAATCTGGCTAAATCTTCAGGCTGTGGTTTTAGATGCTTTGGCAAATGTTGTCCTCCTTTCACCTTTATAGCTGGGGCCAAAGGGGAGGAACTCTATGCTTTGAAATAGAACCTTCTGTTTTGGGGATCCTCCCTAGTTTTTTTTTTTAAAATTTAAATTTTGGGTGATGGGCCAATCAAATTCGCTCGTTGCAAAAATAAAAATAAAAATTGAACTTGGGAGGCACCTCATCTAATTAATAGGAGACGTGAATTGGAATAGGTACCCTCTTTTTCTTTTTTTAAATTACCCCTTGGGATCATCACAAGAGCAAAATTAAAATATTATATTTTAGTTTGGCCTTCACTCCTTATTTTAAAGTCACCTTGGGACTAATTTCAATGGCTGCACCAATAGGATTGCTCGATTTGAGTTCAACATTTCTGAAATTTTCACACAAAATGTTTTTTTAATCAAAGGACAACAGTTTGTGAGTGAAAAATATTTGAATCAGCAAGGAATGTTTTATTTGTTGAAATGAAATTTCAAAATTAATGATTTTATAATTTAAAAAAATTCCACCTTTTTTTTTTTTCTTTTTCTTTTTTTGTTTTCCCAAAGACCAACATTTTGTGAAGGAAAATATTGAATCTTCAGCAATATCCTATTTGTTGAAATGAATTTTCCAAATTTAATTAATTCTTTTGGCAAACATGTGTAGAAGTTGTTGCCCAAGGTACTACCAATAAAAGAAATGTTAGTTAATAGCAAAGTAACGAGATTTAGGGTTTTTCTTTTTTTTTCCTTTCCATTTTCATTTTTCAACATGGAATCTTCAAAATTATTAAATAATTAAATAAATTTCCGTGACAAATAATTAGAATTGCTATATATATGAAGGATTTTTTTTGGGAATCCTTCATATGGAAACCATTCCAAAGACAATTTCAAAAATAACTACCTCATTTTCAAGTCTAATTACTTCATTTTTTAAAGAAAAAATTGCTTCTTCTTCCTATGAACTTTCTTGATAATTATCTCCCACATCTTCTAATAAATATCTCCATTTAATAACTATCTCACTCTTTTTTCCCAATAAATACCTCCATTTTATAACTACCTCACTCTTTTTCTCAATAAATACCTCCATTTTATAACTACCTCACTCTTTTTTCTCGACAAATACCTCCATTTTATAATTATCTCTCTCTTTTTCCCTATCCATCAACATGGGTATGAAAAAATAAAATTAACATGTGTCTTTTCATGTCCATAAATTGTATATTAATTTAAAATGAAATTTGACATCAACATAAATAATGATGAATTACTGAAAACCATATGAAAACATAAGGGAAAAAAATTAAAAAATAGTTGATCATCACTGGTAGAGCGTGGAGCTCTAATAAAATAATTCAAGAGACGGATGTGTGAAGCTGCTGCCCCTGATACACTACACAATATACTTGGAGCAATATGAAACCCTTTTACAATCAAGTAAGTAACTCTAGTCCATAATTCATCCATGGATGGGGGGGGGCCTCTAGACTATAGAGAGAGAGTGGAAAACATATGATAACTATGGTGGCAGTTTTTTTTTAAAATTTTAAATAATAATTTTAAAAATAAATTTAATAAATAAATATAATAATTTTATTAATTGAATAATTTTAGGGCCAGACCCACTTTTTTGATTATGCCTTATTATAAATTACTCTATACACTCAAAAGTCCTCAAATGAATCCCCCTTCTCTGCATGCAGCATTGCCAGTCAGTAGTAGGTAAGAAAATGATGCTGTCCCTTCATTCAATCCATGCTTCTGTGTGTGTGTGTATATAAGTACTTCTTATTAACAAATTTCTTTCCTCCAAAAGGAAAAGGCCAAAGGAAGAGGGCCATAGCAAACCACGAACACCCACCAGTCCATCCATCATCCACTGGATGCTTGTTATTACTCAGTTGTGGATGGATGAACCTCAACTGAGTTAAATAATATTTGGTTGGTTTCACCGTGGTAACCAATTAATTCTGTACGAAATAGGTCTCATACAAAGGTATATAGGTTTTTAAATTTTAAAAAAAAGGTAACCATTAGTTAAGTAGATGGTTTATAGTTTATACACAATTAAGTTCTGATTTTACTACCTACTAACAAACCAACCTGCTTTGTGGGTTGTTAGTAGGTAGGTAGTTTTTTTTTTCAAAAAAAAATTAGCACCTGTGCTAACCACCGTGGTTAGCTAGGGGAACTAGAACCCAACAGAAAACTGTTTCCTGATCACTTATCATCCATCCTTCATGTTGCACTGGTGGGTGCTGGTTCGCTGTGGCCAAGGAGGAGGAGGAGGAGGAAGAGGAGTGTGGATGTTGTTAAATTACTCACCAGAAGACGATACCGTAGGAGTACATACATGTCACTGAATAAAATAATTTTATTATTATTATTATTTTTTCCAAACCAACACTTTTTGAGAATTATTTAACACCAAACCTCAGTGAGACAGATCTGGTATTATTATTATTATTATTTTTTTTTTTTTTTTCTCAAACCAACTTTTTGAAAAGAATTATTAAACAGCTGAACATCATCAGTGACACGTATGGTAGCTAGTAGTAGGCCACAATGATGGTGTGTGTATGTGTGGGGGTGGAAAGGGACAACACTAGTTTACAGAGGACGAGCTCCATTAAGGTTTTACTTCATAACCTGTTCATAGTTTTGCCATGATTTTATTGATGCTTTCATAATGAACATTCTGAGGTAGGCAACTCATGTCCGACTGTAGGACTGCCAGTAAAATTATGTTTTGGCTCTTCCTTTTGGACACCATCCAACTTCCTTTTTATGCACCAAACAAAGTAACCCATGCACCTAAGCAAACTGATTGCTGGATATATATATATATATATATATATATATATATATTCTCCAATGCTCTCAGAGACCCCCTTTTTAAAAAATTAATGACAACTTTTCATTATTTTTAATTTTTAATTTTAAAATAATAATAATGTCAGTGTAAAATGATGGGGGTTTTTTTTTTGGGTCATTAAAAACTCTTTTTTTGCCACTTTGGGAAAAAAAAA
>Ga0116231_10013834_pt1 | contig 11124 bp, 5 predicted proteins | sample S1TSphgellanicum_2_FD_89695 | JGI IMG/M metagenome (GOLD analysis project Ga0116231, IMG submission 89695) | Host-associated microbial communities from peat moss isolated from Minnesota, USA - S1T2_Fd - Sphagnum magellanicum MG | ecosystem: Host-associated > Plants > Peat moss > Unclassified...
AATAAAAAAAATATCCCACCAATCATTAAAAGAAAAAAAAAATAAACATAATAGAATGTAAAGGAAAAAAAAAAAAAAAAAAAAAAAAAAAAGGAGGGGGGGGGGGGGGGGGGGGGCCGCAAAATGAAGTTAAAATTTCTTTTTGGATGAACTTAAAATTTCATCCAAAAATACAGCCGGAACACACACACACATACACACTCCGGTCGGTTTTTCAGTTACGTGGCCGGTTGGCGGCTACGGATGGATGAACTCACTCATTTCCCGATTCGTCCAAAATCTGGACAGAATGAAATAATTATTGTGGGACCTGGGTTGTTACCAAGTCCGTTGCGTAAAAGAGAACAGCCTTTTGGTTTTTGCTGGCTACTTAACGTTGCCAAAAGCTATATTTAAAATTTTAAAAAGTTTTTCTTTTTGAGATTTTCAATAGCCAAAACTCGAAAAAAATCTAAGAAAAACCGCCAGATTTCTATACACGGGTCAACAAGTAGGTAGCTTAAAATATACCTAGAAGGATGTTTGAAATTTTTTGCTTTCATATATCGCTTTTTTAGCCAAATCTGGCTAAATCTTCCTGTGAATTATCGTCACTTTGGCTACATCTTAAAATTGATTGAAAAAATATTGCCCCAATTTTTTTAATTATAAAAGAAAATAAATACCAACAAAGGAAAAATCCTTGCTGCAGCCGCGCAGCCGCAGCAGCAGCGGCGAGAACAGCAACAGTTGCCGCAGCGGACGAGTCGCGCGCGCTCGAGCAGCGGACGGAGCGAGCGAGCGAGCGAGTCCGCGGATGCAGAGCAGAGGAGGAGATCGGAGAAGCGGGGATCGGCAAGAGAGGCAGAGTTCGTATGGGCGGCCATGAGTGAGCGGGGTGGAGGAGGAAGGCATTTTCATGGCGGCGGGGGAAGGAATGGCACGCTTTCTTGTTTGGTGCAATTGCTGGGATTCTGTAGTACAAAGCTGCGGACGTTGCAAGTATCGCGATCCGGGAATAAGCAACAAGCGTGGGCGGTCAAGGAGAAGGAAAATCCGCGTGGTGGGAGTGGCAAGCATCTGTTGTTGTTAGGAGGAGGAGGAGGAGGAGGAGGTGGTGGTGGAACAACTGCTGCTTCCGCTGCTTCTGCGGCCGCCGCCGCCGCTTCTGGTATCAGTAGCCGGCGTGCAGGCTTGTGGGCTGCTTTTTTCATCTGTAGCTTGTCGTTGCTTGTGCTCTTCAACAATGCCAGTCTTGTCTCCGATCACTTGCGTACCAAAGTTGTGGTTTACAGACAGCACCAAGCTGCCAAGCACCGCGGAAACGTCGAAGGAAGAGAAGGTCTTGGAGGTCGAGGATCGTCTTCTCGCGGCATCAAGCTAGAAAGAGGCTCGCCTCCTCGCTTTCCTTGGAGACATGAGGCCAAGAAAGGTGCCTCCTCCTCCTCCTCTTCTTCTTCTTCTTCTTCTTCTTCTTCTTCTGCCGTTTCTGTCCTCCCGAAGACTCCGCATCCCTGTGAAGGATTCAAGATTCCGCCTCCTCCGACGGACAAGAAACGGACGGGGCCACGGCCGTGTCCTGTGTGTTACCTTCCCGAGGACATGGCAATTAGGGAGATGCCGGAGGAGCAAAGATACGTCTCCCCGGTGCTCAAGCATTTGAGCTACGTGAGCGATCTTGGAGGGGCAAGAAGAAGCCGGCAGCCGCCGCTCCAAGGAGCCGCTGGATCTGCGTTCGGCGGCTATCCGACACTGGAGGAGAGGAGCGAGTCCTTCGAGATCCGAGAATCAATGCGAGTGCATTGCGGGTTTGTGAAGGGAAACACGCCGGGAGTTGGGACAGGGTTCGACATTGATGAAGATGATCGCCTGGAGATGAATGCTTGCCAAGGAATTGTGGTTGCATCTGCCATCTTTGGCAACTATGATCAGCTACAGCAGCCCAAGAACATGAGCCAAGAAGCCAAGCAGAGTGTGTGTTTCTTCATGTTTGTGGATCAAGAAACAGAGACTGCTCTGGAACAGAATGAGAGCTTCCTAAGCACCAAGAAGGTCGGGCTATGGCACATTGTTGTGGTATGTAACTTACCCTACACAGATGCGCGGCGGAATGGCAAGGTACCCAAGCTCCTGCTTCACCGACTTTTCCCCAATGCGAGATTCTCACTCTGGGTAGATGGCAAGCTTGAGCTTGTTGTTGACCCTTACAAGATCCTGGAGAGGTTTCTGTGGAGGACAAATGACACTTTTGCCATCTCGGAGCACTACAAGCGCTTTGATGTGTTTCTGGAAGCTGAGGCGAATAAAGCAGCTGCCAAGTATGACAATGCCTCAATTGATTCACAAATTGAGTTCTACCGTAGTGAAGGCCTTAGCCCTTACAGCACAGCCAAGCTTCCCATCACCAGTGATGTTCCAGAGGGATGTGTCATTGTGCGAGAGCACACACCGATTGCAAACCTCTTCTCATGCCTCTGGTTCAATGAGGTTGATCGGTTCACTCCTCGGGATCAGATCAGCTTTGGTATTGTTCGTGATAAGCTTGCTGCAAAGGTTCCTTGGCATATCAACATGTTCAAGGACTGTGAACGCCGCAATTTTGTGGTCCAAGGGTACCACAAAGACTTGCTAGAGCAGAGGGCTGCCTTGATGAATTTGGAGCAATCTGGAAGTTCGGCAAATCAAGTGAGTGGTGCAGCAGCAGATCCAAAGCCTGAAGTCAAGCTTGAGGTTTTACCAATGAAGGTGGAACCGGATACTATACATAAAAAGGAGGGTGAAGGTAGGGCAACCAGTTTAAGAAAGATGCAGGAGCTGTCAAGGACGGCCTATCAGAGCTGATCCACCAGCAAGCACATTTTATTAGGGTTAGCATTGTCCATGAGATCAATTAAACCCTCTGTTGTCTAACTCAGGTGAATCAACAGATTGGTGAGAGTTACTCCTTTGTAGACTATATAGACTGTGACGTATTTCAATTCTTGTATGAAAGTTTAGCAGCCCAGAATGGGGTGCATGGTAATGGCATTCACATTCTTTTGGTCATAACCGAGAAGGCAGATCAGAGTTTTACATTATAGGAGTCGATCAAATGAAAGTTACTTGATTCTTGAAGAGAGTCAGCATTTATTAGTTGTGTGTGTTGTCTGTAGATCAGACAAATACCAATGTGCAATTGTTCCAGCTCTCTCTTTCATATCGCTATATATATACTCCCTTCACTTTCAGTTTCACTTTGGGGACTTGATAAGGAGGGGTGGTTTTGAAGGATCTTCACTTGAAATGAATGTTCAGAGGACTTCTTATCTTCAGATTGCTTGTTGTGCAGTTAAAAGAGCAATGTAGGATGTGAAGTGGGAGAACATCAATTTCAACAGTGTGAGAAAAGGTAAAGCTGTGTAACAGAATTAGGGCAATTCCAAGGCATTGAAATCAGAGAAGGACCCTGATTACACTCCACATAGGCTGATGGTTCCAATTTTGTTCATAGACTTACGCTTTGCCTTTGGTCTCTTGCAAATATGTTTTCCAGTATGGAGACAGAGCTTGCAAAGTAGTCTCAGAATATTTTCCAACGGTTCTTTTTTGTCTTGTCATCACCAACCCTAATTGTTTAGTCCTTTGAGGGAGCAACAAACATCAAGTTCAAATGGCAGTATCAAAAGAGCTCAGGAACAGGTGTTTGTTACTGTTTTTGTCCTCAATGCCAACTGCAACTGGCAGGATCAGGGCAATTTTTCGGCAGTTGCTACCCATGCTTCGAAATGAATGCCATTTTGTGCTGAACTGGGAGATGAAGGTTTTCAGGGAAATCAAACATTGTCTCTGCGCCTGCAATTCACATGTTATGTATCCAACTCAGTTGACATCTTGGGTGGTTTCTCTCTTGTGTTGAACAGTCAGAGGGACATCTTCAATTTGCTGTTTGTTGCTTGTTACTTGGCTATGGTGTACTGCTGTTTAAGCTGTCATGTTTGCCTATTTGTTTACTTATATACTATACTTATTGCTTAAATAGCTGTTCAGGGGCCAGCAAAAAGCTGTATGGAAATTGAAACATGGATGTGGAGGAGGACAAACGAGAGGTTTGATTGTTTGGGTCAGGTACATCTCATCTTTAGCATCAGCAATGGATCTAGAAGGTGCAAAACTCTACATAGGTCAGCATAGACAATAAGATACTTTCCGAAAGCATAGGATTGGACTGTGATCCCAAGCCTTGAACAAGCTATCAGTTCTGAAATAAGCATTAGCTAATCCACTGATCTAGCAATTGAGAAGTGAATTGTAGAATACCTCAACACCTATTTTCAAAGAACCTTCAGTGCATCTCACACAATGTGGTTTGACAGAATTTTTAGGAGATTGTTGCAAATTGCAACGGATTCTTACATAATAAAAAACTGCACTATGCTCCTGAACAACTTCATTTGTGTATAGCAAAAGACCTGATGCCATTTCATGTGCCATAGAATACTAATGGATTGAACCGTTTCTATGTTGGTGAGTAGAGGTGGCACTTTTTTCGCTATTGCATTATTGAGATATCTAATATTGTGATCATCAGGAAATGGGAGTTTGGCATTGTAGTCAAAATGCGAGCCTTCAAGAATGAAGAGTCAATGTTTCTAGAATGAAAATACTCCTCCATTATGGATCATGTAGTTCTTTAGTTGGGTTGTGGCTAAGGATGGATGAATGGATGGATTATCACATTTGGTGGAGTTGAGGTTGGATGATAGATGGCATGTGATGATGATCCCTTGGTTGTTTCAAGGCTTTTGTTTTGTTAAAGTCTTGTGTAGTTGGCTTGGTGTTAGTTATTGATAGCAAACTAAAATCCATCTGCTTGATTCCCTCCCTTTCCCCCCCCCCCCCCCAAGAGAGTTGCTAACTTCCTGGAACAACAGATTTGAAGCTCTCAAATTTCATGTCTTTTTTAATGTATCTCAAAACAACAATCAGTGCAGGACTTGGTAGCCATGGCATTTTCTCAATACCTCTCCCTCCTCTTATGAGACAGCAATTCTGGGGTTTGCGTCTGCCAACAAAATTATGCATTACTATGGATCTCATTGGAATCCATGGACTTGTGATTTTGGGAAACTTGTGTACTATTGTGTTGTTCTTCATGTCGTCTTTTTTCTGGGTGCATGGGCAAGCATTCAGTGTAATTGCAAAAAGCGAATTGTCCAAATGCGATGTAACATCATCGAATGACCAAGGAGGCTTGACATGTAAAAATAAGATTGTAATGGTACTAACCATTAATAATGGATGGGGGGTATGTTTTCGTGTTCCTTTCAATACTCGAATGGCAATACTAAAGCTTTATCGGTTTCCTTGAGCATCAAGTTGTGGAGTTGATGAATTTCTCTTGTGTAATTTTAATGTTAAACATATGTGTGTGTGTGTGTGTGTGTGTGTATTTTGGTAACAATCTCAACATAAAATCCAACATAAATTATACACAAAAGTATAGGTTTATACTTACAACTAACTTGTGTTTTGGAGTTGAAAACCCTTAAGTAGAAAAGTGATGTAGAAGACTCAAAGAGTGACCAAGTTCCAAATTGTTTGTCAAATTAGAATTGTCCAGTATTGTTAATTCTGATGGAAGCTCTCTTTCAATGAAACTTTGCTAGCTTGCAAACCCTAATAGTTAGGCATTGTAATGTGTGTGTGTGTGTGTGTGTGTGTGTTTGTGTGCAAACTACATTGAGCTAATGTGAGGAATTGGTGTTATGGTGCAAATAGAGACGAACTGGGTCCATCAATTGTTTTCAATGGGATGTGAAAGCTCCCAATGGTTCAATGTTAGAACTTTTGAATGGCTTTAGGATCACAATCAGCAAGGATGAAGTGCGTGCCATTTATCCTCTAGAGTACGTTCAGGTGATAACTTGATGAAAACCCCTTAAAAGAAAAACAAAAAGAAAGGGCAAAAACAAAATCTACGTACAATACTTTTCATATCAAATGATGTTTAATTTATGCTCTAATGCAACAACATACTATCTCGAAATTTTGGCAGACGTTTAATGGACAACCGTATGAACTCCTAGTGTACAGACCACAAGATCAATGTAACGATGATTGGCAAAATGAAAAGGATGCAACATGTGGATGGTATTTACCATGTTTATAGCACTAAAAAAGAAGCTGATCTTGTCCAAGTTATGTGGCTTACATCAAAGAAAAGTACCATAAAAAATTTCTATTATATACATTATATAACACTAAGAAGTAGATGACATTCCCAATTGTGTTGCATTTGTCTTTTGGCACATCCTCAACTATGTGCTTTCAAAACAAGTGTATCCAATTCATTTTGTCATGGTCCTAGAAGAAACATATATTTCTACTTCTTGGATATTGGGATCAAATTCTCAAAATTTTAAGATTGGACCCAAAATAATTAAATTAAAAAAATTTGTGGGGGGAACTTTTGTTATTTCACAAACTTTTAATGAGAATAATTTGGGAAAAAATGTATGTTGTGTGTTGTTTGTCCAATGTGTTTTTTCCAACAAATTTTCACCACTTTTGCAAATTTGAGAACAAATAATATTGCTTGGAACTTGTTGGTAAAAAAAAGACACCAAAGGATATGATTTCTAACAAGCTACTAAAACAAACAAACATGTGCATGAGGGAAAACTTCCATTTATCAAGTGATAGATGAATGATTCAATTCATTCACACATTATTTGCATATTTTATAAGAATGATGAACATATAGAGTTGGTTTCCATTGTTCCACAATTGGGAATTGCAATTTATTCACGGTTTTGTAGGTATTATGATGAACAAAAGGTACCACGAGCCCGAATACCTAATAGCCAGGTGAAACCTTCTTTGCCATTCAATTTTTCTGAAATTTAAATCTATTTAACAATAATATTGTTGGAAAGCCATATAGAATTATTTGGAGGGTAAGGCCCCATGGTTGGGGCATGCCAAAAATAAGGGGCTTAGTATGAAGGGGGTAAGTTAGCCTAACCCATCATAAAGTACACGGCAAACGTTATGATAAAAGCTTGAAGAAACATAAGATGTAAGATGTGTCTTGTTTTTGAAGAGGAATTATTAAGGTGCCTTCCAAATACATACAATAGGAATTTTTTCTCAAGTGTTTTTTTTCACAAGTTGTGCATTATATAATTTTAATTGATTGTTGCCATTGCCTTGAAACCAATCAACATGGTTTTCTTGGTTTAGTCTATACAATTGGTCCACATGTTAGTGAAAAATGATTGTACACTAGCATGGATAAAATTTGGCATGACATAACACTAACAAAAATTCTCATGTCTTCTTTGCCAATCTTGTTTATCCAATTGTTAATGTGCTTGTTTCATCATATAAAGACTTGAACCATTGCTCCTCCTCTCAATATTTAGCATACCAAACTTCAAACTTGAACACATCAAGATTGTTTACTTTCATAATATCTTAAATCTTTGTTAGCATGCATCTTTGGTTGTGCCATTGCCTTACATATTATAATAAAAAACCTAAACACCATCATAAACCTAAAATGCATATGAGTACAACTTTATTGAATGATCTTCAAATTTTGATTTTTTTTACATTTGAAATTGCAAGATTGATCACTTTTTGTTTGATCTCCATGGTCACTCACACAACTTTTGTTTTCAATTCTCTATCTTGTTTTGTCATTGTTCCTTCATGAACTTGACACTAATTATGATTCTTTATGTTCACTACAAAATTTAATTCATTTTATGAGAGGCTATGGATGTTTACGTTCTAAGTATTATTAATTTTCTTTTTTGTGCTTTTTGTGTGTCGAGGAGGGGTTCTTGGATGCATTGTCCAACATAAATTCAACTTAAACTCATGTTTAAAGATAAACTCAATGTTAACTCTTTTTCAAATTTTCCCTTATACCTACTTGTTTTTCTCAAATAAAAGGGAGGGTTTAATATGACATTTTTCAACTAACCTCTTCGAAAGCTTATTTAAATAGATATGTCTACTTATAAAAATGTATATTTCATATTTGAAAATGGAAATTGGCATGTTAGCCCTCACTTTGAACCTTCCAATTTCTAGGAGTACATAAGTATCATGGTTGGAATCAATTGTGGATTTTTCATCTCACAAATATAGTTATGCAATGAACATATCAACAAAATGTGAAGGTCTAACAATGTAATGAATTTCACATGGATTTAGAACCAAATTTGATTTTTTAATTTCCACATTTATGCTTCCACCATGTCTAAATTGGCATAATTTGAACGTTCCCACATGAGTCATTTTTGTGTACATTGTGCTATGAAAAAAGGGGGATATAAATTTGATTGATTTCGCAAAGATCAACTTTTTGATGATTTTGAGATTTACAACATCAAATATCTAATGTTCATTGCATATGTTGGCAATGTAGGGGTTTTGTTGTAGATGTGAAAAGCCCATGAAACATGAATCTATTGCCGCATGGACATATCGAGCACCAGACATGGATTGTGCGTTTTTCAACACTAATGAAATACTTAAAAGATTATGTGACCAAGTTTTTCATTGCAAATCTTAACAATTGCATGCATTATATGTAAAATTGATCATTCAACAAATTAAAACTCATTTTGAATTCTTAAAATGACACTATTGTTAAACAGAATTACATATGATGGTAAAACATATACTATGTTTTCAAAATTTTATTGCATTTTCCTTCTAATGCAATGATAACCTATGGATTGTGATTCATGGAATTTTAAAAGCAACATTATTGACAAGTGTAATGGCATACATGGTGTAAAATATTGTATATTTTTAGATTTCCATTTCAATTTTCCTTCCAAATGGTGTAATATGGATATATAGTTCATCACATTGAGACATTGAGGTACAAATTTAATATAGTTTAACATCAAAACAATTAATGAGTAGCTTGATGGTATAATGAAATGTGATTTTTAAAATTATTCATCTATAGGTAATGTGTGGTTCAATAGGTGGACAAAAAAAACAAAGCCGTCGAAAGATGTGTGCCTTTTGCCTACGATGGGGTAAATTTTGGTACATTGTCCACAATTTTTCATGCCCAAATGCTTATATATTACTATTGTGTGATTTCTTTTAAGTTATTGAATTAAACTTACTTCAAATAATTTGATTCAACATAGTCAAGTCCTCTAATAAACAGAAATACAAATTTTTTGAAAGGCTTCTTAAATATACCTAGAACAAGATTTCGCACCATTGGCACACTTTAGTGTGGAAAGCAACAAAGACAAACTTGAATGTGTCAATTCTTATGAAAACAAAGAATTGAAAACTTCCCATTATTGCATATACATGTTGAATTGTCTCATTTGTATTTATGGTTTTAGTTTGGTTGGATTAACCATATATATATAATTGGGAGCTATTAAAATATTCAATTCAATTGCATTTTCTATAACACAAACATATGATCATACAAATTTAATCAACTAGCATTTTAAGTGATGTCACAAAATGACATGACAAAAACCATGAGCTTCTAACCATTTCAAATATTTAAAAACTATGCACACAATCTTTAGAAGACACCATTGAAGACAATGTCATACATTTCATCCAATGTATTCGTTGGTGGTGGCTTGTGGGTAAACAAAAGTGTTGAGCTTTGATTTTGCTAAGCTTTGTACACTAGACAAAAAACATTTGGGTCAAATGATTGAGCAAGATATTTTATATTATATTACTTGGGGGAATATCTCCAAGATGAAGCAATACCAATGAGGTGGCCTTTTAAACTCCAAATTTTATCATACATTAGATATGTAGTTCATATTGAACACATTTGTCCTAGTGGGTTTGGAGCTTGGGTAAGCTTCATAATGCAAGATTAGTAATAGATTATAGATGATTTGGCATTGAAGACAATTGATTCTTGACAAACCTCAAAGAACAAATGGTAGCATTAGTTTTGGCTAAGGTCAAAGGTTTGTGCACAAAAGTGTAGAGTAAATCTCAAGGGTAGACACATTTCCAAAAAAACCAAGCCTATCATGAGGCACCACTTGGGTTCAAACCCATGTTTTGGCAAGGTCAAGTGGGTTTTTTGCATTGTAAAACATGATGTGAATAATATCATGAACCTAGACCTATGTAGGTCACAAGAGAGGGTCCTTACACCTACTTGCTAATAAATAAGGGTAAGATCCCTCTCACTCTTCAATAAGAAATAGGCATATAAACCCTCCTCTTTTATTGAAGGGAAATTCACATATACGGTGCCCTCCATATGCACTAGGAAATATTTCTCAAAGTGCTTGAGAAAGAAGAAAAAATTATACCTCTTCTCCTTCAAACTTCATTGGGGAGTCCCTCATGATTTGTAATCAAATGACTATATAGAGACTATGGGTGCAGGTTCCCAACTTACAACATGTTGCCGCCGTACCTTGACTTTCAAATCGGTGTTAGTATTGAGACGCTCGTCAAAGGAGTGGCTAAACCAGATGCAATTGTATGTGTTCCTTTCACTTTGGCATACTTGTCGACCTAATCAAGTTCAAAACTACCTTGATTGTCTTGGCACAAACCAAGGGCCAAAAAGTTGACAACACATGTACATTGTGGTTGTGATGGCAAACTATTCGTGAACAAATCCCAATAGGCACACTCAATTTGACACTACTTACATTATTTTCAAAAATGTTGAAAATTTCACCCCAAAATTAATTAAATTTAATATTAAAATTTTTGAAGGGAAAATAAAGATTATGATGGAATAATTGGGAACATGTAATTTGTCAAAATGAAATCCTCAATATTTAATTAATTATTCGACAAACATGTGTCCAAGTGGTGCCAAGGTACTTTAGTATTCATGTTGCTAATCTAGATGCTTTCCCACTTCATTTGTGGGCATTTTTCAATTTCTTTGAAAACCGATCACCCATTTCTTAATATTGCAACCTTGTTTTAAATATCATATTTTCCCCAAATTTACAATAATTTCCATTCCAAAAAAATTTGATGGTTTTTTTTTTTTTTTTTTTTTTTTTTTTTTTTTTTTTTTTTTTTTTTTTTTTTTTTTTTTTTTTTTTTTTTTTTTTTTTTTTTTTTTTTTTTTTTTTTTTATTTTATTAATTTATAAATTAATTTTTTCTTTTCAATTTC
>Ga0116231_10013835_pt1 | contig 11124 bp, 10 predicted proteins | sample S1TSphgellanicum_2_FD_89695 | JGI IMG/M metagenome (GOLD analysis project Ga0116231, IMG submission 89695) | Host-associated microbial communities from peat moss isolated from Minnesota, USA - S1T2_Fd - Sphagnum magellanicum MG | ecosystem: Host-associated > Plants > Peat moss > Unclassified...
ATATGAAAAAAAAAAAAAAAAAGTTGTCACCAAAGGCATGATTATAAAGGGGGTTTACTGTACTTGATATTGAATTTTCAAAATCTAATAACCTACCTGGATGATCGGGAGGAGGGTTTAGTGGATAAGTTACCAAGATGGAAGCTTAGTGGGTCATCCACAGCTGAGTCATATTGGGTTTCCAATGGATGGTGCATTGGAGGGGGCTAGGTCACAATAAGCCCCACACTGGTGGCAGGCAGCCTCCTTGGGGGATGGGATGGGATGGGATGGGATGGATGCATGGGGGTTGATAGATACCCTAAGCCATTCTCCCTTGGGATCTGGTTGTTCCTCCGATAGATAGGTATCTCCTAGGTTCAAAGGTAATGTGTAGGCCCTACACCTAAAAAAAACCCAAGGACTTTTTTGAAAGTGGCAACTTCCTGGGACTTTTGGGTATCTCAACATTCAATAGCACATAAGGACTAGATCAAGCTGCAGAAAAAGTATAATCTTATGGGCACTTAGATCCATTAGGGTTTATTAATATCAAAAAGTGCCCATAAACCCTAAACCCTAAACCAACAAACTTGAATCAAAGAAGATGCTTAAAAGCCTTCTAGGCATTTTGATATTAACCCAGCAAATGCAAATTTGAAGAAGCTAGCTAGATAGATACTTAAGGCATTAGAATTCTTTGTCAAGTCACCCTGTCTTTTGGGCCCTAGTTTGACCCTCTAATCCCTGTTTCATCACCAATTTGGTAATGTGTAGATGTAAAGTGATTGAAATTGGGTATTGTTTCATGAAATTGGATATCTGACAGTTCAGAAGATTTGCAGGATCAATTATTTTGACAAGGATTTGATTTTAATGAAGAATATGAGCCAATAGTCAAGGTACAGAGCTAAGGCAAATCCAAAACTGGGGGTGAACGAAACTCCCCCTGAGGAACCAATTTAGGTGAGAAACATAGTTTGATTCCCCTCTCCCCCGCCCCCCCTTTTTTCTTCTTCTTCTTCTTCTTCTGTACTGTTTCCATCCTGACTTTCTCATTTTGTCCCTCATATCAAGCGAAACTGGGGTCCAGTGGCCCCAGTTTGAGTACTTTACACATAACTCTATTGTTCAAAACATGTAGATATCTTCATTCCAACCCCACTTTTTTTTTTTTCTTCCAATGGGCAACCAAATTGATCTACTTCTTTTCCTTACTTGAAGGGGGACGTTATTAATTGACAAATGACTAACTAGGAATCTAATCTCATGTGGGGACTTAGGGGATGGCATTTCCCTTACCATGGGATTCTTTGGTGTGGTTTTTTTTATAATAATTTTTATAATATTTTAAAATAAATAATTTTCTTTGAATTTTTTTAATTTTTAGAAAGCAATAAGCATCTGTCGTTGACTATAATCTAGGGTTTTTAAATTTTTTAAATTTAAAATAATTTAAAATATTATTGAAAAGAGGACTTAGTTTATTGGCTTCTCTTTTGCATTATCAGATGAGTTTCTCCAATCAGCACTTCAACTTTGCCCACCAATTAGTTTCCAAGTTTGCTTGTGTTTTACACATGGGACTAACTTTGTGTCACCACCTTTTTGCACAATTTTGAGTTTAGAGATGTCCACGTGGAAAGCAAGGCCAATGGACACACACGTGGACATGAAGCCCACGTGGGAACAAATATACTAAGTAGCCTAGCCAGTTGGGAAACCAATTTCAGTGGCCACAAGCAAAAAGTTGTTGATTCCATGAGTTGTTATCTAGGGTTTTTTCTTCAATTTTGTGATATAAAAGATGGGTGAATTATTTTCCAAATAAATTGAAATTTTAATAGAAATTACACCAGAAAATAATAATTTACAAAAATTCCCCAATTTTTTTTAGTTGAAAGAATGACCATTTTGTTTTTCTGAAAAAAAAAAAACATTAGGACTCATATTGGTCATACAAATTGAACTTGAAAACATATTATTCATGTTAGTTTAATTTTGAAAAAATCAATGAAATGCATGCTCAAGTGCATGTAAATTTGAAAAATATACCCTATTCATAACCTTGAATATATGTGAAAAATACCCATATCTAAAGTGAACTATGTTTTGACATTTAGGTTTAAAATTAGGGTAAAAATAACTTAAACCTTAAACTTTGTTAGTTCTATTGATTAGATGGGAGCCTCTCAAGTTTCTTTTTTTTCCTTCTTCTTTTTTTCACGATTAGCCATTTTAATTGACCCATCATCCAATAAATTAAAAAAATTGGAAGTTCCCCAAAATAAAAGTTTTTATATGAAGATGTAGGGTCTCCACTTTGGCCATGCTATATAGGGGGAGAAGTGAAGAACTTTGGGCAAATCATATATTGGATAATAATGAGAACAGCTAACATATAATAAAAGTGCACATGTTATTCAAGGACGAATCAAACAATTTTTTAATTTTTGCATTGCATTCTAACATTGGATTTGGCCTTGGATTTTTTTTTTAATTCTAAAATGTGGGGTTTTTTCATGTTTAATTCAGTAAATAATACATACATGTTTGTTTAACCCAAAAGGAGTATATAATTGGGTGTACTTGGACCACACCCATCTAACGAAAAATTGAAAATTTGTATAGTTAGACCTTAACTTGATGGAAATTTTTGAATATTAATATACCCTTACCCAATTGATAAATAAAATTTAAAATTATATATCTTTACTCAAGGACATTTCAAAAATAACATCTCTGCACAACATTGAAATAGACCCCGAATGATGATTGTGGTTAATATTCAAAATTGTGGTTTTCAACAAATCACAAAATCGGTTATGATATATAACCATAGTTCTCAAAATTTTGAAAAGAAAAAAAAATTAATTGCCCAGTAAACCATTGATTCTTTATCAAATCTTTTATGAGAACCATCAATTCTTTACTAGTTGTGAAATAACCAGGACCAACAATTTTTGATTCTAAAATATTTTAAAAACCTGGACCCAATGGGTCAATGACTCTTTATGAATTCAAATAACCACACAAGATTGGTCGCCATAGGATTCGCTTACTCGTAGTTGATTGTAAAGAATGTTCTGCTAACATGGCAACATGCCATTGGACAAGATCTCCTCAGTTATATATCAAATTTTCACACTTCCCTAATACCTTTTTGCAAATTCTTGGTCATTGGTTGGCTGAACCTCCCATTTATCTGTAGACTCAAACTATGTCCAATAACCAGCTCAAGGGCATTGGTTACCATGAAAAGTCTGGGTGTGAACCCATACCTCAAGTATTCCCAATAATGAACAACCTCTTGCCCGGTCCCTAGTCCATATTGTCACCCTAGAGACTCCCCCACAAGAGAGAATTAACCTTTAAAGAAACAATCCTCATGTTCAAACTTGTACTTCCACCTAACCTTGCCACGAATACCACAAAAAGCTTGGAATCATTTCTTCCCCCCCCCTTTCTCTCTCGGAACCCCCACTTCTCTCTATTTCAAAATGTAATTAAAAAAAAAGAATGTACTCTAAAGGACCCTACACTAGTTTCTAGTGCACCGCTCAAACTCGATCATTAACCATGATCCAAATGCATTATTTGGACAACTCCTGAATGGGCCGGCTCCACCCATGTGGCCATCAAGTCCGACTACTTGCATCATGCTCGATCCTCCGCCCCTCCCCCGGACTTTGCTCGGAGTCAATGAGGCTTACAAAAGAGGGAGAAAAGAAGGGGGGGCGGGGAGGGGGGGGCCTCTCAGTTAGTGTCCCCCTCGTACATAACATGATCCCCAAGACAAACAGAATCTGCTCTCTTTGTGAAGGCGGAAGTGTCTACAAATATATGGATGTTAGTGACAGAACAGAGATACCGGAATTGGATATGGTGGAGCCCATCCATCCCACCACCCCCATCGGGTAGAAAACAAAAATCCAGTGCACCATCCATGGGAAACCCAATATGACCAAGTTGTGGATGGATGGATGAACCAAGACCAGCACATGTCTCAATCCTATAAACAATCCAACTTTCATCTCACACTATGAAAGTAACTATCGGTGTTGGTTGGTTCTTAGTTTCTAAGAGGACCATGGTTGGGTATGGGTTTAGTGAATTTTTTAAAGAAAATGCATGAGTTGTTGGTTTCGGGTTTAGGGAATATTTTTCATAGCCAAAACGTATCAGTTTGAGGGCTTCGTTAGCTTTTCTTGATCGCCAAGTTATGATCTAATGGTTATATAATCTTGATAAGACCCTAATTCTAGGTTTAATGTGGGCCAGTTCCAAATAAATATATATATTTGAAAATTTAGATGGGAAAGTATCATGTTTTAGTTGGTCGGCACTAATAATGGTTACTATGTATGTAGATAATAAGTAGGAAAGCCACTTGGTGTTAATAGGTAACATTTGGATGGTTAGTACATAGCTAACCACCATGGTTAGCCTTACCTTGGGCCTCCTGTAATGGGTACTCTTGTCTCATGTCAAAAATGTGGTTTCATCACACAAAAAGTGAATTAGGGTTTAGTCTAAAGCTTGTCAATCAAAGTGCAAGCTCAAAAAAAATTCCGGGGGAATTGATTCTGGCCAAAAATATTTATGTCTTGTTGAGATGATAACACCTATTTCTAACCAAATTCCTAAACCCAAATGAATACCCATAATGGAGGCAAAGGCTTTCAACCATGTCTACATTGTTATAACTTTGTTATGTGATTATTTGTTTGATGTTCTCCTTTTTAGGATCATTGGCAAGGTCTTACTAGGGCGTCATTCCTCAAAAAGATCCAAAATGAAGTTTGGGAAATGTATGTTCAATGAGGATTAAGGTTGAATGTGTGCATGACCCTCACTAGTATATGTTTGAAAGCATTGAATGATAGGATACCAATATTATTCTTTAAATGAGATTAATTTATCATATTTAGCTTGAAATAATATAGAAATCTAGAGTACATATTCAAGTAATATTACCAATTCCAAGGAATGGTTTAATAGAGATTTGTGTTACAAATACTAGGTGAGTTGTTTTTGGTTTGTATCTTGAAATGAAAGATAGTACACAATAAGGAAAATGAGAATTATTTAAGTTTTATCTTTGCCTTGAAGCCATAAATTTGGCAATGAATATATCCCCCTAGCTATTTTTGTCACGTATTACAACTTTTACATGTAGCATATTCAAAACCTTTCAAAGTTGCATTTTCATCTAAAGTAGACCAAAAACACCAATGCTACTATTGTACTAAAGAAAAAGTTACATAATATTTTAGTTGCACTTGAACTCGAAGTCACAAAAGTTCTAGATATAAAAAATCATCATGGCCAAAATTTTTAATTACTAGAATCTAGACTTAAATTATAAACTTGTGGACTATAAAATAAGTCAAGCAAAACTTTCATTGGGACAATAGGGATTGCAAGAAATGTTTTTCAAGTAAAGATGATCTGACAAAACTTGCACAACATTTTCACATAATGTTGTTAAATATGTAATGAAGTAATGAACTAAACCCATCACCTAATCATTCGTCAAAAATAGGTCAAGTGATTTTTTTTAAAAAAATTTATTGATGTGGAAGAGGTATGCATTGTTAAATTCACGTTCAATTCAAATTTTGTACAAGGTGTGCAATGGGGGTTAAGACAAAACAAGGAGATGACAATGAGCATTACATCAAAAGAATCATTGCTTATGGAGCTTGCATTCAAACTTGATATTAATACCCATAAAAGAATTAATTAAATTAATCAAGTACTTTATGTTTCCATTTCACATATTAGGGCCACTATGGTTAATCTTCCCCTTCGAAGTGAAGGATTTGACCTAGACTTAAACCCTAAGGAGAAAAAGTCAGAAAGCAAAACCTTGGGTACATGAGAGTTAAAACCATGGGTTAGAATTTATTATTAGGAATGACACCAAGTAACCGGAGGTTCTCAGGCGGTTCTTTAGTCCATTTTTGTTCACCCCACCCCAAAGAAAGGTATCAATTCTTAGTCACGTATTTCATGAAAATCATTCAGGGTTTTGAAAAGAAAACCAAGACTGAAGGTTCTTTGATTTCTGAAATTTATAATTTATAATTAATTTAAAATTAAATTCAAAATAAAAATAAAACAGAAGTACTGAATGTTCTTTGATTTTCAAATTTCCAAAAATACGGGAACTGGAGTTTTAAAAAATAAAAATAAAATACATGCCCAACACTGATTATTACAGCCATCCAGAATTAAGAAAAGAATCAGTGGATGACTTTCAAAAAGTCATCCACAATCCTTACCTATATGGTATCTAAACCCTAAGTAGCCTCACCTAAGCTAGTCTAAAGTACATGAGCCAATGGCACTCTAACCTAAACTACCTTGCCTACCTAATCTATCTTATCTCCTCATCCCTCATCCACCTTGATGTGGTTAAAGTCATTCATCCCCTGGCTGGTTACTAATGCAGGTCAAGTTTGTTCATTCTGTTTGCTCGTACAAGTGTAGGTGTTGTTGGTTCACCCAAGGCCAAATTTTTGAAGGCCCTGAAAGGATGCCTGCCAGTCCAATGCTACATGGGAATTTTTTAAAATAATAATAATGATTATTTATTTATTTATTTATTATAAATTAATATTTATTTATTGATTTAAACAAATAAAAAGTTTGACCCAGCAAGGTCTGTGCCTACCAGACACAACATTCAGTCAGAGCAGAAAACCCTCTTAACAGAACCGAACAAAGGAAAACCATAACACCGAGGCAGGTTGTTTTAAAACCGCCCTCAACCCCCTTTTACGAACTTTGTGAGTGTCAGTGCAGCGACCATAACAAGCTGCAAAACCTGAACCACTTTAGGTATTGCAGAGAGAAAAAGACAAACCCAGGGAAAAAATAAATTAAAAAATAGTAATAATAGTCGAATATTGGGGCAAATAGCACTGACACATGCAAATATTTTATATATATATATAAAGTCCACTTAAATTGCTATTTTTTAAAACCCAAAGCGGAGAGGACTGGTAGTCAGTCTAGTCTGGAATCTAGCCCCTGGTACACTTACAATCCCAGATTTTGTCATAAACTTTGTCTCCCCCGCTCCTTCTAACTTTCCTTATGTGGACTTATGACATTTACTCAATAACTGAACCAGTATCGAAGTTTGAACCGGTTTCTGTCCGTCCGTTTGCCTGTCTGTCTGTCTACCCACACTCATTTCCTTTTCTTACCCTAGGGTCAACTTCTTAACGAAATAATCCTTCAAAATTTGAAAATTAATTTATTGTGAAAATTATGAAGTTGAGGTGTTTTGAAAACCTTTCATAACTTATAGTAAAGCTTAACTTACAATCTGAATAAAATCCCACTAGGTATCTCAATATGATAATGTCATGGTAGACTTGTAGATGATGAATTAGTTTTTTGGGGGATAACATTAAAAATTGATTGATTTTACCAAAAACTTAATTATTACAGTAAACTCCCTTAAAATCACACCTTTGGTGATCACTTTTTTCATGACACTAATGACTTGTGATTTAGATGTGTATAGTCACATTCCAAATAAACCCTTATCAAATTGTGTCTATAGGTAAAAAAATTTACAAAACAATTTTTTAATGCTAGAATAAAGGTGCCAATTGATTAAATCTTCTATATGGGTTATTCGAAGTTTTACTATGCATTATTAGACTTGAAGAAAGTTCTGATTTTTGTCTTTTTTTTTTAATGTGATGATGGGCATCAAGTTTGAACTCCTTAACTATTAGCTTGTGTATCTTGTCAATTGGATTTTTTTAATTAATTTTTCTTGTTTTCTTGGCAAGTTTGCATATATTTTGCTTGTCAAATTAGAAAGTTGATTTTTTTTTTCTTTTCAACTAGATTCATTCTTGTTAGTTTGCACAACTTCACACAAAGCAACGCTAACATTGTCAAACTACAATTTAGAAAACCTTAATAATTATCCTAGATTTATTCCCATTATAGTCACATTTAAAATTTAAAAAAACTATACAAATATTTTGTGTTGCTAACGAATGTGATAGTGATTCTAAAGATTAGTGTTTCTTACTAAAAATGGTTGGGTACCAAAAATTGTGCGACAAAAACAAGGATGTGACTATATAAAGGGGGTTTGCTGTATTTGTTTTGTCAATGTGGAAGCTAACCCTAAACTACTGCAGTAAACTCTAAATAAAATAAAAAGCCAATTCTCTTATGGGAAAGAGGATTAAGAAATTGCTCTACTGACAAATGTAATTCGGAAAACTGGAGGCTGGGGAGAGGGTTGGGGGCGGGGAGGGGGGGGGCGGGGGGGGATAGATTAATCTGGACCGTTAATGGCTGGTACAGATGGTTTAGGACCGCTAGATTCCCGGATTGTGTTGGTCCGCTCAGTAACTAACTTTATCCAAGCACTTTTTTCTTTGTCCTTATCAGGAGCGTTGAATGCGACCCCAGTGGGAGACCAACACGTGGAGAAAGGGGAGTGGTCAGATCATGCTAGATCACCGACCATCACCGTCTAATTAGACGTTCTTATTATTTTTTTTTGCACCAAAAAAAATTACTGGTTTTCTGGCATTGTACATTTACTGTTTTTTTTCATTCTTTGCCCTGGGTAGCCTAAACTTGTTTGACCCAATTGTTACCCTAAAATTGAACCCTGCAGGATGACCCACAAAATGTAAATTGGATTCAAGCTGCTGCCCGCTCTCCCCAATGGGATTTTAAAATATTGAAACCTTTGGTAACGTGTGATGATACATATTACTGTAGCCTAGGGTCAGTTTCCACTTGGACCAAAAAAAAAATCAAAATCAAAATTTAATTCGTTTTTAAATTATTATTACTTCATGATCTACTATGATATATCTTCATTTGAGGAGTGAAATTATTCAGATTTGTAGTCTACTATAAATATGAGGGTTTTCAACAACTCATGTTCATAATTTTAAGAAAAAATCATTATTTATTTACAAATTGGTTAATTCCAATGAATGATGATGATAATTATGAGGGTTTTCAACAACTCATGTTCATAATTTTAAGAAAAAATCATTTTTTAATTTACAAATTGGTTAATTCCAATGAATGATGATGATAATTAGAAGTCATCTAGGACAAGTCTAACTATGTCACTCCTTTCTTAATAATTATCTCTTATTTTTATAAATGCCTCACTCCTTTTCTCTACCCACTAACATGGATATGAAAATGCAAATTCATGTTTACCTTTTCATTCCATGATATCTATATCAATATCAAATTAAAATTTGACATCCAAATAAATAATGATGAACTATTGGAAACCATATGGGAACATAAGAAAAGAAAAAAAGTTGACAATGAGTGCTAGTGCAAAGTAGCATGGACCCAAGTGAGGAAATTTCCTTATATACAATAATTAGTTGAGTGGGTGCCTTTCAAGTTTAGAATTGAGACTCCTGATATGACCCATCCCAAAAAAACAGCTTTGAAACTTTAAAAGACTCCCCAATGTTAAAGTTTTAGTCATTCCAAACATTAAATTACACAGGAGTGTCAATATTCACCCACCTATCTAGGGTTTCATGAGGACTGAACGTTGTGCAAAGCATATGGGACAAAGTGAGGTACTATTGGGAACATATTGGGAGCCCATTGGGAACTGGATGGGAACAAATTTGAAAACTTTTGAGAACACATTGGGAACAACAAAAATCCAACAACCCCCATTATCCACAAAAGAAGAAAAAACTGGGTCTACTGGGTCTATTGAGCCCAGTTTCTAGAAAAATTTCTATCACAAACTTGTGGATGTGTCCTTGGATGGGATGTGGGATGGATGGTAGGTACGTGGATAGGAAAAAAAAACACTTTTTCATTGCTATTCCTGTCCCTTAACTAACCATGGTTGTTACACACAATACCCCAAAGCCACCCTTTGTTGCAATGTCACCCTCGTAAGTACTACCTACTTACCTACCTACCACACTACCTACCAACCAGAACATCAATAAAGTCCAGCTGGCGATTTTCACCTCCCCTGTTTGAATTGAATGCCACCAGATAAAAAGTAACTGATTGGGAGGGAAGGCGAATAGCCATGGATAATGATGAGCTCGCCATTCTTGTGGCGTTTTTTTACCTCTCTTTGTACAATAGCAGATTGAAACTTATCCACCCAGCTAAGCTTAGCCAACTGGGTTTTGTGACCCAGCCTTTTATGGGGGTTGGTAGCCTAAGGGGGGGTGGTAAGGAGAGGGTGATGGGTATGGTGGCATGGTTGAATTAAGAAGCCAACTGGAAATAAATTATTAGATATGTTGTAAATAGCAAAAACAGTAGCTAAATATGGGAATCCACCCCCCTTTTTTCCAAATTAAAAAAATAAAATAAAATAAACTTCAAAGAGTGATAGAGCCTAACCAATAGGCCATATATTGAGGAGAGTAGTTCTCCTCCCCTAAAGAAACCACCCAAATATATATATATATATATATATATATAAATTACTTTTAGGCAAGTCTTGTTGAGGAGATTAATATTTTTCTAATCTTGGTTTCTTTACTTTTCCCTTTGCATTTCCCATGTGTTCACAATTATTGAAACGACTCTAGCTATTTATATATGTACCTACCTACCTACTTTTACTAGGTACATTCATCTTTTTATGTAAAGGTGTTCATGACCTGTGAGTCCACTGACCCAAACTCAATTACTCACTCGATATTACTAAATTTGGGGAATTCTTTTCCAAAAATCATCCCCTCTTCAAGGCCACATTTATGAATCAAATTTGAACCCCTCTTCAAAGGCCACATTTATTAATAAAACTTGAACCCCCTTTCAAGCATTTGTAGGTAGGTACTACGTACAACGGTTCCAAGTTCAAAACAATGAATTAGTAGGTACTCTGGTTTTGTCCCAATGAAAATTGCGGGGTCCGGGGTGGGGTGGGGTAGCTTTCATTGGCTTCAGAAGGGATTGGATGATTTATCATCACGGGTAGCAAGCACGGGTTCCACGTCTCCCCCTTCCCCCCCCCCCCTTTTTTTCCCCCCCCCACCCCCCCCGCCCCCCCCCCCCCCACCGGCGCCCCCTCCCGCGGGGGCGGGGGACCCTTTTTGGGGGGGGGGACACCACCGGGGGGAAGGGTTGGGGTTTCCGCCG
>Ga0116231_10013836_pt1 | contig 11123 bp, 8 predicted proteins | sample S1TSphgellanicum_2_FD_89695 | JGI IMG/M metagenome (GOLD analysis project Ga0116231, IMG submission 89695) | Host-associated microbial communities from peat moss isolated from Minnesota, USA - S1T2_Fd - Sphagnum magellanicum MG | ecosystem: Host-associated > Plants > Peat moss > Unclassified...
CCCATCAAGGTGAATAGATGGAATTTCATGTCATTTGTGCCAAATGTGGCATCCATAGAAATGGCACCATTATGACCATATGATAGCATGGACTCACATTGAGTTGGTGTTTGAATACCTATGGTGAATGGGACTTGAGTCCCGTTGATTTCATTAACATCTTAGAAAAAAAACACATTTTCCAGATGTTGGAAAGCTCAAGACCAAATTGAAATTACAAGGTTGGTGTGTAAATGCCAACTCCCTTTCTTATGTTTCTAATCCAAATATGCAATGTTTTGAAGCCGAATGAAATCATCTCATGTCATGCTTTGATTCGCATTAACACGTTCCCACCAAATTACTTTATGCTTGTCATATATTTATTTAGTCGTGTAACCTAAGTTTAGTTGGGCCCATATGTGGTCCTTCAATGTTTATGACATGCATGGAGCATAAGAAATGGATTCCGTGTCATGCTCACCATGTGTGAATGACCCATTAGTTCGTGTATGGGCCCTATGATAAATTGTGATTTTAGCCACATCAAATCGTGTGTATAGAAATTTGATTAAGAATGATGTTAGGCATCTTCGTTTAATAGATCGAGTGTGGGTTGAATTTTCTTGATAGTCTTCTAGTCCATATCCGCACTAATGCCTAGAAAAAAAAACTTTCAAAATGTAAATGATTACATCTTTGGTATGTGAATTAAAGAAATAAAAAAGGTTAATGCCATAAATGTTTAGCACGTATGCCCAAGGTGGTTTTTGATAGTTGTTTGCTTGACATTTGTTTGGCTTGGACAATTTTTGTAAACATTCCATTCCACATGGGTGCTTGTGTCCTTTCATTCACCTTCCAAAAATTCTAAAATGTGAGCATATGGAACATAAGCAAATTGAATGGTCATTTTATTTTGCCCTCCATGACGTATCTTGGACCTCCACACTAAGTCCTCATTTGAGAAAAGGGACTTCGTGGGGTTTTGGACATGAATGGAATGGGACTTTGAAACCCTTCCCATGATTGAAAGAAGTAGGACAAATTCTTGCAACAAGATAATATACGATTCTATAAACATTCATCATTGAACAAAAACCCATTTATGGTTATATACTTAATGAAACTTGATGCCTTTTCTATATCCAATAATTAAGAAATGAAAAAGGTTGAATTGTGAAAATATAAATCAAAAAATATATTACAAGAGACAAATGCATACTTTTAAGAATAAAAGATGTCAATGTTCCACCAAAGTTTGTAGTTTCAATTGAAAATGCAACCCTAAAAAATCACAACTCATACAAAAATGGGTTTTAAAATATTAAACTTTAACAATTATGAAACATATGGAAACAAAGGAGATTCATAATTATGGTTTAAATCTAAACAAGTGATAAGATCAAAAACCAATACAATGAGCAAAGTTTAGAGTATAAACCTTAAGCTCTGAAATATATGAACCAAACTCCTATACATTAAATCATAAAACATAACCTTAAAAATCCAAATGATACTTTTCCATAAGCCTTATTACAACCCTAATTATACAAACCCCAACAAAAAAAAATCCTAGTGATATATGCCTTAAACCCAAAAAATTATACAATGTATACAAATTATATAATGCAAAATAAACAAATTTAAAAGAACATAGGAAAAATTTTAGAAACCAAAATTTAAAAGTTTTAAACTATAAATATTTATCAACTGAAAGAAAATACTTTAATAACAATCAAATAAATACAAAACCAAAAAAGAAGATATGTCTTTTACCTTTGTGTGATTTTTCCAAACTAATTTTTTTCACTCTCTTTGAAGAAGATATAGAATGCAATCGTATTATTTCACATATGTGTAGACCCTAAAATTTTCCCCCCAAATTTAGCCTACTTTAAGTTAATTACTATACATTTGTGAAAATTTTATTAATTAATTTATGTGTCCCAACCCTAAACTCAAACCATAATTCAATAGTACATATTTATAATAATTACATGAAAAAATGTATTATAATGTCCATTCAATAATAAATTAGGTAAAAATAATTTAATAAAATATGCATTAACTAAACCAAAATGGTTGCAATTATGACATTGTTTTCATTATAAATTTTTTTAAATATTTACATATGGGGACCTATGTTCATCATCCATGAACTAGAGCGAACCTTAATAAATTGATATGTAGGGTTGAGGGAGGTGGGAGGGGGGAGGGGGGCTGGGGGTGAAAAATAAAAATAAAAATAGTTAATTAGGTATTTGACTATGTAAAAAGCATAAATAAATAGGTAGTTAGGTAGATAAGCAAGTTAGTAAGTAAGAAACAAGTTACCTTATCAAGATGACTAGGTTTGTAAGATACTTATGTCAATAAGGTGGTTGTGTATGTAAGGTCAGTATGTGATCCCCACAGTAAATATTGGATGAAAATATGCTGACTTGGCCCAGGAAAATGGTTTTGGCTCAGCAGAATTGCACACCCTAGCACGCTTTAGGGTGGCTGGTGAATGGAAGAAAATACTCTAATAGATATGATCTGACTAGTCAGGGTTTTGCAATTGGCCCATCATAATGATTGGTCCAGGTGGTTTGCTATTAGTAGTCCCCCACCCATTTCCTGTCCCCGTTTCCGTTATATGAGTGGGGTTGCAAAAAAGTAATAACTAAACGTGGATGTGAAAAATATTTTTGCAGGGTCACATTCTGAGCACCGCTGGAGATGCTGTAAATGTAGTTGAGAAGGGGAATACCACAGTCATTCCCTGGCCACATAGGTGAGTTATCAATGTGACCTCTAGGGGAGCCTTCGTTTCCGTACTTCACTTTAGGTCATTTGGTCGGCAGCTTTGTGCAACGTTGATGTGAAATTCAGTGAGAAGTTTTGTTGCCCAATATTTTTAGCATTTTTTTTGAATACACAATAGCAAACCCAATTGGCAAGCTTTTGATACCCCCGATATTTTCAGTATTTTGAAAACAGGATCTATATTAAATGATGGAGTGCCATTCCTTATTGTAGTTCCAAACCATTCAACATTTTGTTTGCCCCAAAAAAGATGAAAATCAATGTTTTTAAAAACTTATCTTGGATGGCCAACTTTGACCATTCAATATTCCATTATCCATCCAAATCTTTTTTGTCTTTTTTTTTTTTTTCAAAACCTGAAGCATTCAACTTTTTATATACTGAAACTCCACTGAATTGGAATTTAGGCTTGTGCTTGTGCAGGCTGGTCCGTTTTTTAAATTGGGACTGTTTTGGTCAAATGTCAATTAAGGGTTGAGAATTTATAGGTGCAACGCAAAGATCTTTTGTTGGTGGGAATGGGTTGAAAACATTTTGTTCTTGCGAAGGATTCATGTATTTTTTCATTTCTAGGGCTTCAGGTTCACCTCATTAATGATAGTTTAAAATTAGATCAACTGCATTCAATTCCACCACCCTCAATCTCTTAAATGTGAACCACTAGGTTCATTGATTGGGGGTTCAATTTATGTTCATATTTGAGCAAAACCTCACTCAAATCCACAGGGCATTACTTGATCACTAGTCCATCTTTCAATTTTGAGTAAGTTCTACTTAAAAATATGATACAACTACAGCACTAGTCCATTTGAAAGATTCAAATTTTGAGTAAGTCCACAAAGAGACACCAAAAACAGAGGTCACTTGTGCCTTAGCCATGGTAGACCTTAATATGCACCTATTAGTTTGTGGTGCACACAATGGATCGTTGTTGAATTTTGACCAATTTTAGTTGAATACCTAGTAGGGTGGGGACAATTTTTGACTGAGTGTGAGCTAAAGTACATCATTTACTTCTCCTTGGAGCATCGTTGAGCCCTAAATGCTTCATAATCCAAATATGGCTTTTTGGGGAGTTTGAAATGGTGTGTGTGATAGAAAGTTAGTATTTTCCAATTTTTGTTGATATGGTTGTGTGGCATCTTTTTAAATCTTTCAAATGGACTAACGATCAATTCACAATATGATACAACCACAATCTGTCAATATGATATCAACCACAATGTATCATCCACAATATGATATCAACCACAATATATCATTCACAATGTGATACAATCACATGTAAATTTCAAATGGACTAGTGATTGTTCATTTTTGATAGATTTTTATTGTGAATGTGTGAGTTGCAATAGCCCTGAAGTCAATAGGTGTTGTCATTAATGTGGTTTGTCGTCCATTTTTTCCAACATAGAATATAGTGTTGACGTGTGGAATCATTTAACTCTAGAAAAGTGTTTTTTTGAAATATACCTTGAACCTGCAAGTAAATTTAAACCATACCTTTTAGACACTTTCCTCGATGTTGAGCTATTTAACTTTACACAATTTTTAAACATCATGCAATTAGGTTGTTTGTTTTGGAATCCTTGTAATTTTCTGAAGTGGAGTGCTGTTATGGTAGATGGAATTACTAAATATCCAATGATTCCACAAGATATTTTAATTGCCTTTGGATCTTTGAATATATTTCTGCAAAAAAACTAACTATGAGCATACAAACAAGTCCTAGGAAATGTTCAAATTGTCATATACTTCAACATAGTATTAAGTTATGTGCAAAATGTTACATTTTTGTGAAGAATCCTGACAGAGATCATCCATAGGATTGCGTAGCACATAAGACAAGCACATGTTTTAAACTTTATACTAGGGTCAAAGAATAGTAATGATTCATGGTAACGTGAGTCTTTGGGGACTCCTTTGACTCTACTAAAAAACCACTCTCTAAAAAAAAACCTATAAATGCAAAAGACAATAGACCTACTATGCATATTGTTGTTTTTCCTTTCATATTTGTCAAATGAGTACGTAAGTGCCTTCATGCTTGTAAGTTGCTCACAAAATTGGAAGCAAGAAAGAACTTCATACAAGATACAAACATGACCTAAGTTTTCGTTTGTATTGGCAGTTAGCTTACAAAGCATAATCTTCCTCTTAGAATTCAAGGCACCTTAAAAGATTTGTAATCTACCTCTAGTAGGATTGCATTATAATTTTTTTGTTAGTTCTCTTTGTTGGGGAAGGACAGGTCACACATGGGATCTGTTGCCCCAAGAAGGGTAGGTCATATGGTTTTATGTCTCTTAGCCATGGTCTTTACTAGGTGTAAAGACCTGTGTTGACTGGTTTTAGAAACATTATTGTGATACCCGGTGGGTATCATGAGAAAAATCAGAAAGGATGTGAGGCGTTTTGAAAAACGGAATGCTCACAAGCTCCACAAGGATAAATTAAATTGTATAAGGTGCCCTTCAATTACACTAAGAAAATGGGCACAAGTTTTTCTGTTGTTTATCAGGAATACAGCCATAGTTTTCCACGACCTCAAACAATGTAAGGACAACTAGAAAGCCTTTTTTGTTTGGGGGCACTTCAGCAAACATTAATTCCCAGAGCAACTTGGTGTAAGAAGGCAAGTGTGGGATGGTTAGATGGAAGATCTAGTGAATTATACTGTAAAAGATCGTACTAATGTGAGCAGTACGAATTCAAGGAACCTTGATCGCCAATCTAGAGAGGTGCTATGTGGTTGTTATACCGATAATGTATTGCCATTAAGGCTTTTTTCCTTGGGAATGGAGGGTGGATGCCTTACTTTCAGGGCATTTCATCTTGGGAACCAGGGGTGCATGACCTAAAGCGTAGGCTCCACCTCCGATTCCAAGGGCAAAAAGAGAATTATTCTGCTTCTCAGAAAATGTATTCTAGAGAGAATTATTTGAAGGAACCTTATTAAACCCCTAAAAATCAATGCAGTGAGGATAAATTTAACTTCTTTTTAGCCACCTGGAGGATGGTGATCAGCTCCAAACGGCATGCTGATCCAATATGTCCGTGTGAATCAGATTTGCAGTTCAATGAAAATAAGGCATGCATCCGTGTCCAAACTTCAGTCCATACGCAATGGGACTTGGAGTTTTAGGGTACACATATACTTAAGCTTCATCATTAAACTTGTGAGAGACAGGAACAGATTTCAAGAGTTGGCGTTGTCAAGTATGGTGTGTATTCCTCCTATTTTGTTGAAGTTTTAAGAGTTGTGTGCACATGGCATTATTTTAGGATTCAGGCTTAAGGTGTCAATGTTTTGAATGTGTTGTGCTTACTTTCAAATAATTGTAATTTATTAGAGGTTTTTAAAAATTCTGAGAAATCAGTCAATTGGCATATTTTTAGAGAATTAGGGATGATTTTGTCTAATTATTACATACTTTTTCTTTGATTTAATTTGGGCCTAACTTGGTAGGCAGGTACAGCAGATGAAAAATATACATATTTAATGAAAGATGTTGTACCATAACTTCCTATCATGCTGGGCAGCTCACAGAAATATTATAAAGTGCAATCAAAGATAAGAAATTGTCATCACAAGGGTGTGACATACTCAATGACATGACAAGTACAACCATGTATGTCAAATTTTGAAGCCATTGCTCTCACCTCAAAATATGAGGCACTAAAATATCAATTTGGTTCTCCCTAGTGTTTAAGAATTAATTTCATACACTTCAAATTTTTATTCTTGCTCAAATCATTTTATTTTTATTAGCAATGTTTTGCTTTGCTGAGAGCGAAATTTATATTTAAAAAAAAATTTAAGTGATTTTGGAGGGTTCCTCACTCAAAGTGAAAAAATAAAATATAAAAATTGTCAGATTCATATATGAAGGGTTCAATTATAGCCAAACATATATAGAAAAATGAAGGAAGATTAATACTCTATTTTTGGGCTTTAGCCAGATTTGGCTAAATCTTCCTACAGATGATCAACACTTTTTCAAAATATTGTAATGAATGATCACCACTTTTTCCACATCTTCCAATGGGTGATCACCACTTTAGCTACAAACAGAAATTCCTAAGAAAACCAATGGTTGAAACTTGAACCGAGAATTCAAACCTCATTACAAAACATCTTTTATGGCAATCACTTGCCTGTCTTCTTTTGTGTCAGATGTCATTTGAAGAGACTAAACAAATTCTCTATCAGATTAAAATTCTTGCATGAACCGTCACCGTCATAGGTCCTTGGGGACTTGCATGTCATGCCCATGGGGTAGTTATGATTTTCTTGTCTTTCCATGGATGAGTGTTCCTTATGATCCTTCTCGTCTCTATGGCGCCCAACCACCCTGATGATGAAGGTGAAGTAGTCCAAGATTGTGAAACCATCCTTCAGTTCAAAAGCCATCTTTTGTCTTGTGTAGGATAACACCCAATGTGAGGATATACCTGCACTAAGGGGCCTAATCTATGCATAGTGGAGCCTAGCCTCCCATTATGAGAATGTGCTCACTGGTGGCCTTAACTTAATGTAAAGCATAAGACCAATCATGAATTAAACAAGCTCAAAATAAGGTTAAGAGGCAATGGTGGATACATAGACCATGATTCATGAGTCCAGTTACAACCCCTCAAGGTGCAGACTCCAGAGACACCTTATGCCTATGGGTAGGGAGAGGGGTGGGGGCGAAAATACATTAAGGTATGGTGTGGTAGATTATGTCATTTTCTTAACCACATGATATGACATAATCTTCTGATTGCGATCGTACATTTCTAATAGTGACCAAAATCTGTGTTAAACATGAATATTCTTTAAAATTTGTTGAATCCAGCATCCCAGACCTTAATGTCATGTCATGGAATGCCCTTGCTCATTATATTGGGTATGGTCTCTTCCTTACCCATTATGTTGGGTGCATGATCTAGCTCACCCTAACACACTTGCATGACACCTTACCCTACATATTGGATAGGTTCTTGACCATCTCATAGTACAAAAACTATTATATAAGCCAAGGGTCTTAAACTCCACTAGTGTAAAGGTGCAACCAACTTGGTATTACTAAATATTGTACCCAACATTAACAATTTATTTTTTCAACAAAAGGGATTTGGAAGGCCCATTTTTTAATGTCTAAAAAATTCCACAATCAAATAATAAGAACAAAAAAGTGTGGCTTTATTTCACAATAGGAATACATTGATAACCTAGTAGTGGAGGCAAAATCAATAGTTCAGCATAATATTTTGAGTTCAATTTGCTGGGTTTTTTTTGTTTTTGTACTTGGGTTTTTTGGTGGTACCATTTCTGGACTTTTTTCCCCCACAACTTTCCCTTTTGGAAATTATTTAACACCAAACCATAGTATCTCATTTTCTTTTAAAAACACTTTCCCTTTTGAGAATCATTTACTGTCAAACCTGAGTACCTCATTTTCAACTTACCCTTTTGAGAATTATTTAACACCAAACCTTAGCACCTCATTTTGTTGTTTTTCAACTTAACCTTTCAAGAATTATTTAACACCAAACCATAGTATCTCCTTTTCTTCTTCTTTTTTACTTTTTAAAAAAATTATTATTTAGCACTAAATGTTATTATTTCATTTTCTTTTTTAAAAACTTATTCGTTTGAGAATTATTTAACACTGAACCTCATTTAGTACCTCATTTTGTTGTTTTTTAACTTAGCCTTTCAATAATTATTCAATATCAAACCATAGTATCTCATTTTCTTTATCTTTTTTTTACTTTTCTTTTTGAAAATTATTTAACACCAAACCTTAGTATCTCATTTTCTTTTTTAAAACTTATTCTTTTGAGAATTATTTAACAGCAAACCTCATTTAGTACCTCATTTTGTTGTTTTCCAACTTAGCCTTTTGAGAATTATTTAATACCAAACCATAGTATCTCATTTTCTTCTCTTTTTTTTTTACTTTTCTTCTTGAAAATGATTTAACACCAAATCTTAGTATCTCATTCTCTTTTTTTTAAACTTATTCTTTTGAGAATTATTTAATACCGAACCTCATTTAGTACCTCACTTTCCCTTTTTCTACTTACCCTTTGAGAATTATTCAACACAGAACCCCTGAGTGGGAGGGAGCTACTATACCCTCAAATAATTGTTGAGATAAAACGTACAGCAGACGTCCCTTCGTTCCTTCTTCGCTCACTTGTTCCGCACTTCACCACGTTCTCGGAAATTGGAACCAGTACCTCTTTCACCAGGACTTACCGATCGGAGGCATCGTTGCCCAAGCTTCCATGAGCTTTCGTCATTCCGCGTAGCTCTCATCCGCTTCCTACAAGTCATTGCAAACCTTAAGTGTTTCTTAATTTGCACTCTAGATCAGCTGCCGTGTTTCCAGTGCAACCTGCATCGTTCCTGCGCCTTCAGCTTTATGATAACCTCAGGGGCCGTATCCCTTGCTGATCTGAGTGGAACTTCATTCACAACCCGTCTCATGAGATCGACTGAATTAGGATGTAGGAAGAAACAGACGGGGATTCAATAGTTTTGAGGATCTAGGACCGCTCTGCTTTTTCAATCGCAGCAAGTGGCTACTAATAAGTTGTATAATACCCAGTACCGGAGCTAGTCCAAGAGCAGTTGTTGATCATCCAGCTTTGTCTTGTGGGTTGTTTACTTTTACCTTGTTAAGTAGTTTAGTTTCTTGAGAAAAGAGCAGCCGGAGTTTGAAAGCTTGTGGACGTGTTGATAACGCGCATAGTTTTACAGCTCCGGCCACGATGTCGCACCATCACCACGGTCACCATCACCATGGACATCATCATCACAACCATCATCATCATGACCAACAGTCACTAGAATATGGATACGGAGCTGCGCCCATGATGCCAGGAGCTGGTTTTGGTTACAACCAGTCGCAAATGATGGCTTCGCCCTACGCAGTTCAAGCACCGCCGTATAATAATAATGGCTACGGCTACGGAGCGGTTTCGCCGTACCAGAGCAGCGGGTCTGCCGCGATGTACCGAGAGGAGCAACGTATGCAGCAGTTGCATTACCTTCAGGCGGAGGAGCACAGACACAAACAGCATGAACACCGGGCGGCAGTGGGTGCTCTTGGTGCCGCTGCTTTTGCTCTGGTTAGTTTTACGTAAAACTCTCTCTCTCTCTCTCTCTCTCTCTCTCTCTCTCTCTCTCTCTCTCCGTGTAATTTTTACATTCACAGCAGTCACTGAACTTAGATAACTATTTTGTTCCAGATCAGAGCTGGGCATGATCAGGTTGTGAGAAAATTTCTGGGTTGAATCTGTGCAGTATGAGAAACATGAGGAGAGAGTAGATCCAGCACACGCACACAGACACCATGTGGAAGCTCAGATTGCGGAGGCTGCAGCTTTAGGGTTAGGGGGTTATGCTCTCTACGAACATCATCAGGCTCACAATCTCCACAAAGCTGAAGCCGCTTTGGAACATCGTGGGCATCATGGTCACCATCACCATGGCCATCATCACCACCATGGCCACCACTGATGAAGAAGAAGAAGGTTAGTGAGCCTTCTCTGGCACAATGGGGGTACCCCACATGAACCCAGACCAAGGACTTTTGTAGTCCTAAAAGTAAAATACAAAACAGCTCTAGAGCTAGTTGTAGCTGGTGACACATGCAACTTTGATATATATATATATATACTAGTGGGTACCCATGACCTTCGGACACTATGAAGTCCCCTAGTTTCTTTAAACCGTATTTATTTATTTTAAATCGAGAGCGTGCCTCTCCCGGGCAAAATGGTTCCGGTGGATGCATGGGTCCTCCAAAGGGGCCTCCTCTTCGGTCATTGGTTTAATGAGGGTTGTTGTGTTGAAGGGGGGAGATAGGTGAAGAGGTCCGTTCCGTGGGAAAGGTAACCAGGGAAACAAAAGGGATCCCAAGTTCTAATGTAAATAGGGAATTTTTTTTGTTTCCCTAGTGTAAAGTCAACTAATTTTTCTAGTATTTTCAAAAATTTCACCAAATTTGCGATATCACAAATTTATAAATTTTTTTTAAAATTTTATTTTTAAAAAATTATAACAAAGAAAACCTAATCCCAATTCCCAACTTGGCAAATTTTAGTTTTATTGCAAGTCTTTACATGTTGTAAAAACTAAAAATTACTTAAGTATAGGGTAAAGCCCCTCCTCTTAGGCCCCTTATTTCTGAAACCCACCCCACCCATGGGCCTTACTCCCCCCACCCAATTGTAAAGCATAAGGTAAACTATATCATAAGCCCAAAAATATTCATTATGAAGGGCGTGCTAACCCTAACCCCCTTACCCCCAAGGAGGACGACCGGACGGACAGA
>Ga0116231_10013837_pt1 | contig 11122 bp, 9 predicted proteins | sample S1TSphgellanicum_2_FD_89695 | JGI IMG/M metagenome (GOLD analysis project Ga0116231, IMG submission 89695) | Host-associated microbial communities from peat moss isolated from Minnesota, USA - S1T2_Fd - Sphagnum magellanicum MG | ecosystem: Host-associated > Plants > Peat moss > Unclassified...
GGCCGGAACACGCCCAGCTTATCGACGCCATAGACCGCGCCGGTCTGCATCATCTTCAGGCGCTGGCCCCGGCGCATCTGGCCGTCGATCACCCGCACCAGCACGACCACGCCGAGATAGGCGTCGTACCAGGCGTCGACCAACAGCGCCTTCAGCGGCTTGGTCTCGTCGCCCTTGGGCGGCGGCAGGCGGGTGACGATGGCTTCCAGGACGTCATGGATGCCGATGCCGGTCTTGGCCGAGCACAGCACGGCGTCGGATGCGTCGAGCCCAATCACGTCCTCGATCTGGGCCCGCACCCGGTCGGGTTCGGCGGCGGGCAGATCGACCTTGTTCAGGACCGGCACGATCTCATGGTTGTTCTCAATCGCCTGATAGACGTTGGCGAGCGTCTGGGCCTCCACGCCCTGGCTGGCGTCGACCACCAGAAGCGAGCCTTCGCAGGCGGCGAGCGACCGGCTAACCTCATAGGCGAAGTCGACGTGGCCGGGCGTGTCCATCAGGTTCAACACATAGGTCAGGCCGTCGTCGGCGCGGTAATCCAGCCGCACGGTCTGGGCCTTGATGGTGATCCCGCGCTCGCGCTCGATCTCCATGTTATCAAGCACCTGTTCCTTCATTTCCCGCGCGGTCAGGCCGCCGGTCTCCTGGATCAGGCGGTCGGACAGCGTGGATTTGCCGTGGTCGATGTGGGCGACGATGGAGAAGTTGCGGATACGGTCTAAGGAGGTCGTCATCTGATCGGTGTTATCGGGAGTTGGTCGGAAGCGCGAGGGCCAGGGGCGGCTTTAGCGGCTCTAGCACGGGCGGGCGCCAGAGCTGAAACGAAGCTTGCTGAAACGCGAGGTCCTAAAAACCGCACTTGCGAAACCTTGTCGGCGACGGAACCGATCTTCGCCTGCTCCGCTTATGGGCTGCGTACAAATGCTCGGCAGGGCTGAGCGCAGAGATCCGGGCGCATTGGCCCCGTATTCGGAGAGAAGAAAATGTCCATCGATAGACGCAGTTTGTTCGCCGCCGGCATTGGCGCAACCCTGGCCGGTGGCCTGGCGGTTCGTAGCGCCCTGGCGCAACAGCCGATGGCCCCGGTGGGCGCGGGGTCCCATGTGTACCATCCCGGTCCCCACGCCGAGCCGTTCTCTCAGGTCGAAATCGTCCGCGCCGCGTCCGGCTTTTTCGGCGCGGCGGCTCAAGATATCTCGGCGATCATCGAACGTATCGCCAAGGATCAGAACCAGGAGCCGACCGGCTATATCGCGGGCACCGAAGTGTCGGCCGCCGTCGTGGTCGGCCTGCGCTACGGCAAGGGCGAGCTCTATATGAAGCATCACCGGCCTGAGCACGTCTACTGGCAGGGGCCTTCGGCCGGCTTCGATTTCGGCGGGAATGCGTCGCGCGTCTTCACCCTGATCTACGGTATCGAGAAGCCCAGCCAGATTTTCGAGCGCTTCCCCGGCGTCGATGGCTCGCTCTATGTGGTTGGCGGCTTTGGCGTAAACTATCAGCGAGCCGACGGCATCACCCTGGCGCCGATCCGCGCGGGCGTGGGCGGTCGCGCCGGCGCCAACGTCGGCTACTTGGACTACAGCCGCCACCGGCACATCAGCCCGTTCTAATCGGCGCCAACCCGATCGTGAGCCTTGGAGCGAGCGCAGCGATGCGCTCGCTCTTTGCATCTCCGCCACATTTTCATCCCCGGTTAACCCTGACATCAGCAGGGTGCGCCACGCGCCGGCCTTGGTCCGCGCCCGAGATGACGGAGACGCTCGATGGCCATCGATAGACGTAAGCTGTTCGCCGCAGGGGTCGGCGCGGCCCTAAGCGGGAGCGCGGTCCGCGCCCTCGCACAGCAGCCCGAGCAGCAGGGGGGCTACGGCCAAGGCGGCTACGGGCCGCCGCCACCGCCGAGCCAGCAGGATCAGCCCGGCTATGGCCCGCCGCCCCAACCCCGCGCCGAAACCTATTCCAGCGACGAGATCGTCCATAATGTTTCGGACTTCTTCGGCGTGGCGTCGGAGAAGGCGGGGGCGGTCGTGGAGCATGTGTTTCGCGAAAATGGCCGTCCCACCGGCTACATCGCTGGCGAAGAGGCCTCTGGCGCGATTGGCGTGGGCCTGCGCTACGGCAACGGTCTGCTCTATATGAAGCACCGGCCGCCTATGCAGCTCTACTGGCGCGGACCGTCTGTGGGCTGGGATTTCGGCGGCAATGCGTCCCGGGTCTTCACCCTGTGCTACAATCTGCAATACCCCGAAGCGATCCTGCAGCGGTTTCCCGGCGTGGATGGCTCCATCTACGTCGTGGCGGGCCTGGGCGTGAACTACCAGAGAGCCGACGACATCACGTTGGCGCCGATCCGGTCGGGTGTGGGACTGCGGCTCGGGGCCAATGTCGGCTATCTAGCCTACAGCCGTTCGTCCCACTGGCTGCCGTTTTGATCGCACAGCGAGCGCTCGCCAACCCGGTCTTATAAAAATCGCATTAGGCATTTTCTCCGGCTAGACGGGATCAAGCTCGGCTGCGAAGAGGGCGCTCGTGAACTTCGCCCTTCCGCCCGATTTCTGTCTGCTGCAGATCACCCCCCGGCTCGATACGGGCGGGGTCGAGCAGACGACGCTGGACATCGCGGAGGCGGTGGTGCGCGCCGGCGGCCGAGCCTTGGTCGCGTCGGAGGGGGGGCGGCTGGCGCCGGAGCTCGCAGCGCGGGGCGGCGAGCTTGTGCGTCTGCCGATGGACTCGAAGAACCCGTTCACGGTCTGGTTGAACGGGGACCGTCTGGTCCGCCTGATCGAGCGGGAGGGTGTCAGCCTGGTGCACGCTCGCTCGCGGATGCCAGCCTGGTCGGCGCTGCGCGCGATCCGCCGCACGGGCACGCCGTTTGTCACCACCTATCACGGCGTCTACAGCGCCAACAGCGATTGGAAGCGCAGCTACAACGCCGTCATGGCGACCGGCGACGTGGTGATCGCGAACTCAACCTACACGCGTCACCACGTAATCGAGGAGCACAAGATCAATCCCTTAGAGGTCGTCGCCATTCCCCGTGGCGTCGATCTGGCCCGCTTCACCCCCGATCTGGTCTCGCCCGCCCGAATCGCGGAGCTTCGCGCCGCTTGGGGGCTGGCTGAAGACGACAGACGTGTCGTGGTGCTCCTGGCCGGACGGCTGACGCGTTGGAAGGGGCAAGCGCTCCTGGTCGAGGCGACCAGGCGTTTGAAAGGGCGGGGGATCGAGAACTTCGTCGTCATCTTGGCCGGCGACGACCAGGGCCGCAACGCCTACCGCAAAGAGCTGGAGGCGGCCATCGTGGCGGCGGATTTGACCGATCGCGTCCGCCTGGTCGGCCATTGCCGCGATATGCCGGCCGCCTACCTCGCCTGCGATCTGGCCGTCGCGCCCTCGCTCAAGCCCGAAGCCTTCGGTCGCACCGCGGTCGAGCCCCAGGCCATGGGCCGCCCGGTCCTGGCCGCCGATCACGGCGCAACGGCCGAGACGGTGATACCTGGCGAAAGCGGCTGGCTGGCGACGCCCGGCGACCCCGACGCCTGGGCGCGGGCGCTGGCGCTGGCAGTGTCGCTAACGCCTGAGCAGCGCGTGGCCATGGGCGCCGCAGGGGCCGAGCGCACCCGCCGGCTCTACTCGCTCCAAGCCATGACCGACGCCACCCTGGATATCTACGCGGGCCTTCTGATGAGCGGCGCAGGACGGCGGCGCTAAGTGCAGCGCATCCTGGTGATCAAGCTGGCCGCGCTGGGCGACATGGTCCAGGCCTTTCCGCCCTTCGCCCATATCCGCGCCGCCCACCCGAACGCGCACATCACGCTTCTCACCACGCCGCCCTATCAAAGCCTGGCGGCGGCCTCGCCCTATTTCGATCGGATCGAGACCGACGGACGGCCTAAGCGTCTCGGCCAGACGCTGGCCATGCTCGGTCGTTTGCGGCGCGCGGCTTACGACAGAGTCTACGACTTCCAGACCTCGACCCGCAGTTCGGCCTATTTCTACGCGCTTTGGCCCAACCCGCCCCAATGGTCCGGCATCGCCCCCTTCTGCTCCCACCCGCACAAGAACCCCCACCGCGACGCCATGCATACGCTGGAGCGCCAGGCCGAACAGCTAAAGGACGCCGGCATCTGGCCCGATGCGCCGATTGAGCGGGGATCGGCGCCGGCGCCGGACCTGTCCTTCATGCTCGACGACCCCGCGCCCGAACGGCGGCCCGAGCACTTTGGCTTGAGCGCGCCTTACGCCCTCCTGATTCCCGGCGCCTCCGCCACCCGGCCGGGTAAGCGTTGGCCCGCGGAGCGCTACGCCGAGCTGGCGCAGCGGCTGATGGCGGACGGTCTGGCGGTCGGTGCGATCGGCGGCCCCAGCGAGGCCGAGATCGGCCTAACGCTCTGCGCTCTGGCGCCTGGCGTAAAGAACCTGGTCGGCCAGACCGACTACGCCCAGATCGCCGGCCTAGGCGCCCGCGCTGCGCTCGCCATCGGCAACGACACCGGCCCTACCCACGTGGTCGCCGCCGCGGGCGCGCCGACGGTGGTGCTGTTCTCGGCCGAGTCCGACCCGGCGCTGTGTGCGCCGCGGGGTCGGTGTGTCGAGGTTGTGCAGGTTGAGCGGCTGACGGATTTGGGGGTGGCGGCGGTGGAGGTGGCGATTAGGGGCTTGGCCCGTTGACAGGCGCTTGCACCCGATCTGGCCCCGCCCGCACCAACCCCTCCAAATCCGCCGCCATCTTGGCGAATAGCCCCGCCCAGTCGCCGCGGCTGGGCTGGCGGTAGATCTTGAGCGAGGGATACCAGGGCGAATCCGTGCGATTCAGCAGCCAGCGCCAGTCGGCGACGGCGTTGACGGCCAGCCAGACCGGCCGACCCAGTGCGCCGGCGAGGTGTGCGACGGCGGTGTCGCAGCAGACGATCAGGTCGAGGTTTTCAAGGATCGCGCCGGTATCGGCGAAGTCGCCGGCGTCGTAGTCGGGTCCGAGTTCGGTGACGGACATCCCGGTGGCCCGGGCGCCTGCCAGTTCGTTCAGGCCGTCGCCTTTCTGCAGGCTGATCAGGCGCACGCCAGGCAGGTCGAGGGCTGCGAAGGCCGGAAGCGGGATGGAGCGGCCAAGCTCGGCTTCCGACCCGACATTGCCGCTCCAGACGATCCCGATCCGAAGCGCGCGGTCGCCGGCGGTCGCCGCGGATAGGCGCTCGGCCCAGACGTTCGTCAGATCGGGGGGAATTTTCAGGTAGGGGACGGGTTGTGCGCGCTCGGGCTCCCGAAGGCTTGCGACGGTGGGCGCAAACAGGTGGGGCAGGCTGAACAGGGGGAGGCGGCAGTCGACCCTGGGGGTGAGCGGCGCGTCGTCGGGCAGGATGGCGTCCACGCCGGGCAGGCTGGCGAACAGTCGAATCAAGGGGCGCTGGGCCTGGACGACGATGCGCCCGGCGCGGCGTGCAGCGGGGGGAATGAAGCGGGCGCACTGGATCGCGTCGCCAAAGCCCTGTTCGGTATGTAGCAGGACCGTGCCGCCGTTCAGCGGCGTTCCGTCCCAAAGGGGCTGGGTGAAGCCGGCGTCCTCCCGGATGCGGCGGGCGCGGCGCAGGCGCCAGGCGTATTCCGCCCAGCCCTCGGCGTAATCGCCGCGCTGGAGCAGTACCAGCGCCCGGTTCCAATGGGCGTCGGCCAGGTCGGGACTGAACGCAAGCGCCTTATCGCAGGCCTCCAGCGCCTCTTCGCTCCGGCCTTGACGGAAGAGCGCGACGCCGAGGTTGCACCAGGCGCCGCCCATGGTCGGTCGCTGGGCCACTGCGGCGCGATAGGCGACTTCGGCGGCTTCCAGGTCGTGAAGGCCGACCGCGATATTGCCCAGCGTCGATTGCGCCTCCACGAGCTCGGGCCGGAGCGCCAGCGCGCGGCGGCAGTGGTGCGCGGCCTCTTCGAACTGGCCGAGTTCGGCCAGACAGTGGCCAAGATTGCAGTGGGCCTCGGCATAGTCGGTCTGCAGCGTCATAGCTTCGCGAAACCGTGTAACCGCGTCTTCGACCCGCCCGCGGTCCAGCAGCGCCAGGCCCAGATTGTAGCGGGCGGCGGGCATGGTCGTATCGAGCGCGATGGCGGTCTCGAGCGCTGCGATCGCCAGGTCGAACAGCGCCGGGCTATCGGCGTTCTGGCGCCCTTTGGCGACGTGATAAAAGGCGGCGCCGAGATCGACATGGATGGCGGCGTTGTCCGGCGCCAGATCGGCCGCCGCGCGCAAGGCCGCCACCGCTTCGTCGTGGCGTTTGGCGTCGCCCAAGATCATGCCGTAGTTGTGTAAGGATAAAGCGTCGCGGGGCGCCAGCTCGACCGCGCGGCGATAGCTGGCGACCGCCTCGTCCAGCCGCCCCAGCGCCTTGCAAGCGGCGCCCAGATTGGCGTGGATCTCGGCCATGGCCGGGACCAGCGCGCGCGCCTGAAGAAAGCTGTCATAGGCTTCTTGCCAGCGCATCTGGCGCAGCAGCGCATTGGCCAGGTTGAATAGGGACTGGCCGCTCGGCTCTATAGCCAACGCTTGCCGGAGCACCCGCTCCGCCTCCTCCAATTCGCCCAGTTCGGTCAGTACGACGCCGAGGTTGGAGAGGGCGCCTGCATAGTTCGGGCTGAGCGCCAGGGCGCCGCGGAAGGTGGTCGCCGCCTCCGTCAGTTTTTTCAGGCCGCGCTGAGCCACGCCGAGATTGCAGCGGGCGGCCGGCGCCGTCGGGTCCATCCAGACCGCGGACCGGCCGGCGGCTTCCGCCTCTACCCAGCGGCCAAGCTGATTGAGCGCGTTGCAGAGGTTGGCGTAGACATGAGCCGCCGGTTTGGTCGCCAAAGAGCGCTGTATCAGATCGACCGCGCCGACGAAGTCGCCATGCTGTTGTCGCAACACCCCCATCAAGTGCAGGGCGTCTGGATTGTCCGGTTCCGCCGCCAGCGCCTGGGCGTAAAGGGTTTCCGCCTCGCTTAGGGCGTTGCGGCGATGATGATCCAGGCCGGACGCCAAAAGGGTCTCGGCCGATGCGCCGTGGGTCACACTCATGGGGTCGCTTTTAGCCTATTCCCGCAGGCCCGAGTATGGCCGCGATACGATCAGGCGGCCGCGCAGGTTCTTTGCGTCAGGGGGCAGGGTGTGGCGGCGCGGAAGGCGGTCCAGTCCAGTTCGGGGAGAACGCCTGTGGCGGCGGCGAGGACGGCGCGCAGCTCTTGTGGGGACGAGACGCCGACGATCACTCGAGAGGCTTCCGGCCGGGATAGGGCGAAGGCCAGGGCGATGCGAAGCGGGTCGGCTCCGGCCTCGGCGACCCGTCGGCGCAAGCGGGACAGGCCAGGCGCCAGGATGCGCGCCTCAATCGGCAGGTCATGGCCGGGCCGGAACATCAGGCCCTGGAGGAAGATCGAGCGCAGGTGCACCTCCACCCCCATCGCGGCCAACTCCCCAAGGGCGCCGTTGGCGATCAGCCGCTGGTCCAAGAGGTTGAGCGGAACCTGGACGATATCGGGCTGGAACCGCCGCGCGAGCCCCAGAGGGTCATCGCAGGCGCAGGCTGAAAAGCCGATCGCCTCGAATAGCCCCGCATCCTTTAGTCGGCGCAGCCGGGTCCATAGCGCCGGACCGTCAGGACTTAAAAGGTCTGCGGCGTCGTGCACCAAAAGTGCGCGCGCGCGTGTCTGACCCAGTCGATCGAGCGAGGCGCGGGCGCGCCGCTCCACGGCCTCTATACCGCCGGCGATCGGCGCGGTCTTGGTGACGATTGAAAAGGGCGGATGGCTCGGCAGAACTTCACCGAGCACGGCTTCGGACGCGCCCCACTGGGCGGCGGTATCGATCAGATGCACACCCGCTTCGGCCGCGAGCGCGATAATGGCGAAGGCCTCCGGCGCCGCCACGCCCATCTGGCCAGCCGCGGGCGCCGACCTGGCGCCAAACAGGGCTGAGCCTAGACCAAGCTTCTGGGCGGCGGAAGTCATGCGCAACCTTGGGTCCATACGCGGCCGATCATGGTTGATCCCTATGCACCATGATTGCTTAAGGAAGCCCCAAGCGGGCGTTCGTCGGCGCTTTATTTTCTGCGCGCTCCAAGCCGCTCAGGTCTGCTAAGACGTCAGTGTTTATCCCTAAGCCGCCGGACTTTGCGATGCCTTCACCCGTCCTCGACCCTACCGCTTTCCAACGCCCGCGGTTCGACTGGACCCGCCCCGAGGTCGAAGCGCTGTTCGAGCTGTCGTTTCCCGAGCTGGTGTTCACGGCGGCCGCCGTCCATCGCCTGGGTTTCGACCCGTCGGAAATCCAGCTCTCCCAGCTGCTGTCGGTCAAGACCGGGGGCTGCGCGGAAAATTGCGGCTATTGCAGCCAGTCGGCCCATTTCGACACAGGGCTGAAGGCGACCCGGCTGATGGAGTCCGAGGCGGTGATCGAGGCCGCCAAGGCGGCCAAGGCGGCGGGCGCGGCGCGCTTTTGCATGGGCGCCGCCTGGCGCGACCTGAAGGATCGCGATCTGCCGCGGCTGGAGGCGATGATCTCCGGCGTGAAGGCGCTAGGCCTCGAGACCTGCGCCACGCTCGGGATGCTCGCGCCGCATCAGGCTAAGGCGCTGTCGGCGGCGGGACTCGACTATTATAATCACAATCTCGACACCGCGCCGGAGGATTACGGCCGGGTGGTCACGACCCGCACCTATGAGGATCGGCTGGAGACCCTCGCGCACGTGCGCGACGCCGGCATGAAGACCTGCTGCGGCGGCATCGTCGGCATGGGCGAAAGCCGCCAGGCGCGCGCCGGCCTATTGCACGCGCTCGCGACCCTGCCGGCTCATCCCGATTCGCTACCGATCAACGCGTTGGTGCCCATTGAGGGCACGCCGCTGGCCGATAGCGCAGCCGTCGACGGTCTGGAGTTCGTGCGCACCATCGCCGTCGCGCGCCTGGTCTGCCCCAAGTCCATGGTGCGGATCGCGGCGGGGCGCGAGGGCATGAGCCGCGAGCTTCAGGCTCTGTGCTTCCTGGCCGGCGCCAACTCGATCTTCGTCGGCGGCAAGCTCCTGACCACGCCCCTGCCGGGCCAGGACGAGGATAGCCGCCTGATGGCCGATCTGGGTCTGCGCGCGATGGCGTATGAGCCGGCGCCGAGCCTTGAGGCGGTGATGTGATTGCGGCCGGCGTCGTTCCGCCCGGCCACGCCGTGCGGCCCCCTCCCGCCTCCGGCGTACTCCCCCATCGCTTCGCGATAGGGGAGATGGGAGCGCTGCGATCTTCATCCTCCCTATGGCGAAGCCATGGGGAGGGGGACCGCGGAACGCGGTGGAGGGGCCGCGCGATAGCGCGGAAAACGCCGCAGACCGGACAGTGGTTATGACCCGCTTTCCCGAACTCGCCTCCGCACACGACCTCGAACGCGGCCAGACGCTGGCGCCGCGGTTCGATGCGTCTGGCCTGATCGCCGCCGTCGCCGTGGACGCCGACCGGGGTGAGGTGCTGATGCTGGCTTGGATGAACGCCGAGGCGCTGGCCCTGACCGTTGAGACGGGCGAGGCCCACTATTACAGCCGCTCGCGCCAAGCCTTGTGGAAGAAGGGCGAGACCAGCGGCCAGGTGCAGACCGTGGTGGAGATTCGCGTCGATTGCGATCAGGACGCGGTGCTGCTGAAGGTCCGCCCCCAGGGCGATGGCGGCGCCTGCCATGTCGGCTTCCGCTCGTGCTTTTACCGGGTGGTCGAAGACGGCCGGCTGGTCGAGCGGCCCATCCCTTGACGGCCGACCCCGAAGACGACGCCGACGACGAGCTGGAACTAGGTCAGGATGTCGGGGGCGACACCCTGACCGTCGTGATCGCGCCGGGCGCCGCCGGCGAGCGGCTAGACAAGACGCTTGCCGCCGAGCTGCCCCAGTTGTCTCGCGCCCGTGTTCAGGCCCTAATGGCCAGCGGCGCCGTCTGGCTCGATGGCCGCGCCGTCCACGACGCCTCGGCCAAGGCGAAGGCCGGCCAAGCCTATAGCGTGCGCGTGCCCCCGCCGGAGCCCGCGACACCCCAGGCTCAAGCCATTCCTCTAACGGTGCTGTTCGAAGACGCAGACCTGATCGTGGTCGATAAGCCGGCCGGCATGGCGGCCCACCCGGCGCCGGGGTCGCCCGACCGCACCCTGGTCAACGCGTTGCTCTACCATTGCGCCGGCAGCCTGTCGGGCATCGGCGGCGTGATGCGGCCCGGCATCGTCCACCGACTCGACAAGAATACCTCCGGCGTCATGGTCGCCGCCAAGAGCGATGCGGCCCACCAGGGGCTGTCGGCCCTGTTCGCGGCCCACGATATCGAGCGGGCGTATCTGGCTTTGACGCGGGGAGCGCCCGACCCGTCGCGAGGGACCATCGCCACCCAGCTCGCGCGCTCCAACAGCGACCGCAAGAAGATGGCTGTGGTTCGTCAGGGCGGGCGCGAGGCCATCACGCATTACCGGGTAGAGCGCGCCTTTGGGCCGCCGCTCAAGCCCTTGGCCGCGAGAGTATTGTGTCGGCTGGAGACGGGCCGCACCCACCAGATTCGGGTGCATCTGGCCTCCAAAGGGACACCGTGCCTGGGCGATCCCGTCTATGGCTCAGGTCCGCCGGCTCAGGTGGTGCGGGAGGCGATGGCGCGGGCTGGCCTGAGCCGTCAGGCCCTGCACGCGGCGATCCTGGGCTTTTTGCATCCCATCACGGGCGAACCCTTGCGGTTCGAGCGCGCGCCGCCCGCGGACATGGCGCAGCTAGAGTCCGAGTTGGGCGGTCGGGATTTTTTCACTTGATATGAAGAAAGGCCTTAAAGGCGCCGCAACATTCCTCTATCTATTATGTTACGAAGGGACGGGACGCCGCGCTCCCACCGACCCCCTAATCGAGGCCGGGCGACGCCCCTGAGATTGAGCCCGGCTTTTTAGGGGATTGCCATATGGCTGCAAGTGCGCTGGCGATGATTTCGCCGGAAGGCGGTTTGTCGCGGTATCTGACCGAGATCCGCAAGTTTCCCATGCTGACCAAGGACGAGGAGTTCATGCTGGCCAAGGCATGGCGTGAACACGAGGATTCCGGCGCCGCGCATCGCCTCGTCACCTCCCACCTGCGTCTGGTGGCTAAGATCGCC
>Ga0116231_10013839_pt1 | contig 11121 bp, 12 predicted proteins | sample S1TSphgellanicum_2_FD_89695 | JGI IMG/M metagenome (GOLD analysis project Ga0116231, IMG submission 89695) | Host-associated microbial communities from peat moss isolated from Minnesota, USA - S1T2_Fd - Sphagnum magellanicum MG | ecosystem: Host-associated > Plants > Peat moss > Unclassified...
AGCCCTAGATTGAAGGTTGTGCAATGTGTGTACATACCAGGAGTTGATGTAGTACAGCTAATATAAAAGTGGCCACCTGAATAAGAAGTACAACATAACATGCGAGATCTTTAAAGCTCAAGTAATACCCAATTGCCTAGAGAAGCGCAACATTTAATACAACTGCCTTCCATTTTGCATAGGAAAGTGGAATCTCTCAATTCATTTTGTTTAGGCTAATATAAAGAAAGAATGAAAGAAATAAAGAAAGAGAGAGAGAGAGAAGAAAGAGGTTTGTAAATTTTTTTTTTGGGTAGCCAAGCTCTTCTGTTGGATCCATCTCCGGATTCCAATGTTTTAGTCGGTGTGCTGGTAGTTTTCAGTAGGAGGAAGGATCTCAGCTCTGCTTTGCTTCTAGTTCTGGGTTTTCAAAGTGCAGAAAACATGCCATGGTTTCACTGAAACCAACAATTGGACTTCTCATTCAGACATTACATGAAATCGCTCAGACACTATTACAAAATGTGGGTGTAGTTCATTAGTCCCTGTTCACTAGATCAATGAATTCAGTGCATTCTCCATAAGTTCTGTTTATTACATCCAATGAATTCATTGTATTCCCAATAAGTTCTGTTTATTACAACCAATGAATTCACTCAAAATTCAGTAAAATCACTTAGCTTACGAAAACACATTTTGTTATAATATATTCACACTCACCATATGAACCTAAGCAAATTTCACAAGAGACTTCAGAAAAAGCTTTGAGAGGACAAACTCTTGTACTTAAATTATTACCCACCTTACCAAGATCCAAGATCCCTCCTCTAGTAGACTTAAAAAGAACACATATAGAATACAAAGATGGCATGAAGCTCTGGACAAGCCAAAAAGCCCCCCACCCCAGCCCACCCCACCCCCAAAACAAAGAAGAAGAAGACAAAGCAGTAAGTAACTACCTTGTATCCGGCTGCAACTAACTCAAGTGTAGGGTTAAAGCCTGAGACCATGGGCAGAATAACAGCCTGTGCATGGCCGAGGGCTTTACCGAGCATAAAGACCTGTGTTGATTTTTAATATTATTATTATTACTCCTGATACCCGGTGGGTATCATGGGAAAAGAAAATACCCAACAAAATTGCAGATTTTAGGTTAACTATTCCACTCCCTGAAGGAAAAAAGTACTATAGTAAGTGGAGTGTTGGGCAGCAGCAAATGTCCTTAACAAGACCTGAAGGACAAGATGGTTGACAAACAGTATAATAATAATAATAATTATTATTATTGTTATTATTTTAAAAAAATCTATCTGCTGCTATCCAAATGGTACAAGTACCAGTTTGTCTTCTTTCAATAACAATAATAATAATAATAATAATTTAAACTCAATTACCCACATTGAACTTTGCCCTATTTATTTATTTATTTATTCTTGGAAGAAGTGGGGAATATTAAAAATTAAAATGTCAGAGACAGAAAACAATGTTATACTTAGGGCTTGGTTTTTTTTTTTTTTTTTTTTTTTTTTTATTCTAATCAACAAGTACAGGTGGGGGCAAAACCCAATGGGTACATACTACAAACCATACAAGAGCTTAATTGTTTCCACTTCAGATTTTGCAAAGTTGTGAACCATAATGTGTCCATATTGCACTTTGTAAACTATAAATCAACAATTTAAATTTGACATATGGACATTACCTACCCCATACACCAAAATGGATGAAGGTGAAAATGAACAACTCTTTATGTTTTAAAGTTCACATGTGTTTCAATGGTTCCAATTTTAACAAAAATAATTTTTTTAATAATCTACAATAATGAGGGACATTAGGGTTCCATGAAACCTAAATTTTGGACATACATCAATGCCACCGCAAAAGTCTAGTGTAGGGGTTCTTTTCTTTCATTACTTTTGTTTTGTTCACCATTGTATTCATCCCCTTCTTTCCAAAAACAAAAATGTGATCCTCCTATTTTGTTGTTGCATGTTCCCCTCCTTGTGATTGTGATATTGTTCATGTTCAAGTATCCATGGTTGTGATTTTGCTCACAATGCTCAATAGCTAGTGTTATTTGAGTCCTTTTCATCTTTGCCTCAATTTTGTGTTTCTTTGTTTTATTGCAAATGTTCACAATGGATAGTCTTTGTTATAAGTAATGGTGGTATTCCTCCCCTTCACATGTTCCTATTTGTATCCTTATTTGTGATTCTTTTTATGTTTTTGTTTGTGGTGGCATTTTTCCCCTACCTTGTGGTATTATTAGGCTTAATTAATCATAAGAAGAATATTCTAATTTTGTTGCAACATATTGTGTTGCATGCATTCAAGCTCTTGCCTTTTGCCTAGTCTATTGATGAGCTTTCGATGTGATTACGAAGTTCACACCTTCATACCTTAACGGGCAAGCTTGTAAACCTACCTAAAAATTAAGGTGAAAACATTCACTCACTTCATTGACAATAGCTATAGAGTAAGTTGATGTGAATTTTGCATGCATGTTTGTTAATGGGTTTTTGAATTGTTCACTTAACCATATTCAGGGAATTAGCCATGAAGCATTTGACCCACTTTTTCTCCCTTCCATTTTGCTTAAGTTATTTGATTTCTTTTATCATTTCATCTTTCATGAACTTTTCTCATATGATACCTAAGTATTCATCAAATGTCGCAACTTGTGATTATTTTAGTAGTCCATTAATTGTTATTTGCTTTCAATTTTTCTTACAAGCAAATGGGGCAAAAATAACAAGTTGGCAAAGCTTGGAGATTCCTAAGTCAAATTTGAAAAGGTATGGAATTTTTTATGTAGTTGTGAACCAAGTTCATCTAAATCAAATACATGTTTATTGATTTCTTGAAATTTCACCTTATGTCACATAGGGCTCCTAATTGGCATGTCTACATAATATTAATATTTAGTCTTTAATTCATCATTAAGGTCATCTCCACAAATAATTGCATGATCAAATGATATTTAATAACCTTGTAGCAATAGATATTTTCCCCCCATTGCGGGCTATGATTAGCTCCTTCATATGTAATTGTATTCATCTTCATTGTGTTATTTTCTATTGTTTAAATTTTTGAGGGTTGAATTTGGCCATCCATGGCATTAGGATTTTTTGGCCATATTTTCTTGTAACCCTAACTTGATGTTGTGTTTGGTAAATGAATGATTTAAAACTTTATCTACCCATCCAACTAATGTAACATTGCTTAGTTCATTATAATTGTTTCTAACCATAGCCCCATCTTTATTTTTTTTAAATATTGTTTTAAAAAGCTTCAAACAAGAAACATCTAAAGGTTAGAGAGCAAGTGACGTGTGTGAGGTGAACACGATCATATAGAATCCAAACTATTGTGCATGTTTTATTATTGTGAAGGTAACATAGAATCATGCCCATCATGTATCAATAGATGACAAATAGTTAAAGAAATTTCATCTAAAACATACTTCTTAAAAAAATACATGATTTTTTAGGAAAGAAAAGAGGTTGTCCAAGCCTTCTTTTTCATGGCCATACATGTCCATGGTTTGTAGAATTTGATATAGTCATTATGTAGTCTTTCACCTTTGAAAATATAGAACCTTGGTATAAACCCACTTGTTACATTTATCACATAGTTCACATTTAACTATTCCTAAGACTTGAGGATGGTGTTATAAAATTTATTTTGTTTGGCCATAACACAAGCACCATATCATTGCCTTGTTTGAATTAATGTTTTGTTTGAATTTTAAATGTCAATTACAAATTGAAATTATGTTACATGTACAATGCTTATAAGTTCTAGTAGAATGAGTTGTTGGAATTGTTAGGGAAACATTATGCTTTACATACTTCAAGTCCTTGATTTTCTTGTCAAACATTTAATTCAAGGTGTCTTGCTTGCATTAATATGATAAATTGTTTTTTGGTACACCATTTCGAATATATTGTAGATTTGATTTGTGTGAGTTGTACCACCTTCAACTTGAGAACCTAGTCTAGGGTAATTAACAATCCTCACTTCTATATTACTAAAGTCTAAGCAATTATTGTTATATCCTTCCCTTTTGTTCACACACCTGTTGGCCCAAATTTCTTAAATCTTGTGTCACCATTCAAATGATATGGAAGGGAGGTTAAAGGTATATCCATAACATGTTTGTTTCCTTCAAAGAACTTGTCCCTTTATCCACTACATCCATTGATTCCTCCAACGATTCAATTTGTCCATTAAAGATTGCACAACAACTTGTGTTTGGGTGTAGGTAAACCCTTCATTTGCTCAAAATCAACATAAATCCCTAAACCCTAATTGAACCTAGAAACCCTAAAAAAAAAAAAGACCCATTAACTTTTTTTGTGTTTTTATGATCTCTGCAATTCACACAAAGTTGGACCTAGGAAAATTCAGGGTTTAGGGTTTTTGTTTTGTTTTTTTTAACCATGGTACTAACCAGTGTAGGTGCTAGTTCACCCAAGGTGGGTCATGACATCTCATGATCATCATCTTTTTAACTGACCTTTTTATCAGATGCTATGTGTCATAAAGAGTCTGGGAACTCTGTTTCTGGAGTCTCTGCACTGTAGTCTATGCTCTCTCTCTCTTCTCTCTCTCTCTCTCTCTCAATGGGGGTCAAGGTAACCTAAGTCTTCATGAATAACTTGTCATCAATGCCATATCCCTTCTTCTCTCTCTCTCTCTCTCTCTTTTTGAGGTTGGTGTCACCAATCCTTGTAGGAAGTTGAAACTTGAAACCCCGGGTTATATGGGGGGTGTTTTTTAGGGTTTATGTGTGCATATTTGTGAATACATGACAAATGAATACAAACATGTTGTCATGGAGAATTCCATTGTTTTATGCACAATTCCTTTTCTTCTCATCATCGTTGCCCAAATTTACCAAGTGCAACAAAACATCGTGTGTAAATTGTGCCGGGGTAGTATACTACTATGCTCCTATGAAACCAAACCCACCATGCACGGCCAAAGTAAACCAGCAACCCACCCCTATAATGAATGGTGCACCATCCACTTGATGCCCGTTAGAGAGTCAGTTGTGGATGAACGTCAAACTGAGTTAACATCTAGTTTCACCATGGTAACCCATTTTGTACGAAAGTAGGTTCTATCCATAGGTAGGAAAATAGGCGATTACTAACTAACTAACAAGTAGAGAGAGACTTTATAAGTAGGTAGTAGGTAAGAGCTGTTTTTTACTACCTATCTACTAATGACCTTGTGAGTTGTTGTTAGTAAGTAAGTAAGTAGGTAGGTAGTAAAAAAACAAAAAAAACAAAAGAGCAACTGAGCTAACCACCATGGTTAAGTCGGGGAACTGGAACCAATGGAAAAATTGTTCCTGACCATTTACCATCCATCCTTCTTGCCATGTGCAATGTTGTTTGCACTGCCAGACAGATAGAAATCATTATGGGATATATCATTTTATTTTTTAAAATCCTGAAATTTTCACCCAAAAAAAATTCTTGAAGAAAAATAAATTAAAAAATTAAAAAATTAAAAAAATTATTGTATTTATAATTTTATTTTTATAAAAAAAGAGAATAATATTAGTACCAGCATATTTTAACACATTTTCCCATCTGCAAAACAATTCTAGAAACAACAACAATTCTAGAAAGATGGTTTTGTTTTTATAGCAATAACAAATTGTGGAATGTTTCAATCATGTGCCAGTCCCAGACAAAATTTTGTCACTTGCATCCTCTTCCTTCCCCTTCTCCTTCTCCCCCCAATCCCCCAATCCCCCAATCCTTTACTGACAACTTTTGACAACTGAAAAGCTTAGCTTAGCTTAGCTTAGCTTAGCAAAGCTTTCTTTCAGTGAGAAGTCGTGGCCACCCAGTGGAAGGCAATAAATGTGTAGTGTGTGTTTACATTTATAGCTACAAAAGCAAACCCTCCCCGACCATCAACAACAACAACAACCCCACCCTGCATACATACATTAGAATGTACTCAATTTTTGAGCTGTAGTTGTTATTATTGTTGTTGTCGTCGTCGTCCAGATGGTGGTGGATCCCCCCTCCCTCTTTCTTCTAAAGATAGCATCATGAAGTGTCTTTGAAAGAGGAGCTGAATGTGTAATGAACCCGACACTCTTCTTACGTTGACTTAGTATATAGTGTGTCATACATGTGCTGCTGCCTTACACACACACAATCACACAAGTAAAACATAATAATCCTTTCTTATTTTCATGGGTTTTTTAATACCTGTGAACCAGGCTTGGGTGCGTTTACAGGTGCATAACGCACTGTCTGTCTGTCAGGCATTGTTGCTTATGCGCCAGATACCGAAATTCCTCTTATGCGAATTTTTGTTGAATATCATAAGCAACCCTTTCAGAGCTTCATGAGCTCTCGCTCTTGCCCTTTGATCACTTAAGCAGCTCTGCCCTTTGTTCACAAGGGGCTTGAACATGTGAGACCCATCTGGGATCCGTTACCTTTACACATACTCTCTCTCTCTCTCTCTCTTTCAAATAAGTCAGTGTTAGATGTAGTAAGAAATTCTTACTCTTTTATATAGTAGCTTTTTTTATCATATGAAAGTCCAAATTGTAAGATTACCAAAAGGAATGTCTTGAAGCCTATACAAGAATATATGGCATTCATTCTAAGGCTCAGTTCCCATGTGATCAGTCCACCCGGTCACTACACCCAACACCCATGACTAAAAGAATAACTGAAGAAATTGGTCACAAGGGGTTTTGCATGTCGTTACAATTTTGTTTTCACCACGCCATCATCATGTATTATTGTGTGCTAGTTATACCCTTGGATCCTTCAATCTTTTGACCACTTGGGGGGCATCTTGAAAGAGTGTGTGCTAAATGAAATCAATCACATGTGGTTGAAAAAACAAAGAAAGAGTGACACTATTATTTGGAGTGTGGTGGATTAGTGGTGGGTTTGGAATTTGGAGTTCCAAGGATCAATTATTAGAAAGCCAAGGAATCTCCAAAAACATCGTAGTAGTTGAAATAAGTGGCACTAATTACATTGACACGGCACTTAAAAGTCAATACGTTTATGACATGATAGTTGTGTAGTGTAGTGTGTTGGTCACATGGAAAGTGGTTCAATGTCAACTCAAATGGAAAGATCAATTGAGAAGTAATTGCTTTCTCTAATACGAATGAACAAACCCACAAAATTCAACTTCAAGGAGTCCAAGGATGCGAGGAAAATGTAAAGTCACTCCACAATCCATACACTTTCTCCAAACCCACAAAATTCAATTTCAAGGAGTCCAAGGATGCGAGAAAAATGTAAAGTCACTCCACAATCCATACACTTTCTCCAAGCTCCAAATTCGGGCACAACATAATTGGACCGCATAATTGGAGACTGACTTGCATGGGCATAGGGATCCCCCTAAGAAGACAAGAGAGGAGGACAATTTCTGGAGCTGTTTTTGAAGGGAAGGGAATTTTATGGTGATCTGGGTAGATATCAGTGTTGTCCAGTTTGTGATTTTAAAAGGAATTTTTTTTAATAATAAAAATAAAAATTTAACCTTCAATTTGGTCTTGAGATCAGTTTTTTGGATTTTGAAGACTTTTAGTTTTGGTTTTTTAAAAAATAAAAAAATTGGAGTTTAGTTTGGTTTAAGATCAAGGTCGGTTCCATCTTCGTATCATATATGTATAATGTCATATTAATTTGTTCAATGAATTCACATATTGCAAAATAAAGCGTATAGTATATTGATTATGTACGATCAATTAAAACTGAATATGTTTTGTATAAAGTAAGTTGGGCTTTTCTTTTCTTTTTTAAAAAAAATTGTACATATTTACCTATAGAATCTAGACTTAGTTTAAAACGAATAATGCTCCTAGTTCACAATTCTAATTCTAATTTTTAAAAAATATCGGTTAGGTGAAACACTAGACCAAAATCAAAATCCCTACAACATCGGTAGTTATCACTAGATTAGGGACCCTTTATATCTCGTGACAAGCACATTGCACCTTCATCCAATAATAGGTACTCCATCAAAGTCTTTGTATAAACGCGATGGCCCTTTTATGTGCTAACTAGTGGGATTTTTATTTTTCTCCCTTGGAACCTTGGATCTCTTGTAGGGTGAGCATGTCCATGACCAAACACACATCATTACCAAATGCTTCAATAGTTCACACAATGGATGACATTTAGAGAACATGATAATCAAGAATACAACCACAAATAGTGCAGATGAAGGGATGAAACTCATAACACATGATGACCAAGATCACATTCACAAACAACAATCAAAAAAGAATGCCATCATATGCAAACCAACAAGGAGCACAAACAATTACAATAGACTAAGAGGAGAGGGGAACCATCACATAGTGGAAGGGTAGGAGCACCACACCAAAACCTAAGTGATTGCATCACCGCTTGCTATTGAAGATTGTAGGTTGAGACAAATTGTAGTGCCCCTCATCATCATTGATTAGAGAGCCCTTTTTTTCCAAGACAAAACCTAGGCCATTGGTGTATAATTCACCCTTGTCCCCTTGAGTCACACTTCATAACAACACATTATTCCTATTATTCCAAAATCCCAAAATCCCATTAAATTATTTCTAATTATTACAAATATCTCATGTGGATACTAAATCAAGGTATCTAAGTTCAAATTTAACATTTTATGGGCTTAATTCATATGGCCGCTCACTAAACCTTAGGTTCTTACTCAAAAAGGTGAAGGTACCAAAGTGGGTGCTAGTTCACGCAAAGGGGGATGAAAATGAAAACTCCATTGTTTCAACAAGTCTCATCATACTCAACAATTGGTGAACATTCTCTCCAAAATGTGGGACCAAATGAGAAACTCACCCTACCTACAAATGTGTTCCATAGTCTCTCGTCACAATTCATAGTATATAGTAGTAACACTTGGTGAACATTCCCCCCAAGAATGTTAGACCTAATAAAAACTACATATTATTCCACATTCTCTCCCTTTACTTACAACCATGTTGGAAGGATAAAGAGTGGACAAAATGTGAGAGGAGGTTGAGGCTAACTTGGTTGCAATAATAGTCCAAGCATAAAAGTTGAATTTAGTTATAATATGTTGTTGTTCTCAAATTTGTTATTATTATTATTATTATTATTATACAGGAGTTTTGAACTAGCAAAGGCAAAAGTGCCACTAACTCTCTTACACCATGAGGACCAGGTGTAAGCAAGCTGTGCTTTTGTTTTTCCAGACACATTTTGTCATTTTTTAAACCTAAAAAAATATGGAGATTTTTTTTTAAAGTGTAAATTTGATTAATTTTTCTTATTTTATGGAACTTTTGGTCAAATTTTTCAACACCACAAAACCAAGGGGAGAAAAATAAATAAATAAATAAATAAACCTGGGTGTAAGGTGTTGTCCATGCACACTAGAAAAAACTAGGAAAATCTTGGTTGTTTTTTATTTTTTATTTTTTAAATTAAGAAAAAAACACAGGAGATCCCCATGTTCTACAGAATAATGTAATGTTTGTTGGGTGCAATTATAGCCAGGCTCCAGACCTCCTGAGAAAAAGGCACAAAGTCCAGGACCACCTGCACACCCTTGAGAAGCTTTCAGGTGTTTTATTGCTGGCCCAAATAGAAGTCCATGTGCAAACCATAAAAGAAGCCAAAAATAAATAAAATTATAATAATAATTCACTAAATAATTCACTAAATTCACCACAACAAAATATGGATTTTTCCTACCCTTAACATCTGTGGTGAATGATTAGGGTTTAGGGTTTTTAACCTATGTGTTTTAACATAAACAAAAAAAAAACCCTAAACCCAAAAACCCTAATTTTTTTTTAAAATGTTAAAACGCATAATAGGCTAGATAATGTTTGGTGCTCTTCAACCTATCACAAGTCACTTCCGTATTAAAACTTTATGCTTCATAAATGTTATGGGTAGGGGATTACAATGTATAATCTTCCAAACTAGAAGATTACATATTATTAAAAAAAAAGTTCACATGGATCTCATGTTCCCATGATGTTCGCATGTTGTTCCCATGGTCATTTTGTGGTGCATCCAAAACATTCACCAAAGATGTTAACGTAATGGAATGGGCTTGTAGTGGCTTGTTATGTTGGGTGCGCCATCACCCATATGGCACTCACTAAGTGTGCTTCTCTCAATATAATTAGCAACATACTTGCCCATTCCAAAGCATGTTATTGGCCTCTAATTGGCTCCATGACATATGTGTGAGGCAAAAAGTTTTGTGGATTTTATCATCCATTTTCAATGGTAAAAAAAAGCAGATGAGATTGAGATATTACAATCATAGTTTTGACATCAAATGTAATTTTGTGTCATACTAGTGAATGCAAAAGTCTCTCTCTCAAAGGGAAAGCTTCTTTTTTTTTAATTTTTTAAAAAAAATTAAAAATAAATTAACAGCTTTTTTCTGCATTTTGAAAGCATGTATGTACTCAGAAGGCAAACTGGACTGGAAAGTGATAAGCTGAAATGATGCTACTCTGGCAACAACAACAATAATAAATATTATTATTATTATTATTATTATTATTACTATTATTGTTCAGGCCGAACAAACAAACACTGGCAGAAGTCGGCATAAAAAATAAATAGAATAGAAATAGGAAGGTTGGTGATTGCCACCTTTGCAACCCAAAACAGATTTTTGGACCAAACATCATACAACATTATTACATATACAAAAACCCTTCCTTCTCTTTCTGTCCACAATGTCTGAAATGATCAACAATATATAACAACTCTTTTCTTCTGTCTGTGTACTCTATGAAATGATCAGCATATAACATTACAAATATGTGAAATGTTCAGCAGCTCTCTCTGAGCTAGTTTTCAATATACTGATTTATTTTTAAAATTTTAATATATTTTTTATTTTTTATTTTTTTAAAAAAATATTTTAAAATTTTTGTCATTCACAAAGCCTTCAAAATCTGAGCCTTGCATCCCTTGCCAGTACCCAAAAGCAAAACCCAGAACCCAGTGACCCAGTGACCCAAATCATTCATGTCATGAATTTGCAACTTTGTGCATATCTGAAAATTTTCTATTGATTTTGCCATATATATATATATATATATATATATATATATATATATATATATATATATAT
>Ga0116231_10013840_pt1 | contig 11121 bp, 6 predicted proteins | sample S1TSphgellanicum_2_FD_89695 | JGI IMG/M metagenome (GOLD analysis project Ga0116231, IMG submission 89695) | Host-associated microbial communities from peat moss isolated from Minnesota, USA - S1T2_Fd - Sphagnum magellanicum MG | ecosystem: Host-associated > Plants > Peat moss > Unclassified...
ACAAGCGAACGCAACAGCTCCGCCACGACCGACGCCGGCACTTCGCCGGAACCAAGCGCCCCCTCAGCCGCCACCAAAGCATTCACCAGCTCCATAATCGCCGCAATCGAAGTGTTGAAATGCCATCGCCCGGCAAAATCCAGCGTGATCTTGGCGATTGTCTGGTGCAGCTTGCGCAGCAGCGTAAGCGCAACCCCACTCGGCACTCCCACGCCCTGCCCTTTGCCCTCCAGTGCCACCGGCGCAAAGCGCATCACCAGCCGATACACACGCGACAGGAAGCGGCTGACGCCAGCGACCCCATCTTCCTGCCAATCCAGATCCCGATCCGGCGGCGCGGCAAACAGCGCATACATCCGCGTCGCGTCGGCCCCGTACCGCGCCACCATCTCGTCCGGAGAAACCACGTTCCCGCGCGACTTCGACATCTTCGCGCCGTCCTTGATCACCATCCCCTGCGTAAACAGGCGCTTGGCCGGCTCATCGTTTGCAATCAGTCCAAGATCGCGGCACACCCGAGTGAAGAAGCGCGAGTAGATCAAATGCAGAATCGCATGCTCCACCCCGCCAATGTACTGGTCGATCGGAAACCAGTACCGCGCCACCTCCGGACTGAACGGCGCGCCGGAATTTTTCGCGTCCGTATAGCGATAGAAGTACCAGCTCGAATCGACAAACGTATCCATCGTATCCGTCTCGCGCGTGGCCGGACGATCGCATTTCGGACAGGTCGTGTTCAAAAACTCCGGCACCCGGGAGAGCGGCGAACCACCCTCCTGCGTAATCTCAATCTGATCCGGTAACAGCACCGGCAATTGGTCGTCCGGCACCGGAACCAGCCCATGCTCCGGGCAGTTCACCATCGGAATCGGCGTACCCCAATACCGCTGCCGGCTCACGCCCCAGTCGCGCAGGCGAAACGTCACCTTCGCCTCGCCAAAGCCCCCCGCCACAGCTACTTCCTGCAGCTTCTTCTGCGCTTCCTCGCAGATCAACCCATCGAACTCGCCGGAGTTGACCAGAATCCCATCTTCCGACTCGAACGGCATCGGCGTCTCTTCCTCCGACTCCGCCACTCCGCGAATCACCCGCCGAACCTCAATCCCATACTTGGTCGCAAACTCAAAATCCCGCGCGTCATGCCCCGGCACGCTCATAATCGCGCCCGTACCATAGCCCCACAGGATGTAATTGGCCACCCAGATCGGCACGCGCTCGCCGTTATAGGGATTGATCGCGTAGCGGCCCGTAAAGACGCCGTGTTTTTCGACCTCGCTCTTGTCGCCAGCCTCACGCGCCGTCTTCTGGCTCTCGATCATGGCGCTGATCTCGCGCTCTAGAGCCTCATCGCCCGCCGTCAGCTCGGGAACCAGCGGATGCTCCGACGCCAACTGCACACTGGTCGCCCCAAAAATCGTATCCACCCGAGTAGTGAACACTCGAATCTTCGCCCCCGGCGCGCCTTCCACCGCGAAGTCGACCTCCGTTCCCTCGCTGCGGCCAATCCAGTTGCGCTGCATGGTGCGCACTTTCTCCGGCCACCCCGGCAACTCGTCCAGCCCGTCCAGTAGTTCCTGCGCATAATCCGTAATCCGGTAGAACCATTGCTCCAGATTCCGCTGCTCCACCGGATTCTCTTCATGCCGCCAGCAACAGCCATCGATCACCTGCTCATTGGCCAAGACTGTCGCGCACAGCGAACACCAGTTCACCTTGGACTGCTTCCGGTACGCCAACCCGCGCTCATACAGCCGCAGGAAAAACCACTGGTTCCAGCGGTAGTAGTCCGGCAAACAGGTGGTCACTTCATTGGCCCAGTCGTACCCCAGACCAAGCCGCTGCATCTGCCGCTTCATTGCCGCAATGTTCTTGAGAGTCCACTCGCGCGGAGGCGTATTGTTCTTGAGCGCGGCATTTTCCGCCGGCAGCCCAAACGCATCCCACCCCATCGGATGCAGCACGTTATACCCCTGCATCCACATGTACCGCGCCAGCGCATCGCCAATCGAGTAGTTGCGCACATGGCCCATGTGCAGCGCGCCGCTCGGGTAAGGCAGCATCTCCAGCACATAATACTTCGGCTTGTCCGTCTTTTCGGACCCGGAAACAGGCTCCGCCGCATACATCGCCGGGTTCTGCGCCCAGCGCTCCTGCCACTTCGGCTCAATCGAATCTGGTTCGTATCGGGCCGGCTCGTACCGCAATTCCTTTTCGTCCGCCATAACCTATTCAGTGTAAACGGAACAGTCTGGGCAGGCATTCCAGGGCCGCATCCCAGGTTTGGCAGCAACGGCAGCAACCACCCCGGCGCCGCACCCGGCAAGACGGTCGCACCGCCAGCCTCTCGCGCAGCCACCAGCCGGTAAGGATCGCCAAAATCGCTGTTGTCGTAAACTCGAACGTTGGCAATCTCCACCAGCGCTCACCGCAGATTTTGCATCACCCGCGGATACCGCTCCGCCAGCTTGTCGGCAGGAGCATCGTGCCCGCCCTGAGAAACACGCATCGCAACAGGCGCATCGGAAAGCCACGGCGCCGCTATGCCTATGAAAATCAACAGCACCGCATTGCCAGCATCTTCTGCCTTTTTCAGCTTCACCGGTTGACTCATCGCGGAATGGCAGCATCATGCTACCCGCTTCCACGGCGCGGTTTTCAACCATCCGACATCGCCAGTATGTCTAAACTTCGCATAGCACTCCCTCGCGCAAAGCAACATTGGGTGACGAACCCATTTGACGCCGCAGGCATTGGAACGCAGGCTCTTTCTATCCCTTCCTGGCTTCGCCCAGAGCGCCAGTCACGAGCAGCAATCCAGCCACGCTTGCATATATGTGAACAAGGATGGCGCCAAATCCGGAACGGACAGCGCAACAGATCCACCCGCGGCACACGGGAAACGAGGTGCGCCATGGGAAATGCGCGCACCGTAGCCAACGATGGATGAGTCCGGTTTGCCCGTGACGGTTCTATGCTTACCGCGGATGAACGGCGCCGCCGGCCCCACTCGCAACCGCGGCCATACCCGCCAGATGATGCATGTCGCGAACCGCCCTGGGCATGTCGAAGACCGGCGGCGCGGGATAGCATTGCTCGCAAAATGTCCCGTACCGGCTACGATGCGCGTGGTTCTCGCACACGTAGTTTTCACACGCAAACGAATGTTCGTAATACCCCGAGCACTTGTGCACAGGGGAACCATTTGGGCTGCAACCTTTTCCGTGGTGCATGCAGGATGACATCGGAGCCTCGCTTTCAACTACGGCCCAAAGAGTAGCACAAAATAAACAGAGAAGCGAACTTAGGTCACAATTATTTTGTTACCAAATTGGGATAGAGTCTTCCAGCCCCGATCGGAGTCCGGCATGGTCATTTGCACCGCTCCATCGGCTCAAATCGGCTTGAGGAGCGCTGTCCGCGCTCCTCAAACCTTAGCGTCCGATTCCGCCGTGCTGCGCCAGCCACTCATGCGTCAGACGCTGGCCCTGCGCAACTTCGTCGCCGGGCATGACCTTCGCAATCTGCTCCCTGGAATCCCGCGCCTGCTGATCCCGCGCCGAGGCCAGATTGATCCACATATACGCCATCGGCGTGCTGCCCGCGACCCCCTGCCCCGTCGCATACATCAGGCTCAGCAGCTTCTGCGCGCTGGCATTGCCCTGCACCGCCGCCTTTTCGAGCCACATGGCAGCTTCGGTCGGATTTCGGCTCACGCCATCGCCCATGAAGTACAGCCGCCCCAAACTATACTGAGCGCTGGCGCACCCACGGTTCGCCGCCGTTCGGAACCAAGAAGCCGATTCCACGTCGTCCTTCGGCACCCCATCCCCATTGAAATAAATCACCCCTAGATTGCTGGCCGCCGACCCGCTCCCCTGCGCCGCCGCCCTGCGATACCAGCGCGCCGCCTCCTGAACGTTGCGGGGAACATCCTGACCGAGATCGTAAGCCAGACCCAGATACAGTTCCGCGTTCTTGTCGCCTTGCTCCGCGAGTTTGCGATAGGCGTCGAAGGCCTGCGCAAAATCCTTCATCGCAGGCTGCGAATCCGCATCCTTGGCCGGCCGCGGCTCCGCCGCAAGCGTGTACCAGTGCGAGGTCTCCGTCATGTCTTTCGCTACGCCCAAACCGGTTTCATACGCGTGCCCAAGCAGAAACTGAGACACCGCATCGCCCTTGTCCGCGCTGGCCCGCAGACCGCGCGCAACCTCCGAGCTGTCGACCGGCAGCGCGACTTCCTCGTCCGTTCCGGCGGCCAACTGCAGTTGGCTCACCGCTGCCCGGTTCTCTCCCATCCAAGGCATCTTCCCGGAACTCACCGGAACCGTCGAAACCTGCAAAACTCCGGCGGCGTCCCCGCTCAGCCCTGCTCCCTGCCCACCGAGATTCGCCGCCGGCGCCAAGGGAGCCGCGGCCACCGACTGTATCGAAGAGTCCCGAGACTTGTTTCCCGGGTCGGGTAAAAGCGCCGCATAAACGATCAACGCAATGCCAATTCCAACAACCAAAAAACGAAGCTGCCAGTATCTGGACAACTTTTCCATAATGAGCGTCATCTCGAGAGTCTCCATTCAGGCGAAACAAACCGTTGCAGTTAGATGGCAAAATCTTCCAATTGGTTTACCGCATTCCACTCATAATTTCGTGTCTATCCGGGAATGTGTATCGAACAGCATAGAAACGACAGGTATCTGCTCAACTTCAATTACTTAAGTAACAATTTCGCACGACCTTTTGGCGCGTTTTACCGCCAGAAATGCATCCGCCGGTGTCACCAAACAAGGCTCCAAAGTGCACAATAACACACAATTTTGGGGTCCGCCTTTGGAATCCATAAGGCAGCACGGAGGGCGAAGGAGCCCCACATGCGAAGCAGGTGTTTTGACAAATCCCCGGAGCAGAATCAGCACTGCCATACCCCGCGCCGCAATGGTCAGACTGGATTTTCGATCGAGAAAAATCCAACTTCAAACCTCCCTGCCTGGGATGCCTGTGCTGTTTCTGCTCTAGGTCGAACAATCCCTTGCCAAAGCTCCTGATGGGATGCCAATCGTGCTCAGCGACTCGATGACAAACCCTGCGAACCCACCAGGCTCTTCAGCACCCGCACATTGCGCTCGTCGTCGCCCGGCTCATCGACTGGCGTCTCAGCGATAAAGGCGCAGTGCGCAAAACGCGCATCGTTAAGCAGTCGGCGAAATGGCTCAATGCCGATCGTTCCCTGCCCGATGTTTTCATGGCGGTCCAGCTTCGATCCGCGCGCTGCCTTGGCGTCGTTCAAGTGCCAGACGCGCACCGCGGCCAAACCCATGGTCGACTCAATCTGCTGCACCGTCTGCTCGTAGCCCTCTTCGGAAACAATGTCGTAGCCGGCCACATGGGTATGGCAACTATCGAGACAAACCCCCACCGGCGCGGTCGCCCGCAACCGCGCCACCAGCTCTGCCACCTGGTCGAAGCTACCGCCCAGCGAAAACTCCGCCCCGGCCGTGTTTTCGATCAGAATGTGGAATCCGGTACCCTGCCATGGCAGCCCTTCGATCGCCTCGGTAATGGACTCCGCGGCCAGCGCAAGGCCCTGCTCGCGCGTCAGCCCCTTCCAAGAGCCGGGATGCAGCACCAAATACTCCGCGCCCAGCGCCAGCGCGCGCTCAATCTCGCCGCGAAACGCCGCTACGCTCTTCTGCCGAACCTCTTCCGTCTGGCTGCATACGTTCACCAAATAGCTGGTGTGGATCACCAGCGGACCAATATCATGCGCCGCACGCAGCGCCCGCATCCGCTCGCACTGCTCCGGAGCGATCTTAGGCGCCTTCCACATGCGCGGACTCGAAGAAAAGATCTGAAACGTATTGGCGCCGATCTCGCGGGCTCGCTCGACGGCCGTGGAAGCTCCGCCTCCGGTACCCAGATGAATTCCGATCCGCCGCACTCCAATGCGCGGCAGAGTCGCTGGCGTCTGAATCGATTGGTTGGTTGCAATAGGCATACCGAAGAGTGTAACCGGCTCAGCGTCAACGGCCACGTCCGGAGACACAGTACTCCTTTGCGCGTTGCGGCACATCCGTAATGGCAAAATGACTTTTGTAATCGGGAAAATCCAAGAGTCCGAGCCTAAAATCGCGACATGTCTGATTTGCTTTCCCGGATCTTTGCCCTCTTGAACGACGTAATCGTGCCGCAGTTGCAGAGCATTCACGCCAGCCAGTCAGAACAGCGTCTCGATACCGACCGCCTCAACCGCAACATCGAGGAATTTCGCAATGAGATGCATCTGCGCTTTGCCGCCGTCCACGCCGAAATCGCCGCCTGCCGCCAGGAACTCGAAGACACCATGGTGACCGTTCGCGAGCGCGACGCCGACAACACCGAAGCTGCCCAGAGAAAGCTCCGCAAGCGCACCATCCACTAGGCTCCTGGCCGCTCACGGTGGACTTGCGGAAGGCTCGCCTGCGATGATGCGGCCATGCGTATCGTGGTGACAGCAGCCTGGCTGTGGGACGGATCCGACCTGCGGCAGAACCCGGAAATCGAAGTCGAAGATGGCCGCATCGCAGCCATTGGCGTCCGGGCGGAAAAGGAACTCCCCGCCGGAGTTAGGCATCTGGATTTTCCCGGCGCCACGCTCGCGCCCGCGTATCTCGACGTGCACATACACGGCGCAGCCGGCCACGATGTGATGGAGGCCACGCCTGCATCGCTGGCAGCCGTGAGCGGATTTCTGGCCTCGCGCGGGACTGGGAGTTTTTTGGCCACCACCGTCACCGCTCCGCTCGATGCGACGCTGCGCTCGCTTGAAGGCCTGGCGCGCCAAATCGGCGATGCGCGCAGCGATAGCTGGACCGGTGCGCGCCCCCTGGGCATTCATCTCGAAGGTCCGTTTCTGTCCCACGCCAAGCGCGGGGTGCATCCGCCGGAACACCTGCTGTCGCCGGAAATCGCCACCTTCGACCGCATGTTCGAAGCAGCCGAGGGCCAGATCCGGCTAATGACCGTTGCTCCGGAACTTCCCGGCGCGGCCGAATTTATGGCCCACGCGGTCGCTCGCGGCGTTCGGGTTTCGGTCGGCCACTCCAACGCCACAGCGGCGGAAACCCGTGCGGCCATTACCGCCGGGGCCAGTTCCGCGACGCACACTTACAACGCCATGCGCCCGCTCGACCACCGCGAAATCGGCATTCTGGGCACGGTGCTGACCACCGATTCCCTCTTCGCGGAGTTGATCTGCGACGGCATTCACGTCGATCCGGCACTGGTAAAGCTCTGGTGGCAAGCGAAAGGCAGCGGCCGCGCCATCTTGATCACCGACGCCATGTCGGCAGCCGGCATGCCCGATGGCAATTACATGCTGGGCGAATTCCCGGTGCAGGTGGCCAACGGCAAGGCAACCGCCAATGGCGTGCTGGCTGGAAGCGTTTTGACGCTGGACCTGGCGCTCAAGAACTTCATCGCGTTTACCGATGTTCCGCTGCGGGAGGCGCTGCCGCTTTTGACCCGGAATCCGGCGGCGATGACCGGCTTCAGCGCGGAATGCGGCGCCGTTCGCGTTGGCCACCGGGCGGATTTTGTGGCGCTCGCAGCCGACGGCTCACTGCTGGCCTCGGTGGTCGGCGGCAGCTTGCAGGGCTAGCTCGGCAAATTGTTCCACGTGGAACAATTTCAGGTGAATGGGAAGAGCTTGGCGAGGCATGCTGCAAGTTGTTGATGGCATTGAGAAAAAAGTTGCGCGGAATTTGCGCCATTTGTGCTGTTTGCAGCGAATGGGGATTTTTGGGGCTGAGCGGAGAAATGTCCTCGCGAATTTTGCTCCTGAAAATGAGCTTTCTGCGGAAGAAATGGTTGGTACGCGTAATGTTCTTTGCCGGATTTCGTCTATCGATTGACGGATCGGTTCCATTGCTTGGCGATTGGATTCTGTTGCGCGACGGATTGGTTCCATTCGGTGTCGGAGTTTGATTTTTTCCTGAGTGGCTTTGCAGATTCAGAGAGTGAGGAAAGGCAAAAACAGGGCTGGCTTTTGTAGTCTCCCACGTCTCCAAATCGAGATGTGCGGCACCCGCGGTTGCGATATTCAGGTCTGCGCCCTCTGCCTGGTTCTTCGCTTCGCTCGGGATGACGAGCTCTTGTGGCCCCGAGTTTTGTCTACGCGGAAGCCAGGTGTTTTGCGCGGTAGATTGCTCCTTCCACGGCGATAACTTCCTGTTGCCGGAAGCGCATGGCGGGGGCGGATATGGCGAGCAACTCGGTCAGACGATTACGGACGATGGGCATCTTCCCCAGGACGCTGCCGGTGAAGGCTGCCGGAACTTCTTCTTGTAAGTGATGGCGAACGTGGAGTTTTTGGCGGACTAACAGGATGAAATCGGCGATGTCCTGGGCGGCACGATGAAGGATCTTGAGGGCTACGGGGTCGTCCGCTTCGGCGAGGGCGCTGATTAAGGGCGCGAGGGCGGAGAAGTCCGGGCCGGGGGTTTGGTTGCCGCGTTCTACCAATTCCGCGAGCGTATGGGTGCCCCAGGCTTTGCCGACCTGATCGAGGATGGCGGTGGGTTGGTCGCGGTCGTGGGCGTGGAGAGATTCGCGAATCGCGTGGAGGCCGATCCAGTAGCCGGAGCCCTGATCGCCGAGGATGGAGCTGTAACCGCCGGCGGTTTCAAAGGCTCCCGAGGGTGCGCGGCCGATGGTGTTGGAGCCGGTGCCGGCAATTTGCAGGATGCCGGGACCGCCGTGGAAGGCGGCGTCGAGGGCGATGATTTCGTCGCCGACGACTTCGGATTTTTGGATGCCGAAGTCGCGGAAGACGGCGGTGATCCATTCAGGGATGCCGGGCATGTAGGCGCTGGCGACGCCGGCCGAGGCGGCGTGGACGTGGGCGACGCCGGACTGGTCGAAGCTCTCACGGAGCAGGGCGCGCAGGTTGGCTTCGGCGACTTCGGGGCCGACGCGGAGGCGCTTGATGGAGCCGGATTGGACGCGGGCAAGAATCTTGGTCCCGTTGGCGATGACGGCCCGGGTGTTGGTGCCGCCACCGTCGATGCCAAGAACGGTCGCTGTGGATTCGGTCATGAGTTTGAGGTTTTTCCTTGCTGTTGCAGTGGGAAGCTCGATTTTACTGGTATCGATCCCACTTCTAGCAAGCCGGCACACGCGCGCGAGGTGGGGCGCATCGAGATTCTATTGGTTTTGGGAGTCGCCGTTGTCGCGAAGGGTGGTGGCCAGGATGTTGAGGTCGCCATCGGATTTTGGGGCGGTCAGGCCGAGGATGTGGGCGATCCACGGGTAGAGATTGACGTTTGCGAAGGGCGCGACGGTTTTGCCGGGAACGATGTCCGGGCCGGCGGCGAAGAAGCTGGCTTTCATCTCCGGCATGATCGCCGGATCGAAGCCGTGCGAGCCGGCGTCCGGAGCGCGATCGGGGCGTGGAGAGCCGTCAGGGTTGGGGCTGGGGCCGTGGGCGCGTATTTCGTAGGGGCCGGTTTGAACGATCACCGGGTCGCCTTCGCGGGGATTCTGGTTGTAGTGCAGGCCGGCGGGCACGTCTTTCAGGCGATAGACTTGAAATTTCTCCGAGGCGTGCTTGAGCTGATTGTAGAGGCGGGCGCGATCCTCTTCGGTTTTGCCGTAGAGGAGCTGGCCTACCGTTTCGAAGTTGGCGAGGTCGGCAAACTTGTCGAGGGTGATCCAGTCGCCTTGGATCTTGGCCATGCCGTGGTCGCTCACGACGATGAGATCGATGGGGAGATGCGTGGCGATGAGGGCGGCGTGGAGTTTGCCGATGAGGGCGTCGACTTTCTGGACGGCGGCCTTGGTTTCCGGCGCATCAGGGCCGAATGCGTGGCCGGCGTGGTCGACGTCGGAGTAGTAGAGAGTGATGAAGTGGGGCCGGGACTCCGAGGGCTGATGGAGCCAGGCGATGACCTGGTCGATGCGGGAGGACTCGTCCACTTTGTCGTCGAACTTGAGGTAGTCAGTGGGGCGTTGGCCGGCGATTTCGGCTTCAGAGCCGGGCCAGAAGAGGCAGGCGGTGCGCATGCCCTGGCTCTCAGCAAGCGACCAGAGCGGTGTGCCGGAGTACCAGGAGCCGTCAGTGACTGCCTGCGCGTTGCCGATGGAGTAGCGTGCGGGTTTGCCGGCGGCCTCGCGGGCAGGATCGAAGAAATTGTTGCGAACGAGGCCGTTGTGCTCGGGATAGAGGCCGGTAACAATGGCGTAGTGATTGGGAAAGGTCAGCGACGGATAACTGGGGATCATGCCCTGAGGCGCGGTGGCGCCTTGTCTGCCGAGAGCGAGCAGGTGGGTGGCGCCGTATTTGCGAGCGTAGTCCCAGCGGAAGCCGTCGAGGGAGACGAGGACGACGTAGGGCTGCTTCTGGGCCTGAGCCGAGTTGGGGCCGTGGTCGACGTGAATGACCTGCGGCGTTTGGGCATCCAGGCCGAGAGCGAACGCGGCCGCGATTCCCAGATTGAAGAAGAGCTGAAGCCTGCGACTGCGCATCCGGATTCCTCGGAATTAGCTTATCGCATGGTGGGCTTGCGATTTCGACGACTTCGTACGATGCTGTAGAGGCGAGCGGGCGGCCTCTTGCCGCGCGAGACTTATTGGCTCGAAGCCGCGTCCTCTCAGCGGAGGTACTTTCGATGAAGAATTTCAGCATGCTTTTGCTCTTTGCTTGCCTTACTCCCGTGATTCCGGCTTGGGCCAATACGCTTCCGGAGGCTTGCGGGGACCAACAGGTTCGATTTGACGTGAAAACGCAGAAGGATCCGCCTGCGCTTGCTGCCGCCGCCGATGGCAAAGCGCGGATCGTGCTGATGGAAAGCGAGAACCTGAAGGTGACGCCGTTCAGCAACGCGACGGTTCGATTTGGTATGGATGGGGCCTGGGTGGGCGCCAACTATGGGACTTCATACTTTGTCGTGACGGTGGACCCGGGCGTCCATCACCTGTGCGCAAACTGGCAGTCGTCGCTGGGACGATTCGCCAAGAAGGCCGACGCAACTTCGTTCACGGCGGAGGCGGGCAAGACCTATTACTTCTCGGCGGCAATCACGGCCGAGTCTGAGTATGTTGTCGATTTCGCTCTTTCGCCATTGAATGAGGATCAGGGCATTTACCGGATTA
>Ga0116231_10013843_pt1 | contig 11119 bp, 13 predicted proteins | sample S1TSphgellanicum_2_FD_89695 | JGI IMG/M metagenome (GOLD analysis project Ga0116231, IMG submission 89695) | Host-associated microbial communities from peat moss isolated from Minnesota, USA - S1T2_Fd - Sphagnum magellanicum MG | ecosystem: Host-associated > Plants > Peat moss > Unclassified...
CAACCCCACTTTGGCCAAGTGTGGGGGTGAAGCCCAACACTTGGAAAAGTTGGAGGTTTGGAGTCCTCCGGGACTCCCGAATGTTTAGAGCTCGACAGCAAGGCCCAAAACACCTCGCATTGAGGTTTTCTTGATGTCATTGAAAAGTTCTTGAAACGTAGATATCGAAAATGGCCTCGCATTGACCATTCGGACATCTGCAGCCCAAGTTATGGGCAAAAGAAGGGCCGGGAGTCAAACTGGCAATTTGACTCCCGACCATTAAAAGTCGGGAATCGACCTCTTCCCGACGTCCGAATTGAGAGTGCGACACGGCGTTGGAAAGATCGACAAGGGCTACAACTTTGCTTTAGACCTCATTGCGATCGAATGCCACAGTCAAGAATTATGGCCGTTCAAAGTTCCGGGAGTCCAGCCGGGACAATTTCGGGACTCCATTTCAGGAGTCCCAACAAAATGTGCCATTTGGATGTAGCCTCGGTGACGAGCTACAGAGAATACTATAGGGAGTAAGGTGGTGGCTTACTCCCGAGTCCGGGCCGTGGTGAGTCTTGTGTGTCCAAGTGCCCGTGGCAAATCCCAGCACCCAAAGGTGTCCTGAATGCTAAACTAACCCTTTGTGGGTTGTTTTTGGATGCAGATTCACACGAGCTAAACTAGTCCCTCTTCCTAGTCTAATCCTTGGGCTCCCAACTCGACCCTCTACCCCTTTATAGAGTTGGAAGCCGGGAGCGTGCTACTAAGTCACAATTTCCACAACTTGACTTTGTGAAACGCTCAAGTGGGTTTCACCTTGTGACTTGGGAACGCGTCACCATGTTTGTCGTGTCGTCATTTGTCCGTTCAACCTTTGTCCGTTTGACGACATCCGTCTGATGACTTCCGTCCGACGTTCCTCAGACTTCCATCGGACTTCCATCCAATTTCGTCCACCAACGTTCATCCATAGACGTCCATCCATTGACGTCCGTTTGTTGCTGTTCATTCCCATCGACGCACCGTATTCTTCAAATTATATGTATTACATACATACGTAGTTGATACCATATTTTTCAAACCATATCTAATGTTCTATATTTTTACAAAATTTTAGGGCGTGGGACAACACCATGTCTTCGGATAATGAAAACACTACCATTCAACCAAAGGCAAAGTATTAGTTACGAAACAACATGTAATCATTTGAGCCAATTTATTTGAACTCACGATCTTCACGATGGTACCATCAAATGTCTACAACGCCACCGTCATTTAGTATAACTCCTACCAAGAACTCAGGTTCAAGTTACATTACATCAACAGTATATTAGAGTCCATTTGGAGGGGTTAATTAGTGGGGTACACCTACTATCGCACTAGCTTTCACACCATCACCATATATTCCGCTACAAACCATTACTTATACAGCCATATACACCATGGAGGTCAATAGTTCCTTTAAGAGAATTGAGAATTTCAGCGGAAGGCTAGGTACCATTTCTTTGAAGGAATTTAGGGCAATTTTTTCAACTATGGTTTGTGAATTAAAACTCAAGTATGGCGCTAATTACACCGAGGCGTTTGTATTCAAACAACTGGCCCGTTATGTGCACTATGAAGCATTGGATGTTTACGAGCAACATTCTTCGAGGATTTTGAGCATCATTCAAATTCCCAATCTAGCTTATGCCACAACCATCACCACCGCCTCGTAAGTTGCATTGCAAGCTACCATTACACATCATGGGATTATGCCCAATAATCCAGATCTAGTACCCACTTTAGTAAACATTTCTCCTTAGCAATTCATTACTGCTACTGTAAACATTCCTCCCACCATTGATGTAATAGCTTTTGCTGATCTAATGGGGGAATTTTTTCGAGTTCTTGAGTTGGAATTTTAATCAAGAGTTTTGAAAAAATTCTACAACTCGCCGCCTTTTCTTGGCAGAAAGATGAAACCTTCAAGATGCTCTATAGGAGGCTTTTCAAGCTTAAAGAAGATACTCAAAGCATCATAGACTTGGAAGTTGCCCATCGGTATCTTTGTTCATTGGAATGTACTCTGACACTACATGCGAAGGTTTTGCAATGGGTTTTTGCAAAATTTGGAGACTTGTACACTTTGTTAGATGTGTATAACATTTCTGAAAAGTTGGAACTGGTTCATGCACATTATGAGGCCAATATTATGAGGCTTCAATCAGGTTCAAGGCCTCAACTTCCATTAGTTACACCATTTAGATCATCACATTCTTTTTCAAGGGCTAAAGCGATGCATTCGGTTGCACCCATCCTACCTTCTTGCAACTATTGTGGTAATCCTACCCACAAAGTTAATGAATGCAACATTCCTTCTGAGGATCTCTTTTGTGATTATTATGGGAAAGAGGGACATCATGAAGTTGTTTGTTTTGTCAAGTTCCCAGAACGGAAGTAATTCCGATTACCATAGCAAAATCTACTAGCATCTTCCATTGCCTTTCAATCAAAAGCCTAGGCACCTCAGCCTTCCACTTAGGCTTTCCCCACCAAGGTAATTCCAATAAGAATGTTAAAAAGAAGGAGCACAATGCTAGCTAACAAGAGGGAGGTGCTTCAAGCCCATGCTGCTCAAGTTCAAATTTCGCAAAATGAACTTAAATCATTGAAGGCCCAACTTGCTAATCTAAAAGGTAAGTCTTCCCAACCAACTAGTCGTGCCCAACCTGTACAAGGTTCAAAATCATGGGAGGGACTTCCTAGGTCGTTCTATGGCCTCTCACATGATGCCATGGTTGGGGAGTATGTTCTTTATAGTGCACACAATTCTAGTTTCACACCAGAATTTACAACTTCTTTTTGCCCTTCCTACTTTGCGACATAAGAGACTAGTGTGGCACCCAAAGGTTTTGCCACTAGGTAGGTAATTCAGACTAATGGACTCGCATCTAGTTCAAGTCCTATTACCAAGGCTAGAAGAGCGCAAGTAGTCATGCCATAATCTTTTCTTCCTTTCAACACAAAAGAAGAACGCACCTTATTGGTGAGAGGGGAAGAGACTACTACACCACAAGCTATTAGGGCATCAAATTTTTGTGTCCCAAGACTAAATGTACATCAAGAAAACACACAATTTTCCATTGATCAACTTATGGAGTGCTAACTTCAAATGCGTGAAGTGATGCAAAAGTTTGTGAGTACACCGTTGTTTAGTTTTCAAGATTTGAAGTTAAGCACTAGGGACATAATTGCAATACTAAAGGATACCCTGAACACTACATCAGGTCCTTTATCAATTCTTGATCCACATGCTACAAGGGTCCCATCCAACACCTTGGAGAGACATTCGATTAGTTCACGTGTTGTAAATGGCGTTTGTATTCTGGTCACTAGTTATAGCATGGCTAAATTAGTGGGCTCTCCTACCTTTGATTTTACATTCACATATAAAAAGGGAATTAAAAACACCTCACTTGTGGATTTATTACTCAACAAAGGCGTTGTGGATAGCCATTCTTTCCACAAAGTCTCTCACTCATTTCCGAAGGTGGTGCTTAGCAAGAGAACTTCCATGGCCACTGGAGTTGCCATTGTCGACAATACTGGGTCAGTAATCCAAGTGGGAAGACATACACCCAGAGTGGTATTTCTTGATACAAGTGCCCAACCAATGATTCTTAGAGTTTAATTCACCAAAAAGATGGGCATGTTGGACTCCAAATTACGGAAATTTATGTGGCAAATTTGCACCGCTAATGGGAGCGCAGAGGAGAGTTCGGATTTGATTGCACTTAACTTCAATGAAGGTACAAATCAAGAGTTTTGCCTATAGGTCAGATGTTTAGTCACCAATGCCACCAGTTACGATGTGTTCATTGGGTAAGAGGCCCTGTTTCCACCAGGTTTCACAATTGACAACTGGTTCGAACATGCATACTACTGAGTGGATTGGGAAACTAATGGCCACCACCTGGGATACATACCCCTTGATTTACATTGGAACCAAAGTCCTATTGCTCACCATTGTATGATCAAGGAAGCACACACCATTTCCTATATCCAACAAACTAACCACGAGTAGATAGAGGGAAATGAAGCGGAAATAGCTTACGCCCAAGCTACTGAAAGCTTGAAGGTGGTTCCTATTAACATTCAACACGGATTAAAGGTTTTACAGAGGTTCAAAGCAGCCCACGAGCCCTTGGTCAAAGCTCTGTCTAGTTTTAAGAACATGGAAAGCCATGGCAAATTAATTAAGCCAGTATTTCGTTCGCTAATCACCTAGACACCGCCTAAGGAGGGGATTACATTACTAAAGCTTTTTGGTGGTATTATACATGTCTCGAAGCCCTACAATAGTCAGGGATGGTGGTTTGGAGGTATTTTTACATAGACATTGATCCTATTGCAATGCAAATGGCGGCATCGAGAATGATGGATTTCACAACTAGATTTCCACAACAGTTTGCAACCACCACATGGAAGGCCAGGTTTCACTTTCTTGCCCTCTAACATACAACTAATTCAAAAAAAACATATGGAATTACTTGGCCTTATGGACTTCATCATTTTAGGTTGGGAGGGTCAAGGATTTTCAATGGCTAAATTTGGAAAAGGCTTGAGTGACACAAGATCTAATCTTTTCATGGACATAGTACGATTGATCATTTGGGTTCAATCCATTTTTCCTATGTTTGGTTATGTAATTGAGAACACCCCTTTTCAACTTGATCAAAGGGAGAAAGTCCAGGAGCACTACACGTTGGTCAAGCATTACCTTGGAAATCCGCTCCTATTTAATGCGGCACAATGCGGTTCCTATGCACACCAGCGCGTAACTGGTGGACCAACCTTGCACCACTTTCAATTCTACAATTGGTTTTGAGATACACCATTAAAAACCCCAACTTGCAGGTTTCTCACATATTGGATGATCAGAACTCTTGCTAACTAGTTACAAAGCAAAAGAAACCTCTTTGGTTTCCTACGAACTCAATAGGAAAGCCGAGAGGTGCTTGGCCCACCTTTGTTTCCTTCCCAAGAGCACACACCTTTTAGGGAGATGGACCAGGCCTGGTGTATCGTCATGCTTTAGCCACTTGGGATGAACTAAGCCCAAAATAAAGAGAAAGGGTTATGGGGTTCTAAACTAGCACTACTAGTCACATTAAGGTGATTAGATTGGAACGTAACGCTCTATTAGGGAGAGGCTTGGACCTGAACTCCCTTACATAGTTGTTGGTAACCTATGTACTCTTTCAAATGTACACAACACTAACACTAATTCAATCAGCTTGCAATTATGGCAATGTAACCACATGGCACCCCAACCAAGTACACTTGCTTATCTTCAACATTCTACACTTCACTCTTAGTGTTGGGGGGGGAGGAAGTACCATGTAATTTAACTCAAGTTGTTTTTAATACACTTAGAGGTACATCAACTTCTGGAGAAATAATTATAATTTTTGAAGAATCTATGCAGTTCGATAGTGGAGAACCCAATACACTAGGTTCTTGAAACACATTTTCCAACTCCATTCCATGTGTTTTTCCAACTACCCTTTCGTTATGGGGAACTAACTCACCAAGAAAGAAAGACACCAGGTCATAGACTTGCTAATTAAATATGAAAATGTGTTCGCATTCTCAATGAAAGACTTAGGTAGGTGTAAGACCATGTAGTTCTCTATAAACCTTACAAATGAAACACCCATCTATCGAAGGAGGCATAGGTTGAACAAGTAGGAGTGAAAACTGGTAGATGAAAGATGCAAAAAGTTCTACGAGGGTCTCATTCAGCCATCATGTTCTGATTTCACAATCGTTATAGTAATGTCAACAAAGAAGGATTTAGTTGGATTATGGACTGAGAAAAGGATGTGCGGGGATTATAGGCCTTTGAACCTGGTTACACCTCAGGATAGGCACCCCATGCCCATCCTTAAAGAACTGTTTAATAACATTGGAGACTCAAACATTTTCACAATTGTGGATCGGAGGCAAGGCTTTAACCATATTGTGCTCACTGCGAAGGATCGCAAGAAAACGACATTCCATGGAAGCAACAAGTTGTGGGAATGGCTTATGATGCCTTTTGGAATGAAGAATGCGCATGTCTTCTTTCAGTGAATCATGGACCAAGTTCTCGAAGGGGCATATTTCCTGAAATGCTACATAGATGACGTCCTAATGCATAGCAAGGGACTCTTGTAGCACTTGGTTTAGTTTGAAGAGTTATTCAAGAGCCTCCATGAAGTCAATATGAAGATCCATCCTAAAAAGTGTGAGTTTACTATCACCTCAATAATCTACCTTGGACACAAAATTTTGCCAAATGGTATTATGGCTCATTGGGCCAAAGTAGTAACCATTTTGGAGATGCCCAATCCTATTAATGTTCACACTTTGAGGAGTTTCATCGGACTATGTAATTACTAGAAGATTTATGTCCAAGACTTCACTATTATTATTCATCCTCTTTATGCATTGTTAAAGAAGTATGTTGCTTAGACATGGAGTGAAAAGGCTTATTCGGACTCACAAAACTCACCACGGCCTGGACTTGGGGGAAGCCACCACCTTCCCCCTTATAGTATGCTTTGTGCCTCTCCACGAAGCCCACATCCAAATGGCATTTTGTCTCGGGACTCCCAAATCGGAATCCCGAAATTCCCAAAGTTAGGACTTTCACGAGTTTGGGGGCCCATAACTTTGTCTACAGACCTCTGATTGAGATGAAGTTTAAAGCAAAGTTGTATCCCTCATTGAGAGCTTTTTAATAATATGTGGCATGCCACCTACACGCAAGGAAATCGGGTCGATTCTTGACTTTTAGTGGTGGGGAGTCAAATTGCCCATTTGACTCTTGGCCCTTCTTTTGGCCATAACTTGTGTTTCAGGTGTCCAAATGGGTGATGGGAGCCCATTTTAAACATTTAAGTTGCAAGAAATTTTTAATGATATAAAAAACATTTCAATCCAATGAGTTTTGACCCCTGCAATTGCCCTCTAAAAATTTTAGAGTCCATTGGGACTCCAACTTTCAAAATGGGAGTTCACTTGGGAATGTGAGGGTTCATTCTCTCACACTCTTTTGCACTCCCAAGATCATGACATGTGATTCTCGGGCTTAGTCTTGGCCTGCACCTTTACAAACCCTTGCCTTGGTTGCGAGCCCAAAACTAAGGTTGCAACAAGAAGTTTTCGACACACTCAAGGAAAAGTTTTTTGAGTTCCCCATTTTGAGAAGACCTAATTTTAGCAAGGTTTTCATTCTACACATTAACTAAAGTGCTCTTGGTATTGGTGTTAATATTGGTCAACTTGATGAGGAAGGCAAAAAATATGTTATCGCCTATGCATCCCGAAACAACAATAAGGCTGGGAGCAACTACTCTTCATACGAAGGGGAGTGTTTTGTTATTATATGGGTCGCATACGTTTTAGGCCTTATTTTTATGACATCGAATTCACTTTGTATACTAACCACTAGCCTATCAAGTGGTTAATGACCAATGATAAACTTACTGGTAAGTTAGCTCTTTGGGCATTTATACTTCAAGAGTATGAGTTCAAGGTTATTCACCGACCTGGTAATACACATCAGAACATAGATATCATGTCACAAAAACCCCTCACTACCTCTGACGATTTATCAGAAGTTAAGCAAGACTTCAATTAAATTCCAACAATACATGTATCTTATGCATCTAGTTATTTTGCACTACTGCAATGTAATTTGGTTGAGCATCCCATTGTGGATATATGGGAGGACTTGGACACTTTAAAGTTTTTTCAACATGAGGAATACTTCCCCAAGTTACATCAAGTCATCGAGATCACATATAACATCGGTCCAAATGCTATTCATGGAGGGACAATCACCTCGTCCGATGCTTATCACAAGGCGACAAAGTGGTTCCTCCACCGCATGAACGACCTAGTCTTATTCAAAAGGTACACTCAAAGTTTGGACACTTTGGAATTAAGCATACTTATAGCCTTCTTAATCCTCATTACCATTGGAAAGGTATGTATGTTCAAGTCTGAGACGTCATTGTTGGGTGTGAACAATGTGATAAAGTGAGAACTTCCTTCTCCTTTCGACAACTCACGCTTTCTCCACTCCTTATTCAGGGCATGTTTTATCGTTGGTCATGTGATTTAACTAGAGAGTTACCACAGACTTCTAAGGGTAATGTCTACATCATGATTATGATTGAACATTTTTCAAAGTGGGTCGAACTTGTTGCGTTACCAAACAAGTCATCACACAACACCAGCCATGTTTTTTTTACAACAAGTCTTAAATAGGTTTGGGGCTTGTGCTAAGTGCTTTACTAATCAAGGATCAAAATTCAGAGGAGAATTCCAAGACCTACCTGACCATGTTCTCCTTAACCATCGTCGGATTTCAAAGGATCATCCCCAAATTGATGGCCTTGTAGAAAGGATGGTTCAAACATGCAAGAAGGGACTTCGGAAGATTTCTCTCATTAGGAACAAAGAGGATTGGGATTTAGCCTTACCTTACATTGCCATAGGTTACAAGATGTCCAAACACGCCTCTTTGTCTCATTTCTCTCCTTACTTTCTACTTTTTGGGAGACATCCCATTCCACCTTTTTCCATTGTTGTTCAAATGTACCAGGTTGTGGACTTGGACTCCCCAACCACTTGGGCTAGGGTCATCGTAGAGAGGGCTATTCTATTTAGGAGGGTTATGCCCATGGCCATGGATAACTTGTCCATTGCACAACATTGAAACACCTTATGGTATACACACACACACGAGGTGGTGGTTACAAACCTAAGGTGAGAAATTTGATGTTAGTGACTTTGTGTGTCTCCAGCAGCAACCTAATGATACTCTAGACACTTTTGTCGGTCGCACTATCTTGAGGATTAAGCGATCAAGCCTTAAGGTGTGTTAGAGTTGCAAGGAACTAACGGACACACAATTTGGGACACTCCAAAAGTTGTGCACCCTGTCACCTTCCGAACTTAGATCCTACCATCATCACATCGACTTAGATTCCTCCATTTGACTATCCATGTCAGGTATGTCAAAGGACAGACGATGCTAATCAAATTCTGCTTTGCAATAATTGTAATGGTGGATACCATCTATTTTCCCTCAAGCCGGAATTCATTCAAGTTCTTGTTGGCATTTAGTATTCTTCATCATGTTCTCTTGCAGCACTTTGATTTCTACTCAAACTATGCCACACTTTTCCTAGCTCAAGTTTGGGGGGGGGGATACATGAGCATTTCATCTCAACCTCCTCTTATGCATTATATATATATATATGTGCGTGTATTTTTTTTTTAGTTGATTAGTTTCTACTTTTGACTAGTTTTAATCTTTTTGCTTAGTAGAATTTACTATGAATTTACACTTTTACAACATCGTATGTCACAACATTACACATCACGATAGCTGTCATGCCTCTATTTGACGCACTCCTAAGCTCCTTGATAGATTCAAATGTGAGTCTGAAATGAAACTAGCGGAAAAGTAAGGAGTTGGGGCACGTTCCTTGGCTTGTAGCACTTTGGGGGTAAAGGGGCATGCTGGAGCTCCAGGATAGGACTAAGAGGAATCACAAGCACTTAATCACTCATACGAACCTACACAAAACTAAACAACGAGTTGGTTAGTGCATAATTGGAGCACTTTTGGTGCTAGGACGAGTCACGAACAAATTCGGACTCACAAGATTCACCACGACCCGAACTTGGGGGAAGCCACCACCTTCCCCCTTATAATATACTCTGTGCCTCTCCACGAGGCCCACATTCAAATGGCATTTTGTCCCGGGACTCCCAAATGGGAGTCTCGAAATTCCCAAAGTTGGGACTCTTGCAACTTTGGGGCCCCATACCCTTGTGTGCAGACCTCCGATTGAAATGAGGTTTGAAGCAAAGTTGTAGGCCTTGTTGAGAGCTTTCCAACGATATTTAGCGTGCCACCTGAACGCAAGGAAATTAGGTTGATTCCCGACTTTTAGTGGTAGGGAGTCAAATTGTTAATTTGACTCCTGGCCTTTCTTTTGGCCATAACTTGTGTTTCAGATGTCCAAATGGGTCATGCAAGCCCATTTTAAACATCTACGTTTCAATAGTTTTCCAATAATATAAAGAATTATTCAATCCAATGGAATTGCTCCTTGAAGATTCAGGACTCCATCAGGACTCCAACTCCCCAAGTGGGAGCTCACTTGAGAGTGTGAGGGTTCATTCTTGTCGTGAGCCCAAGGCTAAGGTTGCGACAATATGCATGGCTTCATACATGGCAGTCAATTATGGGCATGCCATTCATGCTTTTTAGGGTTAATGTACGTTCTTAGGTTATTGTACGCTATTAAGTATTTTAAAAATGAAATATCTCCAGAACATGAAGCATAGCCATGTCTAGGTCACTTTGAAACATAACCCATTGAAATGTAGTTTGGCCATTAAAACCCACTCAAAACATAAACCACTAAAGGAATTTAAAGTTTGGGATTACAAAATGAAACAATCTCCGAAACCTGAAGCATACCCATGTCTAGGTCACTTTGAAACATAACCCAGTGAAACCTAGTTCGACCACTAAATCCCATTTGAAACATAAACCATTGAAACCTAGTTTGACCAAAGAAACCCATTCGAAATATAAATTGTTGGAGTCCTTTTTTTCATGACTTCTCTCCTTGTAACTTTAGCAACGACCTTTGTTCTCCTAGGTTTTGCTTCTAGTTTTTTCTACTTTTGGGTTCGAGATTTCTTTGTTGCGACATTTATATCCTTTGAAATGTTCTTAATAACTAGATTAGGTGTTTCAAAACTCATTGCATCCTTGTTGAAAAATGTGAAGCACAACCTCGGCTGGTGTCATTACATTCACTATCAGATCAATGGTCGTATTTTCATCAATAGATGCATTTAACCATGGTATATTCCCATGTATTATCTCTTTTGGAGGCAAGACACCAACATGATGGGTTTCTGATGGCACTAATGGTGTGCAATCTTGTTTGATTCCCATGTTTGATTAAATTTTGGTCACCATCTTGATGATCTAAGTTTTTTTTTTCCCTTCTTAAGATTGTACTTGAATTGTTGTAGATACTAACACCTAAATCCACTTTGATCCACCAAACTAATTCTAATC
>Ga0116231_10013844_pt1 | contig 11117 bp, 6 predicted proteins | sample S1TSphgellanicum_2_FD_89695 | JGI IMG/M metagenome (GOLD analysis project Ga0116231, IMG submission 89695) | Host-associated microbial communities from peat moss isolated from Minnesota, USA - S1T2_Fd - Sphagnum magellanicum MG | ecosystem: Host-associated > Plants > Peat moss > Unclassified...
AAAAAAAAAAAAAAAAAAAAAAAAAAAAAAAAAAATAAAAAAAAAAACCAAAAAAAAAAAAAAAAAAAAAAAAAGAAAAAAAAAAAAAAAAAATAAAAAAAAAATTAAAAAAACTTTTAACAAAAAAAAAAAAAAAACAAACAAACAAAAGTGTTTAATGTATAGGAGAGCAAATGTGGAGGTGTAAAATTGCATAGGAGCAAAGTGGGCCCAAGAGGGAGCTTGGAGCCTTCTTACAAACAAACTTAAACACTAACCCCTAACCTTAATGTGGCGGCCACCTCCATAAATACTAAGTTTTATTTTTTAATTTATTTTCCTACTTTTTACTTATTATTTACTATTATTTATTTTTTATTTTATTTTATTTTACTATTACTATTACTTTTTACTTTTTTATTATTACAAGTTAGTTTTTTAATTTTTTACCATGAAAACCAAACCTTTTCTAAAATGTGAAAATTGGTTTGGTTCTCAAGTTTGATGCTTAGTGAAAATTTGGGCAGCTCTCATTTTCAATGAGAACTACCAAGAAGGTTTTCATGGCAGTTCTCATTGAAAATTCGATTGAAAACTAACATTGGTTTTCAACCAAGGAATGAAAACTGCCGAACATTGGTTTGGAACAAATGTGAACAGTTTGGTTTTGTAGGATGGAACCCACCTATGCCCCAATTTAATTACACCTTGAAACTTGAATGCATTTTGTTATATGTTTTCATTATAGCATGGTTAGCATCTAAAAGAAACTTGTATTGTCCTATCATGCACATATAAACATTTTTTCACATGCATAACTCAAATCTTTGGAAAGGTATTCAAAATATTCATCTCCATGTGAGAAATATTAATGTCAATCTTTGTACACATTTGAATGTCGTAGGATATTCACATCATAATAAGAATTAGGGTAACCAATGTCTATGTAGATGAACAATCCATGGTGGTTTAGAATGATAATGTTATTCATTGCATTAATCTTCTTCCATCCTTTAAACCATGTATGGTAGGCCTCATTCCAATAAGGATTGTGAATGTTGATCAAGGTGCCATCAATGAATCTAATACACCGAAGCAATTCTTTGCAAATGTGTACTTGAAACAACCCCATCCTTCAATGTGGGCCATCAAATTTCATTTGTATTTGTGTGGTTGATGTTTGATGCAATGAACAATGCATCATCACAATTATTTTTTTGACTAATTCCACATGAAAACATCATACATCTAGTGATTTTGCCATGTTTCATGTAAATAATGATGTTGAGAAGATGTTGTTTGGGCATTAACTTTGATAACTTGCTTGATACAATTGGAACTTCACCTACTATGATGGAAAACAAGATGAAACTTGAAAACCCTAACCATAAACTCTATCCCCAAGCCCCAAACATTAGACTGAAACCTTAAAATTCAAACTTAAAACCCTAACCTTGATCCTTAAATAATAAACCTTAAATTCAAAAAATCAGATGTAAAAACCTTAACCTTATCCCTTAAACAATAAACCCTAAAAATTAGACTTGAAAACCATAACGTTAAACCTTTAAACATTAAACCCTAAAAATCAAATCTAAAAATCAAAAACCTATTCATCATCCCTAAATAATAAAGTTTATATCTAAACCCTAAAAATCAAACCTAAAAACCTATAATTCCAAACTAAAACCTTAAATTGTAAACATGAAAACCCAAACCTAAATCCTAAACCCTAAGAATCAGACCTAAATCCCTATATTGGAAACATGAAAACCCTAACTTGAATCATAAACTTAAAAAACCTACAATAGAAACCTTAAACATTAATCCTTAACACTAAAACACAAAAATCTTTCCTTTCAAGCCTCACCCTAACCTTTAAAATCATATCCTAATCTCTAACTTTAACCTTTAACTCAAAAATCAAACCTAGCTTAAAATTGAAAATAAACATGAAAAAGAAAATTCACTTATGAATCTAGCATTGGCTTTAATGGTAAGAATCATTTGAAAAGCCAATTCATCAAACTTTTAAAATGTAAAGTTCATCAAATTCTTGAATAATGTTAGTGTGATTCACATTGTAACAAAGACACCTTAAACATTAACAATTGGGTCCATATATTGCCCCACCCCCTTCCTTCATCTCATGTGAAGTAAACAAGTCATTGGAGTTAGAAACCATTGATGCCATCATTTGAAAAATAACAAGATCATTTTGATTGATATTTTTCAAAATGAGGTGAAATCATAGTTACTTGAATAAAGTTCATTTGAAAAGCTTGAAAAAAACATCTTTCAAGGCTTGAAATGAAAACAAAACCAAAAAAATTAGAAAAACCTTCTCTTTATATAATCCACATGGGTTGTCCAAGTTTACACCCTAAACCAACCCCTCTGAGCTAATTTTTAATTTCATCATTTTACATACACAAAAAAAACCCCTAAATCAACATTTTAAATAATTTTTTAATCATTAACTGGACTCGATGGTCATGTTTTTTAGTTTTAGTTTTAAATCTTGATGTTTTAACTCCAATATTTTACATAAGTACATATCATCACTTTAACCTTAACCTTAGAACTACCCTCACTAAACTCAAAAATTAACCTTTAAAAGACCCAAACATCAACCTAAAAATTAAACCCTAAGAAATCAAGTTGTAAACCCTAACTCTTAAACCTCAAAACTAAACTACAAAACGCAAGAAAGAAAACCCTATAATTCAAGGCCTAAAAAGCCCGAAATAAAAATCTTAGTGGAGGACATTGTTTTCTCCCTTTCAAAGTTGCAAATGTTGTCACATAATCTATGAACAAAAATCACAAGCAATTGCAAACAAAACTCAATACAAAAGAATGAAACCATATTATAACATAATAATTAACATTAAAGTTGTGAACTGAAATGAGATGAAATGATTCAAAGTGCATACCCAAAGGGAGCCTCACATTAAAAATATCCCCATTGTCATTATTCATATATTGCATGAACCAAGAACAATTTCGCAAAGAAGAATTCAAACAAGGTTTAGATACCTGAGCATAAAATCATAATAATCTTGAATTATCCTCATGAAAGGCAACTTAATTAAGGCTAGCCACAATCAAGATGCCAAGTCCAACAATTACACCTTATTCCTTGACAAAATCTCACCCTAGAAGGACTCCAAAAAAAGACTACCCCACTTTACATTTTGAAACATTTTGCTAAGTTCATCATCAATCAATAATGTTTGATTTTCCATCCCATAAGGTAGCCCATGGCAAGCATAATACACACATTTCAAATCCTTCATGTAATAATAAGACCTTCGAGTAATTTGACCAAAAGTCTTCGATCATTGTTCACATCCTTAAATAAAAACAAATTCATCCACAAACTTTTCTAACATCAGCATTGGAAGAACATCTAACACATCCTCAAGTTTCATACAAGACCAAATTACAAATTTGAATTTCTTAAAAACATTGGAAAAAAAATGTTCAACTCCAGCTCTAACTTCAACTTTGCTCTTATCAATGTTTCTTCCAAACATTCATGCATTCCCTTGCAGAACACATTATGGCACATAACACAACACACCATTCATGGTAAAAATTAACATTTTTTTGGGTCTTATAAGCCTTAAGTGTCCACATGAACCCATTAAAGTGCCTTTGATCCTTTTAGCCAAATACAATGTAATATTGAACTGCAATGATAACAAAAACTTCGTTAGTGAAATAAAATATAGAAACACGATAAAATATAAATAAGTTGTTCACTATTATGAAAATTTGTAATCAATATTAGTGTTGTAGCTTTAAGTAGGATGTTGAATCACCACAAACTTCCACTAATGTTTACAACAAGTATGTAATACCACAACGTGAAATTCCAACAAACACCTAGCGGCCACCGGGCCATGTTAAAACAAACACATTACCAATTATGATTTACAATATATATGAAAAATAGATAATCATTCAAATCTAGTCAAGAAGAAAATATCATGTACAAAAATACATACATCATACTACAAAAAAATCAAATAATATATTTCTTTTTTTTTATTTCCAAGTTTTGATTTCATCTTGTTACAAAAAGTGTCATCACATTTGGATGGACATTATAGGGCCAATTTTTGATACTGAGGGTCAAAGGATGCAGATTTAATTGCATATTTGACCATGGACCATCCCAAAAGTTCTAAGAAAAGGAATTAACTCTTATGGTTCACATTGTTGTTAGTGTTTTTTACAATGAATTTTTCATTTATTGATTTTTAAAGGTTGTTTGTTCTACCTTGCAACTAGGTGGTCACCATGGTTAAAAGTTCAAATTGTATTTGAAATATTCAATAAATATATATTTTAAAATATTAATAACCAACAACTTGGTGGCTAGAAGGTGGAATTTGTATGATTGATGTATTAAGTTTTATGTTCATAATTTTTCAAGGTCTTTTGATGTGGTATACAACTTGAAACCCTAAAAATCTAAGTTGTAATTTGCATTTCGTTGATTTTTTCAGCTCTTTTGCTATAGTTGAAAACCTGATGGCCACAAATCCGTATTCATAATTGACACAACATGCTAGCCAAAAGGTGTAAGTTGTAAGTTGCATTTTTAAAAAATTTCTAGCTCTTTTGTTATGGTTAACAACCTGGTGGCCACAAGGTTATATTCTTAAATGACAGTTTCATTGTTTGAATAGATTAAAATGTGTGTTGGTATTTCTGGACTTTTGTGAAGTCCAAAATTAATTAAGTATGTGAAAATTTCAAAATCCATAATTTTTAAGGTCAAAAACATTTTTGAACTAAACGTGCTCAAATTGATTATATAAAAAGGTTTCATTAGTTCAAGTCCTTTTGCCCTTCTAATCATCAATGTTAAAATCCTCTCTAATTTTTAGAAGAATGGTGCACATTTGGTAGAAAAAAAGGATGTTTGAAAAAAACTAGGATTATTTAATCATTGAGGTTTGAATGTTTTGAACATGCAATTTTTTTTTGATTTATGTCAAACTTTAAGCATGTAAAATTTGCAATTAATGGAAAATATTCCCAAAAAAATTATGACAATCCAAACTATTATGTTTCATTTATGACCTTTTAAACATACAAAAATGTCCATTCACTTGGGTGCCTTCTTTGATTATGTTTTTACCCCTTTCTATTTTTAGTTTGTGAAACACATCTTGTGAAGTAGTTTAATTTTTTTTATTGCTTACTATTGGTTTCAATGACAAGAAGGGTCCTTATGCATTTGAAGTTGTTTTCAAGAGAGATATGTTGAACATGCAAATCAAACCTAGGGCTACACATGCATTTTGGTTAGGGTTTACTCAAATTTGAAAGTTGTTATAAAAAAATTGAATTCATATAGGTCTAATTTTATGACCATTGTAAACTTTGTGTGTCAAATTTCTTAAACATATTAATTTCTGAACATTCTTGTGAATTGTTAAAACTTTTGAAATTTCAAATAACTATTTAAAAAATAAATTCAAATGAAATAATTACAAGATATGAGTTGCTTTGTTTTGCAAAAAATTAATTTAACTTGAATATGTTGTTTTTGGAGGTGATATTATTTCACAAGATTTGATGCATCATTAAAACTAGGATGTAGATGTGGAATTTTGATGACATTTCACTGTATTTGCCATCACAATCTTATTTTGCATTTTCTTTTAAAATAAGTAAACAACCATCATGCCCTGCATTTATAATTTGATGGCAATTCCTTGTGTAGTTTTGTTAAGGTGAGTTAACATTAAAAAAATTTGAACTTGTATTTTTTGGTTTAAACACCATATTTTCTTAATTTGCAAGTGATTGAAAGTGTTAGGATTATAAGATTCTTCTTTATCCTTTATTGCACCTCATGTTCCTATTCAATTCGTTATTGAACACAAACGTGTGGTTTTAATTTGTAGTCCTCTTTTTGAGTCTAAATAGGATTATGGAATTGGTAGAAAATAATAATTTAATTCATAATCCTATTATTTGTCATTTTAAGATATTATTGTCTTGACAAAAAGTAGATCATGCCCATAATCCTATTATAGATTCTTTAAATCATAGTGGTTTTGATAGATATTAAATAATCATATTTTTATTATATCCTCATTGGAGGATTTGGGTGTGAGGAATCTTTGCACACCTTTTGACTTAGAAACATGCAACTCACAAAATTCATTCGGGGGTGAAACTATTATGTAGTTGTATTTTAACAAATTAAAATGTGATTCAATGGAAGGTAATGAATCATCTAAGGGACCTATGGTGTTGTGTGTCCACTTAGTTAATATTAAAAGATGTTGAAAAAATCAATGTATTTACCATGATAAGATGTGAAGAAGTGTTGTGTTGTGTTTTAATTAAAAGTTCACATTTTTTGACAATTGGACCCTTCACTCCAATTGCTATTAGGTCTCCATACAACCTTCAAATTTAATATACATAAGGTTGTTAGAAAGTTAACATTAGAGAAAAAATTCATACAAGATCTCATATGTTTTTATTTTTACATTAAGGAGATATGCTTCAAAACCTAAGAACTAATTTGATAACATTGGGAAAAAATGACAATAGACCCCCTATACTTCCAATAATTATATCTCTCCAATAGAAAGGTTGATGGAGTTGAAATTTTGTGTGAAGATTTTTTGAGTACTAATCTAACGTTGTTTCAAATCTTAAATGAATCCATTATTATAGTTAGGAGATCTTGGATTTAGAAAAAAATATCCAAAGATTACATCTAAGATGGATTCATAACAGACCCCGTCTACTTCCAATAATTATATCTTTCCAAAACAAAGCTCAATGAGGCTGACATTTTGTGTGAAGATGATTTGAATACTAATCTACCACTGTCCAAATTTTTAAGAAAATTCATTTTTAAAATTAGGAGATCTTGAAATAATTTTCAAGGAAGAAAAACTTTGTTTTATCGTAACATTTCCTCCTCTCAATCTAACACCTCTTTCTTGCCAAAACTCCTCTCCAAATCATAAGTCCCTTTCCTTCAACACAAGAAAAATATCATAGATTCAACAAGCCACCCATAAAACCCTTCCTTGAGCTTGTTTTCCCTTGGCCAATGAGAGCTTATGGAAATCCCTCATTCCAATCAATGGCCTTTTTTCCTTTCATGAATCAATGGGACTTGAGGATGATTCCATTCTTTGATGATGGTTAGGATGAAAATCCTTGTACCCAATGAAAACACTAAAAATGTTTCCATCTTCCACTCAAGATAGGATAAATATCTTCATGACCAATGAATTTAGGGAATCCATCCTTTTCCTTACCTTGGTTATTTTTATGGGCCTTGAGCTTGATCATTGCGAATTCCATCCGCTTGGCCCTAACATCTAATTTTTCATCTTGATCCTTTTAAAGTAACTAACTTTTAGGATAATTTACTAGTAGTAACAAGTAACATCTTTTGGTTCTTCTTTGGTTAAATCAACTCAAGAACCTTAGGAATCTTCTTTCCAACCCATGTACTATTCACTCATCTAATACATATTATTATTAAATCTCCCATGTACTACTTCTTTATGTAGTACATAGTCAAGTTAGGAGATAGGTTTCCTATCACAAGATTTCCATCACACCCAACTATTGTTTAATCTAGGTTTTTCATCAATTTTGTTGGAATTAGGCATTTTGCTTGGTTACCATTGTTGTGGCCGTCAACCAAACCTCCTAACCTTAATCATAATTATATTTAAAAGAACAAGATTTCATGGATTAATTAGTTTGTTAGCATGGCAAGCAAGTTTGGAAGGCGTGAACTTTGATTTGTGGCATCGAATGATGAAGGGCATGAATCACCTCCTAACTTGAATTTGACACAATTAGCCAAGCATAAAGAATCAGTCGGATGAAGAATTTGCCTTTGACTAAAGTTTGAGTGCATCACCAAACCATGGCATTGAGGTTCGGTGCCAATGCAAGTCCCCTTGTTTTGGTGCTAGAAGTCAAACCTGTTGTAGATGGTGAGCCATAGATTTTTTATGAAGGCACTTGCCAAGGGGATGAAATCACTATTCTAGTGTGGTGTGTAAAACCTAGATTAGGCCACTATTAATGGTTGCATGGTCCATTGTTCTAGATTCTAACTAATCATAAAACAAAATTGTTTGCATGCACTATCCATCATATTATGAGGTTCTTGCAAATAGAATGAGTATTTGCTAGGCTATGGTCTAAAGACATGCTGGTCATGGCATTGTATCCCTTGTAGGAATTTGTAGTAACATGAAGAGAAGCTCATGTTACCTATCTATTTGCTTGAACATTCTATTCAACTATGATTTCATGTTGTATTTGGGGACTATTAAATAAACCTCTTCTTGAGTTCCCTTCAAGGCTTTTGCCATCTTGATGATGACTCATATAGAACTAATTGGTCCACTAATTCTCTCATTTTACCTATCATGCCCAGAACATGCCTATGTTTCGATTTTTATGCTTCAACTAAATCATAGGCTTGAATTGTTGGAACTTTGTTTCAAAATGCTAATGTTAAAGGTTGATACCCATAAACATACATGATACTATAATGTTCAACTTTCAAAATGAATGACCCCATGTAGTAATTAATTCAACTTCATTGATTCAAGGCTTGGATAGGTTTGAGCAATATGAATGTGTGTGAATGAACCTACTAGCTTGAAGATGTAAAATGATGGAACACCCTACACCATGTACTACAATTAATGCTATCCAATTCTAAGATTACATAATTATCAAAACTTGAATTAATAAACTTTGATTGACTTGGAAAACTTATATGGGTTAAAATTTTCTAAATGCACCCTTTACCTATCCTAAACTATCAATAATTGGGAAAATAACTAATAATGAGGCCTTGGAAAACGATAGTGGTGAACAAGGCTCACATTGGATCTTGGAAAAAATAGTTGAAATGCCCTAGTTTGTCAATGCTTAAAGATTACCAATCCTTATATGTTAGACTTCATAATATTGGATATTATTTTATTCTTTGGGTAGTGCATGATCATGGCTTCATAATCCTTGTCTTTTCTATGTATCCTTTCTAGCTCCTTACTTACTAGAAAGTCTATTGTGATACATGTGTTGAACTTTATATTGTTTACATAACATCTTAGAAAAGAATTAATGAAACATTCATTGATGCAACTTGAATTTTATATTAGATTAGTTGCAAATGTGATCACTTAAGTTGCAACCCAAATCCAAAGGTGTATTTTATGTATTTTTAAAGGTATATTAGTATATATTAAGAATTACAAATGTGTATTTTGAATGTATATGAATGGCCATATTACATATGTATTCAAGGATTATCAATAACATTAAATGGCTTCAATATTATGGTTACACTAGGTGTACATTTTGAGTATATTAAAGTTTTATGTAAGATATTTATTAAATGTATTGTGACCATATTATCAATTTATCCAAGCTATCTTATTTTACTTCTTGAAATTATTATAATTATTAGATATTGATATTTATAATTTTACAAGAGCTATAAAAATTGACGTGATAATAAAAATATGAATAAAAAGAAAGTTAACCTAAGTTAGCTAATACTTCCAATAAAGTTTTGTATTACATTTTAATATTATAACATAAATGTATTTATTTGCACTAATCACTAACATAATTACTAAAGAAATATAATAAATTATTATGTAATTACTAAAATTATTCTCAAAGAACTAGTTTATTTATTAAAATTTAATTAATTAATTACTAAAAATATTTATTATAATATTTCATAATATCTATAACAAGTGATATAATAATAATAATTAAATAGTTAACCTAGGTTAACTACAAGTTACATTATTATAACTGATCAATCATTATGTATTATTACATTATAATAATTACTGAAATAATTAATTTTTATTTTTAAAAAATTAGTTAAAATTAAAAATTAATAAGGAATGATTATTAATTAGTCAACGATTATAATCAATTAATAAAATTTAAATTTTTATTAAATTTTATCTTATTTATTATAATAATTATTGTAATAATACTTTTTAAAGAAATTATTACAAAATGTGCATTACATACTAAACAAAAAATAAACCCCTCATTTATTTCCTTTTTCATTTTTTCATATTCAAGTTTTCATAATTATTTTTTCTAATTACATAACCAACTAGGCACTATTGGCTTGGTAGATCATTGGCATGTGTTAAGAGGTAAAAATTCCTAGGCTAGTTAGTGCCATAGGCATCTTAATAATTAATTAGTTACTAGTGGTAGACTTATTGTCCTTTACCAAAGTGGTGAAATTCGTGGGATTAAATACTTCATGTTAAGGAATGGTTGGGTGTAATCCAACCAATCACCTAAGAGATTTTTAGGAAGGATTAGGATAAAGACCTATTTTCATGGGGTCAATGTGGGCCTTGTGTGGTTTTGTGGAGAGGGAGGATTAGAAAAGGATTTGGAAGGATTCTATGGCATTTGATGAGTTGTAGATTTGGAGTTGGAGTTGAAAGGAGTGAATAATTTGGTATTGTATTGTACTTGTGTGTTATTTTCAATGGAAAATGGTTAAAGAACCTTAATGTGCTTTGTGTGAGTTTATTCTATTAGAAATGATGGACGGTAGTATAGTTTAAGTTTGCATAATGTGTTTTTACATTTTGTATAATAGTTTTGTGTTTGTTTTACAAAAAGTGGTAAGAATGTATGCAAGGTTTTAGTTTTTAGAGTAGGAAGTCACTTGTTGCCACAAGAAAGTAACACCTAATATGTGGTAGTAGGAAGGGAGATTATTTGAAGGTTGAAGTTTGCAAGGTACATGGGATTGCTGCAAATGGTAAGTAATCATTAAGAGAGTTTGCAATGGCTATAGATAATAGGTAATGACAAGAAGGCTTTTTGGGGGACAGTAGATGGTAGGCAACACCCTTAAAGGGTCTACAAATGTTGTGAAGGTTGGGTAGTAGCTATGGAAGGCCTACAAACTTGTTTTGATGCACTAAAGGTATTATATAGACATGGAGGGTAACTACTTCCTAGTCCTTCATGTCGTGTTTACTTATTGTCTATGTTTTTTTCTTCTTACGTTTTTAGAATAATCTATTGTTAAGATGGTAGGTTTGTCCCTAGATAATAGACCT
>Ga0116231_10013845_pt1 | contig 11116 bp, 10 predicted proteins | sample S1TSphgellanicum_2_FD_89695 | JGI IMG/M metagenome (GOLD analysis project Ga0116231, IMG submission 89695) | Host-associated microbial communities from peat moss isolated from Minnesota, USA - S1T2_Fd - Sphagnum magellanicum MG | ecosystem: Host-associated > Plants > Peat moss > Unclassified...
ATATAAAATGTTATTACAAAATGTGTACATGCACTTTTTTTTAATATCATGCATTGTAACTTTATTATATTCGACTATTCATAATTAAAACTTTTACACATTTACATCTTTATTATCGTTATTAAATTTTAATTCAATTTTTCATTTAATAATTACATTGCAATTTATGATGCCTTTTGATTTCAAGACGTAAATTTTTTTTATTTATATCATTTCATTCAATTTTATAATTTCTATATTCCAAATGGTAAAACAATACATTATTTTATATATCTTGATTTGAGAAAAAATTCAAGACTAATAAAAAATATTTTTTTATTTTTTAAATCTCACCATGAAATTAATTTAACTTCTAAAAACATATAATTAGAATGCACATGTTTTTAGTATACATATAGAATTTTCAAAAAAAAGTTCTAGTTTCACATGTTGTAATAGTTTTTTTTTTAATTTAAAAAATCAGTTTGATATTCCATTTTTTCACATGTGTTTTATGTTATATTTCAAATGTTGTTTTGTGGTTCTATTTGTATTTGAATAATTAAAAACAACAAATGACAACATGAAATTCATAATTTATTTTTATTTGTTTTAATAATTCAGTTCAAAAAATATTTTAATATTTTGAAATACTTTTAATATTATCACATCATCAAAAATCGCATTAAAATCATAATTAGTCATATCAAATCACATTAATCAAATTAGATAATCATGAAAAGAGAAAATATTGATTACAACTTGTTGTTTGCAATTCAAAGTGCCAATTGCTATTATTTTGTAATTATAATAATAATAATAAATTACATTTTTAGTCACAAATGACAACTTGTAAAAAATGATTTTTCTAGTAATGAATTCATCTAGGTGCCACATACACCACATGTTCAACATAAATGTCTTGTTTTTACTAAATAACTATTTTTCAAAATCAAAACAAACATACCTAGTTTTTATTTTAGTCAAATCAAATATATTTAATCATTCCAAAAAAATTGACTTGATTTTACAATCATCTTAGTTGTGATGTTATTAGTGGAAAAACCATGTTTTGTAATAATGAAGGAAATCAAAATTTTAAAAATAAAAATGTTTCCCCAATTTTCCCTAGTGTTTTCATAATGTTACCCAACATCCCCTACCATTTCCTAGTGTTGCTTGGTGTCCTTCGTTGTCTCCACAATAATGTTCAATACCCACAATGTCCCCTAATGTCATTCTAACTTCCTTTCATTGCCTTTGAAATCAACTATTTTTTCCCCTATTTGTTTGAATAGGTGTTTTGGAACACATTTGTTGGATTTGAAACAAAATAGGTCACCTATGTTGAAACTTCTTAAGACTTATTGTTAACACTTCCACCATATGAAAACTTAGGTGAGGTTGGTTTTAAAAATTATTATTTCTCACCTATTCAATCAAGTATGTCGTCTTGCCATCAAATATATTTTGTCACAATGAAGAATACATTGAAAGACACAATCCCCAAATAGTCAAGGGCTAAATGCCTATCGTATTTCATCCAATTGCATTTTTTAAATAATTTTTTGTATGAATTTTTCAATGCATACATTATTGTGATAAATTTAGTGGAAGATATTTTGCACTCAAAACAACACAAGTTTCAAGTTAATTCTAAGTTTTGTAACAATATGCAAATTCAAAACATGTTTCCTATCTCCCACAAAAAAAGATGTGGGGGCTTTGGGAAGGAATTAAAACTAAACCACAACACAACTTCAAAATGAAACCAGTCAATCTACAGAAACCAAGAAAGAAATTAATTAATGCAATTTGGAATCAAAGTGGTGCATGGACAAGCAACACAATTGACCCAATTCATAAGACACATCATGGCTCAACCTTGAAAACAACTCACCATTTTCCTTGTTTATGACTAGTGGTGGGTGTTGCATCAAATTAGCAAAAAACTTATAAGTGGTGGAATGTTTGGGGGATAATTTTATGGTTCACAAAGGCACAATAAGCCCAAGTGAGCATTCCAAAGGTGACAACTCCCAAGCTAATGGCAACTTCAAGGGAGAAAAACAAATGCAAATGAAAAAGGGTGCATCACAAAAGGAACTTTGAGATGACAAGAAATTGAAAGGTGATGTGAATAAGATGATTAAATGTCTCAACTATAATCAATCGGGGCATTTAATCAAAAACTACCCCAAACTAATAAAGGTAAAGTAGGAATTGTAAGACAAAGGATCTATTGTCAAGGAAAACTTAATTTCACTTCATTGTGTTATGGGAACTAACATTGTTTTTTGGTTGTTGGATTTAGGAACCACACATTTGTTCATAAGTTCAATTATTATTGAATGATTGAAGTGTGATGCACAAAGGTGGCAAAACCCATCATTCCTTATTCTCAATTTTACAAGTTATGAATCCCATAATTATGCATGTTCATCAATTTCATAATCATAGGCTTTGAAAAAACCTTGCAAATGTTATATTGCATGTTCAATTTGAAAATCATTTCACCCTTATTTGCCCAAATTTATTGCCTAGGAGTTGAATTACCAATTTGACTCCCCGCCATTATTTTGGCCATACATTGATTTTCAAATTTTCTAAATGGAAAATGTGAATTCATTTTCAATATCTACAAAAAACACTTTCATGTTGGCTTGCAATTGGCATAAATATTTGGCAAATGGATTTATAATTGCACGTTCAATCTTATTTTATACCTAAACCTAAAATTCAAATTTTAAAATTTTCACAACTTTAAACTAAATATAAAAACCTAAATGTTAGAACTAATATGTATATTTTTCAATATGGATATTTTAATGCCATTAAAATTGGAACCAAGTTCCATGTTATTGAACAAGGCTCAATATATTTCTAATCAATTAACATTACAACGTATTTTTCAATTTTCAATTAAACTATGTAATAATCATCATCAAGGTCACATTTAAAGGAATTTGATATATTGTAAAGTAACCATATATTATTGTCCATCATAAACTATGTTTTTTAAGAAGAAAAACCTTATTATCCAATAGTAAAATGAAATGCCTTTTACAATATATTAAAAAGTCCACCTATTTGTTTGGGGATTGCCATGGATGAAAATTTAACACAAGTTGTAATTTTAATTTACATAAAACTATCTAGTAGTGGACATTGTAACACAATAACACATATTGGGTTTTGTGACTAGTTTTTAAAATGACTATCGTATTTTTTGATAATGTTTACAACTATTTGATCACAAAAATTACTATGTAGTTGTAAAGGACATCAAGATGCCATGTGGCATCATAATTTTACAAATATAGTCAATATGACAACTTGTTCACTTTTTGGGTATATATATAATTTATATTAATATATTTCAATGTATTCAAAATTCAAAATTCAAAATTACCATTTATTTTTGTGACAAATAGTAACTAATATGACTCAATTTGTAATGATGATGATGTGGCATGCCATGTATTGACAAGGTGTTACAACTAGTAATCAACCTCATGATTCATGACATTGATTTTAATGAACTTGCATTTATTGATTGGTAAAAAATGTTCATAATGCAAAAACATGTCTTTTACAACTTATCTTATGTAACTACAATGTCTAACATAATTTTTTAAATGATTAAAAATGTTGTAATAACTAGTAATCAACCTAATGATTCATGACATTAATTTCAATACAATTACATTTATTGATTAGTAAAAAATGTTCACAATGACAAAACATGTCTTTTATGACTTAAGCTATGCAATTACAATGTCCAACACGATTAAAGAAACAACTAAAAATGTATTTAACAATTAGTAGTCAACCTTATGACTCATGCAATTACTAAAAATGACTAAAAAAATAACTATAATTGCATAGGACCTAACAAGGATGCCAACATTGTGGAGTTAATTCATTCAAATGTTCATCCATAACTTATAATGAATTTATACCTAATTCCTAGTTTAGTTTCAGTTCATTTTTAGTTGGTTTTTAATTAAGTGTTAATTTTTTAAATTCATTTATAGTCCACTTATAGTTCACTTTTAGTTCACTTCCAATTAACTTCTAATTAATTTTGAGTTCATTATTAATTAAGTTTTAATTTAGTCATAATTCATTCATAGTTCACACATGAGTACACATGGGCCACATATGGGTGTGCATGGGTGCACATGGGCGAACATGGGGCACATGTAGGTTGGAAATTTCTTGAATTTTTTTTAAAAACTAAGTGCCCAATATGTATAAATAGGGATAAAATTTCCCATTACCTTCAATCTATTCAACGTCAATTTTAGGTACATTTTCTTATCATAACCTTATTTTGTTCTTATTTTGTTATTGCAATACAATCTTGTTGAATTTTTGTTTTGCATTTGTCGTGTTTGTGTTCTTATTTTTCTTGTTCCATGATTTGGATTTGAACTTAGACGTGGCCTTGTTTTTGTCTTGATTTAGGAAATCTTGTAAAGTTGGTTGTTTTCGTGCCCGTGATAAGACCACTCATTTTATTGGCTATGTTTATTTCAAATAACCTAGTGTAGTTTATATAATTTTATCACAATTTAGCCATATTTAGTGATGTATTGTTTCAATAGTGAACTTTATCTTAATTTTTCCAAATTCAACCAAATTTAACCTCAATATTCAAATTTAACTTAATTTATCATTGTTTAATCATGTTTAACATAAAATATATATTTATTTTCATTTATGGTAATTTAGCCATGTTTAAACTAAATCAATATTTTTTTGAAAAATATTAATTTAACCATATTTTAATAATTTTCAACTATTCTTAACCTAAATAATTGTGTTTAAAGGTGTTTAGCCATGTTTAGCCAAAGTAATTGTGTTTAACCATGTTTAGTTGAAGTAATTATGTTTTAAAATGTTTTAAAATGTTTAATCAAAGTAATTATGTTTAGCCATGTTTATGTTTGTGTAACCATGTTTAGTTTAACTAATTATGTTTAATCTAATTTATATATTAATTTAGCCATGTTTAACCTACGTGATTTTTTTAACCAAAAATATTTAAAGTAATTATGTTTAACCATGTTTAGACTAACTTAATCTATGTCTAGCCTAAATTAACGTAGTTTAATCTAGGTCTACCATAGATTAACTTAGTTTAATTTAAGTGTAACCTACTTTAATGTAAGTTTAGCCTAAAGTCTAAGTAATCTTAGCTAAATTAGATTAAGTTAATTTACTTTCAGCATAGGGAAGCTTAAGTTAATCTAGGTTAAGTTGACCTAGGAAGTAGGTAGGTTGATCAATGTCATCCTGGGGTGGCCTAATTTAATTTAAGGCTAAATTTTTTTATCTTTATCATTTTATGTTTAATATACTCAGTATAAAAAAATGTGGTAGTGCAATGGACGATGGCTTGAACCCCAAAATGGAGGTGAGGGGTTTCAATCCTTATTCTTGCAACTTACGATACCTAAGTCACTTGATGAAAGTTAGGAACCTCGTCTAGGAAGCCAAGGGTTTGTTTTTAACCTAGGCCACTTAGTCTAGGTTAAGTAGCCCAAGTTAATTATATTAGGCTAGGTTGATTTTTGGCTAGCTACTTAGGTTAAATTCAATTGACTTTTGCTCATGTGTGATGACTCATAATTAAACATGTGTTTATAGATTTTTAACACATGTGATCCAACTATCAAAACATTTTTTGTAACTTTTAGTTGAATATAACGATTAGGTTGACATGGCATGCATTTTACATGCTAAACCAAAGTTAATGATGACATGGAATTTTTCAATATTTAACAAAATAAAAAATCCTAACTGATAAGATGAATGGGATTTGGAACTATATGTCCTTTGCAACTAAATGGGTGAAACAACATGGGTTTAGCAACTCAATATTCATTAGTCACAAATGTCATTTTTAATACATAGTCATAAAGGCAAGTTGCAAAACCCAAAATGTGTTTTTATGTAGGGAGTCAACCACTAAAAGTTATCGTTAAATATTTGTTAAAGTCCAAAATTTATTGGTAACAAAAAAACACCAATCTTTGTAACTAGACAAAACATTGATTAAAATTTTGGAGGTTGTCATTCACTAACAACTAGATGGTAGGACCTATGACAATATTAATAATTGAACAATGTTGGTTCATATGACCAAACAAATCAATGTGTAAAATTTGGAGGTTACTAATGTTGACTAATAATTAAATGTCAAGATTTGAAACTAAACAATGTTATTCCCCAAATTAGACAAAACAATTAAACATCATGTTGGAGGTGGTTGTTGACTAGTAATTGGTTAATAGGACCCAAACAACAATAATCAAACATTGTACCAATCTTGTGACCAAATGAAATAATGGGTGGTGTGTGACTCAATATTTCCCCACTCTCTATCATTACCATGCATTATCTTCTCGTTGTTTCTTGCTATGTTCATTTTTATTTCTTAAATTTTCTTGTCTCTTGTTTTGGGCTCCTTTGTGTTTCTCAATTTTTTTTGCTTATCACTTTAGGTTCCTTTGTGTTTTCTAATTTTTGTTTATTTTTAATTCTTGGGTCCTTGGCTTTCAATCTTCTTTTGTCTTTTGCAATGGGCTCCTTTGTTTCATGATCTTTGGGTTGTATTTCATTTTTGGCTCCTAAGTTTCATGATCATTTATTTTGATTCTTGTTCTTGGTTTTTTGTTTCATGATTATTTTTCTCTCTATTATAATTTGGTAATTTGTTTTGTAATTTTGGCTTGTGAGGCTCATAAGTGTAAATCATGTAAGTAATTTTTTAATTGTCATGATTGTGCAAGCTTGTCAATTAATTCCCTTTGTAACATTTGAACATGAATTCCTCCTTTGTCAACCATTACATTTCTATTTTTTAACAATCATTTTTCTAACATGTTGACCTCAAAGGCTTGTCACAAGGTATCAAACTTCCCAATAAAATGGGACATGAAAGACTTAAAAACTTTGGGCATGTTGCTTAAGTCTTTGCAAGTAAGCATTAAAGGGGCATGCGAAAGGTCTATAATGGGACTAGGATGAGCTTTTCAAATTAACCTTGTGGAAATGTGAAAATACACTAATCAAAATCAAAGGGTGGTTTATGCATTTGGAACCAAGTTTGATCATGGACTCACCTAGAACTCACATGACCTAGACTTGGGATGAATCACCACTTCCTCCCTTATAGTATATTCTATGATTAGCCACATTTGATAATGAATATTCCAAGAAAAGGATTCTTCAACAAACCTAGTTTTCCATTATGGAAGTTATCATGACCACTTGGAAAACCATCAATCAACATAGGATTTACATAGACATTAGTAGAAACGCTAGTATTGATATTAGTTTCAAGATTCAATAGTGTCACATAATATTTTTGGAGTGCGCAAAGGTGCCATTAAATAGTCTTTCTTTTTCCCTTTGTATTTTCTAAATGCTTTTAATTGTTGATGTGTTTGTCCTTGCATTTCCCATTGGGGGTTTCATATGTGGAATGTGATTACCCTAGAATTCCCCATTGGAGGTTACATTGAAATGGCAAAAACTCATGGGAATCCCAAACTGGATTACCAAAACTAAGGCAAATGCCCCAAAAATTTGAAACATCTTAAATCCTTCAAAACAAGTTCTTTGAACATGAAACCTCGCCATCTTATAACTCTTGTCAAGACCTTTCCAATGTTGTGTTGCATGTTCCAACCACAAGTCATTTGGACCATGTTTTATGGATTTTTAATGGTCAAAAGTCAACTTGTTAGTTTGATTTCAAACCATTTTTTAACCATAGTTCCTAATTCATGGGTTCAAATGCAAGCTCAGTTTTGATATTTTCATTTCAAGAACTTTTAAATGATATTTTGAAGGGCTAATTTGGATCACAATTATTATTTTCATTTTTGTCCCAAATATTTGGGACATTTCAAAGTTCTATTTTTCAAAGTGATTTTCACTTGGTAGTGCTTGGGATTCACTTCCTTTGCATTTTCATAACATGTGAGAGTGTGGTTGAGTCCTAGGAGTTTTTCCTAGCCCATTCCCTTTATCATAACCTCTTAATTTTAGTCATGGCTCATGTTTTCACTTAGAAGCATCTTTCATCCCAAGGACATTTTGTTGTCCTTCCTAAGAGTTGGTCACACACACCCATGCTAAGATCACAACATTTCTAAAAAAACTACCCCAATTTAAATTCAGTTGGGATGCTAATAAAAAATTTCCATGCCATTAAAAAACCTTTAATAGTTTAAAAAAATTCAAAGATGCTAACTCTTGTCTAAAAAATTCAAAGATGCTAACTCTTGTCTAAAAAATGATAATAAACAATGGAATCATACATTGAATCATTTGCAAAAAAATTAATTAAAAATAAATTGATGTATCATTGTTAGAACTTCATTGATACCATTATAATTATAACCTTATTTTGTTCAAAAAACAACCTTGCACATGTAGATCATAAATCAAAACAACTTGAACTACACAAATTGTTTGAAGTCCAAATGAGAACACAATCCTTTTGTAACTATAGGAAATAGGTGGCCTTTGATTACAACTATGCCTATTCACTAATATCCTTTCAAAAAATTCATTGAAAATGAATTCCATTAATAACCTATTGCAATATGTATGGGGGTGCTACATGTATAGGTTAAAAAAAATCATCAAAGTTATCCAATAATACTTTTTCAAAATGAAAAATGACAAAAACTTCACATTACAATATACATTGAAGTTCAACTTTGTTGATAGGTTGGACAACTATCCATTCCTTACTTGGCTTATCTATTAATAAACATACCATTGTAAACAAATTTGACACAATATTGGACAATTGGTTTAATATCCAGTTTATGATCATTGTTGAAATGTCCATGGTAGGTTGTAACTGTTTATTATAATACATTTGACATTGCAATAATTAAAGTCAAGCATGTTACCATTTGGAAAGCTTAACATTCAATATGTCATAAAACAAATTGTTTCCATTATTAAAACCCAAAATTTAACACCTTTTTTTGAAAATATACAAAGGAACGAAATTCGTAATCATTGAATATTTATATCCTTAATTGAAAATTGAGAATGGAACCATTGGTTACATTCAAAATATTTCAATCATAAAATCCCAATGGATTCAAAAAAATCGTTTGATGCACCCATTTATATATATTTTTGTTGATTTAAATAAATTCATTCAAAACACAACACTTTATGAAAACATAACACTACAAGGCCTACTCAAAAATGTCATACCAATAACACTAATATCACAAACCTTTTCATATCATCATTAATACCAAAATCATTTACCATCAATAGATACCAATTACCATTTTTCCATGCTTCCATTTGTCCAATTTCATTTCAAAGGTAAAGGATAAACATTTGACCACTTGATCATAGATTTGAAACATTAGGAAAAAAATGTACCAATTAACATGCATAGCATATATACAACATTAGATGGACTCATAATTTTAAAGGATATTTTTATTTAAAACATGTGTAAAACTAAATTTAAAAAGGGTCATGACAAAAAATATATATGCATAAAAATAATACACCCATTTCACATAATAATTGCCAAACCAAACTAGCTCACATCAAAACCAATGGAAAGGTTAAAATTTCCAATGATTCAAAAAATGACCGTAGTGATTATAATAGAATGATTATTGACACGAGGATCTCAAATTGAATAAAATAAACAAAATAACCTTCTTTGACCCATATGGATGGTTAAGTGATCAACATCTAAGAATTATTATGCAAATATTATATGTTCAAAAAGTACAAACATTAGAATATGATAACAAATGTACCCAATCATAGGAAACACTGGTAAATTTATTAAAAAATGTTTTCAATGCATATTTATAAACAACAATCATTGAATTTTGATAAAAATACACATGTCCATTCCATATTTGCATTGAACAATGTTGTGCCTACAACTCATGTTTGGCACTAATTAATTCCTAAGAGGATGAACTACGGATAAAAAACTAAAAATAGCTTGTCAAAATTCTAGAGAATTAAACCCAAATTAAGACACAACATAACTTTGAAACTTTTTTGGTGTATTTAACATGATTTATATTGTTGAAAATTTAAAATATTCAGAATTAATCTATTGGATTTTATTTATTATTTTTTAAAAATTGAAAAGCTTTTATGAACATGAGTCATGGGTACAATAAAAAATTTTGATAAAAAAAAATTACCAAATGAAACAATTGAATTATTAAGCAAACCTATAAATGTTCAACTTTATTATAGACATGTGTGAATGTCATGCAACAAGTAGACAATCCATCATGTGGTTTTTTCACAATAACACATGCAATATATATTGCATTTGTATTTGAATTTTTTTGTAGTTAACCACAAATGTGAACACATTTATGAAACTTCGTAAACAATAGTATTATTTTTCCATTTCCAAAATATCCAACACAATAACCTATCATTCCTATTATAAAATCAACATTAAACATGTCTGATTAAAACAACTATATAATATAGTAAAATGATAATGGCAATGCATAATAAAATGAAGTCTAAACAACTTGTTCCAAACATGGTCATTTTCCAAAAATAATAATTAGATGAGCATTAAATCTCATGCCCATATTCCTCCAATGTTTTTACTAAAAAATATATTGAAAAAGTGCAAATCATAATGTAAGAAATGATTTATGGTTAAATGTAGTTCATGATATTAAAAAAATTATAGGAATAGTTGATATGGTTATATAATGGTTTCATTTGAATGCATTACTATATAATTGGACAATTGGATACTAAATGATGTCAATGGTTTCATTCGTCTACTTGATGAAAATGATCTCGTTAGTGAGTGGGCTTTTTTTTCCTATTTGATTTTCACTAGGAATGCAAAGCCCAAGTTTGATTATGTAATAAGGTGGCAAGAATGATCCTTGCTTCTTATTTTGTCCACTCCAATGATATTGACATGATTGTTTTACGAAACTTATTGGGTTGAATAATAAGGTGGCAAGCATTAATCCTAGCTTCCTTGTTTCTCCTCCCCTAACCACCCCGCCGCCCCCCCCCCCCTCCCTGGCTCCCAACCCATCTAATTCCTCCTTCTTTCTATGAATCTCCGTGATCA
>Ga0116231_10013846_pt1 | contig 11112 bp, 16 predicted proteins | sample S1TSphgellanicum_2_FD_89695 | JGI IMG/M metagenome (GOLD analysis project Ga0116231, IMG submission 89695) | Host-associated microbial communities from peat moss isolated from Minnesota, USA - S1T2_Fd - Sphagnum magellanicum MG | ecosystem: Host-associated > Plants > Peat moss > Unclassified...
AAAAAAATGTTTAAGTTGGAGCTTTGGGTTTGTTTGTTGGAGGTTTGTGACACAACATAGGGGTGGGGGGTGTGTGTGTGGGGGGTGGTGGTTTTGTGTTTTGGGGGGGGGGGGGGGGGGGTTTTGTATTTTGTTTTTTCGTACCCTCTATGTTAGTACTACACGGGTATTAGGTGATGACCATAATTTAGCCAAGAAGTTTACTTCGAGTGGCACAAAGATGCTATTTTCCATTGAATGGCCAGATTTGACGAAATCTTTCTAGGTCTGATCATCATTTTGGAGGGGGAGCACCATGGTTTGGGATATCTCAATGTGACCAAAAAAAAACAAAGAAGACATACAAAACATACAAGCAACCTTTCTTAATAGTAAGGCATTCAAGAATTAAGGAAAATCTTAATTTACCTTGCAACAATTCTCCTTTGTTCACTTTGTGTGGGCATTCTAAACTCATAGAATGACCTATAAATGGCATTTGTCACAAGCAATATCTGTCGATTTCATCATATATTAGACAACCAAGAAAATGTTTAAACAAAATGTAGCAGTCACACAGCCAGTGTTGGTCTGGTATACAAGGTCAGAGACTGGTATGAACACTGGTATCAAATAGCAGACCAGTCTGGTATGACCTAAGACCATCTCCACCAGTGCTCAGTATGTCAGTCTGCATAATAAAATGAAATGTCTAAGTTTAGCTGTTTTTTTTTTTGGCAACCCCACCAATAAAACTTTAACCGGAACTGCATATACATGGGTCTATTAATAGCAAACCACCAGGACCAATCATTATGATCGATCGATCAGAAATACTGAGCCGCAGTTAGGTCGAATTTATTACATTCTTTTTTGGAGGTGCACAACTGTGTGCGCCTTTTACCAGCCACAGCAAGCGCCACAAATCTGGTGCAGAAAAACCAATTTCCTGAGCTAAACTGGCAAATTTTGACTTTTTCGCAATAAATTTTACTGTCTGGAGTCACATACTGAGCACCGGTTAAGAGCATCTCCACCTCACACCTGCAAATACCCGTTTTCATTAATTCTTGCACCAGGATAGGGCTCCTGTATTCATGTCCATTTTGTAGTGGTCATTTTAACCCCTTTACAAAGTTTATGCATGTATTGCATGATTGCCAGTTCCAAAGATATACGTAGATTGGGACATCTTGACCAAGCTAAGATGTCCCAATCTGGGTTATCTTGGGTTCTAAAAAGGGTCAAAATGTATATGCAAGAGTTTTTATGGGATGTAGAGGTTATTCTTTCAGACTATGATGATCCAGGTGATAGAAAAATAATAATTAACTTTTTGTTACAAACATGCAATGAGGTGCACTTGGGTGGAGTGGGGGGCGGGGCAAGGAGGTGTAGAGGTGTAACAAGAGTGATGGATGAGGTGTTGAGGTGGAACATTGGAAAAAAAAACACACACACACACACACTTGTTTTTTCTGAGGTGATGGACAAGTGATGGATATCACATGTGGTGATAGGAGGTGCCAATGGATGACAAGGGATTGTCAAGGTATGATAAGGAATGATGGCAAGGGAAATGGGGTGCAACAAAAGCAATTTGTTTTGGGCAATGGACAAGTGATGAGGGACAATGATAAGGGACACCAAGAAGGATGACAAGGACAATCGTAGGCACCAGACAGGGTGATGGGAAGCCTTAGGAGAAACAACAAGGTGTTGAGAAGGATGCTGAGCATTTCAAAAAAGACAATAGGCACAATGGGACAATGTATTCTTCAACCTCCACCCAAACCAAAATAGTAAATGTCATAAAAAATTAAAAGAGGCACTAAAAAACTTGAAACATTGATTACTTGTTGAGACGTTGGGAGGGACGTTAAGGACATCTTGAGACATCTAGGGAGACATCTTGGGAGTTTAGGATGTCTTAAAAGGTGACCCTTATCTATTGTAAGTCACTACATTCAATCTAAAGTTAGTTGCAAATTATAATGAATTATATCAACTACCCTAGTGACAGTTTTTTATTCATTGTTGCATAAAAATTTTAGTTTTATTTATTGCCATAAAAAAAGACTCATGTATGGAAAGATAACATATGAAATTTTTCAACAATGAAAAAATCATAATAAAATAATGAATGGTTAATCTTAAATAGATTTTAAAATGGATTATCATAATATATTTAAATTAAATATGAAATTCCATTTTATAATATATTAGTAAAATGTTTTGAAATTTTTGGGACATAACATTTTGAAGATTGATAATAGTTAAGGTTTAAAAAATTAAATTAAAAATCTTGTTTACAAAGATAATAAATCATATTTCATTTAAAAATTTTCAAAATGACAAAATTCATTTTGACATTAAGACAGTTTTTTAAGATCAAATTTTAATGAAAGTGCTTAAAGAAGAGTTTAAAATGGTCGTCCAAATTCAAATTTTCCTCCGATTAACCTACCCTCATCATAACAATTATTCCTTTGCGTTGATGGAAGCCAATTTACTCCAATTCAAATTGCAAATTGCAAAATTGAACTTTAATGAAATGTGAGGGACACGTGATGTGATCTAGGTACAACAAACTTAAACAAGGACTGAAATTTAGATAAGCACCAAATTTGGTCAAATTTGAGTTCCAACTTGGCTTTATTTTCTTGATTGACCAATCATTGATGTTGCTACAATTATAAATATTCTCAAACCTTAAGCATTTAATGTGTAATTCTTGCATTTCATACCCATATTTAACAAGTTGTTAACCACGTAATGTTTCTACCTTAACATTCAAGAATATTATTGCAAGTGTTATATGAAGTTAGATATATAAATCATTATCCTTTCATCATCATTTTTGCCTTATTATTATTGTCAATATCTTTTTTAAAACATTTTTTTAATCTATGTGACGGTATTGTGGGATGTAATCTGGGAGTTTGAACGCAAAATATATTGATTTATGGTCAGTCCAATAAGCTTCAACAACTCATGACATGCATTGTTGAGTGGGTGCATTTGTCCATATGTGATCAATATGGGATCCATAAATTGTTGTAATTTTTTTTAATTGAAGTTCCATTGAATATTGGTCCATAAAACTTTGGAATTCATTTGGTTGTGTTGAGGTTTGATCAAACATGTTAATATTGAAATCACTAATTATTATGATGGGACAAGAAATTGGTATTAGATCCAAAAACTTTTGAAGGTGAATTTTAAACATTGACAAGGATAATGTTGAAGGTTTGCATATTGTTATTATATGAATAGCCTCCTTGTATTTGCACTAAATGTTGCTTCGATATGCTCAACCCCTAAAGATGTATAAGTTTCATGTGATGATAAGGTTGTGAATGTGTCATATATAATCATTATACCATTTTGACCATTTACATTAATCATTGAACGTGTTCTTGTATCAATGTTCAAAGATGTATTATTAGATGTTAATGTGTTGAAATATGTTTCATTGAAGCACAATATGTGAGCTATTTTGAGATTGTAATCCGAAAAAACATCATTTTTATGTAAAAGCAATGATCTAGTATTAAAAGAATAAATTAGTACATGTGAATCACGAAATGTACGTCATTTGGGAACAAGTACATCCCATTGTCCAGTGGTTTGCAATTAGTGCATCTCCATGGCAACACTTGGATCAATTTGAAAATAATTCATTTGCAAATGTTGTAAAAGTTAAGAAATTTCCTTCTTTTGAACACAAGAAATTGTTGTATACGTCAAACCATGTTTATAGACGTTAGTAGGATCAAATGCTAAATAATCAAGAGTTAATCCTTGTGTTTGATGTATAATGCATGATGCAGCCAATTGAGTGGGAAATTATATTCTTGTTATAATGTGAAAAGAATTCGAACTAATTTGAATATCTTTGGATATGGGTTCTATTGGTGTCCATGTAGGATGTATTCATGTTCATACAAATGTGCATTTTTTATTCTTGTGAATTGAATACTTTAGTTGATCCTTGGAATATTCCCTTTGCACCATTTACAAGACCATCATGTGTTGCACAATTTCTAACACAAAGTTCAACCAACATATTTTTCTTTACTTGAACTTCTTATTGTAGTCCTACTATGAAGTTTGCATCACTTTGTAATTGAAATGATTGAGAACATGTATCATGATGTCTATCTTATGGATGCAATATGAATGCATCGCCTTCATTTCAGAGGAAAGCCGATTCATTATGTTTTTGCTTTATTCATTCATGTAAAATAAATATGGAAATTTTGGATCATTTGGCAATGTATGAAAACATTGATTATTTATGATATCCACATCTAATTACAATTATGTAGCAGTTCAAAATCAGTTTAAAATGTTGATGAATTGTTCATCACTTTGGCGTATGATTTGCTTCAATTCATAACATTTAATTTTTTCCATCCAAAAATTTGGAACTAAACTATCAATGTTGTTTGCATTAATTTTGAAAACTCCTGCATCACGAACTAACTAAACTTGATAAAAATTCCAATTATAATTACATCAAGATTTCCAAAGAATTTGATGTGAATACGATTGATTGATTTTAATCAAAGCTCAATAAATTTTAATATTCTTTTCCCTATTAATGAAATTCATGTAATACTATTAATTGTAATTGGTCATATTTTTAAACTAAACTATATAATCGTTCTAAACTTAATGATGGTAAATTTTTACAATTAAGTGGTATAGAAAGACTTGAATGAATTGTAGTCCCATCAATTTTAAATGTTGATTTTCCAGTATATGCCATGAACAAAGTTTTTTTTTATAAAAGGTTTAAATGAGGATGTCTATTATAAAAACATATCAAAGATTGAATTAAAAGCATTAATGTGAAAGTTTTACTTGTACCAGCACTTCCGGTAATGAATAAATGAATTGGTTCATTTGGAATTATTTTTTCTATACAAGACATCATCAAATATAAGATGTTCATTATTCTTGTTTTGAAATAATGAATGGAATTCATGGTTAGGAATGATTTGGTTTTAAATGTCAATATTGGTTGAATTAGAAATAGTGGAGACACCTATACATGGGTTAACAATATATTCATTACAAATGTTATATGGTTTGACTCTAGTATAGTCAGTAATCTTTTTTGAAGAAAACCCAATATCTACATTAGGATATTTATCCATCCATATGTTAGTGTCATTTTTTGTTAATAAATGTTATAATGCACAAGAGCTTGTGATTCTATGTTTTCCCAATTTGTTGTGTATGCATTATTATTATCAAAATGATATATAAATGTTTTTATTAATAAATTGATTTGTATTTTATGCATGTTATATGCTGCATTCCATGTGGAATGGTCACTTTTGAAAGTATGTTCATTGTCAAAGAAAGGAATAAATAATAATAAGTGTTCTCTATAATAATTTTTAAAGTCTCGATGTTCATTATAATGCACATAACGAATTATATGAGATTTTTTTTCCTAAGATTTACAATGTTATAATTTGCAACAAATTCAATGAGAAAAATGTCAGATTAATAGTTTGGTCTTTTGATGTATTTATCAATGATTGACATACACATAATATTTGTAGAATGCAAAGGAAGTGTTTTTAATGATGCAACATTTTTAAATACAAATGCACAATCTTGTAATGGGGATGTATTAATGAATTTAAATGTTTTACATGCATGGTACAATGGTATAGGCAACACAATATACACAAATAGTTTTGCTGACATTTGTTGAGCATAAAAAAAAAACATTTTTCATCTTTCAAATGCAAGTACGTTTTTTAATTTTATTTTCATTACAACCAATAATTATATTTTTCAGCTCTTTTGTCACTATTTTATTTATTTTTGTTAGATAAAATGTGCAAGCTAGCTACAACATAAGGGTCAAATATGAATTGAACATTTGTGCTTGCTTGCCAAAAATTTCCAACATGAATACCAAAGTGATTTGTTCGTATGTCTTTACATAATCTTTGTAAAAAAATTGTTGGTTTTTTAAATTTTACTCATAATGCATTGATGTATGTCTCTTTATCTATAGAAAGAAATTTTAGTAATGTGTTAAATGACATAGATGTTGTTTATAAATCAATTTTATTAAGTTCTTCAAAAAAAAAATTGATAATTTCACCTAAATGAACCCTTTTTTAAAGGGTTAAAGATTCCATTGGGAATGGTTCAAGAATTTGCGTTTTTTCCATAAGAGGCCATGGAAAATTAAATTGACAAATGGCATGATTTTTCCTATAAGTTTTTTTGTGATGATGTGTTTGAGCTTCACGAAGATTGGGTGCTAGTTTATTATTATCACATGATATATATTTGTCCACAAAGTTTTCAATTGCATTGTTTGAATCCAAACCATAAATCGGTGCATTTGCAACCCATAAAAGTCCATAGTCATGTTGACTTCCACGACTTTGAAATTTTGTAACAAAAAAAAATTCTACTAAAGGCCCAAAAATGGAATTATCTTTCAAACACAATGTACAAAAAGATTTCATACAATGATCATAATATCATGCACATGTAATAGGATCACATCACGTAAGATTTGCAACATGTTTGGGTTCTAATTTATAAAAAGGAATGTTAAGTCCTATTTTTTTACTATTTAAGTCATATAAACATTTTAATAAAGGAAACCATTTACTTTTAGCATTAGTAAATGTAACAAAAAATGTTGGGGGACTTAGTTGTCAAATCATTGCAAATACTTTTTTTTTTAATCAACTTAGATAATCAAGTGAAGTACATAGTCCTGAAAGATCTATATTTCTTAAATCGTAATGTAAAATTAACATCCAAATTTATTTAGGACATCATGTGCTTAAAGTTGACATCCAAAGATTTTCCCTTTATGTATGTGCACCCAAGATGATGAAATAACATAATGAATCAATACTTTAATAGCTTTAAAAAATAAATTTGATATATGTGTGGAAAAATTATGATTTTTATGTACGAGTTCCCATTGAGCAATCATTTGATAAGACATTTTTATTCCTTAGTTGCTACAAAGTTATCCAAAAAACAATGTAAGAAAGTTCAATTCTTGACAAAAGGGATCTTGAAAAAGGCCCAATGGTTTGAAATCTTGGCTTGGTGCCACAGTGACAACATTTTCAAAATAATCATATATTTGTTCGTCAAATAATATGTTTTGCACCATTGTATCTATCAATATGTCTTCTTGTTCCCCTTCAAATCTATATTCATTATTATGATCACATTATTCATCATCATCTATGTTACAAGGAACATTAGTATCGGTTTGCATTGATAATGTGAACATATCAAGCCAACTTGGATGAATTGTTATTCCAAAATTTTCATATGTTTCTTGTTTGTTTTTTAAAACACAATCAATGACAACACACACATGGTTGAATAGGTGTATCCAATAATTATTGAAAATATTTATCACGATGAAGTGAAGGATTTTCGAATGTTGTCAAAATATTTTTATGTATTATACTTGAAGTCAATGTATTACGAACATTAATGATTGAAGATGGTTGTTCAATGTGCAATGGTTCCATAGGTTATTGCATGTCAATACGTCAAATTGTGGATTTTCATGTGAATGTTGTTCAAGAGAATGTGTTTGTGGAATGTCATTAAGGGCAACATTTGTATTTGTTGATGTTTCTATGTTGTTTAAACAAGAGTTGATATTTTTTACAATATTTTCATTTTTTTTATGAAAGTGACATAAATGAGAATATATTTGAGTGAATCTTAATTCTAAGGTGGAATTGTTGATAAGAAATTTGTTTGCTATATCTTTTTAAGTGGAAGATGTAATCATTCAATTTTCTAATGTTCATTGTGCATGGGTTCCAATGGAAATGTTTAGGTTTTTCAATCACATTTTCATGTGATACTTCAGATTTTTGTTTTTGTGGGTGCATATTATCATCAATTCCACACAAAAATAAAGATTTTTTTTGACCTCGTTGTTTAATGGACATTGTTGTTGGTTGGTTGGAATGTTTTGTTTGTGGTAACATGTTTTGGTCTACTTCCCATGAGGCATGGTAAAAAGTAATTGGTTCATAATGCCCATTTCTAGCATTTACCATGTCATCATGATAAAATAATTGTAATGTGCCATTGCTTATGAAATCACCTGCTCGAAAACATATCACACAATTGTTTTTTGACCAAACATGGATGGGCCTATGTAAATAATTTGCCAAACAAAATATGGCATGATTATCACCCCATAAACCTCTAGAATTGGCACTTATGCTCATTTTTTGAATATAGGTTTGTAAAGAATTTATATCATGATCTTCATACAATAAAAAAATGTTGAAATGAATATCAATCAATTCTTGATTTGGGGGTTAATGGGTTGTTGAAGGGATTGTGCAAAATGGGTCATGCATTGAGTTTGGAGTTGAAGTGAAGTTCAGGAATAATGAAGTAAAAATGTTAAAAAATCAAACAAACAATCACCATGTACAAAAGGATATTTTTGAATTTGTTGAAGATGGTGACCATGAAGCACAAGATCAATGTTCATTATGAGATCAATAAGAAATAAAGGAAATTAGAATATTATTGTGTTTATGTAAGTTGATTAATGGGAGAAGCTTAATGGTTTCAAGAAGATAATACAATGACAAACCCCAAATAAAGCTAAAAATTAATGGCTAGAAAACTATTCAAATGTTAATTAACTAATGTGTGAAACAAAACCAAGAAAAAGAAAAGGGAAGATGTTGAGGGGTAAAAGGGAAAAAAAAGAAAAAAAGCCTAGTCCACAATGTTAATTAAATAATCCTTGAGAAAAAAAACAAAAAAATAAAGAGAAAAAAAGGGGCAATGGCCCATTACTAACTAGTTGATACATTACCAAATGCATTATTCACCAAAATGCCATTAATTTGGAGACTTCAATTTCACAAAATACTTTTGAATTTTAATGATGGTATAGTTTTTGGACAAGATAATGGAATATTGGCAAACACAAAAATTGGGAATGTGGAATGTGGGTATATATGTTGGTATGTTGATATGTTGGTAATATGTTGATATGGTGATGTCGATGTTGATATGTTGGTATGGTGATAGGTATTGAAAATGTGGATGTTTTTGTCAATTTTGTGGTAAAAGTCAGAAATGAACAAAAAAATCAACAATAAGGAAAAAATATGATCATATTAAAACTTTAAAGGTGTGGAGCTACAATATGTAGTAAAGACCTATCTACATACAAAAACAATGAACTACATCCAAAATACAAACTATCTCGATGAAAGCAAAATCCTAAAAAGGTTCTCCTTTAAGAAGAATCTCCAACAACTTTTTTGACAACCTTTACAACAACTTCTCGAGGTTGGAATTTCTCATTGCATTTAACAAGTTCCCCAATTGGACTCAAGTGGAAAGTACCAAAAACTTTCAAATCTCCAAGGAGCTTAATCATCTGACACTCTTTCACTAAAATACTTTGCCATAAAATCCTTTTCTTGGAGTTTGAACAAGGGAAACAACCAAGGATTTTGACATGAAAAATGCATGGTGGACCATCAACAACCTCAATTGTGATATTGATGTGAATATCAAAAGCACATGTTGCAACGGCTTTACACAAATTGCAAAAATACAACATGTTAGAAGGCTATTGATAAATATCACCAAGTTTACATTTGGAGCAAACTCGTTTATAGGGTAGAGTGGAAGGATTTGTGACCATCAAACACCCATCAACCTAATAAAAAAATCAATTGTTAGAAAGTTGAATATCTCAAATTCAAATTAGATCAAAATGTAAGAAAATTATAACAAATTGAAATAGATCAATTGTGACATATTAAAATATAATGAAAAATAATAAAATGAGACTAACCTTGTGGGTTTAGGCACAATCAGTTTGATATGAAGATTGAACACCTCTTTCAATTTTTTTTGCAATGAAGCGGATAGCACTAGGACAATGATGGATGAAGCAATGGTGAGTAGATGCACATCACCCTTGTTACTACAAGCAAAATGCAAGTATTCTTTTCCAAAACCCTTCTCCCAAATTGTGGAACTCAACACGAAATGAAGTAACAAAAGGTACAACCAAACAAATGCAACATAAATTCAAGTTGGAAGAAACCAAAAGCAATGTTTTTAAAAAAACTTGATTTTCAAAAACTTAAAATTTGAATGTCTTTTGGACTACTCTTGTCAGCAACTAGTAGCTCAAACTTGTTGTCAATTTCACCACACACTCCAATAACAACAAAAGTAATGGTGGTTGTAGCAAAAGGCTCGAGCATGCGATAGGAAAAACTATGAATTATCTCTTTTGGCAAAAAATGCAACTTCACAAGAAGATCAAATGTTGGAATGGTTGTCACTTTTGTGGCTATGGAAAGTTCAATTGTCCAATCAAAATCTGTTTTGTCATAATCTATTTTGGTCTTCATAAAGAAATTTTCTAACCATAAAAAATAACCCTTTTTTTATGAACTCAACATGTGTTTTGATCAAACCTCCTCAGATGCTAACGGTGATTATGGTGGTACCCACAGTATCAATGACATTGCATGAAGATATGAAAAAGCCATAGATTTAAAAGAAGATGTAGATGAAATGGACAAGTTGCCATAAACATCCAAAACCAAACATTCAAAAACAACATTACAAAATGTATGATCAATGTCTTCGGTTATGAAAAAACATTTCACTTAAAGGGACCTAACTTGTTGTGAAATTTTCTTTGTCACATGCACTGACCCCATTGGCTAGAGGAAAAAAGATTCACTTAACAACCCCCCCCCCACCTAAGTTTCCTTAGTGGGGTTGGGGTCTTTGAATTTCATTTTGGCCTTCTCTTTTGTTTTCCTTGTGATGGTTTAGGCCATTGGATTTTATTGTGATATTTGTTTCAAAAAAATAATCATTTTGTGAACTTTGAAGGATTTTTTTTAAAAAAATGTTTGAGGGTCTTCAATTTTCTTCTTGTCATTTTGGGGGTCCTCATTTCTTTTTTTGGGTGTGAAAAAGGAAAAAGGGGGGGGGGGGGGGGGGGGGGGTTTTGTTCTTTGAGGGTTTTTTTTTTTTTTTTTTTTTCTGTTTGTGGTGTGGGTTTTTTCAAAAAAATTTTTTTTTTTTTTGTGGTTTTTTAGT
>Ga0116231_10013847_pt1 | contig 11111 bp, 6 predicted proteins | sample S1TSphgellanicum_2_FD_89695 | JGI IMG/M metagenome (GOLD analysis project Ga0116231, IMG submission 89695) | Host-associated microbial communities from peat moss isolated from Minnesota, USA - S1T2_Fd - Sphagnum magellanicum MG | ecosystem: Host-associated > Plants > Peat moss > Unclassified...
CTTAGTGTTTTTATTTGTGGCGAATTTTCACCACATGACAACAAAAAAAATGCATGGTGAATGGCTTTGAGGATTTTGAGTCATAGGATCTGAAAAAATCAAAATGATGCAACATGGATGAGCAAAGTAGCCATCTTGTTGACTGATGATCCCATGTTGCCTACTTTGTTTTATAGTGACATTATCTTGTGTCCACTCTATCCAATGGGGACATTACACTTTTGTTCACTCTGTTCAACGGTGACAATACAATTTTGGCCTTAACATGACCCCCTTGTATTCCGGATTCTGTCTTCAAAATTCTATGAATAGTAAAGTATAGATTTGCATTGTCAAAGAACAATTACATAATCATTCTAATTGTTCTAAATGAACTAAGTGTTCCTCTTAAGGCACCAATGTAACCTTTTGTGCTACACTATTCACGTTCTAAGTTGTGGATTGTTCTACCTCTTCTATAGATAACCTTTCATTCTAAGGTTGAATATGCGAAATTTGTTGATACAATTCTTGATGTACCTCTTCAATGGTCTTTGTATGAACATTATTTCCTTCCTTTAGAAGTGTCCCCTATTGGAGTAGCTATACCATAAATTGCAAAGTGAGAAACAATTTGTGTTGTCATGTACTTAATAAAGTATGTTGTTTTTTATATTTGTTGTAGCAATTGTTCCTACATTTCTATGGCTACATATGTAGTATGTTCCACTATCTGAATGTTTTTTGGCTCAACAATGTCATTCTCCATTGCATCTCCTCCCTTCATTTCTTCAAGCACCGCTTATTATACTTATGATGCTTCTCCACTTGTACTTGCTTGAAATTGCTCTATGATTGATTACACAAAGTTATCTTCTAGAATGACAAAAAGAGATTCATAAACAAATATGGATAGGCTTCCTTATACACTTTGAGATTCCTCTTGTATTTGGCTTCATCTGCTTTATGTTCTTTAAACAAACCATTAACATCCTTCTATTGAATATCTTGGATTAAATTCCACTAGACATAATATCCGATGCACCTAGTTCCATGGACTTGTGTTTAGTCCTCAAGATAATATTTTGCATCAACAAATTGTTATACTCTTGAAGTTTGTGTTTTGAAGAGTATGGCTCCATACCTTTTAGTTTATCCACAATTGCTTTTATATGCTTGGAATCATGTTGAAATGACTAAATTGCCCTGTTACATGTAGCTTGTGTTTGTTCCTTTGCCAACAATGCATCATTCTTTTGATGTACAACAATTTTAATATCTTGTTTGAGCTTTAAAATTTTTGTTTCCTACTCTTCTACAACATGATCCAAACTACTCTTATCCTTTTGTAATGCTACAAATTAGGCTTCAAATTCATCTGCTTGTTTTTTCAGAGCTTAATATTTCAGATCCTCCTTCTCTTTGCTTCAATAGATCTCTTTCCTCCTTTATTCTATCCATAAATTCTAAGTGTTGTACCACATTGTGTTTCCTTTTACTCACTTGAAATAACTCCATGTATATCTTGTTCAACTATTGTTCCTTGGCTTGTTACACTTCTTTTTCTGAACTTCATGAATTATCATCTTGTGTTTCAAATATTCCACTTCTTGTATTGCATGTTCAAGTTTGTTTTCCAAATCTAACTTTTATGTTTCAAGTTTGTTTCGCTATAGTTTAAGTCCTAATAGTTCAATCATCGTTTGCTCCATCTTTTTGTTGTAATGTGCCAGATGTTGGAACAATCCAACAACCTTTAAATGTTCTTTTGTCTCTTGACTTAGAGATCCAAGTGTTTATGGTGTTTAAAAAACTAAAGCACCTCTTCTAGATGTCTCAACAAATAGTGTTACATTTCTATAAGTTCCATATTGAATTCCTACTACATAGGAACTTGCTAGCAATGATGCTAATTTTCATGTTGTCACTACTAAAAAAAACATGGTTTTTACCCTATTAATATCATGTTTTAAATGATTATATTGTTAATAATTAGAATACACTAATAATCTAAAGTGACTAAATGTGTCCATCATGACTAAAAACAAAAGATGCAATGTCCGTTGTGATTAAAAAATCTAACATTATAGTTATATTAAACAATATATTGCACATGTGGTGAATGCGGGTGCCCATGTGGATTTAATTTGTCTATGTTGATTAACACAACTAGTTCATGACTATAACTAGTCATATTTAATATGACACATATGATTATAATGTTATTTTTAATGACATGGTATTAATAAAATGGAAAAATAAACATGTTATCATTTTTAAAAATTCATTACAAAAAAAATGACAAAAGATATAGTTATCATGATTTCAATTATTATTCATAATTATTAAACTAAGATTCCATTTTTTTTCAAACATTTCCCCTTGTAATTTTGATCAAAATTATAGAAAATAAATCATTGTAATTAATTAAATGTACATGCTAATCTTGAATTATTCAAATTCCATTATTCAATTTTTATTTCTGATGAATCAATTGAATGCACATATATGTCCAAATTACATTAGGCCCAAATTAAACCATTTGTTTATTTATTTATGATCAAATGACATTAGTAAAATGGAATAATAAAATAAAGTAACCTCTTATAATTTAATAAATAAAAAGAAATAAAAATAATTTACATCTCATTTAAATTAGATTTTTAGTTAAAAATTAATTAATAAATAAAATTATAGTAAATTCCGTTGTTACTACAAAAACTTTGTGACATTGAATTCAATTATTTTACTTTTAAACAAAATTTGATATAAGATTTGACGGATATAAATTTCAATACCATAATTTCCAAAGTGATTTTTTTTTGTTATGATATTTAAAAGATATATATTTTTAAATTAAAAATTGATAAATATGTGGCATAAATCAAAATATTAAATTAATGGAATGTCTAAAAATTTGGATTAAAAATATTATAAAATTAAAGTCAATGATGAAAGTAAGGAAACCAATGTACCCAAATAATTATATGCAAAATTTCTAACCAAACAAAAAAAAATTGCTTGAATTTTTGAAACAAATATTGAAAATATTTTGAAATTGAAAGGAATTACAAAGTTCAATATGATTAGGATAATAAATTGTTTTTACCTAAATATTTATAAATTATAATTCAATCAAAGATCTAATGCATTATATATGAATTTTTAAATTAAGTGATTTAATTATTTGTTCACGTTTTGAAACTAAAGAAATTTTAAACATTGGTGTAATTCTGAAAATAAATATTTTATTTGAATAATTATATTTCAGACATTACATTTTATTTTTAAAAAATATTTAAAACCATATTTGTTGTTGTACATTTTGAAATGGAAAAAAATCACAAAGTTTCATGAAAGTTAATATATTAGATGTGTTTAAATAATATTTGAATATATAACTGAATTCAAAGTTTCAAAAAATGCATTTGAATTTGTTGATTAATGAATATTTAAAATACTTATGATTTACACATATTTTTGAATCAAAAAATTACAAAGTTCAATGTAATAATAAACCTACCAAATCAATTAGATCAAATAGTGATATAAAAATCATTTTTTTCCCAAGATATGTGTTTATATATTTTGTGATGTCATTTTTTGTCATCACTTGAGGTGATGGCTTAGTGGTTAAAGCCTTGGACTATGGTTGAAAAGGTCGTGGGTTCAAATGTTAGTTGGATTTTTCAGCAAAAAATCTTGAATTTGGGGATTCAAAGGCCTGTTGTCTAACACAATTTGTCAATAATGTTAGCCTGAAATTTTTAAAAAAAAAAATTATAACATTGAATCACATATCAAGGGTGATAGCGTTTTGGGGTCACTTGTAATTCAAAAATAAAAGTTCCATCATATATTCATATAAATAATATAACTTTTAGTTTAAAATAATCATGCCATGTCAACTAATAGCCTTAATCATTTTAGTAATTTCAGACGAGCATATTTAGTCATGTTGATCATATAATTTTTAATCACATTTGTGTCAAAAACAACCGGTTTATTATGACTACAATCAATTTTGTCCATTGTTTGATGTGACTAGAAACATGAGTAAACTTAGTTTTTAAAAATTAGCTTAAAAACACATATTTGTAATAATGTGTGTAACTTGCACAATTTCAATGCATACATGTTCATGTGGTATAGGAGATTGTGACTTAGGTGGGGACCACCCTCTAAGTTTTGGTTTTGGAAATAATGATTTCTTCCTTTCCTCCTTTTATGGTTCCACTATAAACTTAGGTTGTGATGCATGTTGTTTACTAAGTCCTAGAACATTTGTGTCCTATTTGGCATGTAACTCTGCCCTAGAAACAAGCTTTGGTGACCTTGGTATTTCTATTGCTTCCTAAGGTTGTTGTCTTGGAATAGTAAAGGTGGTTGTTATTTATGGAGTCTGATGCAAAGCTCTTATCATTCACCATCTCTTCTTGAAAGCCAAAAGATTGTTTTCATCTTCCTCCTCATAAAATTTTATTATAGTCTATTACCCTTTTTTTGTTTGTGCCTCTCTAGTTTTGGATTCACAAATTTGAAATGTGAATCTTATATTTCCTTCCACTTTTTGTCTTATTTAGCAATTCCATTTCTTCACATTATAGATATCTCTATAGCTCTCTTTTTTGGTCATAGGGAATGCTTCTTTTCACCTCTTCATTCTCTCTTATTAATATCTCTTTAGTTTTTCAACAAAACTTTCATTGCTAATTTTATTTGATTGAAAGAGATGTAAAACAACACAAGTAAGTGATAATGATTCAAAATTGTTGTTATGGGAAATCAACAATCCTATTTCCTGCCTCCGCTAAGTTGTCACTTTTATTTTTAAGGTTTCCATGTTTGAAATGTTATGGGGTGTGATCAAAATCAAATGAGCTAATGGTGAAGGATTCAAGGACTGTAGTCCTTTTTGTGGTCATTTTCACTTTCTCGTACAAAGGACTTTTGGGATGAAAGCTTTTGCAATATGTTAGTAAAAATACATGTAATTTTTTCAATACATCACTTTTTTTTATTAAAATTTCATGAATAACTTTTTTTTAAATGTACAAATTCTACCAATTCTACATTTTGTTTTGAAAACTTATCTTAAATTTAAATTATATGAAAATACACTAATTTATTTAATGTTTTATTTTATTGTTTTATAAACCAAAACTTTGTTTTAGATGTCATGTACATTACACCCCATTTACATGTGATAAAGGACTCTTGAAATTAAAAAAATTTGCTCAATAGATTTTTAATTTTTATAAAATTCAAATTTCACAACTTTCAAATTCTAAATGATTTTTGAATGTGGATAATCAATTAACATCATGTCAATTTTTTTCTCATCAAAATTCCTTTATAAAGAACATCTTTAGTTTAGTAATTTATAAAATTGATTTTTTTTTTTTGCAACTATTGTTCAAGTTCAAAGGTCTTTTATTAAAACCAAAACCCAAAATATTTTTTTGAATTCTTCAACATTCATTTTAGTCATTTAACACTACATTCCATGATTAACATGGCATTAAAATGGCACCAAAAAAATATGTCTAGCACAATTATAATTTTTGTAGAGTTTTGGTAATTGCCCAAAGTGCTTTTTGGTTCGGTTGATTGTGATTGCACCTTGCACCTCTTAGTACCATTTGGTGTTGGATGAAAAAGAAAGCCATTTGATTCAACCTTAACATAAAAAGAATCTATGAAATCCTTACATTATTATTTGGTTTGTTGAATGTGTACAATGTGTATTATTTTTTTCATGATTGTTTTTTTTCCCATCATTAACTGTAGCATCACCTTATCCATCCCAATATACAAGTGTTGGACCTCTTACACTCTATGCTTTGTCATCCGAAAATTAGTAAGGTTTTAATTTGTTTAGATTGATACATATAAGTTTGGATCAAACTTATCCATTGTGATTAAAGAAATAGTATTATTTGGTAAGCAAAACTATACTTTGTATGGACCAAACCATTTCTTATAATTTTTCAAGATGTGTTTTTTGTATTTTTGGAAACCACAACACATGATATTCAAACTTAAACCTCTTTTTTGGATACCTTTGTTGATTCCAGAATGCACATTTCCATTGTTGATTGCTAATGGTTTCTTATGCCTGTAATTTGTCAATTTGGAGTTTCTCTAGATCTATTAGTCTACTAATGAATACTTTAACAAGATTTGCATCTTTGTGGTCCCCACTGCATGTTGGCAAAACATATTTTGTGGGCATTAAAGGATGTAATATCTAGACTAACTAATATAAAATATATCCTATGGTTACCTTATATGTAGTTTTATTAAAAAAAAATCTAATGAAAAGATGTTCATTTCAATTTATCTTATTATCACTAGTTAACTTAGCACGAGATTCACAATAAACTTGTTAGTTGACTTTGCATGCCCATTCCCCTATGGATAATAGGTAGTGGAATTAACATGCTTCAACAAAAGACGATCAATCAAATGTTTAATATCATCATTGATAAAATGAACTCTTTAATTTGTTACTAAAATCAATAGACAACCAAACCTTATAAGGATGTATTCATACAAAAATTTAACTATCATAGTTGTGTATTCATTTGGAATGTTTTCACTGCCATCCATTTTTGCAGAATAATTTGTGGCTACTAAAATGTACTTATTACATGTAAATCTCCCTACTAATTTGATTGATTCAATGAAATTTAACCCCCACTTCATAAAGGGTTCTTCCAGGAGGTAGTAGTCACCAACTTTGCTAAACTATGTGTTGCTAGATTGTTAGCTTTTTTACACACATCATACACTTTGTTGTATTTATCGTGGGCACAAAAACTACAAAGATAGATAATGAAAGGATAGGTCTAAGTCTAAATCCTAAATACAAAACAAAGGAACCAAGACAAGAACACAAAACCTAAAACCAAGAACACGAAATGTGCAAAACCAAAGTATAAACAAATCTTTATTGTAATGAAGTATAAAAACGTAAACATGAAAACAACAAAATAAGGCTATAGAACAAAATCATACCACAAACTAGGCTTGAATAGATTAAAAATAATGGGTGGTCCTACCTTTATTTATACCTTTTTGGGGACCTAATTAAAGGACAAATAAACATGTGGTTTAAAACACATTTATGGTTATTGAACTAGCTTATAACTAAGTACATGGTCTTTAAATGTTCTTAATGAATGCAATATTTGGGTTCTTAGCATTTGGTTTATTAAGACCATGTGTCTTGTTGACAAAAGCCAACCAAACCATGTTTTCTATATTCCAAAGTTAGAGAATAATATTTTTTCAAATAGTTAATTGTGAATTTACTAGCACTTATAATCAAATGGATTGTTTCATTTTTAATTAAAAAAGACATTTCAATATTAAATGACTAAGATTTAGGAAAGTTAAATCAATTATATAGATGCATGTGATGACACCAAGTGAAATTAGTTTCACAAACACTCCAAATGGCCCAAGTACTAAACCACCACATGACTTAAAAATTTGGCACCAAAGATTTGGTCAAGTTAATCATACCATATTATCACAAATAGCTGTGAATGACCATGCGATTGGATTGAATTTTAGTGCAAACATCACTACATTGAATGTGTGTGAGGTGTATTTGTGGGAAATAACACAAGAAACATTTCTTAATTCATGGTATTGAACTTAAAGTAGAAAAACGAGGTGAATTTTGTTATGGGTAGAAATTTTTAGGTTAATTAGTGTCATGGGGATCCTAATAACTATATGGTCACTAGTGGTAGATTCATTGTCTTTTACCAAAGGATGAAGCTAATGGGGTAGTTAATTATATGGTTGGTGGTAATCCATTAATCAAATAATGGATTTTAAAGAGGATTAGGATAACAACCTATTTTCATGGGGATAAGATGGGCCTTGTGTGGTCTTGTGAATAAGGGGATTAAAAGGACGAGGAATCACTAGTAAAAAATTATGTCTTTTGCAACCAAAGAAACAATGACTAGCTATGTTGAATGACTCTATCAATGACCATAGTCATATATTATAACATCATTATCTATGTGGAATAAGTATGAATAATAGATTAGTCATTTATATGACTGATGGATGAAAACTTACAAAATAGACATACTTCATCCATTTTCCATGGACCATATTTCATCTGTTATGGTATTCAAATGTGTGCTAAAAAAAAAACACTGACATGGATTATCTAGTTGTCATTTTCATTATTAAAAATCTTGTTGTTTTCAATTCATCCTTGTGCAATTACATGTAACCAAATGTCGTTCGCAATTACAAATGGTTGCATGTGCAATTTACTTTTCAAATTTGGATGAAGTTTGGTCTTCTTTTCAACTAGGTTGTGACTATGATTTATTTCATCCTTAAATTGTGTTTTTTTTAATAAATTTCTTTGTACTTTTTACAACATTGTATATATGTTTAATTGCAAATGTAACAAAGATAGTCACATGCTAGTTGTATAAGGTATTTAAGCTACCTAGTAAGGATGTACTTAGAATATACCTACTTACCACTAATACCTACCTACCTACTTATTATATACCTACTTATTTATTAAGTACCTACCTACCTATAAGCCTAGGCCACATGGTACCTAGCCTAGGCTTGGTGACATGTGGCATTGCCTATGTCTACATATAGGCCTAGACATGACATGTGGAACATAGGTTAAGCTTAGGCCATGCCAAATGGCACTTATGCTAGGCTTAAGCCTTGCCCACATGGCATCTATGTTAGGCTTAGGCCATGCCACTTGGTGCTTAGGCTATGACATGCCACATGGCACATATGTTATGCTTAGGCCATGCCATGGGGCATCTATGAAAAACATAGGACATGCCACATGTGTTAGGCCTAGGCCATGCGATGTGGCATCGATGTAGGGCATAGGACATGCACACATGCTAGGCCTAGGCCATGCCATGTGGCATCTATGAAAGACACAGGACATGTCACATGTATTAGGCCTAGGCCATTCGATGTGGCATCTATGTAGGACATAGGACATGCCACACATGTTAGGCCTAGGCCATGCCACGTGGCACATAGGCTAGGTCTAAGCCATCTCACATGGCACTTAGGCATGACATAAGACATGCCACATGGCACATATGTTCGGCCTAAGCCATGCCAAGTGGCACATAAGCTAGGTTTTAACCATGCCACATGGCACCTATGCTAGGCCTAGGCCTTGATACATGACACATAGGCTAAGTTATGACATGCCACATGGCACATATGCTAGGTCTTGGCCATGCTAGGTGGCATTTAGTTAAGGCATAAGACATGCCACATATGTTAGGCCTAGGCCATGCCATGTGGCACATAAGCTAGGTTTAAGCCATCCCACATGGCACTTAAGCACAACATAGGACATGCCACATCGCACATATGTTAGGCCTAAACCATGCCACATGGCACATAGGCTACATATAAGCCATGCCACATGGAACTTATGACATGGTACATGGCACTTAGCCTAGCCTAAGCCATGCCATGTGGCACATAAATTAAGCCAAAATGCCACATGGCACATATGCTAGGCCTAAGCCATGCCATGTGGCACCGAGGCTAAACTTATCCATGCCATGTGGCACTTAAATTAAGCCTATCCCATACCACATGTCATTTAAGCTATCTTATGCCATGCCACCTAGCACATATGTTAGGCCTAGCCATGCCACATGGCACATATGCTAGGCTTAGGCCATGGCATGTGGCACCAAGGCTAAACTTATCCATGCCATTTGGCACTTAGGTTAGGCCTATGCCATACCACATGTCACTTAGGCTAGGTTATGCCATGCCACGTGGCACATATGTTAGCCCTAGCCATGCCATATGGCACCTAGGTTAAACCTAGCCATGCCATGTGGCACATAGGCTAGGCTTAGGCCATGCCATGTGGCACCTAATTAACTTTTTTTCCACACCACATGGCAACATGATTAGACTAGGTGCCACATCATAAAATGTGTTAATTAATAAGCTAGGTTATTAAGTTGTAAGTTAGGTTAGAAGTAGTAGGTTGGGCTAGGTAATCACTAGTAGCCCAAGTAGTTGAATGACTAGTTGTAACTACAAAATTAATACCATATGTTTTGCTTTTCATTTTAATTTTGTCAACTACATAAGGAGGTGCCCTAGGAACACAATGTGCAAATTAAAATGTAATTGCATTTTGGGATGAGCCAATCAAAAAGGTTCAACCTTAATTAAACCCAAAAAAAAATGGTATTTTTAATAAATGCCATGTAGCTTAAGCCTAGGCCTAACTTAAGTGGTGTAGGTCTAGACCTAACTTAGGTGCCACATGGCATCTATGTAGACCTAAATAAGCTAGGTGCCACATGGCACCTAGTTTACGTGGCACCTATGTTTAAAAACATGCCATGTGACATATGTTTAAACCTAGGTGGCACGTAAGCTAAATGTCACATGGCATATGATCTAAATCTAGGTGCCATGTAAATTAAATGCCACATGGCATATGTATAGACCTAGGTGCCACGTGGCTTATGTTTAAACCTATGTGCCAGGTAAGCTATATAGGTGCCATTTGGCATAGGCATAAGTGGGTGCTACATGGCAAAATGTAACTGGTCACTCATATAGTTGCAATTTCAATTGTAAGATCGTTCATGTATACATTATATGGCGGCCATATACATATACGATGAAAAATAACTTCATTTACCACATATGATTGGTTTTTGCATGCGATTTGTCGTTTGTGACTACAATCAATTCAATTGCAAATGTCATTTACGATTGCAATTCAATTTACAAATGTCATTCAATTGCAAATGTCATTTACGATTGTAATTCAATTTACAAATGTCATTCAATTGCAAATGTCATTTAAACCAAAATCCTCCTATAAACCTAGACCTATTATTTATTACAAGAGTGAACCCGAAGCAAAAAGAACAAGTCGAGGAAAAAAAAAAAAAAAAAGACTAGGAAAATAAACAAAAAAAAAAAACAAAAAAAAAAAAAAAAAAAAAAAAAAAAAAAAAAAAAAAAAAAAAAAAACAAAAAAAAAAAACAAAAAAAATAAACAAAAAAATAAACAAAAAAATAAACAACAACAATAAACAAAAAAATAAACAAAAAAATAAACA
>Ga0116231_10013848_pt1 | contig 11111 bp, 13 predicted proteins | sample S1TSphgellanicum_2_FD_89695 | JGI IMG/M metagenome (GOLD analysis project Ga0116231, IMG submission 89695) | Host-associated microbial communities from peat moss isolated from Minnesota, USA - S1T2_Fd - Sphagnum magellanicum MG | ecosystem: Host-associated > Plants > Peat moss > Unclassified...
AGGACTTCGGCGCCCGACTTAAAGTCGCTACCGCTGCTCCCTTCCGGGCCTGACGGGGTTCGTGACCAGTCGTCGCGAAGATGCAAACGCGAGCCACCATAGACTCTGCCGCGTCGGAGACAGCGGGATCGACTCGGGGCCATACCGCCCTCGCCCTGCGGGCGCCGTCGCCTGCGCTCCGGCGTCATCCCGCTCGCCGCCAATCGTCGAACCCGGTCCGAACCGCTGCCTTCGACCTACAATCAACTCTCGCCGTATGGCGGAGAGAGCGGGATTGCTCGGCGCTGCGCGCCTCGTCCCTCCGGGACCGCCGTCGCCTGCGCTCCGGCGTCATCCCGCTCGCCGCCAATCGTCGACCCCGGTCCGAACCGCTGCCTTCGACCTACAATCAACTCTCGCCGTATGGCGGAGAGAGCGGGATTCGAACCCGCGAACACCGTTAAGTGTTACACGCTTTCCAGGCGTGCGCCTTCGACCGCTCGGCCACCTCTCCACTCGGGCCGCAAGGGTACCGGAGGTGGGTCGGGCGATCAAATCGACCCGGCGGAGGCCCCGCCATGCGCCCGCCATGCACTGAAATTAGTTGGCACCGCCCGCCTTGGGCATTTCCGCGGCACTCTTGGACGGCGGCGCCTCCTTGAAGCGCGGCGGTGCATCCAAGCAGGCGTCCTTGGGACCGGGCGGCGGCGGCGTTACCTCGTCGGCGGGCGGAATCAACAGCGCACCGGTGACATTGGGGGCATCCAAGCCATCCGGTACGCGCAGCGGCGCGACCTGCTCGGCCTTCTGATAGGGCTGGGGCTTGTGGCAGTCGGGTTGAAACGCATGGAATGGGTTGCACGCGCTCAATAGCAAAGCCAAGGGCAACGCCAGTAACAATCGACCTCTCGTCATGCTGCTCGACCTTTCAGTTCAATTCCGGCCGCCCGCATTGCCCGCAGGATCGTTTCCTGGTGAACGGCGGACAATTCGACCAAGGGCAGGCGCAAGGCGCTACCGATCAGTCCCATTCTGGCCACCGCCCATTTCACGGGGATGGGGTTGGCTTCGACAAACAAATCTCGATGCAAAGGTTGCAGCGAGGCATCGAGCGCGCGGGCGGCAGCGAGTTCGCCGGCAAGCGCCGCTGCACAAGCCTCGCGCATGCGCGCTGGCGCGACGTTCGCGGTCACCGAGATCACACCCCTGCCGCCGACGGCCAGACAATCCACGAAGCTCGCATCGTCACCCGACAGCAGCGCAAAATTCGCGGGACAGATCTCGACGAGTTCGCGGATCCGCTCCTGCGTGCCGGTCGCCTCCTTGAGGGCGACGATTTGCGGATGCCGCGCAAGGCGTGCCACCGTCGCCGGAGCCAAGTCAACCGACGTCCGGCCGGGAACATTATACAGAATCACGGGCACGGCGGAGACGTCGGCGGCGGCCGTGAAATGTCGGTAGAGGCCTTCTTGCGGCGGTTTGTTGTAGTACGGCGCCACGAGCATCACGCCATCGACGCCCAAGCGTGACAAGGTCCGCGTACGTGCCACCGTGGTAGCCGTGGAATTGGTGCCGCAACCGACGATCGTGCGCATCTTGCCGCGGCAACGCGCGACCGCCCGGCGGGTCAGCTCGCCGATTTCCTCGAGCGACAGACATGGCGACTCGCCGGTCGTCCCGGCGACCACGAGGCCGTCGGTCCCAGCCGCCAAGTGAAAGTCGAGCAATCGATCCCAGGCCGCCAGGTCCAATGAGCCGTCGGGTCCCATGGGCGTGACGATTGCGACTAGGCTGCCGGTGAACATCGAGGCGCTCCGCGCGAAAATAACGCTACCTTAAGTTGCCGACCGGCACCGTGGCAAGCGGCAGCGAGCCCGTGCACGCAGCCGGCAGAGCGTCAATCGTGAACTCTTCGCCCGCGACAGCGATCCTTTAGTAGAATTTGCACCAATGAAACAGCATATCGTGATTTCGGCGGTCGGCGGCGACCGTGTCGGCATGGTCCACGACCTCGCCAAAGCGGTAACCGACTGCGGCGGCAGCATCAGCGAGAGCCGCATGACCTCGCTCGGCAGCGAGTTCGCCATGCTACTGCTGGTGACCGGCAACTGGCACACCTTGGCCAAACTCGAGGGTGAGTTCAAGAAACTCGGCGACGCTTCAGGCATGAATATCCAGCTGCGGCGCACCGAGGCGCGTGCGGCTCGGAATGATATGCTGCCTTACTCGATCGACGTCGTCTGTCTCGATCAGAGCGGCATCGTCGCGGGTCTGTCCGGTTTCTTCTCGCAGCGCGGAGTGGACATCGCCGAACTGTCGACGCGTTCGTACGCGGCAGCGCACACGGGCGCACCGATGTTCTCCGTACAGCTCATCGTGAACGTCCCGAGCCGTCTACACATCGGGGTATTGCGCGAGGAATTCATGGATTTCTGCGACCATTTGAATTTGGATGCAATCTTCGAACCCGTCAAGAGTTGAACCACCTCATGAGCAAGATCGAAATCGGCAAGAAAGCCCCGGCATTCAGCCTCGAGGGCACGGGCGGCAAATGGTCGCTCAAGGATGGCGGCGGCAGCCACATCGTCCTGTACTTCTACCCGCGCGACAACACGCCCGGCTGCACCAAGGAGGGCGAGAGCTTCACGGCAAGCTACGCCGATTTCAAGAAGGCGAAAACCCTGATCTTCGGAATCTCGACCGACAGCCTCGAATCGCACCAGAAGTTCAAGAAGAAGCTCGGCTTCCCGTTCGAACTGCTCAGCGATCCGGACCAGGAGGTCTGCAAACTGTACGACGTGATCCAGGAAAAGAGCATGTACGGGAAGAAGTACCTGGGCGTGGAACGCAGCACGTTTCTGATCGACGCGAAGGGCGTGCTGCGTGAAGCATGGCGCAAGGTCAAGGTCGACGGTCATGCCGAAGCGGTATTAGCAGCGGTAAAAGCGCTGTGACCGCTGCGCTGCGGCCCACCCGGGCCGTCGTCGCCAAATCGCGCAAACTCGCGCCTCAACGACGAATCTTCGTGCTCGACACCAACGTGCTCATGCACGACCCGACCGCCATTTTCCGCTTCGAGGAACACGACATCTACATCCCGATGACCGTGCTCGAGGAACTCGATGCGGGCAAGAAAGGCCTCTCGGAATCGGCGCGCAACGTGCGTCAGGTCAGCCGCTTTCTCGACGAACTGATGCAGGGCGCGACCAAGAAGGAGATCGACCGCGGGCTGCCCCTGCCCACCGCGGCGCCGCTCAACCAGGCCAAGCCGCCTCCCGGCGGTCGGCTGTTCTTTCAAACGCAACTGCTGGTCTCGGTCCTGCCGGCCAGCCTGCCGGGGCACGGTGCCGACAATGCGATCCTCGCCGATACGCTCGCCCTGCAGCAGAAATTCATCGATGCGCGCGTCACCCTCGTCTCCAAGGACATCAATCTGCGCATCAAGGCGTCGATCGTCGGTGTGCATGCCGAGGATTACTCGAGCGACAAGACGATCGAGGACGCCGACCTCTTGTCGAGCGGCGTGCAGCCGCTGCCGCCGAACTTCTGGGACAAGCATGGCAAGGGCATGGAGTCGTGGCAGCACCAAAGCCGTACGTTCTATCGCGTGCGCGGTCCGCTCGTGCACGAGTGGAAGACCCACCAGTTCGTCTATGACACGAGCGACAACGGCGTCGAGGCGATCATCCGCAAGCTCGAAAGCGATGCGGCGATCCTCGAACTCACCGTCGATTACCGCACCGAGCGCAACAACGTCTGGGGCGTGAGCGCGCGCAACCGCGAACAAAACCTCGCGCTCAACCTGCTGATGGACCCGGAGATCGATTTCGTGACGGTGCTCGGGCCCGCCGGTACCGGCAAGACGCTGCTGACGCTCGCCGCGGGCCTCTCGCAGACCCTGGATCACAATCGTTTCAGCGAAATCATCATGACGCGCGTGACGATCCCGCTCGGTGAGGACATCGGCTTTCTGCCGGGTACCGAAGAGGAAAAGATGGAGCCCTGGATGGGTGCGCTCATGGATAATCTGGAAGTTCTGACCCAGAGCCAGCCGGGGGGCACCTGGGGCCGGGCGGCCACGAACGACCTGCTTCGCCATCGCATCAAGATCCGCTCCCTGAATTTCATGCGCGGCCGGACGTTCCTGAATCGCTTCATCATCATCGACGAGGCGCAGAATTTGACGCCGAAGCAGATGAAAGCCTTGGTCACCCGCGCCGGTCCCGGAACCAAGATGATCTGCCTCGGTAACATCGCCCAGATCGACACTCCCTACCTGACCGAAACGACGTCCGGACTGACTTATGTCGTCAATCGCTTCCACGGCTGGACCCATTCCGGGCACATCACGCTCGTGCGGGGCGAGCGTTCTCGCCTTGCGGACTATGCGTCCGAGGTTCTTTGAATACTTGGGGCCCGCGGCGAACTTAAGGGCGGCAATCGCACTCCAATGCGCCTTATGGACCGCGTAATCAAACCATTCCAGGCCTCATCCGCCTTTTTCGCCGCCTTCGCGCTCGGCATCAGCCTCAGTATCGCCTGGGTCAGCGGCGCTGAGGCCCAAGAGGTGCCGGGCAGCGGCGGTGCGGATACCGATCTGCCCGAACTCGGCAGCCCCGCGAATGCGGCCATCAGCCTCGAAGACGAATACGGCGCCGGCCTGATGTACGTGCGCGAGATGCGTGAACAGAACGTCATCCTCGAGGATCCGGAGGTCAGCGAATACATCCAGTCGATCGGTCATCAACTTTCGAGCAACGCCGAGGAAGGCCAGCATCAGTTCACCTATTTCGTGATCCGGGATCCGACCTTGAACGCCTTCGCAATTCCCGGAGGGTTCATCTTCGTCAACAGCGCGCTGTTCCTCGCCACCGAGAACGAAAACGAACTCGCGGGCATCCTTGCGCACGAGACCGCGCACGTGACTCAGCGGCACATTGCCCGCGGCATCATCGACCAGTCCAAGGCGGGGCTCGTTTCGGCGGCCGCCATGCTCGCCGCGATCCTGATCGGCGCAACCGCGGGCCGCGGCAACCCGAACGCGATCGAGGCCGGCGTGCTCGGCACCGAGGGGGCGGCGATCCAGCATCAGATCAACTACACACGCACCCAGGAGTTCGAGGCCGACCGGGTCGGCATCTACACGATGTCGGCGGCGGGTTTCGATCCGCTCGGGATGGCCTCCGCCTTCTCGGCGCTGGAGCGTAACTCGCCGAGTCCGGACCGGATACGTCAGGTCGAATTTCTGATCAACCATCCGGTCACCGCGGACCGGATCGCGGAGGCGCGCGACCGTGCCGCGCAGATCGGTCGGATCCGCCACGAAGACTCGCTCAGCTATGGGCTGATGCGCGAGCGTGTGCGCTCGCTGGTCGGCGATCCCAAAGTGACGATCCAGTATTACAACGATTTGGTCAAGAACGGCGCGGGCGCGAGCCTGGCGGAGCGCTACGGCCGCGCGGTGGCGTATATCGCGGCGAAGGAACCGAAACCAGCGATCCAGCAATTGCAAAGCCTGCTCGCCGAATATCCCAAGGTCACCCAGCTCTATGGCGCCTTGGGACAGGCCTATCTCGTGAACGACCAGACCAAGGAATCCACGGAGATCCTGCAGAAGGCATTGGGCTTGTTCCCGCGCAACGTGCCGCTCACGATCCGCTTGGCGGAAACCTACATGCATGCCAACGAGAACAAGGAGGCGCATCTTCTGCTGCTCGATCTGTTCGACGTCGTCGATCCGACCCCGGACCAGGCGAAGCTGATCGCGAAAGCCGCCAACGCAGCCGGCGATACGGCCGATTCCTATTACTATCTCTCGGACTTCTACATCATGACCGGCGACTTGATGAAGGCGTCGAACCAGCTGCAGCTCGCGCTCGGGCTTCCGGGCTTGAATCCGATCCAGCGCGCCCGCTTCAGCGCGCTGTTGGAAGAAGTGCGAACGGCGCTGGCGCGGCAGCGCAAGACCCAAGTGGCCGATGACAACAGCGGCGGCGGCAACGGCCGTCATTGACGACCCAGCAAACTCAACCAGGGATTGAACCATGATGAATCCACCCGCGGCGCGCGCGCTGCTTTCTTGTTTGGTGAGCGCGACTTTGAGCGCCTGCGTGACGCTGCCGCCCAACGCGCCGCGCTCGCCTCAAGACCCCTACGAGAGCTGGAATCGGGGCGTCTACAAGATCAATACCAAGGTGGACAACGCCGTCACGAAGCCGATCGCGAAGGGCTATGTGCGGGTCGTACCGCAGCCCATTCGCACCGGCGTCAGCAACTTCTTCGCCAATCTGCACATGACGACCGTGCTGATCAACGATACCTTGCAAGGCAGGGCGCTGGCGGCGGCGACCGACCTTGGCCGCTTGTTGCTGAACACGACGGTCGGCGTCGGCGGCCTGCTCGATCCGGCGACCCAGGCCGGCCTCGCGCATAACGAGGAGGATTTCGGACTGACCCTGGCGCGCTGGGGCGTGCATCCCGGGCCGTTCCTCGAGCTGCCGGTGCTGGGCCCTTCGGATTTTCGCGATGCGCCCAGCCGGGTCGTCGACGCCTACACGAGTCCCATCGAGTACGTGCATAAGGACTGGATCAAATATCCGCTGGTCGTAGTGGACCTGCTCGATGCGCGCGCCGGGTTGCTTTCGCTCGAGCCCACGCTGGCGACCGCTTACGATCCCTACCAGTTCGTGCGTGATGCTTACCTTGCGCGCCGCGCCTTCATGTCGGGGCAGGCGCCGCGGAAACAGAAAGACGACTCGGACCTGAACCCGGATGCGCCGGCCGATCCCGCGCCGGGCGACCCTTCGCCGGGTGGCGTCAGTCCCACAGCAACAGTTCCTCCACCTCACTGAGGCGGGCGAGCTGCTGTAATTGGACCGGCATGTTCTCGTAGCGCAGGCTGCGTTTCGCGGCGCGCGCCACGCTCAACCACTCGAGCAGCAAGGCGAGTCCGGCGCTGTCGCTGCCGGTCACGCCCGCCAAATCGATGAAGCCCGCCTTGCCAGCCGCGATCGCCGCGGAGCCTTGCGGTAGCAGCGCGCCGACGGTGCCGAAACCGAGCAGACCACTGACGGCCGCGCGCTCCCCTGCCTGCAGCGCAAAGTTCGTTGATTGAGCCGGATCCTTCACCGCGCTCAGGTGCCCTGCTTCGGCGTGATGCCTTCGGCTTCGAGGCGTGAGATGACCTCGTCGAGCCCTTTGGCCTGCACTTCGCTGCCGATGTCGGTGCGAAAACTCTTGATGTAGGAGATGCCGTCGATCACCACATCCCAGGCCTTCCAGCCGGTGTCGGTCTTGTGCAATTCGAACTCCACGGGAACGACCTCGCCGGAAGCGCGCTTGACCTCGGTCCGCACGCTTGCGCGCGTGTCGTTCGGGTCTCCGGTGAAGGGGAGGATCTTGAAGCGATCGCCGGTGAAGTCGACCAGCGCGGCACCATAATTGCGCAACAGCGAATGATAGAACGCCGCGACGAAGCGCGTGCGCTGCTCGGGCGTCGCAGTACGCCATGTCTGGCCCAAGACCAGGCGCGCCGCAGTCTCGCTGTCGAAACTCGGCAACAATACGGTCGCGACCAGATGATCGAGTTTGGCCGGATCTTTCTTGTACATGGGTCGATTCGCATCCAGCTCGGCGAGCATGCGCTGGGCGGAATCGGCGACCACCTGAGCCGGTCCGGCGTTCGCCGGCAACGGGGCAACCGCGGCGGCGGCGGGCGCGCTCGAAACCGCGGTTGGATCGGCCGCCGCGAATACGGCGCCGGCCGCCGCGAATGAGCCGACCAGAATCCAAACCGCGGCCAGAATGTTCTTGATCATTTCGTCTTCTCCGCAGGTGCGGGCGCCGCGGTGTGGGTCGCGTCGCCGGAACTCTTCGCAAAATTCGCCACCAGTTGACCGATCAGATTTTCAAGCACGAATGCCGATTGCGTAAAGTCGATTTGATCGTTGTTCTTGAGATAAGTTTCCGCTCCCCCGGCGGTCAAACCGATGAACTTGCCGCCCAGCAATCCCTGCGTATAGATGCTCGCGTCGCTGTCCGTCGGAATCTGATTGTACTTGTCGCTGATACTCATCTTGACGACCGCTTTGTAAGCCTTCTGGTCGAAGTCGATGCTCACCACACGGCCGATTTCGACTCCCGACATCGAGACCGGGGAACCAACCTTCAGATCCCCGACGTTGTCGAACTTGGCGATCACGTCGTAATGCGGCTTGCTGCCGAACGACAGGCCGTGCGAAGTGGTCTGGGTGGTCAGGAAGAACAAGGCGCCGAATCCCAACACGATGAATAGCCCGGTTCCCAAACTCAAGGTTTGCGACTTGCGCATAAGTTGTCCCCTTACAGAAACATGGCTGTGATCAAGTAATCGAGGAACAGGGTCATGACGGCCGACGTCACCACGGTTCGCGTCGTCGCACGCCCCACGCCCTCCGCGGTCGGCTTGGCGTTGTAGCCCTCGAACACCGCGATCAGACTGCAGGCGACGCCGAAGATCAAGCTCTTGACGATGCCCTCGCTGATGTCCCGGAAGGCAACCGAAGCGCGCATCTGGGACCAGAAGCTGCCCGCATCGACGTGCATGATTTGCACGCCGATCAGCTGTGCGCCGTAGATCCCGATCGTGCTGAAGATGGCCGCCAGCAAGGGCATGGCGATCACGCCGCCGAGAAAGCGCGGCACGACGATGCGCTGGATGGGATCGACGGCCATCATCTCCATCGCCGACAGCTGGTCGGTGGCGCGCATGAGGCCGATCTCGGAGGCGAGCGCAGTGCCCGCGCGTCCCGCGAACAGCAGCGCCGTAACGACCGGTCCGAGTTCTTTGACCAGGCCGATCGCCGCCGCCGTACCGAGCGCCTCCTCGGAACCGAAGCGTTGCAAGAGTTGAAAGCCCTGCAGCCCAAGCACCATGCCGACGAACAGCCCGGAGAGCATGATGATGACCAGCGACAAGGCGCCGGCGTTGTAGATCTGGTCGGCCACCAAACCGAAGCGCAGCAGCGCCCGCGGCGTCCCCAGAATCAGGCGCAGCAGAAACCGCGCCGTGTCGCCGAGACTGATCAGAGATGCGAGCAGAGTGGACCAAAGGTCTTTTGGAGCTCTCACGTTTCTCCGTCGCGGCCGAGCAGTTCGCCGAAGTATTCCGGCGCAGGGTAATGAAACGGCACCGGCCCATCGGCAAGCCCGCCCATGAACTGCCGGACGACCTCCGAGGGATAGGAATGCAGCTGCTGCGGTGTGCCTTGAGCAACCACCTGGCCGCCGGACAGGAGAAACACGAGGTCGGCAACCGTCGAGATCTCCTGCACATCGTGCGAGACGACGATGCTGGTCAGGCCGAGCGTATCATTGAGGCGCCGAATCAAGCGCAGGATCACGCCCATGGAAATCGGATCGAGTCCGACGAACGGCTCGTCATAGATCAGAATCTCCGGATCCATCACGATCGCGCGCGCCAGCGCGACCCGGCGGCTCATGCCGCCGGAGAGTTGCGCGGGCATCAGATCGATCGCACCGCGCAGGCCCACCGCCTGCAGTTTCGTGAGCACCAATTGGCGGATCAGCCGCTCCGGCAATTTCGTATGCTCGCGCAACGGAAAGGCGACATTCTCGAAGACGTCCAGATCGGTGAGCAGCGCGCCATTCTGAAACAGCATGCCCATGCGTCGCCGCAGCGCGTACAGCTCCGTTCGCGGCAGCGATTGGATCTCGATACCCTCGACCTGCACGGATCCCGAATCGGGCCACACCTGGCGCGTGATGAGGCGCAACAAGGTCGTCTTGCCGGTACCGCTGGGGCCCATCACCGCGGTGACCCGGCCGCGCGGGATATTCATGGACAGATCTTCGAACACGGCGCGCCCGCCGACCGAGTAATTCAGCGCGCGAATCTCGACGATATTGGGGTTCTGATTCAAGATTTTCAGCTGTGGATGCCCTCCCCGCGCAACACGGGGAGGGCTCGCTCGACCAAGGGCTCAGGCGGCTTCGTTTTCCATTGCGCCATTATAGGCGCCGACGGATGCGAGGCCATTCAATTTCGCGCGTTTGAACAGGGCGGCTTGACCGAGGCCGAAGCTCGCGGACTGTCCCGACCAGGCCGACAGGGCGTTGTCCTGCAGCGCGCGGCCGTAGCTGAAAGTGACCGGCCAAGGCAGGGGACCCATCGAGTTGATCAGATTCAAGTGATGCGTGGCATCGACCGAACTCTGGCCGCCCGACAAGAAGGCGATTCCCGGAACTGCGGACGGCACGTGGCGCTTGAGCACCCGCAGCGTCGCTTCGGCCACTTGTTCCGGCGTGACCTTTTGCCCCGATTTCTTGCCCGGTACGATCATGTTCGGCTTGAGTACGATACCCTCGAGGAACACGTTCGCCGCGAACAAATGATCGAAAACGGTCGCGAGTGTCGCCGACGTCACCTCCTCGCAGCGCTCGATCGTATGGGCGCCGTCCATCAGCACCTCCGGTTCGACGATCGGCACGATGTTCGCTTCCTGACAGAGCGCCGCGTAACGGGCCAGCGCCGCGGCGTTCGCCGCGATCGCGTAAGGTGACGGGATACCCGCGCCAATGTCGATCACCGCACGCCATTTGGCGAACCGCGCGCCGAGCGCGTGGTAAGCGGCGAGCCGCTCACGCAATCCGTCCAAACCTTCCGTAATGGTCTCGCCGGGCGCACCCGCTAGAGGCTTCGCACCGGTGTCGACCTTGATGCCGGGGAGGATACCGAGTTTGGTCAAATGGGCTGGGAACGGCACGCCGTCCTTCGTCTTCTGGTGAATCGTTTCGTCGTAGAGGATCACGCCGCTGATGTATTCCTCGGCACCCGGTGTCGTGAACAACAGTTCCCGATAAGTCCGCCGGTTTTCCTCGGTGGATTCGATTTTGATACCGTTGAATCGCTTACCGATCGTGCTCGTGCTCTCGTCGGCAGCCAAAATTCCCTTGTTCTTGGCAACCATTGCGCGGGCGATAGCTGTTAACTCTTGATGGTTCATGACTGGCGTCTCTTGCTAAAGTGTTGATGGAAAGGTCCGCCTCAGGATAACAAACTTACCAGCCTCCCGCGCTGCGGTGGTGGGATCGCGCACTGCGGTGGAAGTTAGGTTCAAATAGGACTAAAATGG
>Ga0116231_10013849_pt1 | contig 11108 bp, 4 predicted proteins | sample S1TSphgellanicum_2_FD_89695 | JGI IMG/M metagenome (GOLD analysis project Ga0116231, IMG submission 89695) | Host-associated microbial communities from peat moss isolated from Minnesota, USA - S1T2_Fd - Sphagnum magellanicum MG | ecosystem: Host-associated > Plants > Peat moss > Unclassified...
AAAAAATAAATATTTATATATATTAATATAAAAAAAATTTTTTTATTTATAAAATTTTTTCTATACTCTTTTATATATATATATATATATATATATATATATATATATATAGCTTATGATATTAATATCATCATCATCATTATGTAATAAAATATATTATTAAGTGAATTAATTTTAGTCAAAACTATTAATAAATATTAAGTGTTTTGTTATTACAAGGTAATTTATAAAAATAATATAATAATGATAATAATATAAAAATGTCATCTGTAATAATTTCAAGAAGTATAATAAAATAGCTTGTATAAACTTGTATATGGTTGCAATATATTACATAAAAATTTAATATACTTAAAATATACATTTAGTGTATCCATAATATCGAAGCCATTTAATGTTATAATAATTCTTGAATACACATGTAATATGGTCATTCAATATAGATCCATAGTATTCATATAGATCCAAAATATACATTTGTGAATTCAAATTTTCCCAAGTACACCTTTTAGAATACACAAAATACACTTTTGCATATTCATAGGGTTGCGACATAAATGGCTTTGTTTGGATGAAATTCAAACTAAATGTTGTTTGCATGGAAGGATGAAAATCACAATAATAACAAAATAGTTGCAATGTAGTTACAAATATGATCAACATAAGAAATAGTTACAAAAATGTTCAAAGGTAGTAACGATTAATAGTTGTGTGTAGTTGCAAATAGAATGCTTACAATTTGACCAATTTTTACTAGTGTCACCCAAAAAAATCTCCCATTAATCTGGCTAGGGTAATGGCTTTCTAAAGTTACTCCTACCTTTTAGGTATATGACTTAGCAAACCCCACCTTCTAGAAGGTGTTAATTGATACTTTTACCTACCAACCTAAATCCTAGCTCACTAATAGGCATCACCTCCCAAGGGAGGTAGTCATGAAAATTATTATAGATAAAAGCTTTTACCGAGCTACCCTTTTATTTGGACTATAATACAAAAATTAACCCTAGGTTGGACATGTTGTAAGCGACATTAGTCGGAAATGTTGATGTCATTACATAAATAATGGATGAAGTATATATTTGAGTTGATTGCATTTTTCATCTATTGACCATATAGGACATGTGATTATCATGTAACTAGGGACCAATTTTTAATGATTAATGTCATGTTGCAATGTGGCATATTTCAGAGAATAATAAATAAATCAAATTTAGTACCAAAATTTTAATTTCAATTGTTTATTTTTAAGGTCTTTGATTCATATAGATGGGTAAATAGTTTTGTGCCATGAAGAAACATTGATGATTTTTGAAAACTTTAAAATAAAAATAAGTGGGTAGGTAAGGAAACCTAGGACAAGTAGGTAGTTAGGTATGTAGGCCTAGGTAGGTAGCTAGGTAAGAAGGTTTAAGTAGGTAGGTTTAAGTAAGTAAACCAAGGTAGGTAAGCAGGTAAGGTTTAAGATTGTTTTAAATGTGTTTTATTTTATTTTGGATTTACATTAGGGTTGGACTTTTTTAATTGCCTCATCCTATTTGGCAAATCTTGTGTATTTTAATGTTTATAAAGCATCTAGATATATAGTTGACACATTTCCACTAAGTTGCAACTAGATTTTTTAGCCCATCTAATTTGGTTTCCCTTTTAATTGTGTCAACTCCATAAGTAAATAACTAACTAATTCACTAACTTCCTATTTACCTACAACCTATTTACCTACTAATAATAATAGGTAGTAATGGCATCAAATGTTAATTAATAAACATGAATCATCAACTATTAAATATTAATTATTTAATAATTAATGAAATATAAATATTAAATAAATAATTAGTTACTATTATCTAAATAATTATTCAATATTATTGAATTATGTCATAATTATCAATTAAAAAATTGTAGATATAAATTTAATTCAATTTTTTCACACCTTGAATATACCTTTAATTTATTTTTTACAAAAATTTTACATTAAACCCTACAAATATTGTGATTATATTCTCAATAAATATTTTTAATAGTTTAAATAGATTTTTTAATTGTACAACCCCAAATATTGTGTCCATACTACACATTGTACATTTTTAGGGTTACATTTTCAAATTATTTAGGATAAAATCATAGTAAAAAGAGCCACCCAAGTGAATGGACCCTCCTTAAAATTGCATTTTTGTATGTTTAAAAAATCACAATGGAAACATAATAGTTTGGATTGGCATAATTTTTTTTGGAATTTACAAAGTTTACATGTTCAAAACTTGACACAAATCAAAATTGTTTTTGCATGTTCAAAGCACTCAAACCTCGAAAGTGGATAGTCTTTGTTTTTGGCAAATGTCTTTTTTTTCTACCAAATGTGCATCATTCCTTTTGAAAATTGGAGAGGATTTTAACATTGATGATTAGAAAGGCAAAAGGACTTGAATTGATGATTTTTTTTTTTAATAACCCATTTGAGCACATTTGGTTCAAAAGTGTTTTTGATTTAAAAAATTATGGATTTTGAAAGTGTGGGTTTAACAAAAGTTATTCATATATATGTGATCGAGGGCATGAATACATAATATATGTGATATAAAATCAATTTGTAGTCAAAATGTATTTATATCTAAAACATAGTGTTACATGGGGTATTCAAAATACATAATTTTAAGTTATAAACCAACATAGGAAAGACATGTCATGTGTAGTCCTTGGAAAAGGACTTTTACCTCGGCACCCTTGGTTCCTTTGACCGTGATTTCACCTTTTATGATTAAATTTTGGTTACACATGCAATTAATGAATCATGGGGGTTTATTCATGGATAAATATAATCCTCAAAGCATCCATATAGGAGGATGAATAAGATAATAATCACACATTACTTGTAGTATACTCATAAACCTTTCCTAAATTTGGTTAATTTGGTAAGTAGTTGCAAAAGTAATTGCAAACGACATACAATTGCATGTAATCACAAATAGGATGGTTGCATATCCCCAAATTTTTTTTAGTGATTATCAGTAATCATTTTAAATTAGATAATCGTCAAATGTTGGACATTTTTAAAAACAAAATAACTAACTAAGCTTCATAAAGGAAAATCAATTGCCCAAATGTTATAATAAAAAAAGTTTGACATTTATTGATTCAAAATTATATTATAGCAAAATATGTTTCATTGTCCAATTGAGGACAACCATTCTAGCACTTTCCATACTTAAAAAAAAGATTATGGCTAGCACCTACAAGTGCACCATCCATTGGATGCCTATTATGACTTAGTTAGAAGGGTGTACGTAATGTTTAGTGGTTCATTTTAGGTAGACATACAAGAATCACAAGCAAGTTTTTATAAATGATCCATATGGATATGGTTTTAAATTCTAAGATTTCATTATTGTAATATTTGATTATTAAAGTTTCAATCATTTATGAAACCTCTTAAAATTAGGTCAAAACCCAAATTGAAAAATGTTATTAGCTAGTATGGTGAAATCACTTTTAAAATCTTAAAAGAAAAAACCATAAAGTCCAAAAAAATAAAAGTCCATTTAGATATTTCAGTTATGTACTCATTAAGCAAATTTTTTTTTGACAAAAAAAATTAAAAATCTCAAAAGAACTTTTGAAAATAAAATCCAATTATAATGCTTCAAAAGTTCATAACTACCACTAGGTTAAAGTTTCACAAAAAAGATTTCACATTTAATTTCGTCATTTCATTCTTCAACCCATGTTCAATCACTATAAACAATTTGGAGTGGAATTTAAAATGAATTTTTTAATAATCTAGTGAACTGATTAATCCATATTTTGACTTTAAAAGTGCATTATTGATAATGGATGGATTATTTTCGAAAAATAATTATGCAAATGTCTTCATAATTAAGTTGTTAGTTTAAAATGAGTTATCATTTAAGTCATTTAAAATTAAATTATTCACTATAAGCATTGAGACACAAAATACCTTGTAAAAGTGACTACTGTGACTCCAAAATTGAACCACCATATTTTGCATTCACCTAAGGATGAACCTCAATTGAGTAACATTATTTTATTTCAATTTGATAACCCATGTTAAAAGTAGTATATCTTATATATTAAAAGATTGATAGGAAAATAGGTGATTATGTAATTTGATTGGATTAATATTATAATTTGAGGTTTAAAATATGTAACTTATTAAGTTAGGTGTTAATCAAACACATAATATCTAGGTGTTTGATTATCTATATAATATATATAACACATAATTGGTGATTAGGTGTTAATCAAACACATAATATATATGTGTTTGATTATCTATATAATATATATAACACATAATTGGTGCACAAATAAATAATTAATATCTTATAGTTTTTAGAACTTTTACCTTAAAGTCATTAATTATTTGATGTGAATTTTTAGATAGTGGTTAAAAAAAAATTTGGGGGAATTTTTTTCATTTTTGAAAAAATTCCCAAAAAATGGAGAACGAATTGCCAAAGTTCTTGAAACCATAAAATTAAATAAAACATTGATGCCTAGAATATAATTAAAACATTTAAGTTGAGATTTTTTCTCAAAGGTTTATTTGAATGAATATCTTCTTTGAATTTGCTAACATTAAATAATGAAATGTATTTTTGTTAGTGATATCCAATTAATTCCGAAAGAAATCCACATGCTTCAAAATGACATTGTTTTTCATGTTTCCATGTGATGGGTAACAAAAAATATAAAATTTAATCTTTATTAATTTATCAAATTATTTGGTCATACAACTTGAATTTTTAAAATATTTTATATTAAATCACATTTAATGAATTGATTTAAAAAAAAAAAAAGATTAAAATATACTACCCACAATAAAATGTGATAAAAATTATGAAATTAAAATAATTTTAATACTTTGTATAAAAATTTAAAAATCTCGAAAATATTATTATATGTTTCATAGATAACATATTTTATTTAGAAATATTTTCTATAATTACAAATCAATATAACACAACATTTATACCACTTTTATTGATTTGTTATATTTTTAAAAAGTGGGGAAATATTATATATATACACCCAAAAAAAATGTCAATTTTAAATATGTTTATTTACAAATCATTTTATGAAAAAGAAAGAAAAAGAAAATCTTCAAGATATCATTGTTGTGTAAATGTATGAAACAATGAAGATTGAAATGCATTATTAGTCAAATCACTTGATATTTTGGTTAGTTTTTATAAATGTGCAGATCATGGAAAAATCTTTAAAAATGACATTTGTTTATTTTCATTTGGACAAAATATGAAAAATATAATAATGGTCAAAGTTGGGTACTTTTGTATGGGATAAAGGATGATGTGAGATAATATTGTAAATTTATCCCACATCTTTTGTCAACAAGTGCAACTTTGTAAACTATATAAATAGGTGAAAAAATATTAGTTTACACACAATACATACACACAATACATGCATTAAATATACTCAAAGTGCAAATATTACTTGTGATGAGTAGATAAAAAAGGCTTGTCACCTAGAATTAAATAGGATTGGGTAAACGCATGAATAAGGGGATTATTTGGATTGTCAAATTTTTAATTTTTTTTAGATTACATACAAACATAAAATTTAAAGCCATGTTCAAAATTAACATTGTTATTAAAAAAATTATTCATGTTTTCATAGATTTTAATGGGAATCATCATAAGAAAATTGAATGAACTCTAAGAAGATTATGGATTCATAATGGACTTTTGAAATGACAACACTATATTTGTCACATAGAAAAAAATGAAAAATGTGGATTCAAAAAATATGTAAAAATAAAAAATAAAGGATCATCAAATGAAAAATCTATTAATGAGTGCATTGAAACTTTCCTTATATATATCAATTTTTTAAAATGATGCGATTGTTGTAAATGTTTATTTTTGAGAGTCCATTCCTTATTAAAAAATTTAATCTTTTGCATGGATTTTTTGATCAATCACATATTTAAAGATATTCATAAGTTGGCTTATATTAACATTTATGATTAAAACCATAGGGGATAATAATAAGATTTATGGTTTGATAATTGTTAAGATTGCAAAAAAATAATTAGTGTTAAATTATGGACTCTCAAATGCCACTTTTGAAACACCTAACCATGCTTTTGTCTGTTTCTACTTACCTACCTACCTATTTATTTAACAAATGGTTAGATTAAATTGAAATATATAACATGGGATTTACAACTAATGGATAAACTATGTGTCCATATTCACTACATAATCATGTAGTCACGAATGGTATTTATGATTACAAACCTAGTCATGGGTGTAGTCATATTTGCCATGTTTTGGCATAGTGTAAATTAATGTCCATGACCCAAATTAAACGACTAATTAAAAAAATCATCCCATAATTTAATGTGCATGATTAAAATTAGATGAATCATTATAAAAGTATCCCACAATTTAATGTGCATGATGAATCACATGGAAAGTCATTTAAAATGTTAGACTTTTAAAATTTTCTTATTAAGTTTCCTAATGATAAGTCATGTAAGATGTAAAACTTTAGAAACATTCTTGTTTAATTTTGAATTGCTTAATATAAAAATGAATATTTGGGTTTAATTGAAGACATTTTCATTTGACTATCACTACAAGAAATCATGGTTTATTTTATTGGAAAATTAAATTAAAAACCAATCATTTTGACATTTGGTCAATTTGACCACTTAATCATATTGAACAAATCGATTTGAACATGTCCATCTGAATTAATGGTTGTTTTTACTAACCATAAGATGGTCTTTTTAATTAGTCAAATTGGACAAAAAATTGGGCAACCAAAAAAAATTAGTTAAAAAATAGTTCAATTTTTAAATAAAAAAATAATAAATACCTACCCGCCCCACCATGGCCTCCTACCTACCTATCCATAACCCACATACATATTATACATTTACACACATGTACAAGGTATATATATGAATATAATACTCCACATAGTATGTGTTGGTAAAAGGGGATTGAACTTTAGCCTTTAATTGGTTCCACACTAATGTCTTGGCAATTAAACCATCACACCACTTTATAAAACAATATAATATCAAATGCATTTAACATGTTTATTTGAACTTCAATGAGAGTTTTTGTCAATGTGTATAATAACATTTAAATTTAAATTTTTTTCACAAGTAGGTAAGGTAAGTACTTAATTAGGTAGATAGGCAAATACACATGCCTACCTACCTATGTTTTAGATGTACATACCTATTATGTAAAATATAGATAGGTATATAGCTAGATAGTAAATAGGTGGGTAGGTATATATAAGTATGTAAATAGATAAATAGGTAAGTAAGTAGGTAATAGGTAAGTAGGTGGTAGATAATAAATAGGTAGGTAGGTATATATAAGTGTGTAGGTAAATAATAGGTAATTAGGTAGGTAGATATCTAATAGGTGGTAAATAAATAAATAACCATGTATGTAGATAATAACTAGGTAGGTTTAGTAAGCATAGCAAGTATGAGCTGGTTAACTAAATTAATATGGTTAATTTGACTAAACATGGTCATTAAGTATGATTGATTCGACTAAACCATGGGCATTTTGATGGACCATTTCAAAAATTTGTCTTTTTTAATTAGATTTACAATTTAACATTTGGTCAAAATGGTCATTTTAATAAAATAATATTAAAGAAAAGAATTATGTGTCTTTCATGCTTTGTGCTTTTAATCAAAATGAATGTGCTTTTGGTCAATGTAAACATTTTAATCACATTGAACCTTTGAAAAACCATGTATGTTATGATGTATATAATGAAATTTGTTGTATAATGTTAAAAGTTTCATAGGTTAAACTTGAGGATTGAAAATTAAAAAATTGGTGAATGGATGTTCAATATTTTATGCATAATTGTGTGATTATGTATAATCCATAATAAGAATGATGATTATGACATGCATCACAAACTTACCAAATTTCATAGGTTTGTACAATTTTTTTGTAAAATCTAGTTCATAAAAAGATCGCATGAATTCCAATGTTTTATGTTTAATATGAATGATATTTGTACATATTCACTATTTTTAAATATTCAAATAAATGAGACATTGTTTTGGTATGATATACATGAATGTTCATTTTTAATACACAAATATAACATAGTTTTATGCAAAAGTATATTATGATAATTGCACAAATTTAGTTAAAATCTATATCCTATATTTTTCACATCAAAACATCCTAAGTATAAAACACATATAATTTATATATAAGTAACATATATATTTTGTGCCATTTTGATATTTTGAAGCCCATGAATTTTGAAGAGAATTTGTGTTCATGAAGCCCACAATTTGTGTGTTTGTTTAATTTTGCACTTGTGTTTGTTTGATTTACGAGTTTCACATGAATTCTATTAAAATTTTGTGATATATTAGATATACATAGGAAGCAGATATGTGAATAGATATTTGTGAGACAAAGAATAAACATCCTTATAACTATGTAAAAAAAATACATAGTTTCAATTCTTTCAATTGTTTAATTTTTAATAGTTACAAGGTGAAATGATGGCATATTCATAGTTAACGGCTGGTTTTCTTACCTACTTAACAACTTGCTTACATGTTATTAGTAGGTAGGTAGCCAAAAAATAATCAACAAAGTTAACCACCATAGTTGATTATGGAACCCAATAAAAAACTATTGGTTGACCATTTGCCATCCATCCTTCATGATGCATTGGGGAGTGTTGGTTCACTTTGGTTGGCTTGTTGATCCCAAATCCACTATGAATTTCAGAACTTGAAATCTGCAATTGTGGCCATTGCTTTTTGGAATTGGGTTAAGTTTTACCTATAAAAAAATTCGAATTCAAGCAACCTATTTACAAAATTGGCCTCTTGTCTCCTCTTTTAGCTTACCCAAGATGTGAAAATTAATTACAACAACCTTAGCTACTTCTACCACCTACATGGGTATGTTTTTTCATCATGTACATTAAAAAACTGTCAGCAAGCCCAATCACCCTTTCCATCCTACTCACCTATTGACCAATAAAAAAAATAAAAATAAAAAATTGCATGGAGATGAAGGAGACACCAACATGGTCAACAGGAAGGATGCAAATGGGTTCCTATTTAGGGTTTTAATTGGTGATGTGCTTTCCTTGAAGAGAATCACAAAATTTCATTCACCAAACACCCCATCAAGCAAGATGCCAATAATGGTAGTACCCAAGCTGGTTAGGCACTAATTATTTATTTTTGAATTTGCCAAAAATTCTAAAAAATACCCATCTTCCATGCTGAAAATCTGAAAGAAACTCTCAAGCACACTAGCTTCATTATTTAGTATAGGAACCAATTTGTAAAATATTATTTATTTTTGTTACTGAAAGTAAATCACAAAAGAAGTGGCCCAAGTACGAGGTAGCCAATTTTTTTGGCCATTGGAGTGACAAGCAAAAGGATTTTCTAGTGCTTATCCCCCGAATGAAAAGGAGTAGAACTTTTAAAACTTTTTCCCATGGTGATTACAACTATCCCATATCCTTCCTTTGACACACACACACACAATTGTTTGATGGTGCTTATAGAAAAGGCGGTAAGTCATACATTTTTGTGCTTTTGGCTCGAAGAATATATAGCCAATAAGCAATAAGCGGGAAATTGGGGTACTTTTAACCATACTACAATGAGCAGTGATCATTGGTAGGGTCCCTTGTGGTGGACACTGGGGACTTTGCACTTCCATGACTCATTTGAATAGTGTACTTTTGAATTGATTTTGGGCCAATTGCTCTCACTTGAATGACAATTTATTGTACATCACACCAACACCAGACCACAACACACTAGACCCATTTTGGAACATTGTACACGAATAACTAGAGTTATGCATTCACGACCGCCACCCATGTGTGAAGAACCAAAAAAGGAGCATGGGCGGCACGGAGTTAGATGGATGGTTGTAACAAAGTGACTACGGAACAACATGTGGTTCTAAAATGGTAATGGGCATATTACTACGATGGATCAATGGATGGATGGATGGATGACCGTCCCTTCAATGGTGGTAGTGAAAACAACAATTCACACTATCTATCTCGTGTACACCACAATGAGGCAATCATGGCTTATAATTCATTCCTCTTGCCTTTTGGGATGTGGCCTTGGGTTTGGGCCTCAACCCATTGAGTTTGTGTCTTGGATGCCATCTTCATAAAGCCACCCCTTTCACTTGTCTTAACTCTATGTCTGCACTTGATATGAGAATATTGAATCATATGTATGTTGGTTGCTTCAATGTACTTTTAGTTGAATTTGCACTTGAGAAGTTACAACTTAGAACCCCTTTTGTGAGGAATATGAGGCTTTTTGGCAATAGGAGGTGCAGGCTAAAGGAAATTCTACTTTTTCACATGTGTTGACTTTCATGTGTAGTAGTACCCAGCTGAGGTGAGAAAGAAATATAGGACAAAACAATGAAGCTTTTGTATGATTTTGCAATTGAATTTCACTCTTCTTCTTCTTTGGAGAAGCTAGCTATATTCTAGCTTGCACACTTTCTTATCTCAAAAGGAGAAGCTGATTTCATAAGTTTGTTCAGAAAATGTCACTTGCTACCCTAGTTAGTACCTTGGCCAATTTGACACTACTTATACTATTTTAAGAATTGTTGAAAATTTTCAAAAATTATTTCTTCCAAATCAAAAATATATTGTGAAGGATAATAGTGAATATTTAGGAATATTCCATTTGTTGGAATGAATTTTTCAAAATTAATTAATTAATTAATTAATGGACATGTGTTGAAATGGCCAAGGTAGTACGATATTTCACATTTTTTTAATAGTGTCACATTGTTTAAAAGAAAAGATTTCTCAATTCTTCATTTTATGTGTTGCAAACTGAGTTGTTAAACTATATATGTCCCCACATATTTGTGCCTCTGCTGCTATTGGCCTAGGCCAAAAATGGTCAATTGTGAATAGAAATCCCACCTAGCCAATGAGGTGAGAGAACATGCACTAAAGAGGCCCAGGTTTTTCCCTTTTAAGGGGTAAAGGCAGAAGGGCGGGGGGGGTGGGGGGCGGGGTAGGTTTTAAACAAGTTAATATTTGAAATATTT
>Ga0116231_10013850_pt1 | contig 11108 bp, 8 predicted proteins | sample S1TSphgellanicum_2_FD_89695 | JGI IMG/M metagenome (GOLD analysis project Ga0116231, IMG submission 89695) | Host-associated microbial communities from peat moss isolated from Minnesota, USA - S1T2_Fd - Sphagnum magellanicum MG | ecosystem: Host-associated > Plants > Peat moss > Unclassified...
GGAGTTGGGTCTTCAGTCTGTTGTAGTCGGAAGTCAGAACTTGGTAGTCACGCTCCAGTTGTTTGGTTTTCCAACGCGCGCGGCGGTTCTGGAACCACACCGCAACTTGTCGCGGCTGGAGTCCTAGCTCCTTGGCCAGCTGCAGTTTCCTGTCCGACTCCAGCTTGTTCTCTTCCTCGAAATTCCTTTCCAGTGATCTCACTTGATCCAAGGTCAGCCTTCTCTTCTTCGACTCAACGTTGTTGTTATAATATTGTGCACAGGATATCGAGTCTTCCCCGACATCGTCATATGTTTCTGCTGCTGTTGTTGCAACAAGCTCCTCGACCGAAGCAGAAGCTGTTTCAAAACATGCTGGATAGCAGCTGATTGAGCTGGGACCGCGCTTCTGACCACAACCAACCACTGCATCTTCCAAGCGTCCGGAAGATCGAGATGCAAGCATCGCCTGCACCAATGTGTCTGTCGGATTGCAGCTGCTCAGCTCGCCCGGCCGCATCTGCAACATCTGTTGCGCAATATTCGACTGAGCTGCTCCTGCTGCTGCAGTATAACCGAAGCCTGATCTTACTAGCTGTCCTACACTGTTCGACGTCGTCATCTCTGGCAGCTGATTAAGGAAGCCAAAATCTGGATACTGACCCCTGACCAGCGGTTGCATATGAATATCAACTTCTGGTGCTGCAGCGCACAGCATCAATAGTCTGATCTAGAACAACTAGTGCTGCTCAACCAGGGTGCTGGATCTACGTCTGTCGACCAACATGATCTCCCACCGCCCGGATCAACTCCGCATTGCTGCTATATCTCCAGCGCGTGGCCACGACTACTGGAATACAAGGCAGCTGCTAACAATTGGAGCTCGAGAAAGAGAGAAAAAAGAGTCGCGCGGGGCCTGTGTGTATCACAAGCACTGAAGCTCAGACATGAGAACAGCTACACAACATATCCTTTACAGGTTGTCCACTCACGAGAGCCGGCTCGCTAGCTTCTTGACAAACACATCACGACGGAATCATATGGGTGCAGCTGCACGATTCCTGCAAGCAAAAACAGAGAACCACAAAAGAACACAGTTCTAAGACCAACCATCCAGTACTCTGTACACTCTCCACAGCAGCAGCAGCAGCACTACTACTCTTCACCCAAGAACAAAGCTGCACACTAGAACTTCACTGCACATCTTTGGTTCTCGAGCTAGCTAGTTACTAGTACTTCATCTGCACGCACACCACTTTAATCACTGCTTTGCTTATTTCTTTAGGATTCTCGTACTTGAACCCAAAAAAGAGGGGGGGGGGGGGGGGGGAACTCTACAAAATGAAAAACACACCCAGAGCTTGTCTCTAGTATACTCTAGCTAACCCCCACAGGAGCTGGTCGGCCTGCAAAGCTTTGCAATGAGCTCTGGAACAGCAGCTAGCACTAGTGGGTTGGCGCTGCAGCTTGGAGTGCTGCGGGAGGCTATATAACCATCGCTCATGCACATCACAAAAGCTTCCTAGCGCTAGCGCCTGCAGAAGGAGCTGCAACCAGTTTCTCTGCAGTCTTTGACTCTCGATCGACTCTTGTCCACTGTTCTTCTAGCTAGCTAGTACTACCCAAAAAGATTGTCCTTTTTTTTTCGGTTTTGTTTTGCAGCAATTATTCCGGGGAAAAGAAAAAGATTAAGTTTTGAGATCGCTAATCTCCTGTGCACATCTTGTTTACGCATCCATGATGCAGCTGCTCATGTCTGTGTGTTGCGCCCCAAATCTTTTTCCTTGCTAAAGCGCGTGCGATTCTGCAGATCACTGCAGCAGCAGCAGCAGCAGTACGTCTGTTGCAGCAGCACAGCAGCAGCAGCGCGCTCTTCAAGAATCAATGCACTTCTCGCTGGCAACCTCGCGTGCACAAAGCTTTTTTGCCCCGTTGGGCAGCTTCTGCCCGAAGGCATCGCGTTGGAAAAGATTTTGTCCAGTGGGTTGGGGGCAGGCACCTGCCCGCTTTTTATTTTAAAGAAATTTCCGGGTCCTTTTCTGAACTTCTTTCCGCGGAAACTTCGGGTCACCCCTTCACCCACGCCATGAACGATACCAATTCGAGGGTCCGAGACTTGGACTTGGCATCTGCATCTTCTGGTGTGTTTAACAGTTCGCGCCTCGATTTCGGTCACCCTTCCGGTCGTACACACGGCAGGCATGCGTGCGCAATCGCAGCATCACTAGTGACCGTAGGATTCCAACTTTTCGGGTATCTTACGGTTTCGTGTATCCTGGCCGTTGGATCTTGTGTTCGCATCTGACGGCTCTCGATTTCCTGACCGTTGGATCTGCGGCAACGGATTTAGTATCTTACGCTCCCGCGGAATTTTGACCGTAGGATTCACAACTTACACACTCCGCATCTAAACTTGGTCGAGCTACGACAGCCTCCGCATCTTACGGTTTGGACTCATTCTAACCATCAGATCTCTCAAGCCCCTGCCGCATCTAACGCTTCACCGCTTTCTGAATGTACAGCTCGTGATGCCCGTGGGGGGGGATGGGACTCTCTAGAGGGACTATAGTCGTGGGTTTTTTTTTAGGAATTTCTGTTTTTAGTCAAAGTGGCGAATCATCCATATTAGGGAAGATTTTTATTTTTTAAAAAAGACTATCATCTCATGGAAGGTTTAGCCAAATCTGGCTATAGAAACCAAATTACTGTACAAAAGTTTAATCATCCTTCTATGTTTTTTTGGCTATATACACAGAAAATCTGGTGATTTTTACTAATTTTTCCCCTCAACTTCTGGCGATTGAAAACCTCTGCCCCCAAGTGACTCACTTAATTTTCAACTTTCGTTTTTTTTAATAAATTTCTCTTTTTGGTGAATTTCCAGCAATCAAAAAAAATTGGAGCATCACTGTAGATAGGTTGTGGCGAAATTGGCAACATCATTTTCATAAGCAACGGTCTTTTTATTTCTATGTGTATTTTGAGGGATCCTCCACAGTACAAGAGCCCCTAGGGTTGTTATGCCGGGGGGAGCTCCCCAAATTTATATGTTCCCATGTTCCCATAGAAATATTTCTTTTCTACGAATTGGGAAAGAACTGAGGAAATCAAAAAAGAGTTTGTTTACATAAGGGGAGGTTCCCATAATCATGTGTTCTCCGGAGGTTTGAGAACACCTTCAAGCTCACACCCTTGAGTGCCCATCCCTCAAGAGAATGCACTCGCACAAGAACCTCCCCTACAACAAAATCTCCTCAAGTGTAGCCAGCTTTTTCTTTTACAATTTTGTGATGACTAGTGATCATCTACAAGGAGATTTAGACATATTTGGCTATAGACCAGCTACAAAATTTGGCTATATCCAAGCTACTTGCTTGAACAATTGTGTAGAAACATGGCAATTTTTTGTAAAAATGCTTAAAAAATTTTGGCCTGACTTTTTGGGGAAAAAAGGGAACACTCGAAAGAATATTATCTTATTTGAAACAAAATTCGCCCCCAAAAAAACAAAAAAACTGAGTGTAGCTGGTACGCCTAATGTAGAGCTGCCTGCAATGGAAAAGGTGAAGAGAATCAATGTGAAAAATCAAAAAAACATCATTAGGTATTGAATCACAGAATCCTGCATTAATCTTCAACCTTTTCTCAAGCAAAATCTCAAGAAACTATGTCGTATATAAACCCCACACACTCATGCAGAAATGCAAATGATTGGGAACCAAATCCAAGACTAGAGAGTGTAATCAATTAAATTTTGGTAAACTCTGGATCTCTTGGCACATACTTGATTACTAATCATCACTATTTAATTCTGCTTTACTTCTGATCATAAATTCCCTGACATCAATGCAGCACTGAATTGCTTTGAATGCGCAATGAAACAACAGTTCATAGAAAACATTTCTGGATTCAAAAGTTGTGAAAATAGAGTTCATAAAAGTTCTTGATCTCTAGCTAGGTTGTTGTATTGTAAAAGCCTTTATAAAATAATAATAATAATGTGTTTCTTAAAGAGATATTAGCCAGACAGACATTGAAGCTGGACTGCATTGAGAACCCCAAGTACCAATATTGTCAGCTACAAACTTGTCACATTGATCAGCAAAACTAGAAATTAGAACCCAAAAAAACAAAACAAAGTGTAATGTACATATCCTTCACTAGTGCGGGGAAAGGAGTTCATACTGTGGATTGTAATTCATAGTGCAGTAGATATAAGAAAAACAAGGAGTGTGTGATGTCACAATGTGGCCTTGCCGTTTAGATTTAAAAGTTTCTTAAGGCAAAAGAAGAGTTATGGAAACTCAAATATTTCACCATGTGAAAATATAATCCTGTAAAAGAAACCAAAATCCTTCAAGATATATTAGAACTCTATAACTATTTATCTCAAGTTCAACACAAGCCAAAATATCATCTTTCAAAAATCCTCATATAAAAATAGACCTATTATTATTACCTAGGGCCAAAATCCCTCAAGCTCCTAAACTCTATAATATGAATCTAAACACAATATCCTTGCCTTGGTAGGCAACGCCAACAAATAGGAATCCAGAAGAAGACTGCACTAGAGATACTAGCAGCTATTTTTTAACTCCAAAATTGGAAAATGAAGTGATTTTGGAGGATTTTAATTGACATCAAAAGTCACTTCAAAAACAAATTCACCCAATATTTCTATATTTGGTTTTCAGTGTGTAGTCATGCACATAGAAGGTTGATTAAAAATTTTGTGCTTCAGGTACGATTTATAACCAGATTTGGCTAAATGTTTCCGGAGATGATCATCATTTTGGTTACATCTTCCTATACTAGCTGATCATCACTTAAGCTACATTTTTTTTTTTAAATCCTGAAAAAAAGCACTGTGAGATAGTTGGTGTTTTTTTAATGGTGAGGTTTTGCCAAAAAGAGAAATTCCAAATTCCAAAGAAGTGGTTTCAGAGACTTTCAGTTGCCAAAAGTGAGAAAAAAGAAATTTAGTAAAAAAATCTACAAACGTGCATACTAGCCTACTTGGTTTTCATTGTGGTGCCAAAAATATAAAAAGTGTGATTAAAGATTTGTAGTTTATTTATGTTTTATAAACAAGATTTGGCTAAATCTTCCTAGCTAGGATGCTAGTCAAGTTTTTTTTTTACATCTTCCTATCGATGTTCGCCATTTTGTAATGAACCATCTCATTTACAGTAGGGCTATCCTAATTTGTTTTCTAAACACCAAAAACAAACAAACAAACAAGGGGGTGATGTGTCACACTGTGGCCTTTGCCATTTACATTAAAAAGTGTCTTAAGGCAAAAGAAGAATTTATGGAAACTCAAATATAATTTCACCATGCAAAAATATAATTAATCTTCAAAAAAATCCTGTTAAAGAAACCAAAATCCTTCAAGATATATTATAACTCTAGAACTATTTATCTCAAGTTTCAACACAAGCCAAAATATCATCTTTCAAATAAAATCCTCATATAAAAATAGACATATTATTATTACCTAGTGGCCAAAATCCATTAAGCTACTATTATACTCTATAATTATGAATCTAAACACAATATCCTTGCCTTGGTAGGCAAGGCCAATAAAATTGTCTGTCCTTTGGCTTCCTTTTGGATAGGGGAACAAATTCATCAACACATAAAGTGGTCTGAAGTCTTCTCCTAAATGCAATTATGTCCACGAGTTTCATGTTTTGGAAATGTCTGAGCCTGCCTCTCAAGTCTGGACTCTGGAGCAATGCCTTTCTAAGGAGTGTTTTTTTCTAAAAAAATGTAACCTAAGTGGTGATCAAAAGTATTAAGATGTAGAAAAAATGGCTATCATCCCTAGGAAGATTTAGCCATATCTGGCTACAAACCAGATATGAACTTACAACCTCAAGTTAATCAACCTTCCATGTTCATGGCTAGACATTGAAAACAAGGTGTAGAAATCCTTCCAAGGTTCATAGAAACTTTTCCTTTTGCACCCAATGTCCTTTGTGATATCCCTTGGCATCCTTCCTAACAATCCCGTCACCCAAAGGAAAAAAAAGACTTTACAACATCTCCCAACATCCTTCTTAACACCCCCATTATCCCTAAATGGCTGAATCTCCTGAATTTTTATTTATTTTTCCTCCTCGGATGTCCCCAGCACACTTGCAATTCCTTTCCATGCCCCCACCATCCCTCTATAAGCCATTCTTGCCATTCTTTGTCATCCCTCATCATCCGCCTTCATCTATAGCCATCCCTCATTTCCATCCCCATCATCCCCCACCCACAACATCTCCATTCCTATTGTTCTTTTCATTCCATTAGTATTCCCATCAATTGCATTGTGGTCCCAATGTTTTTCCACCATTTATTGAGCCTAATATGAATGTATCCTTTTTTGGCTAGTGAAATTTCACCAAATAGAGAAATTAAAAACAAAAAGACAAAAAAATGTAGTGATTTTGGAGAGTTTCAATGGCTAGGTGTGGCAAAAGATATTAAAATGGCTAAATTTTTCAATTGGTTTTAGCATGCAGCCATAAATATAAATGGTTGATTAAATATTTGTACTTCATATTTGGTTTACAACCAAATCTAGCTAAATCTTCCTAGCAATGATCACCAATTTTTCTATTTTTCATATATACATACATATATATATATATATAGTGTTGCCACTTAGGCTACATTAAAAAATTCCTTAAAAACCCATTTGTCCAAATGTTCCCAAACCAAATTGCCACATCCTATTAAAATTTTAATATGGACATCCAAAAGTCAAGACATCCAATAGGTCAACATCTCATCAAGTTAGGCACACTCTTTCAAGACCTTATCATGCCAACCTTAATGCACATTTTATCATCATTATCATATTTTGTTTTTGAAGATGCTCCAATTTAAATACTTATTTCTATACTAAAAGATAGAGGTTTTGCAAGATGGATTGAATTGCATTTTTTTCTTTCAAAATCTCAAACTTCCACCAATGGTTATGAAATATAATAGTGTATAACCAATGCTAACACATTTAATATTTCCATAATTTTCTAAGCATGAAATAAAATAATCACATGCTTTAAAAATTACTTAAACTTAGGTGGTTTAATTATGTTCATTAGGTTCACTATTACAAATCGTGATTTTTTTATAAGAAAAAAATTTGAGCAAAAAGATCAAATTGTGACATGTATCAATTTGACCAACACTACAAAGAATCATGTCCATATCAACCCATGTGATTGCAATTTGTGTCCAAATCAACAATTTTTGCAATTACAATTTTAATTGTGTCCCATGGAACTATGGTAAAAATGATTTGTAGTTACATATTTGATTACAAAATGGTTTTAAGTTGTAAATGTAACTCTAATAGTCTTGTGATTATTATTCATTTTGATAAAAATGAAGATGAAAAATATGGTCACAATTATGGAAGGAACTAAATGTTGGTTACTTTTTTAAAGATGGTAATCTAAGAGGGGAGGGGTTTATACCTTTGTGTTCAAAAAACTAAAAGATGCAATTGTTGAAAAAGGTTTAATCATAAATTGCACTAGATCAAAGTAAAGGGACTTCTTAAAGGGCACACATTAGGGATAACAAATGTCCATGTTTCAAACAAATTACTTGAATGTTGTTTTTTATGGACAACTTATCTAAACAGAGAAAAAAAATTCATTGCCCCTTGCAAGATTGCAAATGGATATGGGTAGGTCTGAGGAGATATTTTCCACCATTAAATGTTTTTTTAATTCCTCCCATCCCAATTTTTCAAATTGAGATTTTTATGGTGGAAAATCACTTTGGGATGTAAATGTGCTAAAAAAAGCCCACAAAGTACAAGGTTAAAGTCCTTTCCAAGGATTGCATTTGACATATGGCATTCCCATGTTGGTCAATTTTCTTAAATTTTGCATTTTTCATACCCAGTTTGCAATTATGTTTTGAATATAATTAATTTTATTATATCTTGGTTTATATCATTTATATATAATGCATTCATGGTTTAAATAACACAAAAACGAATAACTTTTGTTAAAGACACATTTTTAAAATTCATGATTTTTAGGGTCAAAAACACATTTGAAAGCTAATTGAAACAAATATGTTCAAATGTGTTTTAAAATGAAATTTACCAATTTCAAGTGATTTTTCTTTCATAATCATCAATGTTAAAACCCTCCTCAATTTTGAAAAGGAATGGTGCACATTGATAATGAAAAATGACGTTTGAAAAAAAAACCTAAGTTATGATAGTTGTTTTGAATATGCAAAAGGACTCTTGAAACATTATCAATTTGCATCAAGTTTTCAAGAATGGAGTTTTATAAATAATGAAACTTAAAAAGGAAAAATAAATAAAAATCTAATTCATTATGTTCCTTTTGTGATTTTTCCAATATATAAAATTACAATTTTAAATAATTGTGACATAGTCTTTGACTCCTTTTAACATGTTTACACCCTTTGAAACAAAATGGAAATGCAATTTCACATGGGACCACAAAAGGAAGGATGGCATTAGGGTGTTAACTTAATTAAATAAATTTAATGCACCCAATTCTTATGTGGCCATGTAGAAAAGGTGGTTTTATTTTGTTTTGGGGCATGATAGCTTGTTGGACCACTAAATAATGGTCTTCAATTATAATTTAAGTGAAACAAATGAAAGAAGAAGGGGTTTCTGTAAAATGAATACTAAATATCTAGACAATCTAAAAATAATAGTAGGAATGGTAAAAGTTTGGGAAAGCTAATATTAAGGGTAGAAATTCTTAAGCTAATTAATGCCACATGCATCTCAATAGCTAAAAAGTTATTAATGTTAGTAATTTATTGTCGTTTACTAAAAGATGAAACCAATGGGATTAGTTAAATGAATGGTTGGTGGTAATCCACCAATCTTGTGGGGAGTTTAAGGATGGATAAGAATTGGTTGTCTAACCAACTAATGGGATGTGTGGAAGGATTATGATAAAGATAATGAGGGCTTATTTTCATGGAAGGCATGTGCACCTTATGTGGTATGAAAGAAAGGGGATTAAAATGAAGATAAAAGGGGATTGTGGATCATTCCCTTGGAGTATGGGAAATATTATGATTCTAAATTGGATGTGGCTAAGAGAATTCTCTTGGGGGAGAAGTGTATGTGACATTGAAGGAAAAAAAAACATGGGAAAAATTTGTATTTGTCTTTATATAATGGAGAATGGTTAAAGGTTGTATGGATTCTAGTGTTTCTTCTTGATGTGTATTCTACTTAAAATGTGATAAAGGAAAGGAAAGTAGTTCATATCAATTTTATATAAAGTTTTGTTACTCTTATATATTAGTTTTTCTTTTTTTCTATAAACTTAAAATATTATTTATTTTTTGTTCTAGTTTTAGAATAGAAAATGCACTTTGCTACAAGACAATAGTTGCCACTGGAAGGTAACAACAAGGAGGTAGTCACTAGTTTTAAGGTTTGTAGACAATAAGAAAATGTTGCAAATAGTAAGTAGCATCAATTATAAAGGGTCTACAAGTGTTGTAAACGATAAGCAACAATTATAAATGGTCTACAAATGTTGTAGACAATAGACACTGGTTTAGATAAATGATAAGGTGTTTGAAGAATTAAGGATAGTTGGAATCAAATCAAAGATGAAATGGTTAGAGAGAGGGCAAACAACAACCAAGGAATTATTCACAACCATAAGAAAAAGGAGGCCACACTTGTTAGTTTCTAAATTGGAGAAAAATTATTGAAAAGTGGCGAATATTCAAAAGGGATTAGTTAAATGCTTAAAAAAAAGTTTTTTGCGAAAGGGACTTATGAGACATGTGTGGAAAAGGCATGTAATTTTTTCATCAAAAACCTTTGTGTTTGAACACACAAAGAACACCCTAACTTGACCCATTGAAGAAAGAGAAATGATGAATGTTGCAAACAAACTAGCCAAAAGGAAAACTCCTAATCTAAATGGCATTGTAGTTGAGTTCTTCCAAAAGATGTGGGGAATAGTTGGAAAGGAATACTTGTTGATGGTTCAAGAGTCAATTCAAAAAATATGTTTTCCACCTAGAATGATGAAAGGCTTGATAACTCTATCACATAAATAAAGGAGGGAAGATGAAGTCCCCATGAGTGAAAGCATGATAAATTATATCAAAATAATTAATAAAATGTAATCTAAATATGGTTTTGTCTTTGACATAAGTAAAAGAAAGTAAATTGAAATAATATTTATATGAAACATGATCTTTCCTTTGAGTTTATAACAAGTTGATTAGAAATTTTGAAGAACTTTAATATAATCAAAATAAGTAACAAATATGTTTGAAATTAGCTAATTAAATTATTTTCAAACATATTTTACATTAAAAGATTGATATATTATAATTGTAATATGTAAAAAAATAAAAAAAAATTATGAGTATATCATGTTGAAGATGGAAAAAAATTAATAATTCATCTACTTTCACATACTTGTACAAATTTGGAAGCTTTAAAAAAAAAAAATTAATCAACCCTAAACCTTAAATATATACTTAAATGCATATTAAATAGGTGATTTTTTTCAACATCATTGTAAAAAAACTAAAAATTATTCTTACATTAATCATTGAATAAAATAATATTTTTATTTTCAATACATTAAAATTAATTTTTCAAGCTTACTCTACAATGCTTACACCCCTCTCAAATTGGAGACCAGTAACCCTCCTTAATGTAAGGGTTTGCAAAATCCTTGTAGCTTAGGCTCAGCTGAAAAATCTATCTATAAAGCAAGGTCGTTTGTTTAGGGTTCATGCCACACTCTCAGTATCATCAGAAAGCTTCTCATAAATAGGGGTGCGCCAACTTGGTTTGAGACTGTTTGGAGCTATGGTGTGGAAGCTATTGATTATTGAACCATTTTCTCCACGAAAATCAAATAAAATTGAAACTGAAAACTGTATTGGAATTGGAGGACAATCTTGGGTTGAGCTCCATCCAGTCGGGGTTTCTTCCTCTTGGATTCATCTGAAACAATATTCTTCATGTTCATGTAAAATATTTTGAACAATATTAAGTTTCTTTTATTTGTTCCACCCAACAAAAAAAAAAAAAAACAAAAACCATGGTTGATTCAAGTACAGATGATCAAGGAAAAAAATAGATA
>Ga0116231_10013851_pt1 | contig 11108 bp, 8 predicted proteins | sample S1TSphgellanicum_2_FD_89695 | JGI IMG/M metagenome (GOLD analysis project Ga0116231, IMG submission 89695) | Host-associated microbial communities from peat moss isolated from Minnesota, USA - S1T2_Fd - Sphagnum magellanicum MG | ecosystem: Host-associated > Plants > Peat moss > Unclassified...
AAGAAAGCACTTCTTTATTGAAAAAAAGAAGCAAAAAACTTTTGTTTCTTGGCGTACACTGGCTGCACGACACGCTTCAGGAATGAAAGTTGTTTTCTTTTTTCAAAAGAGAGCTACTTCCTTCCTATAAACACCCGCCGCGCATTCCCAAAATACATCTTGTCGATCACCCCCCGCGGCAGCGCCAAGCCCTTCGTATCGGCCTTGATCGCATCTACATATTGATACATCGGCGTAGCCAGATAGCGCCAGTCTGACCGCCAGGTTTCGTCCGCTTCCTTGCCGAAATCGGCAAGCACCGGCGGATTTTGCGCGCGTGCGCCTGGTTCAGCGGGATTATCGGTCAGGTCTGTGCCATAGAGCAGCCTGTCCTGATATTTGATCATGAAACCGCGCATTTTTTCGTAGGCGGCATTCGATTGCGCCTGCAATTGCGTCATGCGGGCTGCCATGTCCACGGTGGCATTTGGATACCGGTCCAGGAAGCGTGCCAGTTCGTCCACACTCCATTCCAGGCTCGCCAGATGCGCCCCCACGAAGGACAGATGCGGGTGGCGGCCGACGAAGCGGTCCCGCGCCGCCATCAGCGTTTCATAGCTGGGCTGATCGGGGTGCAAATACATGTAGTATTCCGGATGGTCCCGGAAATAGCTGCGGTCATTCTCCGTCGTCATCTGATCCAGCTTCAGCCAGCAATTCCTTGGCTCGCCCTGATGGGCGATCAGCGGGATGCGTAGCGCCTCTATATGCGCCATCACGGCATCGAAGCGTGGATCGTCCAGAAATATCCGGTGGCCTTGCGCGTCCTTCGCCACCATCCCGACATTCTTCCAAACTTTCACCGCCTGGGCCCCGTGGGCGAGTCCTTCGTCTATCGTGTGGATGGCCCGCTCGCTCCAGCCGGGATTGCCGAAACCTGCCATCGAGAAGGTTGTGGCGAAGTGGTAGGTTGCGGGATCGGTCTCATGCTTTGCCCATGTAATGCGCGCCTGCACGGGCAGCGGCGGAAAATCCGGGTAATCCGTGTTGATGGACAGGATGTCGAAACCATCCTGGCGCGCTATCCGCAAAAACTGGTCATCCGGCACATTGTCGTGCACATGGGCGTCGAATTTGCGCACATGTTCAAAATCCGCTTCCCCATAGGTGGCGGGTCTCGGCGTGGCGGCAAGCAGGCCAAGCGGCGCACAGGCGGCCACAGCGATCGCCAGACGCATCCGTTCGCAAACCGCCATGAGCCTTAACTCCTACAAACCGAAAGAAAACGAAATACAAAAGTTGCGTTTTCCATTGCCTTGTTGCGCGCATTCGTGCAAGCATCGTTTTTGAAGCCTGGCCATGGCCGGCATGGGCAACCAGGCCCCAGCGGCCAAACAGGAAAGGGGAATGTCAGCGCATGCTGCACCGCCACGACATCAACCGGCGCAGCGCCCTGGCGCAGCTGCTGGGGACGGCGGCCGCATTACCTTTGGCTGCCCTGCCCGGCCGCGCCTGGGCAAAAATTTCACCGCCGCCGCGGCTGAGCGATGGCACGCTCAGCATCGCGTTCGACGCTGCGATGCGCTGCCGACTGTGGCACGGCGATACCGCCATCACCTGCATGGCGCCGGCCGACGCTATTTACCTTTCCGACAACCGCGCTCTCGATCTTTTCAGCCTGACCGGCCAATCGGTGCAGGAGATCAACGGTGCGCATGGGCATGGCACCCGAACCGTTCTGTTCGGCACATCCGGCACGATGGAACGCCAGCTCGGCGTCAGTTTCCTCGATCACACCCCTGGCCTGGCCTTGATCGACGTTACCTACCGCAACACCGGCGCGCGCCCCGTCGCAGTCACGGCATGGCGCACGGCCACCCACGATGTTTTGGCGCAGGAAGGCGGCGCCTGGAGTTTTGCCGGCGCCTCCTACCCGGACCGGCGGGACTGGGTACAGAAGATCGAGCCCGGATATCAGCAACGCAATTTCATGGGCATGAACGGCTCGGACTATGGCGGCGGCACGCCCCTGGCGGTGGTGTGGCGGCGCGATGGCGGCCTGGCGATAGGTCATGTCGACACGGTGCCGCATCTGGTCAGCCTGCCGGTCGCAAGCCAGCCCGGCGGCACGCGGATCGGGATGCAGGGGGAGGCCGCCGTATTTCTGCCGCCTGGCGGCACGCTGGCGCTGCCGCTGACCTTCCTGATGGTGCATGCGGGCGACCATTTCCGCCCACTGACGGCCTATCGTCGGCTGATGGCCGAACGCGGTCTGCATGCCGCCCCCGTGCCGCAATCGAGCTACGCGCCGATCTGGTGCGCCTGGGGCTATGAGCGGAATTTTACCACCGCCGAGATCACCGGCACCCTGCCCAAGGTGAAATCGCTGGGGCTGGACTGGGTGGTGCTGGATGATGGCTGGCAAAGCGCCATTGGCGACTGGGCTGTCGACCGCGCCAAATTCCCCGGCGGCGATGCCGACATGAAGGCATTTGCCGATCGCATCACGGCGGAGGGCCTGAAACCGCGTTTGTGGTTCTCGCCGCTGGCGGCAAGCCCCGGCTCCGCGCTGCTGCGCGATCACCCCGACATGCTGCTGCTGGATCGCGACGGTGCCGCGCAGAACGTAACCTGGTGGAACAGTTTTACCCTGTGCCCGGCCTATCAGCCCACCATCGATTTTTTTCGCGCGCATATCAGGCGGATCATCGCGGATTGGGGGTTTGCGGGCGTAAAACTGGATGGCCAGCATCTGAACGGCGTGGCGCCATGCTACAACCCCGCCCATCATCATGCGCGGCCTGAAGACTCCTACGAAAAACTGCAGGATTTCTGGAAGGCGCTGTACGACGAGGCAATCGCCGCCAATCCCGAAGCCGTGGTGGAAATCTGCCCCTGCGGTGATTCCTTCGCTTTCCATAATCTGCCGGCCATGAACAACACGCCGGCATCCGATCCCGAAAATTCCTGGCAGATCCGGCTGAAGGGCAAAACCTTCAAGGCGCTGATGGGGCCACGCGCGCCATTTTCCGGCGATCATGTGGAGCTGAGTGATAATCATAATGATTTCGCCTCCAGCTACGGCGTGGGCGCGATCCTTTCGACCAAATTCACCTGGCCAAAGGATACCGACAAACCCAATGACACGCTGCCGCCGGGCGGCTTCGTGCTGACGCCGGAAAAAGAGGTGCTGTGGCGCAAATGGATCGATCTCTACCGCAGGCACATGCTGCCGCAAGGCGATTACCTGGGTGAGCTGTATGATATCGGCTTCGACAAGCCGGAGGCGCATGCCATCCTGAAAGATGGCGTTATGCATTACGCCTTTTTCGCACCACACTGGGATGGCCCGATCCCGCTGCGCGGTCTGACCACATCACGGCGCTATGCGCTTGAGAATGGTCTTACCGGCGACAAGATGGGCAGCGTGCAAGGCGGCAACGCGACCCTTCATGCGGCATTCAAATTCGCCTTGTTGCTGCGTGCCACGCCCATGGGTATTCACGCATGAAACCCGTCCGGTCATGGCTGATCTACGCCATCACAACAGTAACCTTGTGGGGCATCTGGGGCGCGCTTTCGGGCCTGTCGGTCGAGCATCATTTTCCCGATACGCTGATTTACTGCGTATGGGCGCTCACGATGATTCCGCCGGCTTTGGTGGTGCTGGGGCAATGCGGCTGGCGGTTGAACCATGACAGGCGCGCGATGTTTTACGGCCTGGCGATCGGCCTGCTGGGCGCCTGCGGGCAGATGATCCTGTTCTATGCGATCGGGCGCGGCCCCGCCTATCTGATTTTCCCCATCGTTTCCCTCTCGCCGCTTGTCACCATCGGATTGTCATTCCTGCTGATGGGGGAACGCACCGGCCGGATCGGCCAGATCGGCATCGTGCTGGCCCTTTTGGCGCTGCCCACCTTCGATTTCGCCCCGGGTGCCACCGCCACCGCCAGCGCGCATGGCTGGCTGATCCCGGCCCTCCTGGTGATGATCTGCTGGGGTGTGCAGGCATATTTCATGAAATCCGCCAATCACGTGATGTCGGCCGAAAGCATCTTTTTTTACATGATGCTGACCGGGCTGCTGATCATCCCCGTGGCTGTGGCAATGACGGATTTCAACCAGATCATCAATTACGGGCTCAGCGGCCCGGTGCTGGCTGGCGGCATCCAGCTGCTGAACGCCATCGGCGCGCTGACGCTGGTTTTTGCCTTCCGCTATGGCAAAGCCATTATCGTGGCGCCCTTGGCGAATGCCGGCGCCCCCTTGATCACCGCCATTCTTTCCCTTGCCCTGACAGGCACTTTGCCTGGGCTGCTGAAACTTTTTGGCATCGGGCTGGCGCTTACCGCCTCGCTGCTGCTGGCGATCGAACCGGATAGCGGCGATGCTTCCACCGCGGCGGTGCCAGCCGACCTGCTCCAGGCCAACATGGCGGCGGAAGAATGATCGTGCATCCCATTCGCGATCTCCTGCGCCGCCACAAGCAGGGGCAGGCGGCCGGCATCACCTCCGTGTGCTCCGCGCATCCGCTGGTGATCGAAGCAACGCTTTCCCATGCGCTGCGGCGTGAAACGCCGCTTGTGCTGATCGAGGCCACATCGAATCAGGTGAATCAGGATGGCGGCTATACGGGGATGACCCCCGCGCAGTTCCGGGCGTTTGTGACAGGCATTGCTGCCGGCATGGGATTCCCCTTGAACCGGCTGGTGCTCGGCGGCGACCATCTGGGACCGAATGCCTGGGTGGCGCTGCCGGCGAGCGACGCGATGGCCAAAGCCTGCATCCTGGTGGCGGAGTACGTGCGCGCCGGTTTTACGAAAATCCACCTCGATTGTTCGATGCGCTGCGCCGGCGATCCGGATATTCTGCCCGCGCAGATCATCGCCGAACGCGCGGCGCGCCTGTGCAGGGCCGCGGAAAACGCCTGCGATGGCACAGACGGCGCGCGGCCGGTGTATGTGATCGGCACGGAAGTTCCCGTGCCCGGCGGCGCCGCGGAAGATCTGGGGCAGCTTACCGTCACCAGCCCGGATGAGGCCATGGCCACGATCGCCATGCATCGCGAAATTTTCCTGCGCGCAGGGCTGGGCGATGCCTGGGATCGCGTGATCGGGCTGGTCGTGCAGCCCGGGGTGGAATTCGACCATGAAAAGGTGATCGACTACGATCCAGGCAAGGCCAGGGCGCTGAGCAACGCCATCGCGCGCACCGATATCGTTTTCGAAGCGCACTCGACCGATTATCAAACGCCATCCGCACTCGCCTGCCTCGTGCGGGACCATTTTGCGATCCTGAAAGTGGGGCCGGGCGTTACCTTTGCCCTGCGGGAAGCGCTATGGGCATTGGAGTCGATCGAGCGCGAGCTGGTCGGGGAAAACCATTGTTCCAGGCTGCGTGAAACCGTTCTTGCCCACATGCATGCGGCGCCGGGCCAATGGCGGAAATACTACCTTGGGATGGGCCGCGCGCTGGATCTGCAGATGCAGTTTAGCCTGAGCGACCGTATTCGCTATTACTGGCCGGATCCGCGGATCGCGCAGGCACAAGCATTGCTGTTCGATAATCTGCGCCGCAACCCGCCGCCCTTGCCGCTGATCAGCCAATACCTGCCGCTTGTCCACGCGGCACTGCGCACGCATGGCGGCAACCCGGATCCGCAAAACCTGGTGCTTGCCCATATCGGCACCGTGCTCGAGGCCTATCACGGAGCCTGCAACCAAGATGCCTGACATCTCAGAACGCCAGCCGAGCCAAACGAATCCGGATACATCCTGGACGCGGCGAGAAATTTTTCAGCAGCCGGAAACCCTGCGGCAGACGCAGGCGCAGCTGCTGCGGCAGCGCGATGGCATTTCCGCTTTCCTGGCCGCGCTGCTGCGCAATCCCGCATTGCGACTCGTGCTGGTCGGCGCCGGCAGCTCATCCTTCATCGGCGAGAGCCTGGCGCCATACCTGTCGCATATCCTGCAACGGCCGGTTGAAGCCGTGCCGACAACCGATCTGGTCAGCGCGCCCTATCTCTTCCTGGATAAGCCCCGGCCGACGCTGCTGGTGTCGTTCGGCCGGTCAGGCAACAGCCCGGAAAGCCTGGCCGCGATCGCGCTTGCGGACGCACAGCTCGATCAGGCCTGGCATCTGATCTTTACCTGTAACACTCACGGCGCGCTCGCAGGTTTTTTGCAGGAAAATGCGTGCGTTGTTGTTTTGCCGGAAGCCACGCATGACCGCGGCTTCGCCATGACATCGAGCTTCACGGCGATGATGTATGCCGCACTCGCGGTTTTTGCGGGCCCGGAGACCATGCAGGGCCGCCTGGATGCGATCATGCGATCGGTGAGCGATGCATTGAGTAAGACGGAGCCATGGGCGGCGGCAGTCGCGGCATCCGGCTTTGAGCGTATCGTCTATCTTGGCAGCGGCGTGCTGGAAGGCCTGGCACGCGAGGCCTCACTTAAACTGCTGGAAATGACGGATGGCGCGATCGTGACGTTCGCGGGCACACCCATGGCGTTTCGGCACGGGCCGAAAACCATCCTGACCCCGCGCACGCTCGTTGTGGTGTTTGCCTCGAATCACGCCTTGACGCGGCAATACGATCTTGATCTGGCCGCGGAATTGCGGCGAGAGGGGCGAAGCGGCGCGGTGATCGTGGTCTCTGCGCGGGAGGTTGAGGGCGACACCATCCGCATAGCGCAACTGGACCACGCGGATGATGCCGATCTGCTGTTCCCGTTCATTGTGCCCGCGCAACTCCTCGCGCTGCACGCATCGCTGCATCTTGGGCTCACGCCCGATCAGCCCAATGCAAGCGGCACAGTCAATCGCGTTGTGCAGGGCGTGCGGCTGCATGGCATTGGGGCATGAGCTGGGGCAAGGAAGCAAGAATGGTCTTTTTTGAAAAAAAGAACCAAAGACCTTTTGATCCTGGAAGCGTCACTTGCCGTGATACCGAAGACATAAAAGTTTTTTGCTTCTTTTTTTCAGAAAAGAAGGCCTTGCTTTGACTTACTTGTTTCTCGGCGTCGATGGCGGCGGTACGAAAACCGAGTTCGTCTGCATGGACGCGCAAGGCGCTGTCGTGGCACAGGCCGCAGCCGGCACCACCTACCATCCGCAAGTGGGCGTCGAAAAAACCATCGCCGTTCTCGCGGATGGCGTGAACACGATCTGTGCACGGCTGAACATCGCCCCATCCGCCTTACACCATGTGTTTTTTGGCCTGCCCGCCTATGGAGAGGACGCTACAATCGATCCGCAGCTGCGGGCAGCCTGCGGGGAGATGCTTGGCCATGCGCGCTACGATTGTGGAAACGACATGATATGCGGCTGGGCCGGATCACTTGCCTGCGCGGATGGTATCAACCTTGTCGCCGGCACGGGATCGATCGGATATGGCGAGCGGCAGGGTGTGGCCGCCAGAAGCGGCGGCTGGGGTGAAGTGTTCGGCGATGAAGGCTCGGCCTACTGGATTGCCATACAGGCCATGAATGAATTTTCGCGCATGAGCGACGGCCGCAGCCCCAAAACGGCTTTGTATCATGTGCTGAGAGAGGCGCTGGCGCTCGATAACGATCTGGATTTGTGCGGCTATATCATGGGCACATCGGCCATGGCGCGCGATGATATCGCAGGCCTCGCCCGCCTCGTTGTGCAGGCGGCACGAGAAGGCGACAGGGCGTCGATCGGTATCCTTGACAAGGCGGCGCAAGAATTGGCGGCAATCGCCATCACCTTGCGCCAACGCCTCGGCTTCGCGCCGGATGAAAACGCGTTGCTCTCGTGGTCAGGCGGTGTGCTGACGGGTGAGTCGGGCGTGCTGCCGGCGCTGATCGACATTATCGGCGCGGCGGGCGGCTTTACACTGATCCAGCCGCGCCATCCACCCGGGCTCGGGGCGGCGCTTTATGCACGCTACAAAGGAAGCAAGAGTCTTCTTTTTTGAAAAAAAGAAGCAAAAAACTTGCGTTTCCTGTAGTGCAAGAGAATAAAAGTTTTTGGTTCTTTTTTTTCAAAAAAGAACCGCTTCCTTTCTTCACCTATTCAAGCAAGGCTTTTCCGAATGCGTAGCAAAATTACTGGCAATGTTACCAGCACGATCGTGCTTGGTTCAGCGAATTACGCAAATGTTCTGCTGGTGACCAAGACCGGAAGTCTGCTGCCAGGTTCCTACGGCGCGGACGGGCTTGAGGCAAGCATCACCGGCGCCGTGCTGACCAATCGCGGCGCTATTTCCGGCGCGGCGGGCACGTATAATCAGGTGGGTGCCGGCGGCGCCGGCGGCAACGGCGTGAATTTCGCGGCCGCTGGCCTGATCAGCAATGCCGGCACGATCCATGGCGGCGACGGTGGCGTTTCACCCTATGTGGCCGGGCCTGGCGGCGACGGCATTCTGCTGGCTGATGCCGGCAGTGTTGACAATACCGGTATCATTCTCGGCGGTAATTCCACCAACGGGTATCATTTCGGTGCCGGTGGTGCGGGCGTGGCACTCGCATCCGGCGGCAACGTCACCAATGCGGGCACCATCGGCGGCGGCATTGGTGGCGTGATTGGCGGCGGTGTCGGCATTTGGCTGACCGAAGGGGCGGTGGACAACACCGGCACCGTGATTGGCGGCGCGGGCGGCTATTACGCCAACAGCACAACAGGGGGCGCGGGAATATCCGCGCATGCCAGCACGTTATCGAATATCGGCACGATTACCGGCGGCGCCGGTGGCGCGCCCCCATCGGGGGGCGGCGGCATGGGGGGTGCCGGCGTTTATCTGAACGGTGGCGGCATGGTGAATTTCGGCACCATCCGGGCCGGCGCCGGCGGCTACGCCAAGGATTACAGTAGCGGCGTGGGCGGCACGGGCGTTGTGCTGACCGCAGGCGCCACCCTGACGAATTTGGGCGCCATCAGTGCCGGCATTGGTGGCGCTGAAGGCTACGGCCAGGAAGCAGTGGGCGGCATCGGCGTGCAGATCGGCGCGCAAAGCCGCCTTACGAATAGCGGCCAGATTTCAGGTGGCACGCCCAGCGATCTGGCCGGCCAGAACGGCGTGGGTGCCACCGGTGGCACGGGTGTTTCCTTGCTGGCGGGCGGCGCCGCATCCAATTCCGGCACCATCGATGGCGGCACTGGGGGCGACACATCGAATATCAGCCGATCGGGCGCGGGCGGCGCCGGCGGCATTGGCCTATCCGTTGCTGGCGAAACAACATTTTTTAATTCCGGCACGATCACCGGCGGCACAGGCGGCAGCGATTACGAAGGCAATGCGGGCGGCAGTGGCGGCGCCGGTGTTTTTATAAATGGCGGCACGCTGGTTACAACCGGTCTGATGGAGGGCGGCGCAGGCGGCTTTGGCAGCCCGGAAGGTGCAACCGGTGATGCCGTGGTCTTTGGCGGGCTTGCCGGCACGCTGGAGATCGATGCGGCTGCAAAATTCCAAGGCAATGTCGTGGCCAATGCCGGGGTGGCGGATTCACTGGTATTGCGCGGCACACAAGCGGGCACGCTCACGGGGCTCGGCCAGCAATTTGCCGGCTTCACCAGGATCAGCGAACTGCAAGGCGTTACCTGGAATTTCACGGGAACGAATGTGCTGGGGGCGGGAACCAGTCTTACCATCGCGGGCAGCGCCACGCTTGCCGGCACATGGACCGATGCAGGTGGCGTCACGATCAAAAGCGGCGGCAGCTTGGTGGATGCAGCTACGGGTACGGCAATTTTGGGCAATGTTGCCTTGAAAGGCGGCCAGATCTCCAGCGCCGCCGGCGCGCAGCTTGTGATCGGGCCGGCTGGCGCTGATGCGCAGGATGCCTTGGTGTCAGCGTCCGGTTCGATCAGCGTTACGGCGGGCGGCAAGGTTTCAGGCTTCGGCACAATCGGCGCATCGGCCGCCGGCGCGCTGATTGATAACGGCCTGATCACCGCGCAAGGCGGCACATTGTCGCTCGATACCACCGTGAGCGGAACCGGTCACATCGCGATCGCCGCTGCATCGGTGCTGCTGGCGAATGCCGCCGTTGCGACCGGCATAGCGTTCAAAACGGGCAGCGGCGAGACGCTGGACATTGCGAAGGGGGCAACACTTACCGGCGCGATATCGCATTTCGGCGCCGGCGACACCGTGGATTTTTTGAAAATCGCGCCAGGATCACTCACCTTTATCGGTCATACGCTCACCCTGGAAACCGGCATGGGCCAATCCGCCAGCCTCACTTTGGCAGGCAATTACACTGCTGCGAATTTTCATCTTTCGTCTGATGGCCATGGCGGCAGCGATATCACCTTCGTGCCGGCGGCGGAGTTTGCAGCCAGGAAGGGAGGATCCGTTTCGGAATATGCACCCGGCAGCCTTGGTCATGATCCGGTGCATTCATCCACCGCCTTTGTTTCAGGGATGCACGGCCACTTCCATTGCTGACCCGGCGTTTAGAGCATTTTCAAGGTGACTGGAACTATCCGTCGTGGCGGAAATAGGCAGCGCGCTCTGCGGGACTGAAGCTGTCGCCCAGGTCTCCCAGTGCCTTCCATAGCGCCCCGGCAGCACGTATCGCCTTGGCGCGCAGCAGCGCCTTGAGCTTGGAGAAAGCCAGCTCGATGGGGTTCAGGGCGGGGCTGTAGGGCGGAATGAACAGCAGCCTTGCACCAGCCGTCTCGATTGCCTTGCGAACCGCCGCCATCTTATGAATTCGCAGATTGTTCATGATGGGGTCGCCGCACGATTTGTCAGAAACAGCACGCTAGAGCGTCTTCGCATCAAACTGAATCGCGCCCCTTCGGGCGGGATTCCTGTGAGTCGGCATCAAACTGGGACCCTACGTAGTCCGCTACAAGGCTCTGATATCCTTGATGAAACTCGTTTGGGGTGGGGTCCCAATCGGCGCCGATCTGGAACCCACCCCGAACGAAAATAGCCTATTTACATCAACGTGTTACGCGGAGTCGCCAAAGGGGGTTCCAGTTGGGTGCCGATTTACAGCCGACCTTTCGGCAGCCAGTTGCAGCCGCCGCGACCGCACAGCGTCGGGTGTCCTCCACAGGCATAAGAGGGGATAACGTTCCTTATTTGTCCCAGATCAGGCGCGCGAGGACGATTTGCGCGCGTTCCGCCAGCGCTTGGTGAAGGCGGAGGC
>Ga0116231_10013852_pt1 | contig 11107 bp, 11 predicted proteins | sample S1TSphgellanicum_2_FD_89695 | JGI IMG/M metagenome (GOLD analysis project Ga0116231, IMG submission 89695) | Host-associated microbial communities from peat moss isolated from Minnesota, USA - S1T2_Fd - Sphagnum magellanicum MG | ecosystem: Host-associated > Plants > Peat moss > Unclassified...
GGCCAATTCTATTTCAAAAAGCCGTCTAATTCGGAGGACGCCGAGCCGACATCGAAGGCCCGCTGGGAAGACTCGCTCGTCGTCATCGCGTTTGCGCCGACCGTCCATTTTCTCGATCGGATCGAGTGGTCATTGGACTCGGCGATCGAGGCCTCGGGGCCCCGGGCGAGATCTCGGGATGGTGTCGGCGAGGCCGCCCGCTTTGCCAGTCCCACCGGGATGGTGGCCGATCGGCGCGGCAATCTCTTCGTCGTGGATGCCGACGACAGCGTGATCCGCAAAATCACCCCATCCGGAGAGGTCACCACGTTTGCCGGAATGGCGCAACAAACCGGTGCCGTCGATGGATCAGGGCGCAACGCGCGATTCGACCATCCGCATTCGATCGGAATCGATCAGTCCGACGAGATCTTCGTGGTCGATGCGGGGAGTGCGACGATCCGCAAGATTACCCCGGCGGGCGTCGTGAGCACCGTCAGCGTGATGGGCGGTGAGGGCGCAGAGCGCAAACCGCTGCGGCTCAAGAATCTCAGTGCGATTTCAGCCAACGCCGACGGAAGTCTCTATGTTATCGCCGATGCCGCCAAGATCGTCGAGGACTCGGTCGTTATTCAGGGGGCCAGGACCATCGTCAGGATTGCGGCGGACGGCACGGTCAGCACGCTGGCCGGTCCTCCGGCGTGGGTAGAGAATGAAGGAAAGTGAGGCTGGGTGAGCGCGTCACCGTGCACCAGCATCTGGCGTCACGCATGGGCGAGTGAGCCGTCTTGGTGCGAGGCTACGCCGATCTGCCAAGGGGGGTGACATCGACTGGAAAAAATGGGATAAGCCCCACATCCGCAACTACTGGCCGAGCCGATGACCCAGGTCGTAAAAACAGCCGCCGACATGAAGACGAGGGCGTTCGGCTTGGTGCCGCCCGCCATGATCGTGGCTGTCATCGTGTTCTGGATTTGCGCGCCCGCGTCCTGGGTGGACAATCCCCTCACCACGACCGCGGTGAGCGTCGCCTCGCTCGCGTTCGTGCAGGCGCTGGAGCTCGTCAACGAGCGGCATGCGGGCTGGCGCATGTACCGGCTCGAATTCTTGACCGACCTGTTCTATGCGGTCCTTTACTATGCCGTGATCTCGGGTGTCGAGGACGCGCTGGCCGAGGCGCCGCTGGCCAACGCCAAGAATGCGCTCGGCATCACGACGGAATGGGCATTGCATTCACCGTTCATCGTGCAGGTGGCGCTGGTCATTTTCGTGGTGGAGTTCGGTCAGTACTGGATGCATCGGCTGATGCACAACTCTTGGGTGTGGTGGACCCATGCGCCGCATCACCACATCACGCAGCTCAATGCCGCGAAGGGTCTAGTGGGTAATCCGCTCGAATTGTTTTTGGTCTCGTTGAGCGTGATCGCCGTGTTCGACTTGCGCAAGGATGCCACTTTCTGTGCGTTCAACATTCTCGGTATCGTCTCGACATTTGCCCATGCCAACGTTCGCTGCAATACGCCGCGCTGGTACGCCTACATCTTCACGACGATCGAGGCGCACAGCCTGCACCATTCGGTTCCGTACAACGACACGCGCTGTAACTATGCGAATTCGCTCATTCTGATCGATCGCGTGCTCGGCACGTTCCGTGAGGGCGAGGCGACCGTCGTCGGACAAGACGATCGCCGGCGGTTATCCATTCCGGAACAGTTCATCTTCCCGCTACGGCCGTTGATCGCGCTGGTCAAGATGAAGGTGGCGGGCTTCGGCGCTAAATCGCTCGGGTAAGCGACGCTGTCACCGCCGCCCCGGCTCTTAGTCCGTGGCTTGCCAAAACCCGAGCGCGGATTGACCTGAGTCCGCCTCGAGCAAGACGGCGTGATCGGCATCGATCGAGTACAGGGTCGCGTGTCCAACTGCGGAACGGGATCGCGGGTCGAGACCCGCCAGGGATCCGACACTGATTCCATCGGCGCCGATCGGGATACTGCCGTTCAATGCGAAAGCGATTCCGTCGCCGGCATCCGCAAAGCCGCCGATCGATGCAATTCCGCCGGCGGTTTGGATCGTGAGCGGGCCCAATGCGGGCGATGACTGCGACGCGCCCGAGGCTTCTGCGTTCGGACTCCATACGGTTGCATTGAGGCCCACTGCGGCGGGCAGGGCGGTGGCCGTAAAAGGACCGTCTTGTTGCTGGAACGCCTGGCCCGTGAAACCGTCGTTCGAATCGTTCGACAGCAGCACCGCCGTGCCGCCGGCGGCGAGGAAGACCTTCAGCGAGTAGTCGAATGTCGCATGATCGGTCAGATGGGTGAGCGTGAGCTGACCTGTTGGATCGAGAGTGTAGGTTCCGGTGAACGCTAGCGGACTCTGAACGTCGGTTGCGGTCAGATCGGTCCAATTGAGCGAACCGGTCACCGACCCATCGACGTGGAGCGTGAAGAGACCCGCAATTTGCAGCGGGCCGAGTTGATCCTGGCCTTGCGCGCCCAGGACGTAGGTCGTGCCGGCCACCGCTGCCGCCGTGAAACCGCCGGTGCTCGCACCCTGGGCCAAGGCGATGCCGCCGAAGACGCCATCGAAGGTCGTGTCGTTGGACAGATCGCCGGTCTCGATGAGTCTCGAGTGAGCCGCATCGACGCTGTAAGCGGCCAAGCTCACCGGTTGCAATGACCCGCTGCCCTGTGGGGTGAACTGCAGTACCACCCGTCCGTAGGCGTCTGGAGCCGAGAGCGAACCCGCGGTCACGGAGTAGGTGCCGGTCAATTCCGTGACGCCATCGACCACGTCGATGCTGCTGCCCGCCCCGGAAATGCTGCCCGAGCCATCGATGTTGAGCACTCCGGCCAGCCATAGGGGGCCCCCTTCGGCATCGCCGCCGAACAGCGAAATCGCATAGCCGGCCGACGGCGCGGCGAGCGCGGTTTGGGGTTCGAGCGTAGCGCTGCTTGCCACGCCGTTGATGCCGCCGACGAAGCCCTGGCCGCCTTGCGCCTGGGTACCCGCGATCATTTCGACGCCGCCGTCCTGGAGAGTGAGGGAGACTTGCAGCGTGCCGTCCGGCAGGGTCATGTAACTTCCGCCGGTGATGGGTTCAAACTGGGTGCTGCCCACCGTGTTGCCGTCGATGTCGGTCGTGAAAGCGATCGAGTCCTGCTCGCCGCCCGTCACCGACCCGTTGTTCGCGACGAATACTCCGGTGACAAAGGAGCTTTGGTTTCCAAGCGGACCGGGAATTTGGAATACGTAGGTCCCATTCTGGAGCGTCGGCGCCAGGGGCGTGACGTGCAACGTCACCGTCGCCGATTTTGTCTGATCCGTCACCAACGTGGCCGTGATGGTGACGCTCGCGGGGTTCGGAATCGTCGCCGGCGCTTTGAACTGAGTCTGCGACCCGCTGACCGTCGTCGTCGGCGTGAATGCGCCGCAATCGGCTGCTGCACAACTGACGCTCCACGTCACCGAGGGGTTGGCCGTGGTGTCGTTCGTGATCATGGCCGAGAAGGGTACGGTTGTGCCGACCTGAACCGAGGCGGTTGGTGTGGGTTGGAGCGTGACGGTGATGGGAATGGGCCCGACGATGCCGATCTTCCCGGTTGCCGACAGGCTGGGGTCGGCGACGGACGTGGCCGTGACCGACACCGTTGTCCCGGAGGGAATGGTCGCCGGAGCCGTATAAGTCACTGCACCCGCATCGTCGTTAGGTCCGAAAGATCCGCAAGCACCGGGACTGCCGCACGTCACCGACCAGGTGACCGCACCGTTACCGCTCGCGAATTGGCCATATACAGCCGTCGCCGACAGCGTTGCCTGCGCATTGATCGCCAATGAGTTGGGTGGGGGTGAGCCGAACACGACGCTCGTCGGGAGCGACGGCGCAGGTGAACCGCCATCGTCCCCCGAGCCGCCGCAACCCGCGAGCAGCGCGCCGAGAGCGCAATGTAACAAGATCCGTTTTTTCATGTGCCGATTCCATGTGCCGTGCGCGACCGTACTGTAGACGCACCGCGTCGAGCGTGACTAGCTGCGACGGTTAAAGCTGTGTGGGAATCGGGTCAAGTCTTGTGTGGAATCGTTCGTCAGTTCTTGGGTGGCATGGCCTGCGCGGTGGCGTGCGCGCGCGGCACGGGTAAGCCGGCGGCAACCAGCAAACGGTCCTCCTCCTCCTTCGTCAGCGCGCGAACTGCGATGATCGGCACCTGCGGCGGCTGCCAACCCGGAACCAATAGGTAGTCATCGCCATTGTTGCAGATCTGGCCGACGTGCTCTCGGTCCTCGAAACCCAGCCCTTGCTTGAAACTCAGGTTGAACACCGGTTCGAACAGCTTGACGACATACGCGTCCTTTGCGAGCGGCGCACGCACGATGAGGGTGGAGTCGTCCAAGACAGTCCAGTCACCTTGAAAGTTCGACTTCCAAAAGCAGGCGGGTTTTCCCGGCAGATTTTCCAGTTTCGTCGCGCTCGCCAGCACCGCCTTCGCCCCCGATGCGGACGGCGCGGCAGTCGTGGCACAGCTGGCCAAAATCGCGGCTGACACGACAATCATGGCGGCATTGATCGACGGCAAACGGATCTTCACGGTGACTCCTCCAAAAGGTGTGCTCGAGCCGAGCGAGCGGTGATATGTCTGACATCGGATTTTTTGCCGAGTTTCGCGTGGCGCCCCCATGACGAACCCGCTCAATGGCGTGTCGGACGGGGCAGTCCGCTGTGAGCGCCCGCTGACGACGGTCAGCGGCCGTGGCTGGCTGACCCCGTATGACTCGGAGCCCAAGCTTGGTGCTCAAATGGCCAGCGAGGTGAGCATATGAGTTATCAACCCCCGGATAATGTCTCCGACACACCGGCCAGCAAAGGCCGACAATCGTCCGACGAGGCCGCGCACAACGAGACTACCGTGTTGGTGCGAGGTGAGACCATTACCGAGCAAGCGCCGCACTCACCACCGAAAGCGACGGAATCGGCTTCACGCAAGGAAGTCTCGGAAGCCATGCTCAAGATGAGGGATCGTGTACCGAATCTCGATGACGATGCGGATGTCGGAGTCCTCAAGGACCAAATCGTCGTCCGCGACGGAAAGGCCGATCTTGCCTTCACCGGTACGCTGCTCGCTTCGGCAGCGCCGTCTTCGGCGCCCAAGGGCCAGTGGCAGGAATATCGAATTTATGCGACCAATGGCGGAAAGCATGTGTTCTCCAAGGTGACCCGGAGCGTGTCGGCGGAGGCCGAGGATACACACGAAGCGGAGGTATTCGACCCTTCTCCCTCGTCGGTGCCGTCGCAATTGCTCAGAAGTGCGCGAGATCTCGCCCGCTCGCATCCGATGACCTGGATGGATGCCGCGGCCGCGTTTTTTGGATATGACCCACTGGCCAAGGCTCTTTATCGAAAGCTCAGCGGTCAATTCGAGGAACATATCAACTGATAGTTCGTAACTACAGCCGTTCGCGAGGAGCGTGACTACAGCGGCACGGAACCCCGTGCCTTCCCGGTCAAGCGCAGGGCGCTGGCGATGGCGGCCACGATGGCGAGCGCGGCACCCAGGAGCAAGCTCACGGTCTCGCTGTGGGCAGGGGCTAGTCGAAACACCAGTGCGGCGAGCGCCGCCCCGCTGGTCATGCCGACCAGTCGCGCCGTAGCCTGCATGCCGCCCGCGGCGCCCGAGCGTGCGCGCGGTGCCGCGGACAGGAGCGTGCGATTATTCGGTGACTGGAACAATCCGAAGCCAAGTCCGCAACAGGCCATGCGCCAGCCGATGTCAAATGCGGTGGCGTGCGGCGTCAGCGCCGCGAGCATCGCAAGGCCTGCCGACAATAGCGTGAGGCCGACGCCGCCCAAGAGGCCGGCCGGTATTCGATCGGAAAGCCTTCCGGCGACGGGTGCCATCAGCGCGAGCGCGACCGGCCAGGGGGTCATCAGCAACCCCGTCTGCACCTGGGTTTTGTGCAAGGCGGATTCAAAGTAGAACGGTAGCGCGACGAAGGCGAGCGTGTAGGCGGTAAATGCACAGATCGATACCGCCATCGACAGCGCGAAGATGCGGATGCGCAGAAGATCGATCGGGATGAGCGGTCGTGTGGCCCTCGCTTGTCGATTGACGAGATAAGCACCGGCGGCGAACGCCGTTACCAGCAAGCCCGTCGCGATCGGCCCGCCCGCATGCAAGTGGGTGAAGGCGTCGACGCCGAGAAAGAAAAGTCCGAACACCAGGGCATTGAGCCATGCGCTGGTCCAGTCGAACTGCCTTCCCGAGCGATCGGATTCCGGCAACACGCGCGATGCCAGCAGGCAGTTCACGACACCGATGGGAACGTTGATCGCGAACAGCCATCGCCACGGCCCGACGGCCAGGATGGCTGACGCAATGCTCGGCCCGAGGGCCGCGGCGATCGACACCACCAATGCATTCAAGCCGATGCCGCGACCGAGTGATGCGCGAGGATAGGTGAACCTCACCAAGGCGCCATTGACGCTCATCACGCCGGCGGCCCCCAATCCCTGCATCGACCGGGAAATCACGAGCGCGGTCAGCGTGCTCGACAGCGCGCAAGCGAGCGAGCCCGCGGTAAAGACGACGAGTCCCACCTGGTAGACCCGACGGTAACCCACCTGCTCGCCGAGCGACGCGAGCGGCAGCAACGTCATGACGATCGCCAACTGGTATGCGTTGACGACCCATATGGATTCCGCCGGCGTCGTTTGCAACGCCCGCGCGATCGAGGGCAGCGCGATGTTGGCCACTGACCCATCGAGCACCGACATGGCGATACCCATCGCGATCGCGAGCATGGACCAGTAGCGTTGCGGGGTCGGCAGTCCGTCAGGGTGAATGATCCTTGCTGCGGATCGCGGCGAGCTTATGGTCAGATCAGATACCGCCGAACCAGTTTTCCCCCAAGTTTTCCCAATAACCGCCCGGGTATTTGTTGGTGACCTCGATCGCGGTGATCCATTTCGGATTCTTGTAGCCCAGTTTGGTGGCCATGCGCAATCGCAGCGGATAACCGAAAGGATCGGCCAAAGTCTCACCCGCGTACTTCGTGGCCAACAGCGTTTGCGGGTGGAGGGCAGTCGCCATGTCGATGCTGCTCGGATAGTCATCGGCGGTCTTGAAGGCGACGTACTTGGCCTTGAGGTCGGCGCCGACGCGCTCCAGGAAGGAGCGCAGCGTCGGGCCGGACCATTCGCCGATGTAATCCCAACCCTCGACGCAGATATGACGAATTATCATGTCCACCTGCGGCAGTGTGGCCAGGCGCTCGGCGGTCCAGGGTCGTTTGTCGTTGATGCGCCCCGCCAATTCCAGGCGCCAATTCTGACCGTCGACGGGTTTGAGCTCCGTGATGTCATAGTAGGCGTTGAACTTCGGCGGCTTCAGAACCATCGACGCCGGGTAGGTGGGCGCGAGTTTGGTCGGATCGAAGAGTGCCCCCTGCACGCGGTCGTTCCAGGCGGAAATCAGGCGCAGGCCTTTGTCGATGGAGGCGGAGGAATCCACGTCGCAGCCGGTCAGCATGGTCAATGCACCGAGCGACAAGCCGCCGCGGATCAAGCCGCGACGCTCGAGCGAGCGAATCAACGGTCGATGGTCATCCAAAATCCTGGGATCGGGCAGTTTCGTCGGGCGGAACGGGGACTTCATGTTTGCCCCTCCGACGGGCGTACGGCCGGTCCGGGGAGGCGCGGACCGCCGCTCAGCATCGCCCACAGGGTGCGCGGCACGAGGATCGACAGGGCCACATGCACGACGACGAAGCCCACGATGACCGTCATGCCGAGAAAATGCTCCAAACGAACGGCTTGAAAGCCGCCCAGCAGGGCCACGCCTGTAGAGAATTGTACCGGTTTCCAGATCAACAGTCCGGTGACGACTTGCGAAATTCCGGCCACGATGACGACGATGTAAAGGAGCTTTTGCACCGCGTTGTAGACGGTGAGATCGTCGTGCTCGATGCGCAAGTGCAGCGTGTCGCGCACCGTTTGCAGCACATCGCGCCAGCGAATCGGCAGCATCCGCTCGCGCAGGCGACCGGTGAACACGCCGTAGAGCAAATAGGCCAAACCGTTGACCGCCAACAGCCACATTCCGGCGAAGTGCCAGAGGAGGCTCGGTACCGCCCAACTTCCGAGGCGCACGGCCTGCGCGAAATGCAGCCCCGGGATGATCACGTAATCGTCATAGATTCCCCAGCCGGACGTGATCATGATGAACATCGCCGCAGCGTTGGTCCAGTGCATGACCCGAACGCTCAGCGGATGCAGCCGCCGGGGGGCGATTTCCGTACGATCGATACTCATGCCGCCTCCGTGTGCATCAGTGTGACGGGTGCGCCAGGCCCATGCGAATGAAGTCATCGTCGGGCAAAGCCACGCTGCCCGTAGCTCGGTAAGTCGGTAATCCCGCGAGTTGTTCAGGCGTGAAGTCCAGAATCTCCAGCTCGTCGCCGAGCAACGCCATGGCATCGACGGGCACGGCGATGGGGCGACCGCCGAACCCAAACCACGAGCCATAGCGGATGACGATGCTGGTCGAGCCATCATCGAGCCGCACCACCTCGATGACGTGCCCCAGCACCGGTCTGCTCTCGATCGGTTGCAACACGCGTCGATGGAGAAGATCGCCGACACGTACCGGCTGCGGGTGGCGCCGCGCAGCAAACTGCGCCAGGTCAACACCCGGCGGGGCGGCTTGCTGCGCCCACAGCGTGTTGCTGGTCATCAGCGACGCGACCGCTGCGACGATCTTCAAATCCATTTGCCGTGCATCGCGACAGAATCCTATATGAGCAGGCCCGACAGAAAGACCGGGCATCGCCAACCATTATTTCATCCCGTCGCATTATTGCACGTTGCAACGAAGGAAAAAAAATTGCGCCATGCCGCGAAATAATTCGTATGCTGGCGCGGTCTACGTCGGTAGCGCGCTTGCGAGGTGGAGCCGGATTTGATCGAGCTGAACGCACCTTGGAATTCATCAGCTCTCGCGAGTTGCGCCATCGCCATCATGGGCAAGGCGTCTACGCCCGGTCGTGCCAAGACCCGCCTGGTGCCACCCCTGACGGCTGAGCAAGCCGCTTGCCTGAACACGGCATTTTTGCAGGATGCGGTGGCCAACGTCATGGCGGCCGGGCAAACAGCGGCGGTCGCCACCTATGTCGCATACGGTCCTGCGGGCAGCGAGCAGTTCTTTCGCGACCATCTGTCGGAGGAAGTCCGATTGGTGGAATGTTGTCTACCGAATTTCGGTGACTGCCTGTTACGGGCCGTGCGCACATTGCTCGATGCGGGACATGATTCCGCGTGCGTCCTCAATGCCGACAGTCCGACGCTGCCGACGCGGTATCTGCTCGATGCGGTCGCCGCTCTGTCGGCACCGGGAGAGCGCATCGTACTCGGCCCTTCGGAGGATGGTGGCTACTACCTGCTCGGGATGAAACGAGCGCACCACGGGTTGTTCCGCGACATCGATTGGAGCACGGCGAGCGTGTGCCGGCAGACCTGTGAGCGCGCGGCACAACTCGGATTGGAAATCAGCTGGTTGGCCCCGTGGTACGACGTCGACGATGCGGCCATGCTCGAGCGCTTGAATGCCGAACTCGAGGAGCGCGCGGATGGGGCGCCGCACACGCGCGCAGCGCTGCGACTCGTGATGGCGTCATGACGCGGCTCGAGTGGCTGGGTCTCGGTGGCCGATTTTGGTGCAGCGCTCTCGCGTTGCTCGGTGCTTCGCTGGTCGCACTCGTCTGTCTGCGGCAGTGGCGACTGGATCTGTTCGTGCTCGTGTTTTTCGTCGAAATCTGTGCTTATGGGGTCGCAGCCGGGTGGTTGCTGACCGGCCGTCTGAGCCCGGAATCGCGGCAGGGCGCGGCGCTGGCGGCGATCTTGGTGGTGGCGGCGCTCGTGCGGGTCATCGCCTTATTCGCCCCGGAGGCCCTGTCGACGGATGCCTTTCGCTATGTCTGGGATGGGCGGGTGCAGGCAGCGGGGATCAATCCTTATCGGTATTTGCCCGTTGATCCGGCGCTGGCGCCGCTGCGTGACGCAAAGATCTACCCCAACATCAACCGTGCGGGCTATGCCCACACGATCTATCCGCCCACGGCGCAAATCGCCTTTTGGGGCATCACGCGCATCAGCGACAGCATCCTCGGCATGAAAATCGGCATGCTGGCCTTCGACAGTCTGACCATCGCCAGTCTGGTGGCACTGTTGCGTGCTTACGGGTTGCCAACGACCCGAGTGCTGCTGTATGCATGGCATCCGCTGCCGGTGTGGGAGTTCGCCGGCACGGGGCACGTCGATGCGGTCGCCATTGCGCTCGTTTGCCTCGCGTTTTTGGCGGCGCGGCGCGGCGCTCCTTTGTGGACCGGCGCCGCGCTCGCGGCCGCAACGTTGGTGAAATACTATCCCGTGGTAATGGCGCCGGTGCTCTACAAACGCTGGGACTGGCGCATGCCCGCGGCGGTTGCAGCCGTCGTGGCGCTGCTGTACGCCCCGTATCTCGGCGTCGGCCGCGGCGTGCTCGGGTTTCTCTCCGGTTATACGGCCGAGGAGGGGCTTCGCGACGGCAGCGGCATTTTCCTCTGGTCCCTGCTGCAGACAATGCTGCACCTGCCGGCGAATGCGCTGCGCTACTATGCGCCGATCGTTGTGGTCGGCATGGTCGCGGTTGCCATCTGGCTGCAGTGGAACAATCAATCGCCGCAGCGGCGACCGATGGCGGGCCCCTTGTTGATGGCGGGCGCATTTACCTTGCTCGTATCCCCGCATGACCCGTGGTACTTCACGTGGATCGTGCCGTTTCTGTGTTTTCGGCCGTCACTCGCCCACCTTTGGCTCACGGCGGGCTGCGTCACGATGTACGTGCTGCCCGACCCGACGGGCTTGCGCACTCAGGCGCTGTTGTATGTGCCATTTTTACTGCTGCTGGTATTGCAGCACCTGTTCCAACGCCGACTGACCCCACTGGAGAACATCGATGCCCACCGCGCTCACCATCCTTCCCGCGCCTGAGGCCAAACCGCGCGATCCGCGCCGATACTTCGACGAAGTGGGCGATTCGCGCTCGCCGCTAGCTGAAAAACCGCCAGTCTGCCTGTACCTGGAGACGACGAACCGCTGCAA
>Ga0116231_10013853_pt1 | contig 11106 bp, 11 predicted proteins | sample S1TSphgellanicum_2_FD_89695 | JGI IMG/M metagenome (GOLD analysis project Ga0116231, IMG submission 89695) | Host-associated microbial communities from peat moss isolated from Minnesota, USA - S1T2_Fd - Sphagnum magellanicum MG | ecosystem: Host-associated > Plants > Peat moss > Unclassified...
ACCTGGGAGGGGGACCCGGGTTTTGTTTTTCCCTTTTTTCGTTTTTTAAAATTTGGGGAAATCCCCCACCCCCCCCCCCCCCGGGTCCCCAATATGTTCCCCAAGTTCCTAATGTGTTCCCAATAGTAACTCATTTTATCCCATATCCTTTGCCTTAAGTTTTATTCTTTGTAACCTTTATAGTCAGCCCAAAAGGTCTATTTTGGGACTGTCCAATACTTCACTACATTTTCATGTGGTGCTCATCACAAAAGGAAACAAATTGAACCAAAATTTGAGATTTTGGTGTTCCCAAAAGTTCCCATAATATTCTCGTAAGTTTTCTTAACTTTCAAATGGGTTCCTAAAGTGTTCCCCAACATGTTCTCAAAACCAATGTTATGAGAATATAATGTGGATTGTGTGGTGATTCATCTTAATTAGTTAAGGGGGTTACACAAAGTTTTTTTTTCCTTTTGCAATGAGCCTCTTTTATTGGTACATCAATAAAAAAAACCTCAAATTTTTTGACACTCCCCAATAGAAAGTTTGCCCTTTGCACTCTCAAAACAGAACTTTGATTAGCTTTATAATATTCAAGAATAGTGTTTCGTTCAGTCTATGGGAATAAAGAGTGGTGAAAAAATTTCTAAGGCCAAGTTTAGCCCATCTGGCTTTTATGGGGTCCAGAAGGAGGAATTTGAGTTGCATAATCTTCTAAATTAGAAGTGTTGAAAGTGTGATTTTTTTTTTAATTGGGTCAATCAAAGAGGCCTATCACCCAAAAGCAAAGCAAGTAGCTCCACCATGACAGGCTTGTTCCTAAAATAATGATTTACATGAAATCATACTAGAAGATGCAATATAGTTGTTTTCATTTTATGGACTCAAGTTAATGGGTTAAGAGTTGATTGGGTTTATGAAGGGAAATGTTTATTTTTCAATCTTATGATATAGTTGAGGTGGCAATCATGCATAAGGTAATTTAATTAACTATTGAAAAAATATGAAAGGATAAAATCTAAATTATGGTTATATATTCTTGGTTCCCTACTTGAACTATGTGTGGAAATTTGGGAATATGAAATTTATTTTTTCGAATTTTGGCAATTTTTTTCAAAACATCATTAAATTTGTGACAAAAATGTCAAATATTTTGCAACAATGCAAAATTTTGCACCCAAAAAAAGGTTGATGAGAAGAAGGCTTTTAGAGCTATTCAAAATCATTTTGTTGGCAAATGATTTTGAATGATCCTCTTTAAGGATCATTTCAAATACAAACACAATTTCACACTATCTAAGAGCCATTGGTTCACCGCTTTCTTTCAACCCCACAAAATATAAACCTATAAAGTAACCCTATTGTGTAAAGCACATGCAATTTTCTTGAAAGGATTCTCATTCAGAGAAAACAAATACCCTATTCTTCAAGCCATGTTTTTTTATAGTGGGAGCATAAGGTAGGGTTGACTAGTGATCTTTTTGACCCATGTTCTATTTGAGTAATGGTCTTTTTGCTAATCATGTTGATTAGTCAATGTGGTCACTTGTCAATTTGACCATATATTAATCAAAATGGTGGTAAAAGTGAACAATAGTTTGATGTAAATATGGCCTAAGTAGGTAGGTAATATTTTTCATTGAAAAATTCAATAAAACTCAACACATTATCAAATTCCTCTCATTTTGATGTTTATAAGATTTCCTTTCTTTATACACATTGCAAAAGAATGTTCAACTATAAATTTGGCTGTATTTTATGGTTCATATATATATATATATATATATATAAAGCTTTGCTAAAATGTCTTGAATTGCACATGCTACACTAAGGGCCATTTTAAACAAGGCTCCAAGGAATAGGGTCCAATGAAATTGAACATTCCTATTGGTTAAGAGTTTTAAATTGGTCCTAAAGCTTTTAGAGAAAGATCCAACACCAAGACAAATCAAATTGTAATTTAGCCTACATGGCATCATTTTGGAAGGAAAGCCAATTGTTTCGGACCGAAAAGAAGAGCTTAAAAAAAAGCTCATAGTTTGGAGAACCAAAGTGCAAATTAGGATCCAAGGTTGTTCATTTATTCAATTTTTGCTTTTTTCCACTATTTAAAAAAATCCTTGTTACTTAAATTTTATGAGAATGGAAGAAATGCTATGGATTGAGGACATTGTTGAAAGCACACAAGCTCCCCATTTTCGACCAATTTTACAGTTGACATGGTTACTTTTGTGGATCCTCACAAGCTAGTTGCTAAAAGGAATGCATTTTCAGCCTTTCCAATTGCATGAAATGGAGGTGAATCGGAAGGTGGAATAGAAAATGGAGGGTTTAAGCGCCAATTTTCACAAGTGGAAAGGGATTTGGATTCACAAGAAATTCCTAAACGAATTTGCATTTTCAGGAAGAGGGCATTAAAATGTGGTGAAGATGAAGAAGGTGAAAAAGTTGAAAGAATTTGGGTGGATGGTGAAGTACTACACCTCATTGTTCTAAGAGGAGAAATGGAGCTTGAATTTGCTAAAAATGTAAAAAAAAAAGAGTAAATTTTGTCTTCATCCTTGAATTTTTAAAAAAACTTTGAAACTTTAGTTGTGAATGTTAACAAAATTTGATTCAAGGTATGAAATTTATAGCAAGTAAATTTTTTTTTTTGCAAAATATCATATTCAAATTGAGCCAATTTCAGGTAATGATTGTCATGAATGTCCCTTCTATGATGCATTAAATGGTTGGTGGCATTGAAAAAAAGATGTGATGAAACATGTGAACATTTTTGCCAATGAAATTGAAGAAATTGTAAGCAGTCTAGAACCCCAAGTATATTTTGATTATGCTTCAAAGGATGAAGGTAGTAAAAAGCCAATGGAGAAACCTCCCACCCCAAATGAGGTTAAAAATTAAAAAAAAAACTTATTGTGTATAAACATTTTTCAACCATGGTTTAAAATAATATAACCATGCTACAATAATTTGTTGAAACCAATGCTTTTTAGAAACATGGATGCCCAAATTGAACGTTTCATAAATAAATTGCAGGTCATATAAAATGTGAACCTATGAATCATTCATCACATTCTGACCCATATTTAAATGTATTTGGGAAGGCAATGTTGTTTTTTTTTTTTTCAAATTGAATTCAATTTTTTTTTGGTTAAAACTTCATGAGTTGCCATAGCTTTTATCAACATCCTCTTGATTTTTTCTTCCTTTGCTTTCCCATTGTGATTGTTTTCCATGGTTGTTAACACATGATTTTCATTTTCACCTTGATGTTCCATGCTTTCCATGTGGGTGTAATCACAATAACATGTACCATAACAAGTGTAACGTTTGTTTGATTTCATGTTTTAAAGTCATAATTTAGTTTGATGTTGAAATTATAATTTTTTTTATATAGTTATATCTTTAATATATCATGGGAACATGTGAATTGATTTGAAATTAATCCAATGAATAAAAAATGAACAATAACTCTCATTAAACATTGTAACGCTTGTTTTTAAACAGTAAAATGACCTGTAAATGGATTTCAATTTTTTTGAAAATAACATTTTTCGTCAATTTTTTAACAATAAAATATCATGAAATTTTTTTTACAAATTTTAAAAGATTTTTTTGAAGATTTTTTCAAGAATATTTTAAGAATATTTCCCCAAAAGTAGTCACAAAAGCAATAAAAAACAAGTGGGTGTGGCTCATGTTATGCCATTTGCACCCATGTCTTCCATGTCATTTCTATCATTTCCATCCACCATCCTTGGACTTTGTAACATTTTCAACAATTTAGAAAATTTCAACTCCTTTCAAATTCCCAAATGTTATATTTATTTCAATTTGTGCATCTCTTTGAATTTCCAAAGTTTAATCCATGTGAAAGCCATTTGAGTTAGCAATGTACATGTTGTGCAAACATATGCAAGTTGCAACCAAGTTTAGCATGTGGCATAATGGAATGTCTATTATTTTTAATAGAATTCTAAATCTACCTTTCAACATTCCAAAAGTTCTTTCCACTGACATCCTTGTATTAGATTGTATAAAATTCAAATGTGTTTTATATCTTGGTAATCCATCTTTTTCATTTTGGAAGGGAGAATGAAACCATGGCCACATTGGATAAGTAGCATCTCCTATCAACTTATAAGGTAAGAATTTGTCTTTCATTAGATGGTTTCCTACATATATTTTTTGGAAAAGAGCCCAATCATGGATCTATTTCTTTCCCCCCCATAACCATAATCCCAAAAATTGCACTTTGCATTTACAATTCCTTGAATCAATGTGGAATAAAACCCTTTTTGACAATATGATTTTGGGTCTACCTTAGGTGCAACAATTGGAAGGTGATTACCATCTATGGCACCTAGAATGTATGGAATTCCATGCAAGCTTTCAAAACCAATAATGATTTCTTTGATCTTATCTCTAGTCAATTTAGGTATCACCAATAGTTTCAATTGCAATCTAATTGCTAAATAAAATTCTTTCACTATAATTGATTTTGTACTTTTTTCAATGTCATAGACCTTTCCACACATTTGCAAAGAATTTTCACTACTTAGTTGTACAAGAACCATTTTTACTCTAGTTCAACATGGATGTTTTATTTCATGTGTATATTTTTTTGTTCAAGACTTGGACTGACAACCTTAATCAAAGAATGAAATGTTTCATAACGTAACTTTGTTTGTTACCAAAGCATCTTTTCAAAAAAACTCCCCAAAAGTTGATTCTTCATGTATCCCACTACCCTTTCATACCTTCACATGTAAACTTTTGATGCCATGTCAACAAACTCCATGAAAAACAATATTGCATTCATCATAATCCAATATTGTCCAATAGTTACTCGTTGCACTATAACCACTTGTGTAATCACTTGATGCATGGAAATCGTAAAAACAAAAATTATCAATATCTTGTGCATATGTTCATCCATTGTGTGTAGTAAGAATATAAAAAATTAAAAAAATAGAAAAGACCATGAAAGAAAGGAGGAAGAGAGAAAAGACCAAAAGTTAACCTAATCCTTTCACATGTCAATCACACATTTTTTATATTGGACCCTTGAGTTGGACCCCACACCTTTAAACACACTCATTGTACCGTAGGAAAAATTGTTTCTTTTTAAATTGTCACTTGCCTTTTTGTATCATGAAATTTCATATCATTATGAAATGTAACAAAATAATTCATATTAATTTTTTAAATAATTTTTTTGATAAACATATAAATAATTAAGTTCAATTCCTTTAAATTCTTTTAAAATGAGATTCTAAAAAAATTGGTTTGAAAAATTACGCAATAATTGATTAAAATAAAACATGTCAATTTTAGAATAGAATAGAATAGAATATATTTGAGATATAGTTTTTAAAATTAATTTAATGTTGTTTTAAAAACTTCAATAAGGCTTTGATGAAAATTTAATAACAAAAATCATAATGAAATCAATTTTTAATTGATTAATTTGTTTGCATTGTTGTTGGCTTTTATGTTATAAAAAAATATTATTGCCCTAAAATAGTAGACATGCATGTATGATTTTAGGTTTTACTAAACACAACTAGTTGGTCCTTGGACCCTTGTCTAAAATGGCCTTAATTAAAACCTTGGGCACTTCTACACATATTTGTCGAATAATTAATTAATTTTGAGGATTCTATTTCAAAAAATGATATCTTCCTAGATATTCCACTAGATTTTGTATTTTCCTTCAAAAAAAGTATTTCTGAAAATTTTAAATTTTTTTTCAATATTTCTGAAAATGATATAATATCTTGTGTTTAAACTTGCCCTAAATGAATGGTGTAGGGACTACCATAGTACTTTTACCATTTTGGCATAAATTTTTTTTAAAAAAATTGTGTCAAAATTTTGAAATATTATTTATTATTAGTGTTGAAATTTTAATAAAATCAAAAGTTCAATTGTTAGGTTTTGAATCATAGACATAAATTGCTTGTTTTTGGGCTAAGAAAAATTCAAGTAAAAACTAGACGAAGCCTAAGCAAAGTCAAAAACAAATTGCCACAAAAGGCAGAGAAGAAGGTGGTAGAAACCAATCCACCTAAACCAAGAAGGCAAAGGCAAATAAGAAAAAAACAGCCCAAGGAAAAGGCCACCAAAAACCCCAATGGATCGCTATGGAACTTAAGAAAAAAATTGTTTCTTCAAACAATCTACTATTTAGTTTTACGAACGTATATCCAGAAAGGGAGCTTATGAGGAGCATCATGATTACCCTAAGGATTATCATTTATAAGTGTGAAGAATGGTCCTCTAAACAAGGTTTCAGAAGAAATATCTTACCTTTTAATTTCTTACCCATGTGGGGTAGTTTGAACATTGAGCTCAACTGAAAGATCTTACCTTCTTCCAAGAGGAGAAGGTCTAGGAGGAAAATCCTCATCAAATCACATAAATTGTTTTATGGGTGATTAAGTTCTCCAATTGTTGTGAAATTGGCAAAGTTTTTAAAGTGTAGCCTCCAAATTCAAATTTTGTATCCTATTATGAGATTGCGAATGCAATTGGGATGTGTCTTCCCTTTTGCCTCCCCTCGTTGGATGCAAATTTCTTCATGGAAAATATTTAATCTTGTGAGTTGATTGTGCATGCTAATTGACCCAAAAATCTTGCATTTCAGCCAGTGATCTTAGAAATTGTAGCTCCTCTAGAAGATCAAGGTAATACTAAACCATCTGTCTTGGTTACTATACATTTGAACCTTTGGGCGAATGAGAAGCCCCATTTTATAGTCTACCATATGCTTGGGAAGAAAAAAAATATTGGGGACTATTTGCCATAGGAGTGTGCTTATATCTTTGCAAAATAGGCCTCCATGAATCAAAACTCTCTTAAATTTAACAATTAAGAGTTCATGCTTATTTATAGATTTTTTGAACCTATGAAGTTTTATTTAAGCTACCATCCCCACTTAAATCGTGGTTTGCCATGCTCGAAACATATTGATACCTAAATGAAAATGTCATTTTCTTAAGTCCTATTCACATTTATGACACCAAATGAACCATAATAGAAAGGATTTAAGAATATCCCAAGGAGTTGACAATGTGATGATGCATGATTTACTAATATCCCATTATCTTTCCTCTTCATTTGTAACTTCACTACGAGGTGGCTAAAACTCACCCAATAAAATGTCCTCCCATGAACTATGCCTTGCCAAAAAAACATATCTAACCCTAAGTTCTTTAAACTTATTCTATGCCTTTTAAACTGCTACACACCTCATAAGCCCATGCTCTAAGGTCTCCAAGACACCATCATCATATAAATTACAAATCCTTTAATGACCTATTAAGTGAAAACACACTAAGGTGGAGTACTTTTTGACATATGTGGAATCTATATCATTACAACAAAAGGTACCCCTATACACCAAGTGATTTCAATGGATGTTGAATGAATTCACTAGTCATAGTGAACAGGACTTAGTGGGGAGTAGTGAATTCATTGGTTTAGTGAATGGGGACAAGTGAACTACACCCACATTTTATAATAGTGTTAAAATAAAAATCCATATTATTTTGTAACAAAATAAAATATATTGCATAAGTCATATGGCAAGGCTAAAAAATTATTATTTTACTTCTGGACTTTATCAATGGTAGATAATTATATCAAAAATTTACATTTAAAAAGTGAAAAGTTGAATTATTAATTCAAATGAATAAAAGACTATTGAAATTTTCATATTTCATTGTATATTTCAATTTATGGTTTTCAAAATCTTTCAAAATTGTCTTCCTTTGTAGCAATGACATCACAACACTTTCTATGTAAAACAAAATCTCTCAATTAAGTAATTTAGTAAATATAATGAGTCCACAATCATATGATATGGACTGTGATGTAGGGTTTTGGCACTTCAAAAGTCCAATATGTTATGGTATCTCAAAATCTATTCATAAAATTCATACAATGTTTTCATATCACATGTAATCCTTTTCTTTGAATATTTTTCACATATTATTCATTTATATTTTGTTCCATGGCCTATAATTGATAATTCAATAGGTTGTGATAGGATTATGTACTCCACTTTAATGTGCTTTCATTTTATTCTTGTGCGCCATGCCCTAATTGGAAGTCCTACCATTATAAGCCATAACATAGCTGACCTTCCTACATAGCTGACCTTCCTAGGTAGCCAGGGGTCCCACATTTTTTGATATATTTGGTTTTTTCCTTTTTTGTGTATCCTTTCTCTTGAAAGGTTGCATCCATCTTCATGGGTTTCAATTGTTTTATAACCCCTATTTGATACCCTCTTTTGTTGTGTAGTTGAAGAATTTATTAAGAAGCATACTCTCGTGTTTTTGCCACAACCAATCAATTGGATCTTAACCTTTCCTTCCTCATCCTCATCCTCATTCCATAAGTTCTTTAAGTGTTGAATCCCTTTTGAAGCCCAAAGACAAAATCTAGACTTAGGTTCAAGTCCCCAAGGCAAACCCTTTTGGTTAGTAATCTTCATGTTACCACATAATGGTTGACAAAACATCTTTTTTAATTAGTTGTTGGTTCTTGTTGGGAGATCCCCATTTGTACCTTACAACATGTTGTCCAAATCCCTTGCCATAGAGGAGATCATTGATTTATGAAATTTTTTTAGTTGGCATTAGCCACCCTACTATGGGATGCCATTATCCTCTGTAGTTTTGTCTCAATTGATCCACCTTATGGTGAATGAGGATCTTCCATGGTTCTGGTCTTGGGTTAAGACCTCAAATCAACATTTTTACAAGAAGTGTAAATGTTTGAGCTTCTAGATCAAGTATTTTAATCTTTGGACTTTTAGACCATGGTAGTATGGTTGTATCCCATGCCACCTTGGCCTTGGCTTTACTATTTGTTTTACCTAACCAAACAAAATTGCAAACAAAGGTTTTGACTTTATTTAAGGATGACAAAAATATGTCCACACAAGAAATTATGTACCACATAGATGCAAGGATGATTTGATTTGCAACTAATAGGTGCTTAAAACTTTAAGATGCTAACTTCCCTCTCGCTAATTGAAGCACCTTATTATCCTTCTCCTTCTACAACATTTTAAAGTTGATTAAGAACCTACAATATTTAGCTTTGTTGTCTAGTGCTTACCAAAACAACCCTTTGTCTTCCCTCCAAGACCATTTTCTATTGTCTTGAAAGCCCATATGGCATTTGACTTATGCCAATTAACCTTCCCTCTTGAAGCTTCACAAAATGTTTGAAGAACTTGGAATGTCTTTTGCAAGTTGTCTGGGTTTCCTTTCAAAAACATCATTGTGTCATTTGTGAACATTTGTTTTCAAATTTGGGTACCATCAGGAAGAATTAACCTTTCAATTATGTATCTTAGATTAGAAATCATATAGCCTAGTACATCTACCACAAAGAGATATAGATAAGGTGTTATGGGGCATCCTTGACGAATTACTCTCTCCATTTGAAAAGATTTTCCTTTTTGTCCATTCAACACCATTAAAGTTTCTACCTTTTCCTACAATGTTATTTTCCATTGAATCCATTGGTTTGAGGAACCTAGCTTTTTCATTGATTCTTGCAAGAATGTCCAATTAATTATATCATATTATGCTTTCTCAAAATCGAAAAAAAGCATGACTAGGTCTTGGTCACTTTCATTCGCCCACTCCATTACCTCAAAAGTTAAAAACACATTGTTTTGAATAAATTTACCTTGAACAAAACCCGTTTGGGTTGGTCACATCCACAAGGCTAAAAAGGATCAAAGTCTATTATCTAATGTCTTTGAAGCAATTTTATATGTGGATCCCAAAACTAAGGTTGGTCTATAATTAGTCATGAGACTAAGATCCCTTGGCTTTGGGATGAATGATTATAGACCAACCTTAAGCTCCTTGTGCATCCTTCCTTCTTCAAATGTCTCCTACAAAAGGTCTTTGATGTCTTCTCCTACCTCTTGCCACATTTCATGGAAGAATTCCCTAGGGTTGTCATCTACCCCTAGAGCCTTATGTTTGGGAAGATCCATTGCTGCCCTATGCATTTCAATGTTTGAGAACTTTTGTAATAAAAACATATTTTGATCCTTTCTTATTATTGTTGGTACATTGTTGAAACATTGTAGCCTTGTTTAAATATCGTTTTCCACTAGAGGGTTTTTTACGTATAGGTGATGGTAAAAAGATTGAACATACTACTTTATGTCCTTTCCATTTCAAATAGTTTGTCCACCATCTAGCAGCTTTTTGATCATAATGAATGGCTTATGAACTTTGTGGAACTTAAAGAATTTTCAAGAGCATTTGTTTCCAATTGAAATCCACTTGGCTACCATTGCATTCTTGGTGTACTTTAACTTATTGATTTTGCTTTCTCTAACAATTCCTAGGCTCTATTAAGCTTATCCCAAGCTTGAACATTATCCTAGTCTACCATGAATTCTTCCTCTACTACATCTATTTGTACAAATTATTTTGAGTACAAGTTTTTGCCTTATGTTTGAGTTTCTTTGTGATCACGTCATTTTCTTTCTTGGTGTAGAATAAAGCTTTAGCCACTTGTGCATGGAATCTTTGGCATGCTACCTCCTCCATCCCTTGTTTCCAAGCCTCCAATAATTGGTCTTTTGTATGCAAATTGAATCCCATTTGGCTCCTTCTTTTATGGGTTCATGAAAATAGCTATAAAAGGATAGGAGAATGGTTTAAGATATGGGCCATTGTAAACCAAATCTTGACCTTACCTCCTACCTATTGAACATGAATATTTAGGTAGAATTTATCTAGGCATGACCAGATTAGAAATGGGGCTCTCCTACACCAAGCAAAATTTTTGTGATGTGAATGCATGGTAAGGTGGCTCATTTATGGAGTTGTATTCATATTTGTTTAAATGGATGTGGTAATAAATGTATGTTTCAATTTGTTAATTGATAATTGATTCTAAATTCATAACTTGATTATGAAACTAAAAATATAATTCTTTTTGAAAATGTTACCCTTTGACGCGCTCCCAAGTCACGGGGTGAAACACACTTGAGGGTTTCACAAAGTCAAGTTGCGGAAAGTTGAACTTGGTAGCACGCTCCCGGCTTCCAACTCTAGAAAGGGGTAGAGGGTCGAG
>Ga0116231_10013857_pt1 | contig 11103 bp, 11 predicted proteins | sample S1TSphgellanicum_2_FD_89695 | JGI IMG/M metagenome (GOLD analysis project Ga0116231, IMG submission 89695) | Host-associated microbial communities from peat moss isolated from Minnesota, USA - S1T2_Fd - Sphagnum magellanicum MG | ecosystem: Host-associated > Plants > Peat moss > Unclassified...
AAAGAAAAATTTTTCCAATTAAAAAATAAAACTGCAGGGTAAAGGGTTTCAAAAAAAAAACGCTTTTTGTTAGGTGCCAAATAAAAAAAAAAAAAAAAAAAAAGGGGAATTGGAAAAATTTTTTAAAAGTTTTTTTTTTTTTTTTTTTTTTTTTTCAATTTTGTGGTGTAGCTGAAATGGCAATTATCCACATAAGATTTAGGCAAATTTGGCAACATGTTGAATATGATTTTTTTATTATTTAAAACCTTCTTTCTTTTGGGCTACATATTTGAACCATGTATCAAAATCTAGAATTAAAAAAAAAAAGGTCAAACTATGGCTATGAAAATATTTTTTAAGCACTTGATTTTAACACTTTTATTTTTAATATTAGCTTTTGGCTGTGTATAAAAGCAAGAAAAGGGCTCACTCCCCCAATGCCCAAAGGTTGAACCATGTGGGGTTGGGAGAAGAATCTACCATAACCTCATATTGGAAATGGGTGCAAATCCATTTTTTTTTTCAGGCAACATTTCACCAAATTTTGACCTAAAAAAAATATGGCTTCCACTTATACAAAGGACTTTTCATGGAAAAAAATGACCCAAATTCATCAAATATTGATGAAAAAAATCCAAATTGCCAAATTCCAAAAATGGTGATTAATAACTTACATGTGACCTAAAATTTTTACAAGATGAGCAATCTCGTGCTCATCATCATCATCATCCTACCTACATAACGTAATGAAAACGTATTTTTAAAGGTTTTCTCTTTTTTTATTTGAAAAATTTCAATGGCAATAGATGTAAACAAAGGGTCATTACGGTTGATTGATGTCATGATCCAATTTCAACAACTTGCAATTTTAGATGCCAAGGTTTGAAAGGGTAGTAAATGTAGAATAATGACTAGATTTTGGGCAACACCTACCTCTTTCTTTGCTAACTAAAGTTTTCTCAATTTCCCAACTTAAGGAAAGTATTTTTTATTCATTTCCACCTTCCTTAATGAAGGCATCCAAACATACTTTTTTGTGTATTGTTTCGTGGAAGAAAAATATTGGTGACCAACATAATACTTTATCATGTGTGAATCTCACAAGCAAGTTCTAGTAGTCACCAAGTTTGACATCCAAGGGGCTTAGGTTAGTGGCATTGACATGTGATTAGGTTATTGCCATGGATAACCAAAGTTGAATTTTTATTCATGGATATTGTGTTGGGGAGTCATCTCACATCCCTATTTTACTTTGTAGTTGAACATGTTTTGGAAGGATCCAATGCACATACTTTGACAAGGGTTAGATCATGAATACACTTTCCATTTATGGTGGTTTAATAGAATCAAAGGTACCCAACATGTTATTATGATTCCTTGTAGATGGTTTGGGTATATTTCAAGGGTGCTTGTCATTGAACTATAGTTAAGATTTGAGAGGTGCACACCCCCTTTACTTACTCACCAAGATCGATTGTATGGTAGACAAGACAAATTTGGTAGTCCAAACCCACTATTTTGCATGTGGTAACATACCTAGTAGAAGACTTATCCAATTCTTTTATTTTATTATAAAAAAGTTTTTGAAACACCATTAAGAATTTGACAAATGGCTCAAATCGTTGAAACAAAAAGGAAACAAGCTACTTCATAATATCAAGAGTAGATGGATCAATATGTTGAGTCCTTGATTAAACATGTACTTGAAGAATACCTTCCATTGAACTAATGAAAATGGCAATTTACTCAGCTAACATTGAAATTTGAGACAAACAAGTAACTTGGACCAATTGTGCATAATGTCCAAGCGATGTTTTGATTGGGTTACTTGAATATAGTTCCTTTCTTTATTAAATTTTATCGATAGTTATGCATAATGTCCAAGCATGGGGATGTTATTCCTTGTATATTTTAAGAAGCACGTGAAGTAAACATGTATTTTTGATGGGGGTATTATTATTATTATTTTCTTCATTCATCTTATAATTATTTAATTTTGTAATATGCATAATTATTTGGCAAGCTATGTTTTTAATATTTGACTACAATCATCAAATATTGTAGTCAAATGTTTCACATCTTATTATTCGATATTTTCTAGAAGGTGATATATTTTATTAATTATTTAAAACAAACTCATTCAAAGTTTCAACATCAATACCATTCAAGTTGTAAACATCTTAAGATCTTTACCCAAGTCCAACCTTCCTTTCATTTGAACTTCATCCAAGTCCAACCCCTGCGAAAAAGTATATTAGCATTGAACGGGGGATGAAACTCAGAAAACCATCCATTTGGTGATGAACTGAGTTTCATCCTGTCGTTCCTTTTTCCTAAGCGCCTCCTCTGCTGCTACATATATTTTCACTGCTCCTAACTGTACAACTACTATAGTTAGTCTCGAACCTTGTGCATTAAATGCCGAGTATCAGCATTTCATACTGAGATTTATTCCTGTAGTTCCTTTTTCCTAAGCGCCTCCTCTGCTATGCCTCCCTTGCTGCTACATATATTTTCACTGCTCCTAACTGTACAACTACTATAGTTAGTCTCGAACCTTGTGCATTAATGCTGAGTATCAGCATTTCATACTGAGATTTATTAAAATGTCTTTACTTTGCAGATACCACTGAAAGAGGGGATAGAGGGTGGAAGGAGGCCCAAAGACAGGGTTCAGACTTCAGACAGGGTTACTTTATGGATAACTCTAATATTTAGACTCTTACTCTGGGAGAATCTTCAAAACTAGTTTTTTCTTACTTATTCAGACAGGTTCTAAAAACATGTCACCATTTAATGCTAAATCCCTCTTGAGATGCTAATAACAAATGATGCAACATCAGAAAATTGAAATAAATATTTGCTCCTCCAAAGAGGAAGTGGATTCTCAAAGTAGAAACTCAAGGAGCAATAAGATGAGAACCAATATCAGGCTCAAACTCCAAGCACAAAATCAATGTGTTATGCTTATTTCCAAAAGAAGCTTCAAAGAGTAACCTTTGTTCTCCAAAAAGAATGCTAAACTCACAATTTAGATACAAACAATTATATGGAACTCAAAATTCTTGAGAAGTTTCAAAACTCACTACCTTATTTACAATTGCACAGATACAACATTGAAATACAAATAGTATGTGCATATCATGGCATGAATGTTTTTACCATAGTATTGATTTCTTAAGCTTTCTAAAGTTTTCGGTTATTGCTAAATCCAAGAAATGGCAATGAGAGCCCTTAAAACAAGTACAATACAACCCAGGAATGAGTGATCAAAAGTCTGTAACCAAATTGACGGAAGCTTTGTCAAATTTGCATTGCAAGAAATTCAAGGACCATGCGACACAGATACCCATTAAGAATCTATTTTGAAAAAAGCCCAATTGTTCTGACAGGGAACATTAGCCTCTTCCAACCCAAAGCTTCTGTAGATAGATTGCATCAGCAGCAATCTTGATGTGAACCAGTGCAAAACAATGTGCAAAAACCCAAAATATCTGGACAGTGCAGAATTGTCACAAGCACATGTTCCGGAACACCATCCATGCTTTTGCAAATGTCTCCAAGCCAGGAGAAATGATGCAGCAAATTGTTACTGCATGCAAACATATATACATACAATCGTGGGCTGTTCCTGACATCCATGCCTCAGAAAATCCACTTGTAGAAGAAGAATTCTGATTCCAATGCAAAACAGACCAAGAGACCTCATACATCATAGCTAATACAATTTGAGAACCCACAAATGAAACCCAAGTTCTTGGTGAAACTGTACACCTGAAGACATCATCATAATGCATCAAAGAACATATCCTCTGTAGAAGCTCCATAAGCCAGTGATTGCATGTCTGGAGCTATTTCTTCTGAATCCTTCCACTCACCATCATTGCCTCCATCAATTGGAATCCTTTCAACACTTTTGCTTTTCTGCAATGCCAAAGCAATCCAGATAGTTCAACTACACACTCAGTATATAGAATCAATGTCAGGAAGCCTTCAGTAAGAACAGACTTTACATCAATAACTGTTGACTGTGAAGGTCATCCTGACTTTCAAAACAGATATGAGCAAACACCACATGCAATGTCAATCACCTCTTCACCCATGAGAGACTGAATGGCTCCACGGGCAGCATGAACACGCCCCAGCAAACGCCACAAAAAGTTGTAGTCTTGCTTAAATCCTTCAGCTGTTGCGAGTTCCTTCTTTGCCTACAGAGACGGAAGCAGACCCATGTCCATGAAAGTCATCTCTCAAAAGAACTGAACACTTATTTGAGGAGCCCAGTTAGAGCTTGCTTTGGTCCTTAAAACTGAATTACTGACACCTGCAACCGTGCACCTTTGGCATCAAAAACCACTCAGAGCCTCCATACCTCCAAAAGAAGTTCAAAGTTGCTTGTGCCTGTTGATTCTCTTGTAGCCACTTCTGTGTGTTGCATAATGAGCAACAAAGCACGCTCATATGCAGCCATTGGAATTACAAAGAGTTCCTTCTCCACATAACATGTCTGCTCCCTGTAATCCCCACCTCAATATGATCTGAATTCATAAGGAATCCCATGATCATTGCAGAGGGGAAGAAAGAAAGCGAAAATGTGATAGTCAGTTGTTCTTGACAAAGATAATTTTACTTGATTTTCTCACAGAACACTCCCCAAAGTTCATGAGAACTAAAAACAATGACAACCAGTAGCCCCTGGAATTTGGGAGTTACCTCACAGGTTGGAGGCAGCTAGAGGCAGCATCCAATTGTCCAAGCTCACGCAGTGCAGTTCCTTTCATAAGACTGCAGAGTGCAGACTCATCATCCCCTTCTTCTTCTTCCTCCACCTCCTCCTCCTCCTCTTCTTCCTCCTGTAATCAACAGTACAGCTACTTTACAACACACTTTTGTGGCATATGTTGACTCCAAATATCTGGTCAGGCCAAATTATTTGCATCAAAGTATCAAAGGTGATCAACAATTTGTTACCCCACAGCTCACCCTGCCAGATTTTGACCATGATCATGACTGCTCCTTAATCAACCCAATACCCATAACAGTATGAATAAAGCTGTCAACCAAAACTAGAACTCTGGCAACAAGGAAATACCTCATCCACTATTGGTTCCAAACTCTCTTGTTGGGTGTCATCCTCCTCTTTCACATTGTCATTTGTCTCTGAAGATGGTGATATTGCCTCCGCCTCTTCAATGATGTGCACAATGCCTTCCAGCTTATCGGGTGGCATCTACTGACACAAAAAAGGATGGCATGATTCAAGAATTGAAAAACAAACAGATGCTACTATGCAGGAACTCATCTCTGGATATGTCCTGCTGAAAAGCCTTGTGGCTATAGCAGCAGCTATCATGCAAGAGGCACTAATATCTGGATACATCCTGCTGTAGCAACAAAGTGCTGTTCAGTTCCTCCATTTCTATTCTAAACCCAAGAGGATATCTAGTCAGGCTTGTGAAGCAAACACATGTAAAACTGACCATATTTTTGAATCCCAAACCTATATTAAACTTGTAGAAACTATTACCTGGGGGAAGGAATTCCAGAGATAGAGAAACTCAACACCACAAATTTTCCCTTGCAAGCTTATAACCCCTGCTTCAGTGTCCAGGGCATGGTCCTTCACCTTCACAGAGCTCAAAATTACAGATTCATTCCAACCTGAACACATAGACATTTTATATCGTGGAGCTGCTGCATCAACCGCATAGTAGTCTATGAACCCAATATCATCTCAATGTGCCAAGATCCCCCAACTAAGACAGAGCTTGATCCCTCTTGCTGAAATCAACTCCAACAACAGAAACAACGAACTGGGTACACTGTGTAGAGATACTGTGTGACCACCAATGAAAACTGATGAATGCAATGATGTGTTCTGACAGATGATCAAACAACAGCAACAGAAATCACAGCTCAAGTGCAAATGACTTACTTTCCTTGAAGCATATTGCTCTTCAGCCAACACACGGCCTGAGAGAGTTCCTCTCATGAGCCCTTGTACCTACAAAAGATTGAGCATTCATCACCTATATGGACATCCACATGCAATAATATCTGAACTCTGTAGTAACCTTGAAAACCCACTGCAAGAAGAAGACATGGTGTCTTTAAGATACAAGAGACAATAAATGTCATTTACAGAATTGGCAAGTAGGTCTAGTTTCAATCATACCTTGGAAAAATGCAAAGAAGCAGCCTTGGCCTCCCCTCGCATTGCAAGACAAACACCCTACAACATACAGTATGGGACCACTCATTCTTAGAATAGTTAGCCATCAAGAGACACACATATACAGATCCACATGCCAAAAAAGTAAATAAAAGTTTGAAAGAAATACATGTCAGCCAGAAAGAAGGGTCCAAACTGGGCATAGGCACTGAGGCAGACAAAGGAACTGCGGAAAAGAGGAGGGATGTTAAACAAAAACAATCAGTAGAGAAGAACCCACATGCAGATATGCAAAGAAGGAACGTGACCACACACTGTCCTGCTCCAGCTCTTCCCAGTACTTCTCTGCAGCACCCCACTGGCCAGATCCAAAAGTCCTGGTCACTTGGTTGTCAGTAAAAGTGGACCTATTCTCTCAAAGACTCAAGATGACAACAATACCAGAAAACAAAAAGGGGTTTCAGAAAACCTTTCCTTACTGATGATGTGATCCTCACAGACATCCAGAGTCTCACTCAAACAAGGGGGGGGGTTAGAGTTAATGCAGGCTATATGACGTAGGCAATCTACACCTAAACATAGGTGCTGTAGGGACTCAAAAAAGAAAAATCTAGAGAAGAAACTGTCTACCTCCAGCTGCATCATGTGGCTCAATCCAAGCTCATAAACCCAGGCATGTCGAAGCTTGAAGAACTTTGACTCCGGTGGTAACTTTAAGCCCTGAAATTACCATATACGACACTGGAAAAGTGAGTAGTAGCAGCAGCAGCAGGCACCCAAGAAGGCCATCAACTGAATCAAGCCAAGGACAATAAGCTTGGCATAGATGTAGCATGCATACCTGCAAAGTGACCCACATGCACATCAGAGATACAAAGCAAAACTGAGTGGGCATTTACCTCCTCGAGTTTCATGAAATAGTCCAATGAACTTGACAAATCCTGCTTCAGTCTTTGCAAACGGCCTCTATAAAAGCTGCAGCCACCAAGTACCCATTAACAACTTTAGATTATACTTCTGGAGTTTCTGAGGTACAAACTTCCACTGTGAAACAGGTCTAGTTCACTAGCCACAAGTCAGGAGCAATGCCTGAAAAAGCTGCCTGACAAATCACAAATTAGATCAAACAGACACACTACCTCAAGAAAAAACTCCCATGATACGTGTCTTGCATAAAGGCGAGCACCCTCTCAGCACTTGCAACGTGCTCTTCTCGTTCCTACAGTTTACAAGAAGGGGAAAAACAACTGTAGAAGGAATATAGACTAGCACAAAGGACAAAGAAACCACCACACAAAGAGCAATCGCAGTGTAGCCAACTGCACATTGCAATAAAATCTGGAAATTTGGTAAGGAAACTTGAGTGTCCAAGTTGGGTACCCAAGTGCCCAAAATGACCTTACCTGAGGTATTGAGAAGAATGAAGGTAGGATTACGTGATATGAGAGCAGTAAACTGACCATATCCCATGGCCACAAAAAAGATGTCAGTCATTCTTATTAGCATACTAGGTATATGTCTTCACTTAGGACATCAACAGGCCTGAGGGTCTCTATACTTCAGTTGCTTTGAACTACAGGATGATCTTTCTGGTAGCTTGAAGTTAAAAAATCTAACCCTTGCCTATATTGCAGGCCAAATTGTCTAGGAACAAACAAAAAAGGCACCAGAGATCTGAGCTTTGCATGAGATGCATAATGGTTCATTTCAATCGTTTCCAGGACTGCAGAATCTGAGAATTATGTAAGTCTGAGAATTAAGGACAGATGGCAAGAACATCAAATGTGAGTCATAGTGGTGCCCAAGAGAAGTTCAGGTATATACACTCCAGCAACAGGAGCTCGAAGCCCACCACCTCGCAGGCTTTCATCAATGGATGACAAGCCGGCAACTCGGTCACAAGGAAATCCCAACACAGAGAGGAGTCGTAGCAATCTGGGAGGTAATAAGGATATTGCCAAACTGAAGCCTCCAAACCCTAATTTCACTGCACCAACGTCATGTTCGCTCCTGCTGGCACGTTGCTGTTGCAAACATAAAGAAAGCGGGGCCCTTTAGCAACTATTCCCAGTCCTGAGGACAATCCCCAAAACCAAATCTTCCATCAACAGTAGTAAGTTACAAAAACCAATGTCAGCATCGAAAACCCTGACTCTGGGAATGGTTGCTGTAAAGAGATTGAACCTGCCGTTGAAGAATGCCATTGCAGTGTTTGTAACCACGGATGGCCTTCCGTATCAACAAGGCTGCCTGCAGGAAACCAGGTTTAACCAGAGAAAATCCTCTTCCAACTTGCAGTGAAACAAGACAGTGATGGGGAGACCAGAGACAAAGGTGCACATGAAGAATTGATTACTCCTGCATTCTGAAACTAACTAATCAAAGGAATGCCAGTAAAATCCTCTCAAAAGTTTAATGAATTCCATAGAAGATCTGATGATATCAAAGTTGATGGATGAAATGGAATGTACTCACCCGGAAAAAGGCAGCCATTGATTCCTCAAAGAAGCACAGGATTGCTGACAGGTAAGTTGCCTCCGCTTCAATGATGCGGCTGAAATGCCAACAGAGGATCAGAAACTAGAATGAATGAGTGAGGGAGGGTTCCACCACTCAATGAAGCACACCTACTTCACATCAAGCCATTATTCAATATACATAATGTTGCCATAATAGAGAAAAAATGTCACAGATCCTAGGGTTGGTCACTGGCAACTGGAAACAGATGAAAATCACCAGCTGAGCTCCTCCTCAGTCACATCATCGGCCTTTGGAGAGGCAGCACCAAAGTAGCCCATTCCCCAAGTCGCAATGCTTTGGACCCAACCCTGTTTAGGAATGTGTTCTCCTGCCATGGTAGCAGCATCATTCAACATCTCCATCGCTTGCTTCCTGCATTACTTGCCACCCCCCTCCCACAGCATTTCTCCTTCAAAACATTCCACTTCAAAGCTAAACCAAATACAAAACTTTTCACCAGATAGGTGTGCTAATTTTAGTCAAACCCAAAATCATCAAACCCCTGATGTCACAAGATACAACAAGCCTGCAGCAAGGAGACAGAGACAAAAAGTGACCTAACCCAGTCAGTCAGTCAGTAGTCACCTGTCTTCCTCAGCACCTGAAATGCCAGCCTTTGCAAAGAGAACAACAGCATGGCAGTGTGTGAAGACTGGGACTCCCCCTTTGTCTCTTGTCTTGACTCTTTCCTCTATGAACTCCTCAGCTTCATCGAATTTCCCCTGCAGAAAAAGCCTAATCCCACAATTCCCAGCCACTACTAGTAAGAAAAAGCTTCCACAACCCTTACTCTCCTCTCTGAGCATTGATGAGCTAGAAAAAAAAACCCCGAACCCTAATCACTAACTTTCTTCCAAAGGTAAGTGAATTCCTTCCACAGCATACTCAAATCCTACATTCAAGGTGTTTTTGCTATCCTTCTTCGTTCGTCACATGTGTGTTCCCATTGAAGCCCAGCATCATCCAGAAACCCATCAAACAACTAAGCCCATTTGTTTCCCCATTTACTCCAAAATTGCAAAACTATCTAACAATTTCACAAAATTCTCCAAATTTTCACAAGGTGATTCAAACACTTCTTCCATCAAGCTTTTTCCAGCAATAATTACCTACACAATAGCTCATAATCCTTTCAAACCTAATTTTTCAAACTTCACCCATCACAGCTGCTACAAAGGGATGTATATCTATGCAACTAAGGAAGCCAACAAGCTCTCCGCTGAAAGCATGGCAAAGAGTTCATCCCCACACCTTCTTCTTCCTTCACACAATTGCTACTACATTACACTAGGGGGAAAAAAAATCTTCACAAGCAGAACTCTTAAGGAAGCTAACTGACCACTTGGGGGAAAACATGGAAGGAAAAAAAGGGGGGTGGTTGGGTTGGGAAGGAAGAAGGAAAAAGGAGAAAAGAAGGCCACAGAGAAAATCCCCAAAAAAAAAGAGCAACCCAAGATCGATCTCGTTTATACCTTAGAGCTTGCTCTGCTTCATCACAAGCACAAGCCACTGCACTCCTCTCGACGACCACTTCTGCCATATCTTGGATGGGTCACCTTCCCTCAATTCTCTTCACCTTCTTTCTTCTTCACTCCTCAGGTGCGATTGCTGTGGGTGGGGATCGAGAGGAAGGTGAGCAAGCTCCAACAGTTCGCACACAAGAGAAGAGAGAGACTGAGAAGAAGAGAGAGAGAGAGCATGGCAGCTGGTGCATACGCCGTATTAAAATACGTACTCTTGTACAATACAAAAAACCCTAATACGATTGAGTAGAGTACCTTGTATGTATGTATGTATGTATATAGTTTCGTACTTCATATCTAGTTTATAGCCATATTTGGCTAAATCTTCCTGAGGATGATTTGCCACTTTTTTGGGACATCTTCCTATGGATGATCACCACTTTGGCTACAAAAAAAAAAATTGTTTAAAAAAAACAACTGCTCCCTGGCACCAGGCTTCTTGACCATTTTGTAGTATAATACGTCTCTTGGTGTATATATACATGCAATAAGTGTGAGGAAAAAGTATGATGAGAAAAAAAGGTTTTTTTTTCATTACTCTAATAATTTAGAGTATTTCCATTTATATTTAGTATTTACCTCTACTATTTACTAATTAGAACTACAGTAGTACCTTGGCAGCCTAATTCCATTATTTTCGGAGATGTTGAAATTTTCGAAAAATTATTATTTTTTTGAACAACAATGAAAATTCAAAGCAAAAATAAAGAGTATTTTTTTTTTAAATTAGAAATAAAAGAGTCAATAAATTATGTTTTTGGTTTTTTTTTTTTTTTTTTGTTTTTTTTTTTTTTGAAAAAAAAAAAAAAAAAATAATTGGTGGTGGGGGGTGTTATTAAAAAAAAAAATAAATCTTTTAAAAAAAGGGTTTTTTTTATAGGAAAAAAAAAAAAAAAAAAATTTTAT
>Ga0116231_10013858_pt1 | contig 11100 bp, 10 predicted proteins | sample S1TSphgellanicum_2_FD_89695 | JGI IMG/M metagenome (GOLD analysis project Ga0116231, IMG submission 89695) | Host-associated microbial communities from peat moss isolated from Minnesota, USA - S1T2_Fd - Sphagnum magellanicum MG | ecosystem: Host-associated > Plants > Peat moss > Unclassified...
GCGGCCGCCCCACCGTATTCGGGTGCGTAGGTTCGCTGACCTCCGCCGCCGAGGATCACGACGGCCGCCGCGCCGCTCGGCTTGGCGAGATCGAGCGCGGGATAGCGGGCGACGAGCGCCGTCAACGCGCCCGCGACCAGCGGCATCGAGAGCAGCGTCAGCGAACCGATCCCGAGCCCAAGGCACCATCGGGCGAGCACGGGCCGGCGTCGCAACAGGACGAGGCCGATCGAGGCCAGCAGCAAAGGTGCCGCGGGCGGCAGGACCAAAGTGCGGAGCAGCGTCTTGAGATGCAGGAGGAACATGATTGCGGCAGGTACCTCCCGGGCAAGTCAGAAAATCAGACGCAGACGCAGTGTGTACAGATTGCGCGACTGATCCAACCACCGCCCGTCGAAGGCACCCGACAGGCTGCGGTCCGAGATGAAATCGTGAGCGTATTCGAAACCGAGATTCAAGCGCCGGGGCAGGATCCGGCAGACGACTTCGACGTACGGGCCGATGACGCTGTCCGCCCCCAGAGACGAGGCCGAGTTGCCATCCGACGGAGTCACCGAATAGGTGCCGTTGCGCGTGTAAACGACGCCGCTGTTGACGGCCCAATGCCGTGACGCACGCAGTTGGCTGCGAATGGCGAGCAAGTAGTCCCACTGCGTAGAGATGCGGCTGGTTGCGGCGTTCAATTCGTCGGTCGCCGTATACGAATCATAGTGGGTCGCTCCGCCCTCAGCTTGCAGCGTCAGGGATTGCCACTGGTGATTCACGAAGACCGCGACACCCTCTGATCCCGGCGTGCCGTTCACGACGCCGGGACTCAGCGCGAGCTGCAGGTCAAGGCTCACCGAATCATCGGTTTGCATGATGGCCCGGTACTTCACCAAGAGTTCGGGATCGTTGAACTGGCTTTGCGAAGTGTCGATCGCGGGTCGATCGGTGAACGTGTAATGGCCGCTGACTTCGTAGTACGAACCGACCAGAGTCACGTTCAAGCGATTCGTCACGCCGTATTGGATGAGCTGCTGGTACGAGTCGGTGTCCGCGCGATAGCGCTCGACGATCCCATAGCCCGCCGGTTGCCAGCTTTCGTTGAATACCTGCCGCCCCGCACTGGTCTCCGAATACCATTGGCCCGCGACGGTCAGAAAGGTCGGATCGGAGAGAAAACGCGTCGTATCGGGTGTGAAGTCGAAACCGTCGGCCCAAGCGGTGGAGCAGAACGCGGCCAGCGGACCCAGCGCGAGCCAGGCTCGTCGAGAAAATCCACGCATCAGGGTCATCTCATCGCTACGCGGGGAACTCCGCAATGCAGCATCATAAGCGTGAGCACGGTTCGTGAACAATGGCGCGGTGCAGTGCAACGCTTGTTGCTATAGTGATTTGAAAGGAGATCCGATGAGCGACGGAACGCCCCAATTCACGACTGCAGAATATCCGGCCCGCCCCGTGGCGTTGGCCTGCAAGGGCTGTGGGAAACCGCTCGGCGACCCGTACTTTCGCGCGAACGGCACACCGATCTGCCCGGCTTGCGCACAAGCGATCCAGAGGCAAGCCGACAGCGACACAAAGGCCCGGTTTGCCCGCGGTATGCTGTTCGGTGTCGGCGGAGCAATTCTGGGCTTGGTGCTATATGTGGTGTTCGCGCTCGTGACGGGCTTGATGATCGGATTCGTGTCACTCGCCGTGGGCTATTTGGTCGGCAAGGCGATCACGATCGGCTCCGGCGGCCGTGGCGGCCGGCGTTACCAGATTGCGGCAGTCGTATTGACCTATGCGGCCGTGTCCCTGTCGGCCGTGCCGATCGCGATCTCGATGCACAACAAGGCGCGCAATGCGGAACAACAAACCGAACTCAGTGCGCCCACGGGTGACCATGCCGCGATGAGTCCGGCCAAAGCCGTCGCGACGCTGGTTTTCGTGGGACTCGCGTCGCCGTTCCTCGAGCTTTCGAATCCGGCGCAGGGGCTCATCGGGCTCGTCATTCTGTTCGTCGGGATCCGCATTGCGTGGCGCTTGACCGCCGGACGTTCGATCAAGATCGAGGGCCCTCTGCGTGCTGCCGGTCCCGCAACGGCAAGCTGAGACGTCGTGTTCGCGGTGCGCGGCGAGCCTCGCGCCCGGAGCCTTGGACTGCGCCCAGTGCCACGCACTCGTGCATGCGGAAACGCTCGAACAACGCGCCGCGCAGGCGCGCGATCTCGAAGCACGAGGAGCGCTTGCGCAAGCGCGCACGGCTTGGACTGACGTGCTCGCGTTACTGCCGCCGGAATCGGCGCAAGCCGAATGGACGCGCAGTCATCTCGCGGGGCTGCCTGAAGCTGCGCCGGCGCCGAGTGCGGCTCGCCGTTCGCTGGCGACGAAGCTCGGACCGCTCGCCCCGCTCGCGATCTTGCTCGCGAACGGGAAATTCTTGGCGGTGCTGTTCAAGCTCAAATTCCTGCTGAGCCTCGGCGCCTTCGTCGCGTTTTACTGGGCGCTGTTCGGCGCCCAGTTCGGCATCGGCTTTGCGATGCTGATCTTGCTGCACGAGATGGGGCATTTCATTGCCGTCAAGCGGCGCGGTCTGCCGGCCGACATGCCGGTGTTCATGCCCGGATTCGGCGCCTACGTGCGCTGGTCCGCCTTGGGCGTGTCAGCCGAGACCCGCTCGCTCGTGAGCCTCGCGGGGCCGCTCGCCGGTTGCATCGGCTCGGCCGTGTGTTCCGCTCTCTGGTTCGAGACCGGAGACAGTCTATGGATCGGGCTCGCGAGCCTTTCAGCGATGCTCAATGTCTTGAATCTGATTCCAGTCTGGGTGCTCGACGGCGGTCAGGCGATCCTCGCGCTCGGCAAGTTCGACCGCATCGCGCTCAGCGTAGCGGCCACTCTCTTGGCGGCGGTCTTCTGGCAGCCGATCTTCCTGCTCGTGGCGGGCGGCGCGATCTATCAAGCCTTCCGTCGCGACGCGCCGTCCTCTTCAAACCCGAACGTGACCGCATACTTCATCGGGCTGCTCGCCGCGCTCGGCGGCATCATCAAGCTGTTGCCGCCGCTGCCGAGCGCCTCTTAGTACCGGAGCCGCGCGGGCGCGCTCAACGATCGAGCGCGGCCATGCTCGCCGCCGGATAGCGATCGCCCGCCGCCGCGTGGATCGGGAACACGGCCGCGAGTGCCGCGAGTTGCGGCGGGGACAGACGCACATCGAGTGCCGCCACATTCTCCTCGAGATACTTGCGCCGTTTCGTGCCCGGGATCGGCACGATGTCCTCGCCCTGCGCGAGCACCCAGGCGAGCGCGAGCTGCGAGGTGCTGCAACCGATCTCGGCGGCGATCGCCTTGACGCGCTCGACGAGCGCCAGATTCTTCACGAAGTTCTCACCCTGAAAGCGCGGGCTCGCGCGCCGATAGTCATCGGCCGCGAAATCGTCGGGGGAGCTGATCGCACCGGTCAGGAACCCGCGGCCGAGGGGACTGTAGGGCACGAAGCCGATCCCGAGTTCACGGCAGCGCGCGAGCGCGCCTTCCTCGGGTTCGCGGGACCACAGCGAGTATTCGCTCTGCAAGGCCGTGATCGGATGCACCTGATGAGCGCGCGCGAGCGTTGCGGGCGAGGCCTCGGAGAGCCCGATGTGGCGGATCTTGCCGGCGCGTACGAGAGCCGCGAGAGCGCCCACGGTCTCCTCGATCGGCACCGAGGGATCGACGCGATGCTGGTAATACAGATCGATCGTCTCGACGCCGAGACGCCGCAAGCTGCCCTCGATCGATTTGCGCACATAGTCGGGACTGCCGCTGATGCCGCGCACCGAGGGATCGGTCGCATCGCGCATGATGCCGAATTTCGTCGCCAGGAATACTTCGCTGCGCCGACCCTTGATCGCACGGCCGACGAGCTCCTCGTTCGTGAACGGGCCATACATATCGGCGGTGTCGAGAAAATTGATGCCGAGGTCCAGGGCGCGTTGGATCGTCGCAATCGACTCCGCGTCGTCACGCCCGGCGTAGAATTCGCTCATGCCCATGCAACCCAAGCCCACTGCCGAAACCTTGGGGCCGTTTCGGCCGAGATGTCTGTACTGCATGAAGCCCTCGAATGAATGCTCGCGAAAGCTTAGCATCCAAGCGCGGCGCAGCACACGCTCAAAGCTTCGGCGCACCCAAGGGCAGTGCCGTGGACTCCTTGATGACCGTGACCGCGACCGAGGAATTGACCGATTGCACACAAGGGATGCGCGACAGATAGTCGAGATAGAACGCCTCGAAGGATTTGATGTTTCGGGTCACGATCTTGAGCAGGAAGTCCCACTCGCCGGTCACGGTGTAGCATTCGAGCACTTCGCTGCGATCGCGGATGGCCGCCTCGAACGTCGCGATGGCGTCTCGCCCGGTCGTGGACAATTTCACGTGCGCGAAAATGGTCACGTCGAGTCCGAGTGCGCCGCGGTCGAGCAGCGCGACGCGCTTTTTGATGACGCCGGTTTTCTCCAGTTGTTGAATGCGGCGCCAACAGGTCGTCGTGGACTGCTGCGCGCGCGCGGCGACGTCCGCGACCGACAGCGCCCCCTCTTCCTGCAAGATGTCGAGCAGGCGCAAATCAATCGCATCCAGGGTCGGCCGGTACATTCAATCCACTATACCGGCTCCGATGAAACGAATGTACTAAATATCTGGGTCAATGCAAACGAAAACACCATCTCCAATCCGAAGCGCGTAGATTGACGCACCATGAAAACTCCGTCACGACTGCATCTGCCCCGCGCGCCGGCCCGCCCCGGCGAAATGCCGGACTTCAGCTACGTCGAACTGTCCCCCGCCGGGGCCGTGCCACGGCCGGAAGTCACGGCAAAAGCGCGCGACATCGGCACGCTGGCACTCGAACTCGTGCGCGTCTTGGATGATGCCGGCGACGCGGTCGGACCCTGGAATCCGCATCTCGATGCCGCCGAACTACAGATCGGCCTGCGGCACATGATGCTGACGCGCGTTTACGACGAGCGCATGCAACGCACGCAACGCGCCGGCAAGATCTCGTTTTACATCCGCTCGCTCGGCGAAGAGGCCGTCTCGGTCGCGCAATGCATGGCGCTGCGGCCGAGCGACATGCTGTTCCCGTCCTACCGCAACCAGGGTCTGCACATTGCGCGCGGCCTGCCGCTCGTCGATCTCATGTGCCAACTGCTCTCGAACACGCGCGACATGTGCAAAGGGCGGCAGCTGCCCGTCATGTACCATTCCGTGCCCGGCAATATTTTCACGATCTCGGGGAACCTCGCGACCCAGTATCCGCAGGCTGTCGGCTGGGCGATGGCCGCGGCCATCAAGGGCGAAGACCGCATCGCGGCGTCCTGGATCGGCGAGGGCAGCAGCGCCGAGGCCGATTTCCACCATGCCTTGCTATTCGCTGCGGTCTATCAGGCGCCCGTGATCTTGAACGTCGTGAACAACCAGTGGGCCATCTCGACGTTTCAAGGTTACGCCGGCGGCGAGCAACGCTCGTTCGCGGCGCGCGGCCCCGGTTACGGCATCGCGGGCATCCGCGTCGACGGCAACGATTTTCTCGCCGTCTACGCGGCGACGCAGTGGGCGGCCGAGCGCGCACGCAAAGGAGCCGGCCCCTCGCTCATCGAACTCGTCACGTACCGGGCCGCCGCGCATTCGACGAGCGATGATCCGACGCGCTACCGCGCCAAGGACGACCATCAACATTGGCCGCTCGGCGACCCGATCGAGCGGCTCAAAGCGCATCTGATCAAGCTCGGTGAGTGGTCGGCCGAGCGACATGAGGCCTTGACGGCCGAGCTCGAAAGCGCCGTGAACGCGGCCTGGAAAGAAGCCGTGACCTACGGCACCTTGAGCGACGGCCCGCGCCTGAACCCCGATCTCATGTTCGAGGACGTGTTCAAGGAAATGCCGCAGAATCTGCAGCGTCAACGCGCACAAATGCGCGCCGAGAAGGGTTGAATCATGGCGCAAATGAACATGATTCAAGCCTTGAACTCGGCGATGGACGTCATGCTGGAACGCGACCCGTCCGTGATTCTCATGGGCGAGGATATCGGCTACTTCGGCGGCGTGTTTCGCGCGACGGAAGTGCTGCAGCGCAAGTACAGCGAACAGCGCGTCATCGATACGCCGATTGCCGAAGGCGCGATCGTCGGCACCGCGATCGGCATGGGTGTCAACGGTTTGCGGCCGGTGGCCGAAATCCAGTTCGCCGACTACATCTATCCAGGCTTCGATCAGATCGTCAGCGAACTCGCGCGCCTGCGCTATCGCAGCGCCGGCGATTTCTTCGCGCCCGTCACGATCCGCACGCCCTGCGGTGGCGGCATCCGCGGGGGGCAAACGCATTCGCAGAGTCCCGAGGGTATTTTCACGCACGTGAGCGGCATCAAAGTCATCATGCCGTCGAATCCCTACGACGCGAAAGGACTGCTGATCACGGCGATCGAGGATGACGACCCGGTGGTTTTCTTCGAACCCAAGCGACTCTACAACGGACCCTTCGACGGCGATCCTACGAAGGCCGCCGTGCCGTGGAGCACGCATCCCAAGGGTGAAGTACCCGAGGGTCATTACCGCGTGCCCTTCGGCAAGGCGGATATCGTGCGCGCCGGAAAGGACGTCACGATCGTGACATACGGCACGATGGTGTTCGTGGCGATGCTGGCGGCGTCCAAGCTCGCACTAGATGCCGAAATCATCGATCTGCGTTCGCTCGTACCTCTCGACGTCGACACGATCTGCACGTCGGTCAAGAAAACAGGACGTTGCGTCGTGGCGCACGAAGCGACGCGGTTTTCCGGGTTCGGCGCCGAACTGCTCGCGGTCATCCAAGAGGAGTGCTTCTGGCAGCTCGAGGCGCCGATCCAGCGCGTCGCGGGTTGGGACACACCGTATCCGCATGCGTTCGAATGGGAATATTTTCCCGGCCCCGCGCGAGTCGCGGCCGCGATCAACGCCGTCATGGAGCCCGCATGAGCGCGGAGGGCCAGTACGTCTTTAAGATGCCGGATCTCGGCGAGGGCACCGTCGAAGCCGAAATCGTGCGCTGGTATACGAAACCCGGTGATCTCGTCACAGAAGACCAAGCCATCGTCGAGGTCATGACCGACAAGGCGTCGGTCGAAGTGCCTGCGCCCGTGAGCGGCCGCGTCGTGTCGATCACGGGCACACCCGGGGACAAGGTTGCCGTCGGTTCGCCGTTGATCGTCTTCGCGCTCGTCGGCGACGCCGCGGCGCCGTCGGTCGCTTCGGTCGCTGCGGCGGCCCCGGTAGCCGCGGTAGCGCCGATTGTCGCGATGGCACCGGTTATCGCGGTGGCTCCCGTGGCTCCAGTAGCCCCGGTGAGTGGTGCGACGCGCGTGATGTCATCACCCGCGAACCGCCGCCGCGCGCGCGAGGCCGGTCTCGACATCGCAACGCTCGTCGGCTCGGGTCCCCGCGGGCGCATTTTACAAAGCGACATCGAAGCGGCGGCGAGCTCGCGCACAGACGGTGCGAAGCCATCCAGTTTCGAGTCCGCGACGACTCCCGCCGCGGCGACGACCGAGATCAAGGTGATCGGCTTGCGCCGCCTGATCGCCGAACGCATGAGCGAAGCCAAGCGCACGATCCCGCACTTTGCGTATGTCGAAGAGGTCGACGTCACGGAACTGGAATCTTTGCGCGCGCACTTGAACGCCGGCCGGGACCAGCAGACTCCATCGCTGTCCTACCTGCCGTTCGTGATCCTGGCGCTCACGCGGACGCTCGTGAGCTTCCCGCAATGCAATGTCCGCTACGATGCGGCACGCGGCGTACTCGTTCGGCATGCGGCGGTGCATGTCGGCATCGCGACGCAAACGCCCGACGGCCTCAAAGTCCCCGTCGTCCGGCACGCCGAGACTTTGTCGTTGTGGGAGGCCGCGGCCGAGATCCGCCGGCTTTCGGCGGCCGCGCGCAGCAATCGCGCGGCGCGTGACGAACTCTCGGGGTCCACGATCACGGTGACGAGCCTCGGTAAACTCGGCGGCATCGCCTCGACACCGGTCATCAACGCGCCCGAGGTTGCGATCATCGGGCTCAACAAGGCCGTCGAGCGACCCGTCGTGCACGGCGGAGCCATCGCGATCCGCCGCATCATGAATTTGTCGTCGTCGTTCGATCACCGCTTCGTCGACGGCTACGACGCCGCGGCGATGATTCAAACTTTGCGCGAGTACCTGGAGCATCCGGCGACGATCTTTATGCCGGTGCCCCCCAAAGGAGTCGAAACATGACCGCAATCGTCGGCTGGTCGCACTCACGTTTCGGCAAGCAGGCCGAGGAAACGGTCGAGAGCCTCGCGGTCGCGGCGGCCGGCGCCGCGCTCAAACACGCCGGAGTCACGGCCGGCGAAATTGACGAGATTTTCCTCGGTCACTTCAACGCGGGTTTTTCCGCGCAAGATTTCACGGCGGCGCTCGTGCTGCAGGCCGACCCGGGTTTGCGATTCAAACCCGCGACGCGCGTCGAAAATGCCTGCGCCACCGGCACGGCGGCCGTGCATCAGGCGATCCGCGCGATCGAGTCGAAGCGCGCGCGGCTCGTGCTCGTGGTCGGCGTCGAGCACATGACCGGCGTCTCCGCCGAAGACGTCGGGCGCAATCTCCTGCGCGCATCCTACCTGCCCGAGGAGCGCGACAATCGTCTCGGTTTCGCGGGTGTCTTTGGGCGCATCGCTGAGGCCTACGCGCACCAGTATGGCGATCCGGCGGACGCCCTGGCCTTGATTGCGGCGAAGAATCACAAGAATGGCGTCGGCAACCCCTACGCGCAGATGCGCAAGGATCTCGGCTACGCCTTCTGCCGTGACGTCAGCGATCGCAACCCCGTTGTCGCCGGCACACTCAAGCGCACCGATTGTTCGCCGGTCTCCGATGGGGCAGCCGCCATCGTCTTGGCGGCGGACGATGTCGCGGCCACTCTGTCGCGCTCGGTCACGTTTCGCGGCATCGCCCACGCTCAGGACTACATGCCTCTCGCCCGCCGCAATATTCTGGAGTTCGAAGGCTGCGCGATCGCGTGGCGCCGGGCACTTGCGGCCGCGGGCCTGCAACTTCAGGATCTTTCGCTCGTCGAAACGCACGATTGCTTTACGATCGCGGAGCTCATGGAATATGAAGCCATGGGCTTGACCGCGCCCGGCCGCGGCGCCGATGCGATCAAGGATGGCGTCACAACCATGGAAGGCGAGCTACCCGTCAATCCGTCCGGAGGTCTCAAGGCCAAGGGCCATCCGATCGGCGCCACGGGCGTGTCCATGCATGTGCTCGCCGCGATGCAGCTCAGCGATGAGGCACCCGAGGCGATCCAAGTGCGCAATGCCGAGTTCGCCGGGATTTTCAACATGGGCGGCGCGGCGGTCGCGAACTATGTGAGCATACTGGCGCGCAGTCGGTGAGCTTGAGGGCCTCTAGCCCAACAGTGGATGCCGGGACGCCCATCGCCCCCCCCGCCATCAGGTACTCTCTTGCCGTGCCAAACCTAACGCGTCGTCGTGTGATCAAGGGGGCCGCGGCCTGCGCGGCAGTTGCAGCCGCACCGGACCCTGCGCGAGCGATCGTCGCCCGCACCATTGCGCCGCCACTGCAGCTCGTCCACCACGGCGATGTGGATTTGCACAGCGCCCTGCATGAACAGCAGTTGGATCATCAGCTGCAGATCCTCATGAGCCTCGACGAGGACAGCTTGCTGAAGCCCTTTCGCCAAATGATCGGGGCCACGGCACCGGGCCCGGAGCTCGGCGGCTGGTATAGCTACGATCCCGCGAACTACGGCCTCGAGGGCGCCTATGCGCCGTCCGCCACGTTCGGCCAATGGATCTCCGCCCTCTCGCGCATGTATGCCGTGCGGCGCCGACCCGCTATTCGCGCGAAGATCTTGCGGCTGAATCGCCTGTACGCTGCGACGATCGATGAGCGCTACTACGAGGTGAATCGCTTTCCCGCCTATTGCTACGACAAGCTGCTCGGTGGGCTGCTCGATTCACACACTCTCGCCAATGATCCCGATGCCATGGGCATCCTGCAACGGACGACCGATGCGGCGCTTCGGCAACTTCCCGGCCGGGCCATCGAGAATGGGGTCGGCTGGCGCCCGGGCAAGGACCAGTCCTATAGCTACGATGAGTCGTACACGAATTCCGAAAATTTTTTCCTCGCTTATCACGAGGGCGCGGGATCGCGCTACAGAGCCCTCGGTGCGGCCTACCTCGACGAGGCCTTCTACGGCCCCTTGAGCGAGGGCCGCAGCGATCTCGCGGGATTACATGCCTACAGTTACGTCAATTCTCTGAACTCCGCCGTATAAGCTTTTTTGACGCTCGGCAGCGAGCGGCACTTGCGCGCCGCGCAGTTTGGCTTTTCGCTGCTGACGCGACAAAGCTTTGCAACCGGCGGTTGGGGGCCCAATGAACGGCTGCAAGCCGAGGGGTCGGCGGGGCTCTACCAGAGCCTCGTCGATAGTCATCACAGCTTCGAGACTCCCTGCGGCTCGCACGCCCACTTCAAGCTCACGCGCTATCTCCTGCGCGTCACCGGCGATTCGACCTACGGCGACAGCATGGAACGCTTGATGTACAACACCATACTCGGCGCAAAGCCGCTGCTCGCCGACGGAAGAACGTTTTACTACGCGGATTTCAACAACCGCGGCCACAAGGTGTATTCCGAGCGTCGCTGGCCCTGCTGTTCCGGGACGATGCCGCAGGTGGCGGCCGATTACCGGATCAACACGTACTTTCAAGGCCACCGCAGCCTGTACGTGAACCTCTATCTACCGTCAACGATCCGCTGGACCGTGGGAGGCAGCGCGGTCGTGCTCACGCAGACGAGCCGCTATCCATTCGACGGCGCCATCGAGTTCGCCGTCCAAGCCGCACACCCGACGGAGTTTTCTCTGATGTTGCGCATTCCGTCTTGGGCGGCCGGCGCCCGCGTCAGCGTCAATGGGCGGCTCGTAGCGTCCGACGTCACGCCGGGACGTTTTTTCGCACTGGGCCGCACTTGGAGTGCCGGCGACCGCGTGCAACTCGACTTGCCGCTGCCGACGCGTCTGGAACCAATCGACGCCGAGCATGCCGACATCGTCGCGACCGTCGCC
>Ga0116231_10013859_pt1 | contig 11100 bp, 11 predicted proteins | sample S1TSphgellanicum_2_FD_89695 | JGI IMG/M metagenome (GOLD analysis project Ga0116231, IMG submission 89695) | Host-associated microbial communities from peat moss isolated from Minnesota, USA - S1T2_Fd - Sphagnum magellanicum MG | ecosystem: Host-associated > Plants > Peat moss > Unclassified...
GCAGTCGCGAGCCGCAGCATGCGGTTCGAACTCTTGGGTGCCGACGGCGCCGCACGGCGCGGTCGCCTCCAGTTCGCGCGCGGCAGTGTCGAGACGCCCGCCTTCATGCCCGTCGGCACCTACGGCACGGTCAAGGCCATGACGGCCGAGGAACTCGAGGCGATGGGCGTCGAGATCGTGCTCGGCAACACGTTTCACTTGTATCTGCGCCCGGGCCTCGAGGTCATCGCGGCGCACGCGGGGCTGCATCGCTTCATGCATTGGGAGCGACCCATCCTGACCGATTCGGGTGGCTTCCAGGTCTTCAGCCTCGCCGAGACGCGCAAGCTCAGCGAGCAGGGCGTGAGCTTTCGCTCGCCGGTCGACGGCTCGCCCGTGTTTCTATCGCCCGAGGAATCGATGCGCATCCAGCGCGTGCTGCGCTCCGACATCGCGATGAGTTTCGACGAATGCACGCCGTACCCTGCTTCGGAAGCGGAGGCACGGACTTCGATGGAGCTGTCGATGCGCTGGGCCGCGCGCGGTCGCGCCGAATACTACCGTCAGGAGCCGGGAGGCGAGGATCCTCCGGGGAGTCTGTTCGGCATAGTGCAGGGGGGCGTCTACGCGAACCTGCGCCTGGCCTCTCTCGAAGCGCTAGAGGCCATCGGCTTCGACGGACTTGCGGTCGGTGGCCTCGCCGTCGGCGAGAGCGAGGCGGAACGCGACGCCGTGCTCGACGGCTTGATGCCGCACATGCCTGCGGGCAAACCGCGGTACCTCATGGGTGTCGGACGGCCACAGGACATCGTCGCGGCCGTGAGCCGTGGCATCGACATGTTCGACTGCGTCATGCCCACGCGGCATGCGCGCAACGGGCACCTGTTCACACGCGGCGGCGTCGTCAACATTCGCAATGCCGCGCACCGCGTCGACACCGGACCGATCGAAGCGGACTGCGGCTGCTACACCTGCCGCCATTACAGTCGCAGCTACCTGCGGCACTTGGATCGGGCCGGTGAAATCCTGGGCGCCCGACTCAACACGATCCACAACCTGTTTTTCTACCAGCGGCTCATGCGGGAAATTCGCGCCGCGATCGAAAGCATGCGTTTCGGCGCTTATGTGAACGATTTTTATGCCCGTTTGCAGGCCGGCGATTCGGTATAATGCCCGGCTTTGCGCGGTCGATTGGACCGCTTAAACGGGTGTAACTCTATGGATTTCCTAATCAACACGGCCCAGGCGCAAATACTCGGGCCCGCCGGCGGCCAAGGCGGCGGCAACGGCATCTTGAGCGCCTTGATGCTGCCCGTGCTACTGCTCGTCGTCTTCTATTTCCTGTTGATCCGGCCGCAGAACAAGCGCGCCAAGGAGCAACGCGAGATGCTCGGCAAGATCGCGGCCGGCGACGAGGTGGCGACGACGGGCGGAATTCTCGGCAAGGTGGTCGAGGTCGGCGATCAGTTCCTGACGCTTGAAATCGCCGCGGGCGTGCAAGTGAAGCTGCAAAAATTCCAGGTCGCGTTGCTGTTGCCGAAAGGTACGGTCAAGAGCGCATGATTTCGTATCCCCGCTGGAAGATCGCGCTCGTCGCGATCGTCGTCGCCGTCGGCGTGCTGTTCGCGGTGCCGAACCTGTTCGGCGAACAGAGCGCGCTCCAGTTCGCGAAGGACAGCGGGGAATTGCAGGCCAGCGATCGCACCGCAATCGAGCAGGTGCTCAAGGACAAGGGCGTCACTCCGACCGGCGCGTTTCTCGAACAGGGGCGACTGACACTGCGTTTTGCGAGCACGGAGGACCAGCTCAAGGCGCGCGACGTCGTCGCCGAAGCCAAGCCCGATGCTTACACGATCGCGCTGTCGCGCGCGTCGCGGGTGCCGGAGTGGATGCGCAATCTGGGCTTGAATCCGCTCAAGTTGGGTCTCGATTTGCGCGGCGGTGTGTATCTCGTTTATGCGGTCGACGTGCAGGGCGCGGTGAAACAGGCGCTCGATCGCAATGAGCAGGACTTCCGCGCCTCGCTGCGTACCGCGAAAGTGCCCTATCAAGACGTGGTCGTCGATTATCCCGACAATCGCGTCCAGGTGCTGTTTCGCGACGAGGACGGTCGCACGAAGGGCCGCGCCGCGATCCTCGCCGACAACCGCAATATGAACCTGACCGACACGACGGTCGGCGGTGCCCCGGCGCTGCAGCTGCAGTTCGACGCGCAGCAGATCCAGACGCGCGAGAACGACGCCGTCGAGCAGAACATCGTGATCCTGCGCAATCGCTTGAACAGCCCCGAACTCGCGGTCTCCGAGCCGCAGGTGGCGCGGCAGGGCATCGACCAGATCGCGATCCAGCTTCCGGGCCTGCAGAATTCGGCCGAGGTGAAGAAGATCCTCGGCAAGACCGCGACGCTCGAGTTTCGCATGGTCGACGAGAACGACAACCCGCTCGAGGCGGTGACCACGGGCCGCGTGCCCCTCGGCGCGAAGCTCTATTACACGCGCGACAAGCGGCCCGTGCTGCTCAAGCGCGAAGTCGTCGTGACCGGCGACGAACTCACGGATGCGAATTTTCAGCCGAACACGCAGGACGGCGCGGCCGTCTCGGTCGGCCTCGATAGCCGCGGCGCCGCCAAGATGCTCAAGAACACGCAGGAGAACATCGGCCATCCGATGGCTGTCGTGTTCATCGACCGCTCGCGCGAGAAGAACGCGGCCGGCGTCGACGTCGACAAAACGACCGAAACCGTGATCAACATCGCGACGATTCGCGGCGTGTTCAGCAACAACTTCTCGATCACGGGCATCAATCCGAGCGAGGGGCGCGAACTCGCGCTGCTGCTGCGCGCCGGCGGTCTCGCCGCCCCGTTGACGCCGATCGAGGAGCGCGCGATCGGCCCGACACTCGGCGAGAAGAACATCCAGCAGGGCATCGACGCGATGGTCTTCGGCATGCTCGCGGCGTTCATCTTCATGGGCGTCTACTACAAAGTCTTCGGCATCATCGCCGACGTCGTGCTCGTGGCGAACGTCGTGCTGTTGACGGCGCTCTTGTCCCTCGTGGGCGCTGCGCTCACGCTGCCCGGCATCGCGGCCGTGGTCTTGACGGTCGGTATGGCCGTCGATGCGAATATCTTGATCTACGAGCGCATCCGCGAGGAGCTGCGCAACGGCGTCTCGCCGCGCGCCGCGATCACGGCCGGTTTCGACCGCGCCTTTTCGGCGATCGCCGACTCGAACGTCACGGCCTTGATCGCGGGACTCGTGCTCTGGCTGTTCGGCACGGGCGCCGTGCGCGGCTTCGCGGTCGTGCTCGTGCTCGGCATCGCGACCTCGATGTTCACGGCCCTCATGGGCAGCCGCGCATTGGTGCAGCTGATTTACGGCGGCCGCCGTAAACTCGACGGCCTGTCGATCTAAGGGGAGCGCGAGCAACATGGAATTCTTTCACAAGGTGACGCGCTTCCCGTTCATGAACACGCGGAAGGTCTGGTATGGCCTGTCCGCGGTTCTGATCGTGGGTTCACTCGCGCTCGCGGGCATCCGCGGCCTGAACCTCGGCATCGATTTCACGGGCGGCGTCGTCGTCGAGACCACTTTTGCGCAGCCGCCGAATATCGATGCGCTGCGCGCCGCGCTCGCGAAGGCGGGCGTCGCCGACGCTCAGCTCCAGGTGTTCGGCAGCTCGCGCGACATCCGCGTGCGCCTGCCGCCCGACCCGAACGCGAAAGGCGAGGAGATCGGCGCGCACATCCTCGAAGTGTTCCAGGGCGTCGATCCGAGCGTCAAGTTACAGAGCACCTCGGTCGTGGGTCCCCAGGTCGGCAAGGAATTGTTTCAGAAGGGCGCGTTGGCGCTCGTCGCGGCGCTGGTCCTGATCGCCGTCTACGTGTTGCTACGCTTCACGTCCAAGCTCGCATTCGGCGCGATCCTGGCCGTCCTGCACGACCCGATCTGCGTGCTCGGATTCTTTGCGCTCTCGCAGATGACCTTCGACTTGAACGCCGTTTCCGCGATCCTGGCCGTGATCGGCTATTCGCTCAACGACACGGTCATCGTCTTCGACCGCGTGCGCGAACGCGCGCGCACGGCGCGCAAGCTCAGCATCGCCCAAGTCATCGACGAGTCGATCAATCAAACCTTGTCGCGTACGATCATGACCAAGCTCGTGACCCTGCTCGTCGTGCTCGCGCTGCTGATCTTCGGCGGTGAAACGCTGCACGGTTTCTCGGCCGCGCTCGTGATCGGCATCGTCGCGGGCACCTATTCGTCGATCTACATCTCCGCGGCGCTCGCGCTGGACTTCGGCCTCGTGACCGACGACCTGCTGGAGCGCAAGAGCGTCAAACCCGAGGAAGTCGACGGCCTGCCCTAAAGGCGTTGCACCGCCTCGCTGCATTTGGCGCTACAGTGCCGGCATGCAGATGCTGTACGAACCGCAGACATGGCTGTCCTTCGCGACACTGGCGGTGCTCGAAATCGTCCTCGGCATCGACAACATCCTGTTTCTCTCGATCCTCGTGAGCCGCCTGCCGCCCGAGCGGCAGGGCAGCGCGCGTATCCTCGGTCTCCTGTTCGCGATGCTCACGCGGCTCGCGCTGTTGTTCTCGATCTCCTGGCTCGCGACCTTGACGGCTCCGTGGCTCGTCATCGGCGGGTATGCGATCTCCGGCCGCGCCGCGATCCTGTTCGGCGGGGGACTGTTTCTCGCCATCAAGAGCGTCGCCGAGACAACGAAGCTGTTGTCCGGGAAGGCTCGGCCGCGCAAGCCCGGCCTGTTCGGCAATTTCTGGCTCATCGTGCTGCAGATCGGCGTCATCGACGTCGTCTTCTCGCTGGATTCGGTGTTCACGGCCGTCGGTCTCGCGAACCATATCGAGGTCATGGTCGCCGCGATCGTCTCGGCCGTCGCGGTCATGCTGCTGATCTCCGGCTATGTCAGTGAGGTCATCAACCGCTACCCGACGCTCAAGGTGCTCGCACTGGGATTTCTGCTCTTGATCGGTGCATCGCTCATGGCCGAGGGTCTGGCTTTGCATATTCCGAAGGGGTACCTATATTTCGCGCTCGCGTTTTCCACGGCCGTCGAGTGGGTCAATATCCGAGTCGGGAAGCGGGCCCGGGCTCCATCGGGATGACTCGCAGCGCGAAAGCCGCTACAGTCCAAGCGCCGCACCAATAAGGGAGACGTGATGAACTGGCGCATTAAACCCCTCGATGCCATCCTGGCGAGCGCGGAAAAGCGTTCGCTGCATCGGTCCCTCGGCGGCTTCCAGCTCATGATGCTCGGAGTCGGCGCGATCATCGGTACGGGTATCTTCGTCCTGACCGCGGAAGCCGCCCAAAAGGCAGGTCCCGGCATGATGGTCTCCTTCGTGATCGCCGGTTCCGTCTGCGCGGTCACCGCGCTTTGTTATGCCGAACTCGCGGCCATGGTGCCGGTTTCGGGCTCCGCCTACACGTATTCCTACGCCGTCCTCGGCGAGCTGATCGCCTGGGTCGTCGGCTGGGCGCTGATTCTCGAGTATACGGTTGCCGCCAGCGCGGTCTCCGTCGGCTGGTCCAACTACTTCGTGGGACTCATTGAACACACGTTCGACATCCATATCCCGATTTACCTGACGAAGGGATACTTCGCGGGTGGCCTCGTCAATCTGCCCGCGGTCGCGATCGCCTTCCTCGTGACGGCGCTGTTGGTCGTGGGCACGCGCGAAAGCGCCACGGTCAATGCGGTGCTCGTCTGCATCAAAGTCGCGGCGCTCATCATGTTCATCGCACTCGCCGAGCCGGTCATGAAAGCGAAGAACTTCGAGCCGTTCGCACCGCTCGGATTCTTGGGCATCAGCGGCGCTGCCGCCTCGATCTTCTTCGCGTATGTGGGCTTCGACGCGGTTTCGACGGCGGCCGAGGAAACGCGCAATCCGCAGCGGAACATGCCAATCGGCTTGATCGGCAGCCTCGTGGTCTGCACCGTGTTTTACCTGCTCGTCGCGGCCGGCGCGATCGGTTCGATCGGCGCGCAGCCCGTGCTGGACGCCGCCGGCCGGGGACTCGAGCCGGGCAGTGCGGAACTCTTCGAGGCCTGCAAGGCCCCGGTCTATGCCGGTGCGCTGGCCTGCAGTGATGAGCCGCTGGCTTTCGTGCTGCGACAAATTGGTTTCGACAAGCTCTCGCGAGTGATCGGACTCGCGGCGTTTCTGGCGCTGCCTTCGGTGATCCTCATGATGATCTTCGGACAGACGCGGATATTTTTCTGCATGGCGCGCGACCGGCTGCTGCCCGATTATTTGACGCGCGTGCACGGCCGCTTCAAGACACCGCACGTAGTCACCATCATCACGGGCGTCGTGGTCATCGCGACCGCGGCGTTCTTTCCGGTCGGCAAACTCGCGGACCTCTCGAACGGCGGCACCTTGTTCGCGTTTCTCGCGGTCGCGCTCGGCGTGCTGATCCTGCGCTCGAAGCAGCCGGAGCGGCCGCGGCCGTTCAAGACCCCAATTGTGTGGTTCGTGGGTCCGCTGGCCATTCTCGGTTGTATTTACCTGTTCTTCTCGCTCGAGTGGTTCACGATTCTGGCGTTCCTCGCCTGGGCCGTCATTGGCCTCGTCGTGTACTTCGCGTACGGCTACAAGCGCAGTTCCCTGGCCTAAGCCCGGGTCTCCACAGCTCTACGAGCGCAGCTCGGCCGGCGTCAAAGGCCCGATCGCCGCGAGCAGCGCCTCGTAGACCTTGGGGTTGCCCGCGACGATGTTCTTGCCGAGCGTGTATTCCTCGCCGGCCGGTGTACCGACGCGCCCCCCGGCTTCCTGGATCAACAAGACGCCCGCCGCCGTGTCCCAGGGCGACAGGCCGAATTCCCAAAAGCCGTCCGTGCGTCCGGCCGCGACGTAGGCGAGGTCGAGCGCCGCCGAGCCAGGACGGCGCACGCCGGCCGCGACGCCCATGACGACCTTGAGGATCGCGAGGTAGTCGTCGACGTGAATGGCCTCCGGGCGAAACGGAAATCCGGTCGATATCAGCGAACCTTCGAGGGTTTTCTGCGAGCTCACGCGAATCTTCCGGCCCTCGAGCTGGGCGCCGTCGCCGCGCGAAGCCGTGAACAACTCCTGGCGCATCGGGTCGTAGACGATCGCATGCTGCAGCCGGTTCTTGTGCTGGACCGCAATCGACACGCAAAACGTCGGGAAGCCGTGCAGGAAATTGGTCGTCCCGTCGAGCGGATCGATGATCCAGACGAATTCGCTGTCGCCGCTGCGGCCCGTCTCCTCGCCGAAGAACGCGTGGTCCGGATAGCTCTTGCGCACCGTGGCGATGATCTCGGCCTCCGCCTTGCGGTCCACGTCGGTCACGAAATCGTTGCGGCCCTTGCTGTCGATCTTGATCGAATCCAGGCGCGGCAGGCTGCGCACGATCGAATCACCGGCGCGCCGGGCGGCGCGCATACCGATATTGAGCAGTGGGTGCATAGCGTGGCGCTAGAATAACAGAGTCATGAGCGCTCCCGTTCGCATCGTCCTCGTCGATCCCAGCCATCCCGGCAACATCGGCTCCGTGGCGCGCGCGATGAAGAACATGGGTCTCTCGGATCTCGCGCTCGTGCGGCCGCGCTCGTTCCCGCACGCGGAGGCCCATGCGCTCGCGGCCGGCGCCGACGATGTGCTCGACGGCGCACGGGTTTTCGCGACGGTCGCCGAGGCCATCGCGGATTGCGCGTTCATCGCCGGCACGACGTCGCGGCCACGCAGCCATTACTGGGAGTTCACGACGCCGCGCGATGTCGCCGCGCGCATCGTTGCTCTGCCCGATGAAAACGCCGCGGCGCTGCTGTTCGGGTCGGAGCGCTATGGTCTGGGCACCGAGGACTTGGATCATTGCAACGTGCTCGTGCGCATACCCGCCAACGCAGCCTACTGCTCCTTGAACCTCGCGATGGCGGTGCAATTGCTGTCCTACGAGATTTTCGTCGCGCGCGAGCAGCCTGCGACGCGCGTCCAGCTCGAGCTGCCGCTCGCGCCGTCGCGCGACATGGAGCATTTCTACCGACATCTCGAGGAGGTGCTCGTCGAGATCGACTTCGCGGATCGCACCGGCCATCTGCTCGAACGTCTGCGCCGCCTCTTCAACCGCGCACAACTCGATCGCAACGAACTCAACATCCTGCGCGGCATCCTGAGCGCCGTGCAGGGCCGGCGCGGACAAGCGCGGCCCCCGCCATGAACCTGCCGGTTTATCTGGATTACGCGGCGACGACACCCGTCGATCCGCGCGTTGCCGCGGTCATGGCGGGCGCGCTGACCGCGGACGGCGTGTTCGGCAATCCCGGTTCGAGCAGCCACGACTTCGGGTTGCGCGCGCAGGAATGGGTCGAGCGCGCGCGCGCCCAGGTCGCGGCGGCCGTCGGCGCCGCGGCCGACGACGTCGTCTGGACCTCGGGCGCCACCGAGGCCAACAATCTCGCGATCTTCGGGGTGGCCGCCCATCGGCAAAGCGACGGCCGGCACATCGTCACGGCGCGCACGGAACACAAGGCCGTTCTCGATCCCTGCCGCGAACTCGAGCGGCGCGGCTGGTCGGTTACCTATCTCGTACCCGACCGCAGCGGGGTGGTCGATCCGGCCCAGGTCGAGGACGCCCTGCGGCCCGATACGGTGCTCGTGTCGCTCATGCACGTCAACAACGAGATCGGCGTGATCCAGGACATCGCTGCGATCGGGGCCGTCTGCACGCGGCACGGCGGCGTGCGACTGCATGTCGACGCTGCGCAAAGCGTCGGCAAATGCGCGCTCGATTTTGCGGCCAGCGGCACCGACCTCATGTCCCTGTCGGCGCACAAGGCGTATGGCCCCAAAGGCGTGGGTGCTCTGCTCGTGTCACAGCGCCGCCGGGTGCATTTGGAGGCGCTGCAGTTTGGCGGAGGCCAGGAACGCAAGCTTCGTTCCGGCACCGTGCCGACGCATCAGGTCGCCGGGATGGGCGCGGCGTTCGCGCTTGCAACCGAGGATCGTGACGCCGTGGCGGCCGAGTGGCGGCGAATCGCCGCGCTGCAGGAGCGTCTGTGGAGGGGGCTCGAGGCGGTCGGCGGGATCTTTCGCAACGGTGCGCCCGCTCACTCGGTCCCGCACCTGCTGAACCTGTCGTTTGCCGGCGTCGAGGGCGAGAGTCTGCTCGCGGCCGTAAGTCCCTTTCTCGCCGTCTCCACGGGTTCGGCCTGCGCGTCGGCGACCGACGAGGCATCGTATGTGCTGCGCTCGCTCGGCCGCGACGAGCGCCTCGCGGAAAGCAGCCTGCGATTCAGCTTGGGTCGTCCAACCAGCGAAGTCGACATCGACCGTGCGATCGAGATCGTGGACCACGCGGTGCGGCGCTTGCGCGCCATCGGCGGCGAGGCGTGACCTACAGCGAATTGACCCGCAGGTACTTCGACCGCGCCGACGGCAGCGGCGTCCTTGCGGGCGCGCGCGCCGTGCGCGGCGAGGCCGGTAGCCGCGCCCAGGGCACCTGGGTGCAGTTCGACCTGGCTTGGCGGCAAGCCGGCGCGCCCGGGGCTGTGCCGGCGCCGCCCGAGATCGAAACCGCGCGATTTCTGGCGTTCGCCTGCCCCCACACGATCGCCGTTGCCTCGTGGGTCGTCGAGCGCAGTGTCGGCCGAGCCGTCTCGCGGAGCCTCGTGGAGCCGGTACAGGCCATCGCGCGCCGCTTCGACGTGCCGGTCGCGAAACTCGGCCGCTTGTTGATTGTCGAAGATGCATGGGCCCGGGCGGCGGCTGCGCTGATCGCGGCGGCCGGTACGGGCCCCGGCGATTCAAGATGTGAGACATAGGTTGCGTGCTTTCCACCTAGGCGCGTGTTATGTATATCCGCAGCTCGAGGCTTCTGACCCGACAGGATGGTGACTATGGCGATCGCTTTGACTGAATCGGCCGCGGAACGCGTCAGAACGCATCTGACCAAGCGGGGTTCCGGCTTGGGGTTGCGACTCGGAATCAAGAAAACCGGCTGCTCAGGCTTCGCCTACGTCGTCAATTATGCCGACGAGATTCACGCGGAAGACGCGGTATTCGAAGTGCACGGTGTCAAGGTCATCGTCGACTCGGCGAGTTTGCCCCTGATCGACGGCACGCTCGTGGATTTCGTGAAGCAGGGGCTCAACGAAGCCTTCAAGTTCCAAAATCCCAAAGCCAAGGGCGAATGCGGCTGCGGCGAGAGTTTCAGCGTCTAGAACCTGCCTCGACGCGTCGTCACAGCGGGCTGCCTATTACGCGCAATTCATTGCTCCAGGGTACCCCGCTCAGTTAAACTTGTCGGTCTTTGCCGGACGCGTTAGCGCCGGTCATTAACTCCTCGAGGACCTGATCATGAGCGTTGAACGCACTCTTTCCATCGTCAAGCCGGATGGCGTCGGCCGCAACCTGATCGGCGAGGTTTATACTCGCTTCGAACGCGCGGGGCTGCGCATCGTGGCCGCGCGCATGCTGCATCTGTCGCAGGCGGAAGCCGAGGCGTTTTATGGCGTGCATCGCGAGCGGCCGTTTTTCAAGGACCTGGTCCGCTTCATGACCTCCGGACCCGTCATCGCCCAGGTGCTCGAAGGGGAAGGTGCGATTGCGAAGAATCGGGAAGTCATGGGTGCGACCGATCCGAAGAAGGCGTCGCCCGGAACCATCCGCGCGGATCTCGCGACGAGCATCGATGAGAACGTCGTCCATGGCAGCGATGCACCCGACACGGCGGCTCGCGAAATCGCGTTTTTCTTTCGTGAACTCGAGGTCTGTCCGCGTACGCGATAGCGTACAACGAGAGATACCTCGAACGGGGAGCGACCTTTGGCCGGCGATCGTGTAAATCTACTCGGCTTGCCGCGTGAGGAACTCGAGACGTTCGTGGCCGACCGGCTCGGCGCCAAGCCGTTTCGCGCGCGGCAGCTCATGAAGTGGATCTACCGCAAGGGCGCCGCGGATTTCGCGGCGATGAGCGACCTCGCCAAGGACTTCCGCGCGGCGCTCGAGACGGTCGCCACGATATCCGTGCCCGAGATCGTGACCGAGCAGATTTCCAGCGACGGCACGCGCAAGTGGATGCTGCGCATGGACGAGGTCCAGGGCATCGAGACCGTCTACATCCCCGAGCC
>Ga0116231_10013860_pt1 | contig 11100 bp, 7 predicted proteins | sample S1TSphgellanicum_2_FD_89695 | JGI IMG/M metagenome (GOLD analysis project Ga0116231, IMG submission 89695) | Host-associated microbial communities from peat moss isolated from Minnesota, USA - S1T2_Fd - Sphagnum magellanicum MG | ecosystem: Host-associated > Plants > Peat moss > Unclassified...
AAGTAATACGCGAATTGTTACGCCATGGCAAAACACAAAACATAAATTTCTTTCATGTTGTGAAAGCTACACGACGCGTTGTAATTGACGCCGTCGCTTTGTAAGTCTTGCATCCGCGCTAGGGTCCGCTCCGGCATCGAATTGAACCCGCGGCCGATGGGATTGACGCCCGAGATGTGCTACGCATGCCACGACTCGAGACTCACACGAGCGCGAGAAACTCGCGCGTCTGAATGTCCGGCAGGAATCGACGCCGGGCCTCGAGACAGGCGCCGCGCATCGCGGCGACCTCGTGCGGTCGTTCGATCGCGCGAGCGAGCAGACCCGCGAGTTCATCGACGTTCGTCGGATCGAACAGCCAACCGGCACCGCTGCCCTCGATCATTTCCGGAATGCCTCCGCGCCGCGCGCCGATGACCGGCCGTCCGAAACCCATCGCCTCGTAGGCGACGACGCCGAGCGGCTCGTGCCAGCGCGACGGAATCACGAGCACGTCGATCGAGGGATAGAATTGTGCGGGAGTGCTGAAGCCGAGCCATTCGATCGCCGCGGACGGGAATGCGCGTTGCAGCTCGGCTTGATACTCGGCGTCGGGCGCCTTGCCGGCGATGCGCAGACGCCAGCGGCCTGCCGGCAGCCGTGTCGTCGCCGCGAGCAGAATCGCGATACCTTTCTCCGGCTCGATCCGACCGATGTAACCGATGCTGAAGACGCGCGCGGCGTCCGCCGCCCGAGGGATTTCCGCGACCTTGGCATCCCATGGCCGTGCGTTGTAGATGACCGTCGCCCGGGCGTTCTCGAAGTAGCCGCGCGATAAATGCGCATCCAGCACGTAACGACTGACTCCGATCACCGCATCGACGGCGCGGCTCGCACGGCGTTTGCCCAGCGACAGGGCGACGCAGGCGGCACATCGACGCCGACAGTTCGCATCGTTCCTGAACATCGTCACGCGCGGACACAGCAGATAATAATCGTGCAGCGTGTGCAGCAGCCTAATACCGCGCGCGTGCACGGCGCCCCAGACGGCCGTGCTGAAGCCCGGCAGATTATGGGTCGAGACCACGTCCGGACGTTCTGTATCGATGACGCGACCGACGCGCGCGGCCATGGGCTCGTCATCGACGTCCGCCAGATGCCACAGGGCTCGGCGCCAGGCGCGCGGCTCCGGCGTGAGCGGCCCGTGGCGGCGCGTCGGCCGCAACCGATGGATCCGCACGCCGTTGACGCAGTCGATGCCTTCGGGACCCTTCGCGGCGAGCGAGGCGACGGCGACGTCGACGCCGCGCTTGACGAGCTGCTCGGCGAGCGCTTGCAGCGTGAGCTCGGCGCCGCCGACCACATAGGGTGGGTAGAGATTCGACACGAAGAGGATTTTCGTCACCGCGGGATCCTCAGGCGGGTTTCGACACGCGTCGCAATGCGGTGGCAAGGGCGACCAGCAGGAACGACTGGGAGACGTAGGTGGCGAGCACTGCGCCGATCCAATCGAGGCGCGGGATCAGCACGACGCACAAGGCACAGGTGAGCACGGCCGCCGCCACCTGCATCGCCGCCGCGAGATGCTGATAGCCGCCGCCGGCGAGTGCATCGGCGAGCAGCGACTGTGCGGCGAGCAGCACCGGCATCGCGGCGAACCACCGCAGTATCCGCACGCTCTCGGCATATTGGTCGCCGGTCAGCCAGGTGATGAGCGGCGCGCACACGTAGAAGCCGACTCCCATCAAGGCTGCCATCGGGATGACGCCGCGCGCGAGCCGCCACGCCACGCCGACGCTGCCGCGCACCCCCGCCTCCCCGGCCCGGTAATAACGCGCCTGCGTCGCCGTGGACAGGGCCTTGATCGGAGCCAACGCCATCTGCACGACGCGGAACGCGACCGTGTACATGCCGACCGATTGCGCCGCGCCGTAGCGCGCCAGGAACACCTTGTCGGCATCGGTATAGAAGCCCTTCGCCGACAGCCCGACGGCGAACGGTACCCCCTTGGTGAATTCCCGTTTGGCGAGCTGCCAGTCGAGTTGCGGGCGCCCCACGGTGCGGCTCGTCATGATCACGGTCCAGCTCGCGACCGCCAGGTTGCTGCCGAGCGCCCACCACGCCCAAACGGCCGCGCGATGCGCCGACAGCGCGACGAACAGGAACACGGCCGCGAGTTTCGTGGCGCTCTGCATCACGAGGAAAATGCTGGTCCAGTGCAGCCGTTCGCTGCTGACGAAGACCTGCCAGCAGATGTCGATGATCTTGTTGAAGATCAATTCCGAGGCGCAAAACACCAGCATGATCGCGACGGCGGCCTTCGCACCGAGAAACGGCGTGATCACGACGGTGGCGAACACCGTCAGCAGCGTGCCGGTCACGACCGCGTTGATCAGTGCGTTGCCGAAATAGAGCCGCAGCAGCGTGGGCTCGCGCGAGGCCCGCATGATCATCACGTTGGCGGCGCCCATGCCGGAGAAGGGCGTGAGCACCGTGGCGACCGAGGCGACGGCGGCGATCTTGCCGAACTCGTCGGGCCCGAGAACTCGCGCGAGCAGCAGAAATTGCAGGGCCTGGGACAGCGTGACCAGCATGTTGCCGGTGAGCACGTGGGAGAAGCCGCGCACCGCACGGTTGCGCAGCAGCGCGCGCGCGCGGGCGACGGTCCCGCCCCATAGGGATGCGGCAGTGTCGGTCACGGCAGCGGCAGGTCGCTCACGAGCCCCAGATCGCCGCGCTCGCCCAAGCGGATCGCACGGCGCACCAGCGCATACCGGTCTTGGCTCCCGTAGCGCCACGCGAAGCATCGCAGGATCGAGAGGAACACCCAGCGATTGAGCCGGTACTGCATCCGGCTGCGGCGCCAGAAGCGTAAATCGAAATACGCCTGATTGCGGGAGGAATAGAACACCCGCAGATCGCTGCCGCCCTTCAACCAGACTTCGAACGAGGAATGCAAGCGGTGCTTGGAATTCCACGAGGGCTCGAGTTCGTGGAGCCGCGCCCCCGTGAGCAGCCGGATGCAGCCGCCTGAGCGCGTGATGCGGTAGCTGAATTCCGTGTCATCGGCATACAGCACGAAATCCGCGTTCGGGGTGCCGATCTTGTCGAGCAGCTCGCGATGCAGGAGCAGTCCGCTGTAGGGTGCATACGGCAGCGAGACCTGCGTCGGAATCCCCGAGCGCGTCGACGGATGTCCCCAGGGGAGTCTGCGCCAGATCTTGTAGGGAATATCGGCCACGTGAAACCCGAAGAAGCTCGAGCGCGTCGGAAAGCAGCGGCGCACGTCGACGCCGTCGGCGATATCCGATTGGTGTGCCGGCCGGAAGGCGAGGAAGGCGCATCGGCTACGCTCTGCCGGCGTCAATTCGTTCGCCGCGCGCAGCAGCGTCGGCAGCGCGACGGCGTCGGGAGAGTTGTCGTCGTCGAGGAGCCAGGTCCAATCGGTCTGCCCCAGACGCAGGACGTCGAGTCCCCGCTTGAACCCGGACGCCGACCCCAAGTTGTGTTCGTTGCGCACGACGATCGCCTTGTCGAATCCCGAGGCCGCCACGAGCGGTGCGATGCGTCGATGGGCGCCGTTGTCGACGACGATCACCCGCGCGACCTCCGGCTGGCGCTCGAGACCGTCGAGCAGTTGATGCAGCAAGGGCCAGCGGTCACCGTAGGTCACCGTGACGACGCTGATCGACGCAGGCTGGGCTGTGCGGCTGAGTGAGGTGTCCACGCAAGCGGCAGGATAAGAACTCGCGACTGCAAAGGAAGTCGGCAAACGCCGACGTTTGGACGCGGATTTCGCCGGCATTGCGCCGCTTATGTTGCATGTGCGCCGTCGACTGTCGCCGGATGGCGCCAATTTCGCGGCACCGCGGTGTCGCCATTCGCGCACGCTTGGTGCTTTGCGTTGCACACGCGTAAACAGTGTGACGTGCGCACGGACGCCGACTCGCAGATCACTGTTCCGGCAACTTGAGGAGCGAACAATGCGACATCTATGGGTTCTGGCATTCATCGTGGGAAGCGTCGAGCACGCGAACGCAACCGCCACGTCATCGACGGTGGGACCGGCGCCGAGCTGCGTTCCCGGCGCCTATCCCGGCCGCGACAACTATCACGTCGGACAGAGCGCGAACGGCGCGGCGATCGGCTTGATGTGGTGCACGGACGATACCGGTATCAACTACTGGGCGGTGGACCTCGATCTCGAGGCGAAAACGGTGCCCGCCTGCCTGCACGACCCCGACGGCGGCACGCAGCAACAGATCGTGACGCACGCCTGGAACGCCTGCGTGACCGGCGGTTTCACGGCGGACCAGCAGCAGGAGCTGAAAGTGCTGCTCACGCAATGGATGCCGCGTTTACAGGTGGCAGGCCCCGCCGATGCGACGGTCTACATCTATGACGCGAACTGTACGTCGACGACCATAACGAGCTGTGCGAGCACTGCGTACGTCGTGGCCGGCGAGCGCCAGACGCTGGCGCCGGGACAGCGCTGCGCGACGACGGGGGGTCTCGATGCGGACAGTCACCTGCCGTACTTTTCGGTCGCGGGGCTCACGAGCCAGCAGGGCGTGAAACTGCCGGCGGGCACCTACGCGTACTGCATCACGGAGTATCCGCCGACCGAGGGTTGGCCAGCGAGTTAGAGGAATTAACGGGTTCGGGAAAAAACAAGGGCGCGGTGAACTCGCCATCACCGCGCCCCGAGTCTCTGCTGAGCTTATTGTTGTTATTCAGTGCCGTGCGCACTCCCCCAGCGTCACTCCCCCGTCAATCGTTCAGGCATCGCGTCAGGCGTCGCGCTTGGAACCACGGCCGCGCAGCAGCGTCGCGCCGAAACCCAAGAGCGTGAGACCGGCCATCGCCGAAGAGGGGTCGATTTCGGGAGCCGAGGCGATCGCGGTGGCCGTCGCATTGGTCAGCACCGCCGAGCCCGACACGCCGGTGAAATCGTAGGCGATGTTGTAGGTACCCGGTCCGATCGAGAGGATCTGGCCGTCGGGATCGGGCGAGCTCGACGTGACCGTGAACGCGTTGATCAAATTCGCCGAATCCTCGGTCGATCCCGAATACAGATCGAAGGACCCTGAATCCGACGCCGAGGGAGCGAAGAAGACGACGCCCTCGTACAAGCTGTTGGTTCCGCTCACCGAGAAGGACACGTCGCCCGACACGCCCGGGATCGTCTGAATCTCGTCGAGGATGTAGGTTTGGGCTTGCGCTGCGCCGGCGGCGCCGCAGGCCATGATCGCCGCCAGAAATACTCTTGTCATCGTCCTCTGCTCCTTTGAGAAATCCGTGACCGCCACTCGAGAAGCCGTGATTCAACTTTCGCGCTGAATCATTCCCGCTGGATCACACGCTAGCAGCTCGATCGGAGCGTCCAGGACAGATTTGACTTATGAGTTTTCCGGCTCGTGCAACTCCGAGACCGTTCGCGACCGGCGAAGCGTTATGTGAATCGGCAGCGCGGCGTCGGCGGCGCCGTCGGGCCCGTCAGGCCGCTTCGTCCGGCGTCGCGAGCACGGCGGCCGCGCTCGCCGGTAGCGGCGCCGCCGGGTCGTAACCGAGGTTCGGTGCGAGCCAACGCTCGGCGTCGGCGAGGCTCTGCGACTTGCGCGCGGCATAGTTCTCGACTTGATCGCGATCGATCTGTCCGACCGCGAAATAATGCGCGTCCGGATGCGAGAAATAGAAACCGCTCACGGCGGCCGTCGGCCACATCGCAAAGGATTCGGTCAGGCGGATCCCGGCATTCGATTCGGCATCGAGCAAGGTCCACAGCGCCGCCTTCTCGGAGTGATCGGGACACGCGGGATACCCGGGTGCGGGACGGATGCCGCGGTACCGTTCCTGGACCAATCCCTCGGCGTCGAGCCGCTCGTCGGGCGCGTAGGCCCAGAACTCCCTGCGCACGCGTTCGTGCAGGCGCTCCGCGAAGGCCTCGGCGAGGCGGTCCGCCAAGGCCTTGAGCATGATGCTGGAATAATCGTCGTGCGCAGCCTCGAATCGCGCCACGTGCGCATCGATGCCGATGCCGGCCGTGACCGCAAACGCCCCGAGGTAATCGGCGGGACCGCCGACCGCCGGCGCGATGAAGTCGGCGAGGCAGAGCTGCGCCTGACCTTGAGCCTTCTGCTTCTGCTGACGCAGGTGGTGGAGCCGCACTGCCGGGCCGCGGCGGCCGTCGTCCTTGAACACCTGGATGTCGTCGTCGCCGACCGCGCCGGCCGGGAAGAAACCCAGCACCGCGCGCGCGCGCAGCCATTTCTCGGCCACGAGCTGCGCGAGCATGCGCCGTGCGTCGGCGTACAGGCTGCTCGCCGCTTCGCCGACGGTCGGGTCCGTCAGGATGTCGGGAAACTTGCCCGCGAACTCCCAGGCATTGAAGAACGGCATCCAGTCGATATAGGGCACGAGTTCCGCGAGAGGATAGTCCTCGAAACGGCGCAGGCCGAGAAAGCTAGGCCGCGGCGGAGCATAGCGGCTCCAGTCGATCTTGAATTTCCTCGCCCGCGCCTGGGCCAGGGTCAGGTGCGGCGCCTTCGCGCTCTTGCCGCGATGCTGTTCGCGGCGCCGCTCGTTGTCCGCCTTGATCGTCGCGACGTAGGCGTCGCGCGTGTCCCGGGTGACGAGCGCCTGACAGACGCCGACGGAACGCGATGCATCCTTGACGTAAACCACGGCGCCCGAGTACTGCGGATCGATCTTCACCGCCGTATGCGCCGGCGACGTCGTGGCTCCCCCGATCAGCAGGGGCTGGGTGTAGCCCAGCCGCTGCATCTCCTTCGCGACATGCACCATCTCGTCGAGGGACGGCGTGATCAGTCCCGACAGGCCGATGAGCTCGGCCTTCTCCCGCGTGGCGGCCTCGAGAATCTTGTCGCACGACACCATGACGCCGAGATCGACGACCTCGAAGTTGTTGCATTGGAGCACGACCCCGACGATGTTCTTGCCGATGTCGTGCACGTCGCCCTTCACCGTGGCGAGCACGACCTTGCCGTTCGAGCGGCTGGTGCTGCCCTTCTCGAGCTCGATGTACGGCACGAGCACGGAGACGGCCTTCTTCATGACCCGGGCGGATTTGACGACCTGCGGCAGGAACATTTTTCCGGCACCGAACAGATCGCCGACGACGTTCATGCCGTCCATGAGCGGCCCCTCGATGACGTCGAGCGGCCGCTTCGCCGCGAGCCGCGCCTCTTCGGTGTCGGCGAGCACGAATTCGTCGAGTCCCTTGATCAGTGCATGGGCGAGACGCTGCGCCACGGGCAGCTTGCGCCACTCGAGATCGTCGCCGCGCTTCGCGCTCGCGTCGCCTTTGAAGCGCTCCGCGGTGTCGAGCAGACGCTCGGTGGCGTCCGGACGCCGCGCGAGGATCACGTCCTCCACCGAGTCGCGCAAATCCCGTGGAATGTCCTCGTAGATCGCGAGCTGACCCGCGTTGACGATGCCCATGGACAGACCGGCCCGGATCGCGTGGTAGAGGAACACGGCATGCATGGCCTCGCGCACGCGCTCGTTGCCGCGGAACGAGAAGGAGACGTTGCTGACGCCGCCGCTCAGGAGCACGGCGGGCATGCGCCGCTTGATCTCGGCCGCGGCCTCGATGAAGTCCAGGCTGTAGCGATGGTGCTCTTCGATGCCGGTCGCGACCGCGAAGATGTTCGGATCGAAAATGATGTCCTCGGGCGCGAAACCGAGGCGGCCGGTCAACAAGGCGTAGGCGCGCTCCGAGATCGACAGCTTGCGCTCGATCGTGTCGGCCTGGCCGCGTTCGTCGAAGGCCATGACCACGACTGCCGCGCCGTAGCGCATGACCTTGCGGGCCTGCGCGAGAAATGCCTCCTCGCCTTCCTTGAGGCTGATCGAGTTCACGATCGGCTTGCCCTGCACGCATTTCAAGCCCGCCTCGATGACGGACCATTTCGAGGAGTCGATCATGATCGGCACGCGCGCGATGTCCGGTTCCGCCGCGATCAGATTCAGGAACCGCACCATCGCGGCCTGTGAATCGAGCATGCCCTCGTCCATGTTGACGTCGATCATCTGGGCGCCGTTCGCCACCTGCTGTCGCGCGACGTCGACGGCGGCGTGGTAATCGCCCGCCTCGATGAGTTTGCGGAACTTCGCGGAACCGGTCACGTTGGTGCGTTCGCCGACGTTCACGAACAGGCTCGAGGCGTCGATGTTCAGCGGTTCGAGCCCGGCGAGGCGGCAGGCGCGCGGGATCGTCGGAATCCGGCGCGGCGTCACGCCCGCGACGGCCGCCGCGATGTCACGGATGTGATCGGGCGTGGTGCCGCAACAGCCGCCGAGCATGTTGAGGAAGCCGCTTTCCGCGAACTCCCGCAAGATCGCCGCCGTTTCGGCCGGAGTCTCGTCGTATTCGCCGAACGCGTTCGGCAGACCGGCATTCGGATAGGCACAGACGCGCGTGTCGGCGATGCGCGCGAACTCCTCGATGTAGGGCCGCATCTGTTTCGCGCCGAGCGCACAGTTCAAGCCGACCACGGCGGGCTGCGCATGCCGGATGGAATTCCAGAACGCTTCCGTCGTCTGGCCCGACAGCGTACGGCCCGAGGCGTCCGTGATCGTACCCGAGACCATGATCGGCAGCAGGACGCCGAGTTCGTCGAAGACCTCGCGCACCGCGTAGAGGGCGGCCTTCGCATTCAGCGTGTCGAACACGGTTTCGATCAACATCAGATCGGCGCCCCCCGCGATCAGCGCGCGCGCCGCCTCGCCATAGCTCGCCACGAGCTGATCGAAGCTCACGTTGCGGAACGCCGGATCGTTGACGTCCGGCGACAACGAGGCCGTGCGGTTGGTGGGACCGAGCGCGCCCGCCACGAAGCACTGACGACCCGTCGCCGCGCCGACCTCGTCGGCGACGCGTCGCGCGATCCGGGCCGCGGCCTCGTTGAGTTCTGCGACCAAGGCTTCCATGCGGTAGTCGGCCTGCGACACCGCATTCGAGTTGAAGGTATTGGTCGCAATCACGTCGGCACCCGCGAGCAGGTAGTCGCGGTGGATGCCGGCCACGATCTCGGGCTGCGTCAACACCAGCAGATCGTTGTTGCCGCGCAGGTCGCTCGGCCAGTCCGCGAAGCGCGTGCCGCGAAACTGCGACTCGCTGAGCCGGTGCCGCTGGATCATCGTGCCCATGGCGCCGTCGAGGATCACGAGCCGCTGATCGAGCAGCGCGAGGAAGGCCGCCGCGCGTGCCGGCATCTCGGGGCTCCGCATCAGGCCACCCGGGCTTCGTCGACCGCGGCGCGCAACCCCAACGCGTGGCAGATCGCGTAGGTCAGTTCGGCGCGGTTCAGCGTATAGAAATGAAATTCATCGACACCGTGATGTCGCAGCCGCTGCACTTGTTCGATCGCCACGTGGGCCGCGATCATGCGGCGCGTCTCGGCGTCCTGGTCGAGACCGTCGAAGCGCCGATGCAGCCACTCGGGTACGGTCGCTCCGCAGCGCGCGGCGAAGCGCAGCAACTGCGGGAAGCGCGTGATGGGCAGGATGCCGGGCACGATCCGCACGTCGATCCCGGTCGCGGCGCAGCGATCCCGGTAGCGCAGGAACAAGTCCGTATCGAAGAAGAATTGCGTGATGGCGCGGGTGGCCCCGGCATCCACCTTGCGCTTGAGATTCTCGAGATCGGCCTCCACGGTGCCGGTTTCCGGGTGCCCTTCCGGGTACGCGGCGACCGAGATGTCGAAGTCCCCCACGCCCCGCAGTCCCCGCACCAGGTCCGACGCGTAGGCGAACCCGTCGGCAGGCGGCCGGTAGGCGGCGACGCCCGGGGTGGGGACGCCCGGCGCTCCGGCGCCCGGCGCATCGCCGCGCAACGCGACCAGATGACGGATACCCTGCCGCCAGTAATCTTGCGCTATCGCCAGCACGTCGGCGCGGGTCGCCCCGACGCAGGTCAGGTGCGGCGCGACCACGAGTGCGGTTTCGCGCAGCATTCGCAGCACGCATTCGTGGGTGCGGGCTCGGGTCGAGCCGTCCGCACCGTAGGTGACGGAGACGAAATTCGGCCCGAGCGGGGCGAGACGCTGCACGGCCTCCCAGAGTTGCTTTGCCATGGCATCGTCGCTGGGCGGGAAGAACTCGAAGGAAACGGCGACGGGATTGGACATACGGTGTTCCGGGACCGGGGGCTACTACCCTGGCATGATGCCGGAGCTTCATCTATGATTCAAACTCATTATCTTCATAATAGTGATGAATTTCATTCATGGTAGCGACCGCGCTGGAACTGCGTCATCTGGAAACCCTGCTCGCGCTGGCGGAGTGCGGGAGCCTGTCCAAGGCGGCGGAACGCCTGTATCTCACGCAGTCCGCCCTGTCGCACCAGCTGCGCGCCCTGGAGAGCCACTATGGCGCCGCGATCGTCGAGAAAAATGTGCGGCCACTGCGCTTTACGGCCATCGGCGAGCGTCTGCTCGGGCTCGCCCGCGACGTGCTGCCGCGCGTGGCCGACGCCGGACGCGACGTCGCCCGGCTCGCCCAGGGGTTGGGCGGCCCACTGCGCGTCGCGGTCCAATGTCACAACTGTTTCGACTGGCTCATGCCCGCGATGGACGCCTACCGCTCGCTGTGGCCCGAGGTCGAACTCGACATCATCTCCGGATTCGTCGTCGATCCCCTGCCCCTCGTGGAGCGCGGCGAGGCGGAGCTCGCCGTCGTGCACGACAAACCGGAGCCGCGCGCGACGCTCGCGTTCAGCCCGCTGTTTCGCTACGAGAGCGTCGCGCTGATGAGCCCGAATCACCGGCTCGCGTCCAAGAGCTGGCTCGAGGCGGCGGACTTCGCCGGCGAAACGCTGATCACCTATCCCGTGCCCGACGAGATGCTCGACGTCATGAAGCATTGCCTGATGCCGGCCCACGTGAACCCGCGACGGCGCACGGCCGAACTCACGGTCGCGATTCTGCAGCTCGTGGCGAGCGGCCGAGGCATCGCCGCGCTGCCGGCCTGGACCGTCGGCAACTACATCGAGCGCGGCTATGTCGTTTCCCGCCCCGTGGGCCGGGAGGGCTTGCGCTGCGAGTTGTATGCCGCGACCAGCGCCGCCGGCGCGGAAGCGGCCTACATCCGCGAATTCAT
>Ga0116231_10013861_pt1 | contig 11099 bp, 6 predicted proteins | sample S1TSphgellanicum_2_FD_89695 | JGI IMG/M metagenome (GOLD analysis project Ga0116231, IMG submission 89695) | Host-associated microbial communities from peat moss isolated from Minnesota, USA - S1T2_Fd - Sphagnum magellanicum MG | ecosystem: Host-associated > Plants > Peat moss > Unclassified...
AAAAAAAAAAAAAAAAAAAGGTACAAGAAACGTGCTCTCAAAGCAAAACACTGGGAAGATCAAAGACACAGAGAACGAAAAGGCAAACACTGCTGCAGCGTGGTTGATTGATGAGGAAAATGCACAAAACCCTAACCCTAACCCTAATTAGGTTATTAGTTAGGTACTTGTTAAGTAGGTATTTAAGGTAGATACGTAGCTAATACATATTTAAGGTGAGTACTTACCTTAGATACCTACCTTGTAGCCATGTAATTCATAATGCAATCACAATGTAATCACAAAGATAATTAAAGTTATATGACTAAAGGACATATGACTACATGACTAAATTAAAACATAATTGCAAAATGTTTTAATCACAAAAAACACATTTTGGCATTGTGTGTAATCATGGATGCCATATTTTGGCATAATGGTTTTTGCCCATTAATTATTAAAAAACGCTTTGAAAACATTTTGTCATTTTTCACCCCCACACATTGCAACTATTATCCTCTTTGACTACATTTTAATTATATTTGACCATTTTAAATTTGCAAGTGGCTTTGTTTTATTAAAATAATTGGTCAACATTGTTTATGGTTATAACATTCATATAATTTTGACATTTTAAAAAATAATTATAAATTATTGACATGGAAATTGAAATAGCCTTTAATTTTATTTACACAATGCACTATAATGAGTTAATGATTTTTTTGACATAGGTTCAATTATTAACATGGTACATGAATTGAACCATCTATTTTTAATATGTTGAAACCATTGTTCATGGGTTACATTTTATACTTACCATAATTTATTAAAACACATATAATAATTTAAAACTGCACATTTATATTGGAATGAGTAAATGAGGTTTTTCACGTCTCTTCAATTATCAACATTTGCATATGAATTGAATCATTCACTTTGAATAAATCCATCACTCACATGTTACATTTTGCATTCATCACAATTTTTTGAGATGGATGTATAAACATGCAAATTTTAGTGTGCATGTAAACCTCTAAATTACAAATGTTTAATATTCTTAATTTTCATACATTTATGTGAAGTAGAATGTATGTTTTTCCTTTTTTTTCCCCTTTTGGTGTATGTAAAACAAATTCATGGAAAAATCTTTTGACTAATTTTTTTTAAATTATTTTATATATATATATATATTTAATTATCAAAAAATAATATTATTTTTTATTTTATTTTTACCTACAATGTATTTGGGTATTAATATGTTTTCGACCTCTCTTTAAAGAGTGGACCAATCTCATGATTATGTTTTCGACTTTATTTTTCACCTGTGCGTTGAGATAAGATGTCCGCGTAATCTTATTTTCTTTTATTGAAAATGCTCCCGAAAAAATATATATATCTTTTTTTTCGTCTTCAACCTTTGTTATACCTACCAAAAGAACCTATTATGAAACCAAGTTGTTACTGGTTGGTTTGGTAAATGTTGTCGTTCAGTGACTACGTAATTCGAATTGTTAACCTTATGAACCTTTCAAGAGGCTCTAAATGCAAACTGACACAATGTGGGTAGAGGATTGCTCAAAAAGTGAAAGCCCTTCTGTAATATAATTAATGAGATAAAGTTGATTTTTGGCAGAACTGAACATAGGTTGTATAACGTCGCACCACCATACAAACATAATATATAAAATCATTCCCAAGCCTAAATTAAGGAGTGTTCCACCTTTCGCAAAAGAGTGCATATACATAACACCACCAATGGTGTTTGCCAGAGCTCCTAATGAACCCAAAAGAGGCCATGAACTTGGATCTACTAAATGATAAGGATGCTTTTGAGAGACACTCATAATTGGTCCTACGTTTGCTTTTTAGTCTAATTAATTAGATACCCAAGAAACATAATCATCCAAAGAAACAGTTTCTATGACAATAGATAAAGGTCAAATATCCAAACGGTAAGCCCCCCTTCTTCTGCCCTCCAAATAGTATGGGAGCTTTTAAGCTCGTACTACTCACCGTCCTAGATTTTAACCTTGCATCATCAAACATTTTTTTAAAGATTTTTTTGCAACAAGTTCATGTTTAAATATTCACAAATGAATTTCAAATTTTATTTTTTCTAATCAAATAAATCAATCAATTCAAAATGGTGGTCATAGTAGTGACATCATTGATTTTTTTTTTTTTTAATTTTGTGGTGTTATTCAATATCATCACAAGAAGATTTATCCATTATTTTGCTAGAGACCATGTAAAGAGGTGTTAAAATCCTTTTTTATTTTGGCTACATGTCCTAAAACCCAATTTAAAATTCTAGCCATTCAAAAAAAGTTGATGAATTTCGATTGATCTTTTGTTGATGTTGATGGCTCGTTTCAATGTTCACAAAATGGTGGAAATTCACCACAAAAAAACACTCAATTATGTCATTAATATTTATTTTCAATTTTCAATTTTTTGGGATAAGGTTTATAATTTCAAAGATTTTTTAAAATTTTAAAAATATGTTCAATGTTGGAATTGCATATGGGTTTAAGGTTGGAGTTATTAATATTTTTAAAAAATTATTCATGAAGAGTAACCCTTTTTCTTTCAAATTCATGATCTCATTTTTTTGGCAAAATGATTATTGTTTGCATTTTTCCTTCAATTTGCACTAGTTTCCCATCCCCCCCCCAATCACTAAGTTGCGACAATTTGCCACAAAAAAAAAGTTGGTTGGGGGTGGGGTTTAATCAAACTATTTATTGCCAAATTTTCACCAAATTGTGTTTTTAAAACTCTACAAAAGAAATGAAAGTAAATATATTTGTACACCATTAGAAAAAATAATATGAAAAATACCTTGTGACATTTTTTTTCAAAGTTGTGTAATTAATCATTTGTATTGGCCAATATGATTAAATTTTTTAAACAAATATGGTCTTGAAGATTGAATGGTATATTGACCACTTAATTAATGTTTTGTCTTGTGGTTAATTTTGTTAATTTAAAGGGGCAAGAATGTCAACAAAAAACTTTTTTTTGAAAAAAACCCAATTTTGTTGAATTATATATATCATCATCATCATCATCAAAATTTTGTAATATGTTATAGTTGGTAACCATAATATTGGAGGACTTAAACAAGTTTCAAATTCTAAAATTTGATTAAATTTTCTTATGGATGATTGCCATTTGAGCAAGTTGGAAAAAATGGAAAAAAAACACCTTGGTGCCTAATCATATTGAAGAAGATAAATGTAATTTCTCGAAAATGAACATATATTTTATATAACAAAAATAACATTGTTAAAGACCTAATGAAGACATTTTAAACTTCACATTGAATTGAATCACATTTACAAAGATTGTAGGTCAATTTGTAGATTTATTAATAACATGTTATTTTAAGTTTTTTTAACCCTTTAAATTGATTATTTATAAATTATAACATTTTTTGAACAAATTATTTAATAAACTTCAATTAAAAAATTCATTTGTAAAAAATAAACGTTGTGAACCAACAAAGGAAATTGAGGTGGTTGGAAAGTTGGAATTCAACAACCTTTGAAAAGGAAAGCAAAAAGTTTCTTCTTGATCCATTTATGAAGGAAACATTTGAATTGTGGATGGTTAAACACACATTTTGATACCATTTGATTAAGGATATATAGATGTAAATTGACTATATGTTAAGCAAGGCCAAGGGAAAACCAATGTTGAAGGTCAAAGAAACATCAATGTTCATTCAAATTTCAAATTATTTAAAAGTGGTTTTTCCTTAGAAAGTGACAAATGACAAAGTCAAAGCCACAATCTTTTGGAACAATCTCCCAAAGGACTAATCAAAGTTCCAAAAAGTGTTAAATCATTACATCTACATATAATTACATCGATATATGTTTTTTTTAGACAACGTTAAACATATGTGCATTCCTTTCAAACTTATAAGATTTATCAATCACAATTTCCTCTAAATACATTACAATTATGTTCAAAGATGGTGATTTTTTGGTAAAGGACCCTTCCACATTATCAATTTGGAAGGATGCACCCAAAACCTTTTGATGGAATCCACATTGTAATATTTGGACACAATTTCATTTATTAGGCGCAGGTTGGTACATGTGCATGGAAAACTACATATAAATGAAACTTCAAACAAAAGGCAATATAAAATTATAATTGGGAACTTCCCAACCTACACTTGCATGGATTTTGTGATTATTATTTCAATTTCATTGGGGAAACAAGGGAAATGGGTGTTGTGTAAACACATGTATTATGTATTGCAACATGTCATGTTTTGTGGGGAGTTTGAAATTTTCATTCATTTCCCAACTTGGAGTTGCAATGAAGTTCATTGCTTGTTGGCTCATTTTGTAGCTTCTACGTTGGTGTCACAGGCATGAAAAAAACCAAGGCTACAAGATTTTTTAACCAAAACAAGAACAAAGTGGTCTTAATTCCAAATATAGATCATGAAATAAAGTAAACAATAATACGAATAGGACACGTGTGAAACAAGAATCCAATAAAACTTTATTGCAAAGAATAAACAAAAATAAAACAAGGTTATGACAAGAAACATACCCAAAATTGATGTTGAATAAACTCAAAGTAATGAAATTTTTTACTTCTATTTATCCCCATTAAGTATCTAATTCAAGGAAATTTCCTTCCAATCTACATGTGGCCCATGTTCGCCGATGTGCGCCCATGAATGAACTAAAACTCAACTAATAATGAACCTAAGCTTGATTAAGAATGAACTAATAGTTAACTAAAATGAATTCAAACGGAACTGAAAATGAACTAAAGGTTAATTAAAAGTGAATTAATAGTGAATTATGGATTAACTAAAAGTGAACTAAAACTTAATTAAAAATGAACTAAATTAGGAACTTAATCAGAAACTAATTACTAGTGAATTGAAACTAAACTAAATGTTAGGTAAAAGTCATTACAAGTCATGGATGAACATTCAAATGAATGAACCCCATAGTATCTACATTTGTGACAATAGGAAGGAATAATAATTAGAAGTGATACCAAAATTATTTAAAAAAATGTCCATTGTAACACTTAAAATGATGTTATGTGTTTCACTCCAAATCCAAAAATTGCATTAGTTGTTATTGTTTTGACTTTACATGTTTTGATTTGTAAAAGGATTGAATTAGTGTTGATTCTTAAATTTGATAGATATGAATCATGTTTCAATGTGTGAAAAATCACACATAAAATTGAGTGGGTTAGTTAAATATTGACTATAATGCACAATAATATATTGGGTGGTCTAATTATGTCCTTTTATTTTTACCTTTAAACAAAGTCAAAAGAATATTATTTTCGTGATTGGAGTATTCCATTAATGTAGATGATTTTTTTTTGCCATGTAAACAAAATATTTGAGTATATGTGGCAAGAATATTACATACATGTGCCAAAAATATTCCAAAAAATTCATTCATGTTCACAATAGTCATGTTCACATATTCACTATTCAACAAAATTTATCTAATTGGCTTGTTTGGTTTTTCTTGTTATGACCTTTAAAGATTCTCATGCTTATGTGATTTTCCTCTTCCCTTAACTCTTTCAATATGGACCAATTGTTCAGGTGCAATCATCACTGAAATTTATGACATTTGTGGTATCAAATCCTTTCATCATTTTTCTCTTTCTTTTAGTTTGTTCAAAGCTTTGTTATTTCTTGAATTGATTCCTTACAATTTTTGTTTATTTGTTGTGTTCATTCACATGTGTTTACTTTGTGTAGTATTTTGGAGCACCACTAACTACACTAGCCATTGGAACCACCACATTTGTTTACTAAAGGTTGTTGTGCTTTTGATTAGATTGCTTACACAGGTCAACGATCACGAATGGTGTTCATTAGAGATTATTGAAGACAACCTACATCTCACCATCAATTGGCAACATTTTTACAATGATCATAGGTTGGAGTTTAACAAATGTATGCAACAAATAGACTAGGTGTAAAGCTTGAACTTCAAGAAGGGATGTTATAGCAAGTTTCATTTTCAAGAAGTAATGGCAACAAAGTATAAATAAAGATGTTTGCAAGGAACTTTAAGTTTAAGAAACAATGGCAATGAAACTAGAGAGAATGTGGGCATAGGTAGGAGAGAGAGAAAACGAGGGGGGATAGTTTAACATTGAGATATTTAACCTTTTTTGACTATTTATGTAACACCAAAAAAAAATCTTGGAATGTACACTTTCTTTAAATTTAATGTTAATTAACAATTGATTTTAACACCAAGTTAACAAAACTGCCACGTCACATGCCACATCACCTTCCATGATAATTAACAATGAATGTGTGGACTAAATACTACTTTTTTTTAACAACCTAAAACACCAAAATATCATTAGTGCTACCCTTAGGTGTGGTGGGACCTTTATCTTGATATGTTATAGTGTTTAAATGATATTGAAAATTTGGGATGAATGAAAATTTTTCCACCATTTAGTGATAAGGTTTAAATCATATGTTTCCCTCAATGCAATTTTCAAATTATTTTTCATGGTATTCCAAAAAACATTGGTAATTGCGGATGTAAATGATGTGGATTCAACAAGGGTGGCACTTCTATTAAAATTCATCTTCTTTGAAATGCCATATGTAGTATTTAGAATTTCCAAGTATTTAGAAAATGATTGATGTTTTGACCTTTCCTTGGAACTAATACTAAAAAAAAACTATCCCTAATGCACCAATCACACTGTGAGCACAAAACCTTCCTTCCAATTCATCCACAAATGGCAAAAGGGTGAAGCACACTATGGTCACCCCTTTGGGCCTTTTCGAGTCTTATAATATGTTAATCTACATTATAATATTTGAAATTATAATACATATTTCCCAAAATTTGGTGCATTTAATTTTGGGTTTGTTTTGGTGTTTGGGCCTTAAGATTAAAATTTTCACAAAGTTAATTTTATTTAATACTAGTTTAAAATAAAATAAATGTATTTTAAAAAATTCAAATAATCATGGGTATGTTTATGGTATACAAAAATATAATAGAACATGTTTCAAATTTCAAACTACATTAGGTATTTGATTTAATTAATCATTCAAATAAATGTTTGAAATGGATTTTATGAATTTCTTCAATTCACAATGCTTGTCACCTTCCATTTCAAAATGATTATTTGTTAAAATTTCAATTTTTTACATACTTATGATCAACACCTTTAAAAAATCCCATTTGTGAAATGGAAATGAAAATTTCACATGGTTCAAAGTATGTGGAATCACACATGAAACAATTATTACAAATTTTGAAAAAGATTAATCATTATTTTAAATATTTTAAATATATATTTCATTTTTTGATACACAATTGCATACATTATTTTCATACAAATACCATGATATACATAGAAAAAATAGTTTTTCCCTATTTCATTGCTTGGGTTATGTTCTATCATAATATATGAAAAACATTATGAAACTTTTTTTCATGTTGACATGGTTTAGGTTTAAAACATTATACCAAGGAAAACACTACAATGTGTACATACGGGTGGGTTACTATAATGTGCTTTCACCTATAACAACAATGCAAGAAAAAATCAAACATGAAAACAATTGTCTAGTCAACCAAGACATTCCATTAATTGTTAGATTATTGTGCTTAACCCATATGTATTGTTTTAAACATTCAAAACTCACACACTCATCCTTGCAATTGGATTCGTGATCACAATGCCTTCATGTTTGACTTCCATTAATAAAATGAAGTTATAAAACACAAGGAATTTGAAAGTTGTGGATGGACTATCAAAATGTGTTCAACATAAAAATCCCCCTAGCCAATTATCTTTGTAGCAATGAAATCACATACAAAAAGATCATGAATTTGATTGAACTTGATAAAATTATGCGTTGGAAACACACATGACAATCCTAACAACATTTTTGTGTAGCTACCAAGTGATCCAAGTTAGCAATAACCTTGGTCTTAACTAGTGTGTTGACAAATATTTTTATTTATGACAATGTGCAATACTTCTCCATCACTCGTTTCATTGGAGCAAATGTATTAAACGATTTAATGTACACATTCCTCAAAATCTTATTCCATTTTGTCTCCATCAATTTTGTCAACTTTTGAAATTCAAAGTAAATAGTAAAACTTCTTCATTTGAACATCTTTTGTTGCAACCTTGACCTTCCTCTCATTAACATTGTTGAAGGTTATCAAATTTAAGAACATGCAATTTATCTTCGTGTTCAACTTTTGAACATGCCTCTCAACATGAATCATCTTTCATAATAGATTCAATTTGTATAATTACGATGTGAATTATATAAGACTTGTTTTCATTGTTCATTCTTAGGGCTAAACTTTACAAATGAATTTACGAATGCATTGTCGCTAGAACATGCAATGTAATTTGGTTAAGAAGATGAAATTATGTTCAACTCCAAGATAAGGCCATAATGATAATACAAGAAACTTGCAAATTGATTCAAAACATTGACATTCTTACAATGGCATTTTATCATTTGGAAAAAATAATCAAAAAAACTATAGCACAGATTATGACGTACTTTCAACAAGCCATGGTGCAGTTGCAAGGATCACTTATGCATGAGTGTAAAGCCCAAGTTTAGAACTTAGAACTTGGAACTTAAAGCTTAATATGATTTTAATCCACCTACATGGATGAATATGTCCATAGACAAATGATTTCATATGGATGAATTTCATTTATGATTTAAATGAAATTAATAAAAAATTAAATGAAATTCATCAATGATTAATAAATAAATAAATTCAAAATTATATATATCCATCATCAATTGTTGTCCAAGTATTAATATCTCAAACTTGAATGTCATTTGATAATGATGGATAATGAAATTGTGATAATAGGGGGAAAATGTGACATGTGATGGGAGCAAAATAATTTTAAATTAAACAAATCATTTTCATCAACAATGTTAAACAATTTAAGAAATATTGTCATGGGACGAGTGTACCTGCACCCCTCTCCCCCCCCCTCGCCCCCAATTGTTATCAATAGCATTATATATATATATTTTATGGAAAATTGGAGTACCTTGAAAATAAATAATGAAAAAAAAACCTCATTGTTGCCAACAACATTTATAAAATAGGTTTGAAAGAAGTTATGGCACCTTTGGAAGAGCGATAGGAAACTTGCTATCGTCAACAACACTACATCAATTTGTTTCCCCCCAAAAAAACTTGATTTAATTTTTTTTTAAATAACAATGACCATGGGGTGGATGTTAGCATAATATTAATAATATAGTTAAAACATCTTGAAAATAATGGCATTTCAAACCATAGCCATGAAAAATACATTTATATAAAATTAAATTGTGTTTCATGAAACTATTAGTTAATTAAAATTGTGGGAAAAGAAATATTCATACAAATTTCATGATAAAATTAAACATCCATCCATAATTTTGATGGAGGTTCCATTTATTAAAAACATGTAAATGTAATTTTTTTTCATCCATACATTAAATGAATGAAAAAAATCACTCATCCATAATGAAAATTAATGCTTACATTCATCCCCATGTTTGTTTTTAAGTTTACCAGTGCAACATTCATTTTGTAGTTAAATTCTTAGGTTTTACTTGCATATGTATAGAGAAAAAAACATTTTATCATCCCAAGTTTCAATTCTTTAAGTTCATGCTCTAGGCTCATGCAGTAGCTTGCTTTTGTGGTTGGTAATTATTGATGTTTAAAAGTTGCAAATAGCTACAAACAAGCCTCATTAGAAGCAATGTTGATGATTGACACACAAGTTAAAACGTTGTAAATAGTGGATGTAGACAAGGTTGACAATTGATAGTAGATACTAAAGGTCGACAACACCAAGAAAGTGATGTGTGATTGATAATTCCCATAAGAATTTGATCACAACAAGAAAGTGACACATGATAATCCCAAGAGCGCAATGCCAAAAAAGGTCGATAACAACAAGTTGATGACATGAACTTAGTAAAGGAGGATGTCGACAACAAGCCAAGAACTTGCGATCAAGAGAGGAACACACATCCATTACAATTTGTAACAATGTCAGGCACAAAAATACAATAAAATAAATCACAAGCATAAAAAAACACAATGCAAATTAATAACTTAAGTTGGAAACTTAAAACCTCATGCATGTTAATGTGTTTGGGCACCTAACAACATTTAGAATTCAATGATTAAAAACCATGTTGTGAAACTCAATTTGCACCAATGCAAATTTCAACTTCATTAAAGGCAACATGGTAGCAAGGTATGGGCATTGTGAGCCCATGCATTTTCATGCAATGTAGCTAGTTCTTCCAATTAAGGCCATTAAACAACCCAAATTTGGGCAAACTTTTTGAGATTTTAAAATCAAATTTTTTTTGGGTATGGTGTTTGAAATCAATATTTTTGTTCACAAAAAAAAGAGAAATTACCCATCACATAGTGTGTGATAATGTTTTCATACTACTTTCAAAGAGATCTTCAAATTATTATCGATATTATTTGATGAACCTAGGGGGTGCATCATCAACCTTATGTATATACTCTTTGGGGCCAACTTTTCATTACTCCAAATTCATATAAAATTTTGTAATGCTTATCACATGGAGAAGGGCGTATGCAAATCCTCATGGAATGGGATCATAATAAACCCCATGAATCCAAGGGTTGGACAAGAGAAAGAAACCAAAGGTTGGTCATGAATGAGGTCTATTGTATGTAGATGACCTTGAATTGTAATGGTCATCACATGCCTCCACAAAGAGGGAATGGCCAGAATTTTTCTAGTGTATGTGGAGGGTGCCTTACTTTGTAGTAATACAGAGAGGAGGATGGCACCTTAGGTGTAAGGTTCCTTAGGTTGATAAGGAACCTTGCATGTAAGGTGCCATCCTCTCATCTCAGACGAATCACAATCGCTTTCATTTATGAAAGCTCAGCCCTGTTTGAGATCCTTACCCTACTACACTTAAGAACATGGCCTCAATCTGCCCTGGTTGAGATCCTTACCCTACTACACTCAAGAACATGGCCTCAATCAGCCCTGGTTGAGATCCTTACCCTACTACACTCAAGAACATGGCCTCAATCAGC
>Ga0116231_10013862_pt1 | contig 11098 bp, 7 predicted proteins | sample S1TSphgellanicum_2_FD_89695 | JGI IMG/M metagenome (GOLD analysis project Ga0116231, IMG submission 89695) | Host-associated microbial communities from peat moss isolated from Minnesota, USA - S1T2_Fd - Sphagnum magellanicum MG | ecosystem: Host-associated > Plants > Peat moss > Unclassified...
AGCCTTTCCAAAAAATAAAAAAACAAAAAAAAAAAAAGGAAAAAAAAAATAAACTCAATTTTTATTCAGGGAAAAAAAAAAAAAAAAAAAAAAAAAAAAAAGTGGAACCAAAATCCCATGAATGTCTTAATTACATTGAAAATTGTTGAATCATAAATTGAGAATTATATTCTCAATTATGCAATTAAGTCGCACATAAAGGTTCAAAACATGTAGCTTCAAAATGTCTTTTTACATCATTCTAATTCAATAATGGTTGGTGTGTCCAATTTGTTTCCTACCAACTTGGGCTTCATGCTGGTTCACATTACTGGTAATGATCAATTGACATAAGGTCAAAATTTCAAGTCAAGTTTCACTATTGCGTAAATAAATCATTTAAAGATTGTCATCCGTTGGTCATCCAAGATCGTATAGATTGTCCATGAAATCATTTTCACTTTCATTATTTTTAGAATATGATATTTAATTTTCATGTACTAAAATATTAATATTTGTGGCATTCATTATTATTATTTTTAATGGTGCCCTTTGTTTCTTTCAAAAAAAAACCATTTGGGTCTTTCCAACTTTCCCCAATGTTTTTTCTACCATGCTTCCCAACAATGCCTAATTCAAACAAATATAACTTAATATAAAATTTATTTTGTCCTTATAGCAACAATCATAATGGTTTAAAGGTTTTAAAACATTTAGAAATGTTAGATTATTTAAGTTTTCATTAATTGTAAAGAGAATAAAATTAAACAAGGAAATATATTTTATTGACTAAAAATAATTAAAATGAAAAAAAAAACATTTACCCATTCTAAGGAAAGGGTGATTAAAATGGGTAAAATAAAATGTCAAATCACAAGTCATGCATGGAGGTGATATTTTAAGATTATTAAATACCACTTCTCATTACATATTAATGAATTTGATATTTAGAATGAATTTATTACATTTAATTAATTTCTTAAACATAAGATTGATGAAAATAATGTAAACTTGTTAACTTTGATGGATATTTCATTTTCAATGTTGAGTTGAATATGTTCATAATTTTGATTAAAAGGTCTCCACTAAAATATTACAATTTTTAAAATTTTGTAATGATTATATATATGATTTAATCAATAGAATATGATTAATGTAAGTTTATTATACTTTTTAAAATATTATTAAAGTGAAAATATTAAAATATTAATTAAAAATCTCATTACTTTAATTTATAAATAATAATAATGATGGAATTTCATATTAATTTATTGTAATTTTGATTTCAATACAGACCAAAGCCTATTGTTATATTAAATTTAGTGTTAGCACTTGTTGGAGTTATAAACATTATGAAAATTAATCAATATCAAATCCATTAAAAAATCTATGGATATAAAGTGTGGGTTAATAGTTTAAAATACACCAAGTCCAATGTTCTTTTGTGTGAAATTTTGTATTATTGCAAAAATAATTTTAAAAAGAAAAATTTAATCACACTTGATTCCTTGTTTTTTGAAAAAAAAGTTGTCAAAAGGGTAGCTATTTTGGGTTATTATAAATACGTTTCTATTCTTGGTTACTATAAGTAAGCAAATTATAAAAAGGGGTGTTTTTTCCAAAGAAGTTTTAGGAAGAGGTTGCCATTTATTGCTAAATTGCTGGGAATGTTTCTTAGGACACTACAACAAAAATTGAAAGAAAAAAAAAATTCACCAAGATATGTTCCTTTCTATGAAATAAAATGCTGTAGGACATTTAGGACAATTTGTAATCATAATATAATTTGTCAAGAACTTTAATTATAGTTTAATATTCATTTTTGAGAAACATAAATAATGTATTATTTAATACACCATTAAACCTAAAAGTTTAGTTGTGAAATGAAAATATAAAACACAAATGCACTTTCAAGAGTGTGAATCATGAATAAATTTGGTGACCTCCGGAATTTTTTCAAAATAAAAATTTAAAAATATATTTCTAAGAATTATATTTAAAATTAAAAATTAAAATTAAAATTATTTTATAATATTATTAATTTAAAAAAACACTTGTTCACTACCCACAAGTTGCAACAATTAAATTGAATATTTATGTATTGTGTTCCTCCCTAAGCAACATGTATCAAAAGGAAGCCACATGTACCAAGTCAAGAAAGCTTCAGAATCCAGTGCTGTGCTACCAGTGTTTGTTTTTAGGAAATTTTGTTTGTAGCCAAAAATGGCAACCATCCCTAGAAATATTTAGCCAAATCTGGCTATAGCCAGAAATAAAGTAAAAATATTTAATCATCCTTCTATATATTTTTGGCTGCAAAAATGGAAACCAAGTGTATGATTTTCTGGCGATTATTATTATTATTATTATTATTTTCTCCCTCTCTTCTGGCGACTGAAAACCTTCAAAATCACTTGTCTGTCTGTTGCATTATTCAAGCACCTCTGTCTCTTCCCTAAACCCTAAACCCTAAGAACCTTGCCCAGACTCCACGATTCTCTTCTCTTTCTTGAGCTGCTTCTCGGGGAAGTAGGGATTTGTAACCCTAGTTTTGCACTAGTGCAAGGGAGTGTTGGAAGGGAGTGTTGGAGAGTTGTAATGCCAAAGAAACTGTGCTACATTATCATCATCAATTATCATCATCATCATCAGCAGCAGCAGCAGCAGCATCAACATCTTGAGCTGGAAAGATTTCTTGTTAGGTTATTTTGACACTTAAGCTTGCAAGACATTATGGGTGGGATTGTTGATTGTGGAATCACATTCTGTCCTGTGTTGTCAATGCTGAGATTGTGCTGGAAACTTGATGATTCCCTTCCCTTAAGTGTTGTTGATGCATCTGGGTGGGGCGGGGGGTTGGAAAGGGGAATTTTGGTTTCTCTGTTTGTCTCATGATCTTTCTTCACATGTTGTGTTGTTGTTTGTGTTTTTTCCTTCATGAAGTACTGTGGGTAAAGCCACTGATCCAATCAATCCCTGTGAATCTGTGGAGCATGATTTCTGTGCGTGTGTGCAGGGAAATTGATCGTGGAGAAATTTGTTTGTTGGTCTCACTGAATTGCCTGCAATCCGTGAAGCATTTCCACCTACCTGCAAAAGTGATCCAAACAAGATGCCTGTCAAGTGGTATGTAATGTACCCAATCTCTCTCTCTGTCTCTCCCTCCCACAAACTGTCTTGCTCTTTCTGCTGGCAGAACCTTTAAACCCTGAACCCTTACTTGCTGTTTCTCCCACAAATTACACTCACTGCCTTGCTCTGTGAAACGTGGAGTGGAGAAAGACTAGTTTTTGCATTCAGTATCGGTAAGTGAATGCCATTGTGTCTGTAAAACATCTGTGAACTCGCTTCCTCACTCATGGTGCTTGGTGGTGGTTTAGGGTTTAGGGTTTCTTGCTGTTGTCAAAGTCTTGAAATCAAGAGCTTTGATACCAGCTTATGCAAAGTTGGCTCCTTCGACTTTCACCCCATCATTTATTCTCTCTGAGATTGTGCTTGACATCATCCAGTTCTTCATTTTTGCACATGATTTTGTTGCAAGGTGTTGTCATGCCTCTTTGGATAAGCCTGTGCATACACAAGATAGGCAGTCTTTCCTCCCATGTGAGATTGATTGCAAACATCATAATGCTTCCACCTCCTCTTTCATTTGCTGTACAATATGAGTGACAGGACACAGAAGGAGTGGGGTTTTATGTTCTGACGTTATATTTTAGGCAGGCTTTTCCACTGGCAACCAAACATAGGATCACAAGTGAGTAGCCAAACTTTGAGTGATGTTTTCAAGCGCATTGAAAGCCTCCATGCCACCAAATCCACACGATGGCAGATCACTGCATCACAATACCGCCCAAATGTACGAGGTAATATTTCTCGAGCAGCACATTTTAGCAGCATCCTAAACTATTGTCTGTAGATTCTTCTTCAGGTGATGGTTAACCTTGAGGTGCAAAAGAATCTTAGCTTGTTTTTGTTTCATTGGTGCTACTCTATGAATCCTTGATAGCAACGGATGATGGTTGCAATCTTAACACATTTTGGTATAATTTGCGGGGGATGTTTTTCTTTCTTTCCAACTGTAAGACCAAGCACTTCCTGTAGACTGTGCACGGGAGCTGCTTGGGGTGACCTTCACAGAAGCACCTGATAAAATCTTTTTTGTACTCCGGCAAGAGCACATGGTGGTGGAGGCAGATGCTACCATGCAAGCAATCATGGAGAGATTGCAGGTGTATCGCAATCGCCTCACCGTCCTCTTTGAGGTTGATCATGACCCTAAATCCTAAACCCTCCTCCCTCCCCCCCACATGGCCTTGCCTTTGTTTCTCTTATAATTTCATTCCTCTTGTCAGTTTTGTACTGTTGTGAAATTACAAGAGGTGATGATCAAGAGCCAACATGTTTCAAGGCAGATCTGTTTCAATTTCTTGCAGGGCTTCCAGTATGAACTTGGTGACTTTCGTGTAAAAGCAGGCAGAGCAGTACTAGCGCCTGTTGAAAATCTGCGAGGTATCATCATGGAGGTACTCTTCCTCCTCCACATTTTAGTACTGGTGGTTTGCCTGGATTTTGGGCAGATCATAGTAATATATTTATCTACAACCCCCTTGTCAGGAGCTGATGAAGTCAGTGGGTAGTCATGGCAGCACCTATCACTGCTGCTGCTGCTACTCATGACGAAGGTGATGAGGTATATTTGGAATCTGTTCCATATGGTGCATCAACTTTCCACAAGTGGAATTTGACCTTTTTGTTCCTATGTTCAGGTGGAGTACATGCCAGTCTCGTCACTAGAACAATCGCGTGCAGCGGTCCTTGAGTTTATGGAGTTGTGGCAGGAAGGTGTGATATTAGGCCAGTTTGTGGCCTTGGAACTGAATTTTACAGATTTCTCACTTTCTGATCACTACTCTTGGCAGCACACAGCCCTGCAGTATGTTTCCCTTATGGCCTTTTTCCTTTCACAACAACGAACTTGAGCTTCAGAAGTGTAATCTTCAGAAAATGTAGCCTAATAATGAGCATCAAGAACAAATCGAGTTTGCAATATTTTGCTTGAAGGGTCTTTTCACTTTCCAAGACTTTCATTCATCAGGACATGCTGGTCAGTTGTTTTACCCATGAGGGATCTGTTTCTGGTTCATTGGAAATTTTCATGGGTTAGGCAGCAATGCACAGATTTGAATCCAATCACTTGAACACCGTTAGATGAAAATGCTTTGGAACCAATGTGTTGTTGAATGTTCTCCAACAAAAGACACGGTCATGGAACAAGCTCAAATTGGAATTATTGTGAAAAGCCCCTCAACTGGTGGTGAAGGTTTAGTTTTCTTGGGGAATATTTCTAGAGCGAATATTTCTTCTGTAGGTGATTTTCTTTCACTGCGGACTGGTTCCTCTGGAGCAACTTGTTGGAAAGTGTATTCTCCCTCTCCTGCTTGTTTGGTCACAAAGTATAAACCAAGTATGAATTTCTCATCTGATGTTTATCAACATCTTGCAGATTTACATCACCCGAATAGGTAGATGACCTGATAATGTGGTTTTAGAGATTTTGTTGTCGAAGTGCAATTTATCCACAGAGATCTTGAGAGTCATGACAGATGTTGATCTTCCACACCACCTGTCTTGAATGCAACATAACATTTTGAATTTCATCCCTGTACATTGACTGGAACAGCACGTTACAGACATTGCTGTTGTTGGATCTGTAATTTGGATGGGAAGACCACAACAAGGTCTCAAAACATATGAATGGCTGCTCAATCTCCTCTGTGAAAACACATGCTATGATGGATTATGTGTGAATCCCTTCTGCCAGTTTTACCAGTAAGTGAAATGTTGCTGACAGATGCTCAAATTTCTTGCTTGATGCATAAATTCAATTCATTCACTTGACAGCAGAAATTGTCACCCAAAATTGTGGCATCTGAATCTCCAGTTGCAAACACAACCAGAACTGCTCATTGAATAATGAAGATGCACCATATGCTTACCGAATCTCCATTCTACTTTGAAGCAAATTGATGATTGAAATGGGTTTTGTTTACCAAAAAAGAAAAGAGAAAAAGAAAAAGAAAAAGACCAGTTTTGTTTACATAATGAAGTTAAAAGAGAAAATAAGAAAAGGAGCACCATATCCCAAATTAAGCTCTAAGGACCACTTAAGAGTGGATTGCCAACTTGACCACATTTGTGACAAGAAAGTTGCAAGCAAACAAAATGACCATCACATATCATGAACACTAGATTACATAGTTTGAATCTCTTTTCTAAACTCGTAGGTTATAGCCAAAGAGTTAATGTTGGCAAAGTTATATGTCCAAATGAGCATTAAAATATGTATGTCAATTTGGTAGGTTAATGTTAAGCTCCAAAAGATGCATGATTGAGAACCTGTTTTACTGACCAAAAGCACACCAAACACAGGCCTTATTCCAAGGGTTTCTGGTGACTGGTGATATACCATTAGAGTTATCCGTGCCATAAGGAAAACACAGCACCAAGAACCTTGAGTTTGCTCATAAACAGGTGAGATTAAAAACAAACCTGCAAAAAAGTACACTAGCATTCAAAGGGGGGTGAAACTGAGAAAACCATAAATTTTGGTGGTAAACTGAGTTTCATCCTGTCTTTCCATTTTCCTGAGCGCCTCCACTGCTGCTGCATATATTTTCACTGCTCCTCAATGTACACAGCTATTATAATTACTCTCGAACCTTGTACACTAAATGCTGAGTTTCAGCATTTCATACCCAGATTTAATAAAATTTCATTACTTCACAGATATCACTGGAAGAGGGAGGGGTTTGGGGGTGAAAGGAGGCTCAAAGACAGTGTGAAGACAAGGTGACTTTACAAATAACTCTATTATTCTGGGGTGAACTCCATCCCAAAGACTATTTTCATCATAAGGTGCTACGCATCAATACCTCTAGGCCTGCCTGCCTGCCTGCCTACACATGGTATTTTATGTAGTCTGGTCTATGCAGTGAGATTGAGGAAGCCTAGGAGGCAGCTGGTATCACTTGAGATAATACCAACCTTGTACCCATACCAGCTTGGTAGGGACCTGAGGTACTACCAATCTTGTACCAATTTTATACCAGTCTCAGTTCAAGGTATAATATTACCTGCATTGTACCAATCCCAAATCAATCTTGGATTCAATACTAGGACCAAGCTGGTATGAAAGTCACCAAAACAAAAGGACAGACTACGAGGCTGGTATGAATGTTTTAAAAAGGACCAAAAATCAATCTTGGTTTCAATACTATGACCAAGCTGGTATAAAAGTTTTTTGAAAAGGACCCAATACCAGCCTCCAGGACTAGGCTCCTCGTATGAATGTTTCAAAAAGTACCCAATACCAAGACCATGCTGATATGAAAATTTTAAAAAGTAGCCAATACCAGGACCAGGCTGCTATGTTCAAAAGTCGATGCCAAACCACCACTGGTAGATGCGTGTGGATGGTTGCACACAATTAACCATTGTGGTTAGCTATGGGACAAGAATGCATAAACTGAAAACAAGTTTTCTGTCCACACACCAATCATCCATTCATTCATTCATCCATCCATCCATCCATCCATCCTGCATGGTGCGTCGGGTGGGTGGTGGTTGACTTTGGCCCATCCATAGTCATGCCAGCTGAACATCTCTAAGTCCAGTGTTCAAAGCATTTTTGGAGTCTCCAAGTTGCTTCATTCTGCTGCTGGATGTGCAGTGTAAACCAACCTTCCCATATATGATGATGGGCTTTTAGGCTTCTCTCTTCTCCCCACCCGCCCTTTTAGGCTTTTGACCAAATGTCAAGAACAATATTCTTCTTTTCCTATTTTGTGCCAGAAGATTGGTTTGAACAACACTTTCTCAGGCCCTAGCCTACCTACTTGTGATCCTCATCAAACATACAAAAGATTTCACATTGGGGGATTTTGCAAGCAAATCCAGTTCACTTACACATCCTTGGGCACGAAGCTACTCACTCCTACATGCTTGACGTCTTCTATTTTATTAGTGTATTAGTGGTGTCCCGATTGTTATGTTCTTTAGCGACATGTGTTCTCCATGAGTTCTCGTGCTTTTATTTGCCTTGTACTTCTTGTGAATTGGTTCTCATCCCTGCCTTTTCTTATATACAGGTTTTTGTTCTTATTTGGAACCCTGTCTGTATGCAGACAATGATTATAATACTAGTTTACAGTATACAAAATGTGTTAAATAGACTTGTGTGCTTGTGTGCAAAAAAAATGTTATGGTCAATGAAATTGCTGGATATGGTTGGTGGTCTTAATTTTATTTTTATTTTTAATTCTCTTGAGTGAACTAATAGTTATATGTGTAATAGGGTTTTGGTTGGTTTGTGAGAATTTTAGAGGATGAGTGAAAATGGTAGAAAGGGAGCATTATTTTCAATGTTGTGCAAAATAGGGTTTCTGTGTAGGGCTGGAGATTTTCTTGTTCAAAGTCATATGGAATTGCTGGATTTGATGGTTTGAATTTGTTTTCTCAGTTATCTTGAGTTAACAAATAGTTCAATTTGTAATAGCTACTTACAGGCAAGGTTCTAGCACATTACTTGTGCACTTTGTTTCTCATGCATTCTCATCCGAACTAGATGTAACAACTTCTCACAAACAATAATTTGTCTGTAAAGACAAACCCTAAACCCTAAAAAACAAAACCCCCCTCACCCCCCTTGAAAGGGTGTGGGTAAAATCTAAAGGTGAGAAATGAGCTCTCACAATGATAGGTGGGTTTAATCCAAAGCAGCAATATTGGAAGAAAAGCTAAACCTTACATATAAATGAAATTTGCTATCCATATATATATATACATGGATGAAATTTGGTAACCTTACATATGGATGAAGTTTGTTTTATAAGGGCAATCTTTGAATGGAGGACCCCATGCATCATGAGCTAAAGTTTGGCTCTTGGCTCAAACATAAAGTCCACCTACCTAAGCTTTTGTAACTTGCGAAACAAAAGCTGAGTCCTGTAATTGCCTTCAAAACCGCAAGTCAGTCAAGTCCCTCACAAGTCTTTTCCTCGAGATTTCACTCAACATAAAGAGAAAGAGGTCACTTGTAGAGTGCAAAGTCAGGGGGGACAAACAAAGTGGAAAAGTCCTTACAAAATAAAAGCTATAATTTATCATTGAGAGCTGCTTTGTGCTCGCCTCTATTTGCACAATTTGTGGGGGCAATGGGAATTGCATGTTTAAAGGGAGTGGGCACACGAGGGAATAGGTTCACTTTGGAACAAGTTCAGGGCCAGAGTGAAGAGCACCCACACCGATGCATCGAGAAGGACGGATGGAGTGTGGATGGGAAACACTTTTTCATTGTATTCCTGTCTCACAGTAAATCACAGTAGTTAGCTATGTACTAACTATTGACATGAATCTCGCTACCAAGTGCCTTACTTACTACTTACATAGTTGGGTGGGTGTTTGTTCTTTTGTTGGCCTTGCCTACCAAGGCAAGGATGTTGTGTTTAGATTCATTATAGAGTATAGTAGCTTAAGGGATCTTGGCTCCTAGGTAATAATAATAGGTCTCTATTTTTATATGAGGATTTTTGAAAGATGATATTTTGGCTTGTGTTGAAACTTGAGATTAGTTAATATAGAGTTATAATAATATCTTGAAGGATTTTGGTTTCTTGTAGAGGATTTTTTGAAGATTATATTTTTGCATGATGAAATATTTGAGTTTCCATAATTCTTCTTTTGCCTTAAGATACTTTATAATGTTAAATGGCAAGGCTACAGTGTGACATACCCCTTGTTAAGTTTGGCAGGGGTTTCTATCATCAAATTCCGACCAATGGTGCATTGGTGGGGTGCTGGCTAACATAACCTAATCTTTATTAGTTGGTCAAAAGAGCACATAACCTAATATTATTAATTGGTCAAAAGAGCACTGTTCTTATTGCTGCTCAAACTTCACACAATTTGCAATTAGTCAAAAATCTTGTGTTTGATAAAAAAGAAAAAGGTTTTTTGTTGTGTGCTACTAGACCAATTCACATTGAACTGGATTCCTCCAACAAAATAGACTGGTTCACATTGAATTAGTTTCAAACACTCAAGAAGACTTGGGTAGTCAAACTGGGTTTATTAAACTGGGTTCCAACAACAAAGAGGATGATTTCATATTAAACTGGGTTCCAAATAGACTGATTTCACATTGAACTGGGTTCCAACAACAAATAGATTGATTCACATTGAACTAGGTTCCAACAACAAATAAACTCATTCACATTGAACTGAGTTGCAATAACAAATAATTTGAACTACAAAATAATAATAAAATTACAAACAACTAATTATTCTAGAATACAATATTACTCTGACAAGCCATTGAAACTCTTCTTATTGCTGAAAGTTCACTTTGGCAGTAGGAGAAGTTGCTATTTTAGTGCTGCCCTGAGGTGCTGCCCTGAGGAAAGAAAGAGAGAGACTTGGTTGGTGGCCCTGTAGGATTTGGGGGATAATTTTCTTGGCTTGGACTGGGAACTAAATTTGTGAGTGACAGATGGACACTGAAGAATATGTTCTACAATGATCCAAGAATCGGCATCTCTAGCAAGCAAAAAAAAATTTGTTCATAAGAATGGTGATCTCCAACAAGACAGATCATCATTAGAGAAGAATGAACAGGTATCTCCAACAAGAGAGACCACCATTAGCAAAGAATGCGCATCTCCAGCAACAAGAGAGATAGCTTTGATCAAGGTGCAAAGTTGCAAGAATGCAAAGTTGCAGGATGGAAAGCCATAATTTTCAGAGTGGGTTTTGCTCAAAATGAACTCAGAGATACACAATCTCAAAAACATGCAACCACAACTGAGAAAATCTACTTGTTTCGGAATTACAGAAGAGAAAAAGCCACTATAGTTACAAGGAGAGAAATCTTTCAAAACAATGACTCACAGATTGCAAATTTCCCATCTATATAAAACACACCACTGAAAACCAGAGAAACCTTGAAGTTTCGGAGCAACAAATTTTTATTGATACACTGACACAATCAAGCAAGTAACACAATCCAATTCCTTTTCCCCAAATCTAAAACTCAATCTACACCCCACCCCCCCCCCCCCCCCCC
>Ga0116231_10013863_pt1 | contig 11095 bp, 5 predicted proteins | sample S1TSphgellanicum_2_FD_89695 | JGI IMG/M metagenome (GOLD analysis project Ga0116231, IMG submission 89695) | Host-associated microbial communities from peat moss isolated from Minnesota, USA - S1T2_Fd - Sphagnum magellanicum MG | ecosystem: Host-associated > Plants > Peat moss > Unclassified...
AATGAAAAAATTATAAAAATACATATTAACTTAACCAAGTTCTTAGAAAAAAAGAAGAAAGAGAAAAAGAAAATGGGGGGGCCAAGTTTTTTTTTTTTTTTTTTTTGAGGGATGGTGGGGTGTTGTTCCCATCCAGTTCCCAATGGATTCTCAACATATTTTCAAGTTCTACTCTGTTTCCAACCATGTTCCCAATAGCTCCTCATTATCCCATATCCTTTGCCCTAAGTTCTACTCTTTTAACCTATATAACTAGCTCAAATAAGGAGATTACAACATACATATTTTGAGACTGTCCAAAGCTTGATTTCTTTTTGTGATGCCCAACAATGGGTTTTTTTTTTATGATTTACAATGACTTGCCAACATGCCATTGGACATTGTGATTTCATTTTTTTTTTTTGGGGAAAATATTGCTTAAAATTGATAGATCTAAGAATGATGAAAGTAGAATCTCACCACCAGTCCCTTTGTTAGGTTTTCGACATTGCCATCTCAACCATTGAATAGGATTAGTTGATTGCCACATACAACAATGGATGTAATTGCTCTTGCCAAAAAGCACAAAATTGTCTTAAGAGTCACCATCTGTGATTACCTTCTTTGCTTTCAACACCTCTTTTTACCTCTTAGCAGATTGAAGATTCACCAACAATGGATTCATTAGGAAGTTGTTCATCCAATTCTTTCCTTTCATGAATGTGAAATGATTACAATGTGAATGTGCATATCATTGTATGCACAATGTGTTATGGGGTTTCAATGTTCATCTTGATTTGTTTACACAATGGTCTATCCACATTACCAGGTTGTTGTAGATGCTAAAACATCATTCCATCTTCACCGAGAAATAATCATGTATTTATACTATGTGTCACAAAAGATTTTTAAATTGTTGGTGGTTGTTCCCCTTGACAAGTTGAAGCTTGAGTCTCAAGGTTCTCTCTTTTAAATAACCATGCCCGACAATGCTTTTGAAATCTTGAAGAAGGATGGCAAAGAATCCTGCCATTTGAGGTGCATGCAACTCCTTGCATTAGGTTTTAAGGTGGTTACTCAAGCCATACTTGAGTACCATGTGAAGTTTGCCAAACTTGCTTTGTACCAAGTTTTGGGATTTGTTGAGGATGAACATTACATCAACACATTGTCTTTCATGAAGGGCAAACTCACCAACCATCCAATCACTTGTCTTGACCTATGTGTTAGAATGTTTGAACAAGATTTCTACAACATTGAGTCTTTTCCTTATACTCAAGCCATAGTTGTTTGGAAGGAAAATAAGATTTGTTACAATGCTTGAATTTTGGGCTTCTAACAATTTTGTGCATTTGTTGCTTGGTAGTGGGCATGGTTAGTATGTCATTCAAGGAACTTGTTTTGAATCTCCTTTGAATCCCAATGACAACTCTTGGGCCTTGACTCTCCTTTGATTCCCGATGACAATTCTTGGGCCTTGACTCTCTTGGATTTTGAGTTTTGATTTTCAAATTCCAAGGCTTATGATTTGACACTAGATTAATTTGATTCTTGAAAGTTGTTGACTTGGTAACATAAGCCCATGTAGTGTGCATTGCACACTTACTAATTTGTGCATGTTTTTGATGGCCTGCCATTTTATTTGGTTTCTTGAATTTGATGAATAGGTGACCAATGTTAAGTTTTCATTTTTTATTAACAATTTGTGTGTGTGTTTAAATAGATGACTTCTGTTGCAATGAGTGGGTCTTTTAAACCAAGATTTAATTCCCCCAAAAGTCACATTTGATTATTTATTCTTGAATGCAATATGTATGTGATTTTTTATATGTTGTCATTGGTCATTATGTAGAATCTAGATTCTAGATTCACAAATTGTTTATAAAGGTGACAACACTTCAATGATATTATTGTCAATTTCCATACAATGAACTTTTTGGAGTAACCAACAAAAACTCAAGATTTACCAAGCATATTGCCAAGCCTCCAAATGTTAATTTATAGATAATAGCCAAAACCATTCATTTGGTTTTTAGAAGGTTCCATTAATTTCTACACATCTTTACTTACATTAACCATGATTTTACATCCATGGTTGAAGGAATTAGTTGCCATTTCACCCACATTTCTCTACCAAAAAAAAAAACATTGGTCTTCACAACTAATTAATATGAGTCACAATATATTATCATATTAATATACAAGTGTTTCATTAATTAAAAATGGAGTTATAGCTATGGAACTTGCTTTAGGATCATGATTCTAAGTGGTAATGCTTTGTGAAGCCATTTTCTAAGGTATGCATACCATAGCCCAATTTCACTAAAGTTATTTCAAGTTTGTTTGTGCATTGATTTGCAGTTGAATATGAATGAAGATTGAAGTAGTTTTGAACAAGTTCATTCATATTTCTGAACAAGTTAGGATTTTAAGAAAAATTGTGAAAAATGTCATTTGAGGTCAAACTCACTAAAACTTGTAGATTTTCTTTTTCTAGAAATCTCTTATATGGAAAAAAAAAAAAAGAATTGCCTTGCCCATGAATAGGAATTTTTTAATACTTCAAAAACATCCCAAGGATTCACATATTGTGTTCAAGATTAAATTAGCTCTTTTACAATTTTCTTTTGCCCAATCAAACATTTAAAAATATTTCAGAAATGATTTCAACCAATTATGAGAAGAAATTTCACTTGGGAGTTGTAGTTCATTTGAAGAATAGTTCCGAAGAAAAAATTAGTTGAAGGGAAGTTCAAGCTACCTCTAGTCTACCAACTAACACTTTGAGTACACACAAAAAACTTTTGGAGGTTCCCTTTGTGAAAAACTGAAAATATACTGGAATCTCCTCGGTGGTCAAAAGGGAAATTGAAATCCCCTCTCATCATTGCGTAAGGGAAAATCACATTTTCTTTCCTAGTAAGTAACTTGAAGAGGGAAAGTTCCTCTTCTATACCTTTTTGCCTCTATCACCTCCTAGGAAGATAAGATTTTATTTGGTATTAAGGAACTTAAAACAACAACAAACTACTGCTTGTCCTTTTTCTACATTTTTTGCCTCCATCACATTGTAGGGAAAATAAAGGTCGTTTTCAAAGTAAACCCTAGACCCTATTTAGGGTGTTTTGGACCTTCACATTCTCGTTTTCCCAAAATCTTGAAACTATTTCCAACAAATAATCCATTTCTACCAACAATTTATTTCCTAATTCAATAGGTTGTTGGAAATAAAATGTTGTTCATTTTTGGACTTTAAAACTTAAATTGTGTAGCTACTTGGGGGATATACTAGATGGTTCTCAAGTTGGGTATTTGATAACCAACCCTTACAAATAACAAACAATAAATAATAATGCACACAATAGTGTGCTTCTACATTCTCTTGTTCACTTTAAAACATACATTTTGTTTAAATATAAATAATGTACCTTCATTTAAGAAAATATAGTTTATAGATCAAAATCAATACTAGAGGTGGGTCCATTTATTTTTCAAATGTTAGGTGTTTAACACCTTGTGTGGTAATAAAACAAGAAAAATCAAAACAACTACCCAGCTACCTATATTTAAAAAGTTGAAAATCGATGAAAACAATTGGTTGGCTCGTAATCTTTTAATGTGATACCAAGTGTAGAGATATTCATACCATCCAAAAAGCAATATTGGACCCATACTAAAACCAAATTGTATCTTGAAGCATCATTACCAAACCAACATTGTTGTTCACCTCCAATTGGATGGGATTAATACTAAAGTACAAATGTGTTCACAAGTTATATGTGTATTTTTTGTGCAATAGATTTCAAAAAATTATTGTTGAGTCGATCCTTCAGAATAAACCTCATTTTAAAATGTTAAGCTACCACCATCACTATTTTATTTTTCAATATATTTTTCCTTTTTCCAATAAAAGAATTAGAAAATTTTGTTTATAGTGTAAATTCAACTAATTTTGCTCAATTATTGGAAAAGTTTACCAACTTTTCACTAAATTGCAAAATCAAAAAATAAAATTTTGAACATCATGTGCTCAGAAATGGATTTAATTGAGAATTTCAAAAATGAAATAAATGTTTGCAAATCAACTCAAAATTAAAAGAAATTTAATTCACAAATATTGTGCAATAGATTTAAAAAATTCTGTAAGACACTTTATGAATTTTTTTCAATAATATGAATATTAGTCACATTTGGATTGTTGTTATCCCCATGGCCAACCTCTAAATTCCACAGCATTATGCATTTTGCAATCTAAAATTACAACCAAAAACTTTTCCTTGAAAATTTTGCAAATTGCTTATAAAAACAATATATGGAATTCACAATTCTAAAAAAATTGAAATTAAAAAAAAAAAAATGAAAACACCAACCCAATTTGGTCAATGCATTTTTTACTTTTGACCATGTCAATGGAATGAGATTAAACATTATATCAATGGCCATTCTCTTGACAAGTGACCCATTGTGAATCATAAAGATGATCCAAAACTTCCACCACGCATTTTGAAGTTTTTCTTGTATTTTCACCATTAGATAATTGTTATTGTAAAAGGATAAATTGTTACAAGATGAAGAATTATTGTTACAAAATATTTTGCAAGGAAAAAATAATTGTTTAAATGTTGAATGTCTTTTTTTAATTTCTTTTTCTTTGATTAAATGATAATATTTTTTTATAAAAAAATTACCAAAATTTTAAAACGAATCTTTTACAATGGTTGATTTGTTGATACAAGTAAAAAATCAGGTTCATGTCTAAAACAAGAGCTAGCAATCTTGTTACTTGAACCCCTTAAGTTGTTGAAAGACTCAACATTGTTATGCAAACAATACTACAGTAAAATGTCCAAGAACTCTTGACCAATTCTAAAGACAATTATAAGTTCAATTTGCATGAACTTGGTAACTTATTATACATGAACACATTTGGATCATTATTACCAAGTGGCCAATTGTTTTTCAAAGGTAACATGTTTTGCAGAAATTGTACAGAAATAGTTTAAATTTTTAAAAATTTGAGAAAAACATTACTAAAATATTTCATAGAATATATTTTTCCATATTTTCCAATTTGTATGAATTTGGTAACTTCTCATATACATGAACTTTAAGGAGAGGTCAATAAAATGTTTATCTTGGTAGCTCAATTAGATCAACATACACATTGGTCATGTCAAGTATGTTTGAGATATTAGTTTGTCACTTTTGAAAGAAATTGATGGTATGTCATCATTGCAAATGCAATAAGAAATTATAGTAATAGGATGTCTCTTGAAAAGATGTTAAAGAATAAAGATCTTTTCCATTGATTACCATCGTGTTTTGTGCTTGTGCTCATCATTGTTGACAAAATTTGCATAAACAACATCGTCGTCATCATCATCAAAATTTGCATAGACAACATCAACATTGTCATTTTTGAAAGCTTCAACAAGTTGTGAATTAAGAAAATTACTTTCATTCAAAGAAAAAGAAAAGGAAGTAACAAGTGAGAAGCAATAGAAAAGAGGATTAAAGAAGGGAGCAAGATGACCAAAATGATCCAACTATTGTGGCTATTTGTTTACTTAGCCACTTCTTTGTGACTGTGATTTTAAATAATTTGGGCTGATTTTATATTTTTTTCATTTTCTAGTTTTTGTAATTTAAACTAATTTAGACATTCTCTCATGCATTGACCATGTTTAAATTATAAAATAGGGTTGAAATAGAAAATGCTTCAAACTTGAAGTTCTGAGAAGTTGAAAAAACATTCATAAGTTGTCCAAAAACATTAATAAAAGCCTTGGAGATACTTAAAATACTTAGTTACATATATTAACACATTTTTACTTGGGTGACAACTTCAAGCATATTAATAGTAACTCCACCACCACTCAATATGTGGCTTCAACCTAGAAATCTTGGATGAAGTGCAATAGTCATATATGGTGAGCCCATTGGAAGATTATTATGACTTGAGAAAAATCAACTCTAGAAAAGTCTAAACACAATCAAATCATATTTATTGACTACCCCTTGTTTTTAATTGGCTAATAGTTTGATTGGTCTAGGTGGGTTGTTATTAGTAGTTTCCACCTATTTGCAATCCCAATTTTAGTTTTAAGGGTGAAGTTGGGAAAAAAAAACTAAATTTAAAACTTGCAAGATGTGAGAAATATTTTTGCATTTAGTCACAAACTAAATTGTTGGAGATGTTTTATTAAAGCATGTAGACTTCAAGCATACTAAGGCCCATATACTAAGGCACACATACTATTGTTCAATTTGATATTATCATACATATTCTTTTTTGAACTACAATGTATTCTACTAATATGTGAAGTTTTAGGGAAGTTATGTTTGTGAGGGTCTAAGTGATGTAGATAAAAACATGTTTTTCATATGGTTATGGACAATCCTTCAATATTAAAATAGGATATGGAGCTAAAATATTCTCAAAGTTGACAACTCCTATTGAACATGTAAAATTTGTTTGTCTTATTCAATATATTGATAATTTCATTACCTATTCAACTTTTGAGCTCTTATATTGTCACTACTACATAACATGGTTTTTATGTTAGTTTTCAAACTAAAATTTTTGTCAGAACATACAATGCACAAAAATGTCTTTCCATCAAATCAAACCAATCATTTATGCCAAAATTTGATTGAGATCATTGAAACTTCTAGTTTATGTGACAATCTACATTTTTAAATAATAAATTATTGGATAAAATAATATTATTAACAATTTTTTAATACTAAAATAAATGGATTGATTTATGGACAAAATCCAAAATGAAATTGCGTTCAACCCATGATTCCACAACCAAATGTTATTATTTTTAAAATTATATATATAATTTTTTTATTCTATTTTTTCAAATTGATTGTTAATAGTTTGTTGAACTTGCAATAAAACATTATGCTAATGTCACATTGTCATGATTATGAAATGTCCAAAGTGATATTTCAGCCCTCACCTTTTCAGCACGCAACCAAAGGCATTTACCATCCAATCAACACCTCACATGATGATATAAATTTTTATTGCAACATGATATATAAACACACTTTTTTTTAATTATATCAAACATTACAATCTTATCACATATTAATTGAATAATTTTGTAATGAAAATGATTGCACATGTACACAATTAATATCATTATTTAATTTAATTCACTTTTTAGTTTCGTTATTACATTAAAATTTATGATTCTTTTTAGTTTCAAAATGTAAGATGTATTACATTAATTAAAATATCATTAATTTATAATAATTTTTCATTAAATATAATTTTAGAATTTTAAAAATTAAAAATCCTAGAAATTAAATTAGTTCAAGTTTCATATGTTCATTAGTTAATGTACTTTTTTTCTAATAAATTAAAATTAAAAAATTAGTTTGATCTTCCCTTCACTCACGTGTCATTTTTGTAATATTTTGACTTGTTTTCCCCTATTTTTATTTCTTATGTGAATCATTATAAGAAATAAAAGAAAACCTGAAATCAAAAATCTACTTTCTTTTGTTTTAATAATTTAGTTCAAAAAATAATTAAATAATATTTCTACTAATTTAATATTGCCAAATCATCAAAAATAATTAGAATCAAAATCAATTATTACCACATGATTTTACAAAAATTAATCACACTAGTCAAATCAAACAACGTCAAGTGGGTGCCAGATACACCACATGTTCAACATAATGTTCATTTTTAATCCAAAATAGATGTCATACCTTGTTTTGACTTTAATCAAACTAAACATAGTCAATTGTTTTAAATAATTGAACTTGATTCTACAATCCTTTTAATCATAGCACCACTAGTTGAAGAAACCATTTTTTCTAATAATGTGTAGTCTTCAAACTATTAAATATTCATCTTTAGAAGCTATGTTGAGGAGCCTCAACAAATTAAAATTTAAAAATCTGCAATCACTTTGAATGCATTCCAAACTCTTGTAGTAATCCTTCCATCCATATCAGGTAGAAGGCAATGTTCTTTGCTCTTATGCAAAGATGACTTTTTTTTTTAAATGTAGAGTTTTGTCAATTGTTGATTACAACTCTAGATGTTGTACCTTTTTGTGCATGTTTGGTAGGGGTGGGTAGGGGTCATTAGTAGCTCTTGCAAATATTCAACACAATTGTTGTCAATCACCATCATCACATATACATATTGAAAGCCTTTTTTTAAAAAATTCTTTTGCAAACATGTGTAAGTTGAAAGTTCATTAACATTTTCTTTCATAGTCACAAGGAGTTCTTGGATGATTCCCATGAGAATTTTTTTGACTTTTCCTCCAAAAATAGACTATAAATGTAATTAAAATGGAATTATGCAACGTTCCCAAGGAAACTCATGGGAAAGTTTAATCATGTCAATTAGTCACATCTAAAAGGGTTTATGTACAATTGTACCATATGACTACAAGTGGAATTTAATTACATAATCTAACATCAAACAATATTCACATCTTATTGTATTCACATCACCACAGGGGGAAAAATCATATTTATTCCTACTTCAATCTAAAAGGAATGAAGTCACAAAATTACAAACTCCACTTTCTAACATCCCATCACAAAGGGAATTTCAATTGTTTACCCCAATCTAAAACATAGAAATGTTCATCACATTATAAAAGAATTACAATATTTGTTTCTTCATGGCATTTAGCTCACATGGAATGATTTGCACAATAGTCATCATCAACTATGTTAAAATGAAAATTGATCATCACTCCCTTGTCCACAACATCTATCAATCCACTTTACGTCACAATGTCCATTCAACTACTAGATCTAAATCCTCTTAATGTTGTGCATGAAGCATTAGCCCTTTTCTCTTTTTCACCCCATAAGGTTGTACTTATGTAACCAATCCAAGCACTTCAGACAAGGTGTCACGCAAGTTTTTCAACCCCATTGCATGCATCACAATCACCTTTTTGGGTGAAAGTATCTTACAATGGCCCCTTCTACATTGTAGTGCTTTTCTAAATGGTGCATATTTGAACTTAAACCATGTTAAAATTAAAGGTTTGATAATGTTTTTGCATATTATGGTAGACCAACTAATTTTTTCTAATGTATACTACAATGGGTTGGAATATACTTGTATGAAAAATATTTGCAACTATTCATTGAAAAACACAAATATATTCCAAAAGTAATTGAAATGATTTAAAAGTTTAATAAGATTTGTAATATGGGTGCAAACACACTAATAGGAGCCAAAACAAATCTAACTAATGCTAAAGTTTTTATGTTTTAGTGTTAGAAATTATACTAATGTTACAAGTCATTCAAAAGCACTCATTAAAAACAGTGACCGATTCTTTTAAGCATTGTAAGGATTTTTACTACTAAGGAAATTTTTTTAACATGATGTATTTTTGGGGAAGTTCTTTTAACATACATTTACATAATAGTACATTGCAACATCTTTTTGGGTCAAAATTGATTTTTTCAACTTTCAAACAAAATATTCTTAAGATATTTTAAGAATATTTTAAAACAAATAATCATTTAAAAAGGTGATCTTGGGTCCATGATCATGTTTGGACTCATACCCATTTCATATATGATTCCACATCATTTGAATCGTCTTTGAGAAAATTTTCAACAATTTGATAGTTTTCATGTTACAAATGAGGTTTTTTCAGAGCATTGCCCATGTAAATCGTAGTTTTAACAAACAATCACTTTCAAATGAAAGGTTACAAATATTGTGAAAATGGTCCATTTAAATTATTTTTTCAAATTCTTATTTAGATTATAAATGAAATTAAATATTTATGCAATTTGAAATGAGAATTGGGATTTGTTATACCTATGTATATATAAATATACCTATGGTTCCTTTAATTTACATTATTAGATTTTTTTTCCAAATAGTATTAGATGGCATTAGTTTTTGTGAAAATCTATAAGTCTTAAACACCAAAAATTCAACTCAAAATTAAATGCATCACATTTGAAGAACATTTATATTTTACACACTATAATAATGGAACCAAAAATGCCCAGAAGGGGGTCATCATAATGTGGTTTCACCCATCTTTACAACCAAAGATAACTTGTTAAATATATGCATTCATAGAAAGGTGATGAATATAAAAATTCCAAGGAAAAACAACTATCTTCTAATGTCAAATGTTGGAAAAAAGTTGACCAATAAATGTTTGAACATTCCCAAAACCAAAAAATAATAGCAAATTACTCAACAAATCATAAACTTCCCTATAGAATTTGAAACCTCTAACACATTTGAAACGGAGCCCAAGGTTATCACAAAGTTGACTAGCTCTAACAAAATTTAATTTCATGTTTAACTCTTTTCTCATCAAATGAAAATTTCATAACAACACTAAAGTTTTCTAAAAGTGTGTGTGGTGTTCTAGGGACAAGAAATCCAACTTGTGTGTTGTTATGTGTTGTGATGAAAACACTTAGAGGATCTTGAAAAATTGCCCTTCAACCAAAATTGTTCTACCAACATTATCAAAGGTCCCCTTGGATCACATAGGAAAAATGTGTTATTCACTCTCTACACAAAAGAAAGGTTTATGCCCAAATGCCAAAGTCAAATTATATTTTCTTCTTAGGTTCCTTCCCCTCGAAACAACAAATTGAATAGCTCTCTAACTTCTAATGGTAATGCCAAGTTTCAAATAACAAAATCAATGGGTCAAAATTTTAACCACACTCATGTTCTAAAGCCTACATCATCATCTAATCAATTGCAAGTTCATTTTTTCAAAAGGAATCAATAAGTATTCACATTGGAACTTTGCCTTAATTTCTACCAAGGTCACCAACTACATGGTATCAACTTTTTTAAGTGATTACAAAATATTATCCTAAACAACTTTATGTATGTTTTTGTGTGAAAAATATTATAGATAATGATTTATAAATTACTATAAAAAATTTAAATAGAAAATTTTTAAAACATAATAAAAAATCATAATTCCAAAAGGTGGAATAATTAATACAATTAATTTTGCATGGTATTTTATAGGTATTGTATGCTTGTCAAAAACAACACACCCTCCTTCCACCACATGAAAATATTATGTTACATACATCACTTTGTGACCAAAATTATGCCATGAAT
>Ga0116231_10013866_pt1 | contig 11095 bp, 10 predicted proteins | sample S1TSphgellanicum_2_FD_89695 | JGI IMG/M metagenome (GOLD analysis project Ga0116231, IMG submission 89695) | Host-associated microbial communities from peat moss isolated from Minnesota, USA - S1T2_Fd - Sphagnum magellanicum MG | ecosystem: Host-associated > Plants > Peat moss > Unclassified...
AATTCATTACTTCCTTTGAACCACTTACTTGTTAAACTACAACTACATAGTAGTTCCACTTCCAACCGGTTTTTATGTGAGTGCATATCTTAATGGTGAAGGTGTGCAATAATTCCTCACACAATAGTTCCCAATTATGTAACGAGATGCGGTCATTGAGCTGTTCAAAAGCTCTAACATTTGTTCTTCTAGCACATCTACCTTAGTTGTAATGGCCTTGGTTGCGATGATTGGACTACAACTACAACCTTGAATATCCTTTGCATTTGCTTGTAAGCTAGTTGCACAAGGGGGTAACACCCCTTTGGAGTCGGAGCATCATGTTTGATTTTTAAAGGTTACTTCTACAAATTTTGTGTAGTTCATTTTCATTCCCTTGTTATCAGCAATAATCCTTTTTGCAAATGCTAAATAGATCACAATCTTTGACTGACCTTTTTGATAAATCACACTATTAAGATGTCTTATTTTTTATTCTAATTTTGGTGGGTTACCATCTACCTTGAACTTAAACCCATTGTGCCCTTTCTTGGGACCTCATACTTAATGCATTCAGCTTTTGTTGCATATTCATCAATGCTAGACTTCTGGGGATCCAACCCTTCACCACACAACCCCAACATAGACTTAAAATGTTGATAAAACAAGACACAACTCTCACCTTCACCAAGACCAATTTCATGTAGCTTCATCGGCTCCATGGAATCTTGGCCAAGAACCTTAACTTTGATCGGCAAGATGGTTCAAATTGGAGTTGTCACAATTGTTTTTAGATTGACTAAGCAACCTCAAAGACAAAAACTAGTGACGTTAAGGGAGAGACCAATCTATAACAATGTCAAGGATCTAATGCACAACTACACACAAGATTTAATAAGTTTGTAATCTGCCATTGTAGGGATGAAACGCACTTTGGACAAACATATAAACAATAGTAGCCCCAATAAAAATAATAATCAGACCTTCTTGCACACTCAATAAAATTATCACCAAAGATCAAATTTACCTTAACATAACAACAAAACTCTTGATCTTAAAATTCCAAAAAATTCACAATAGAAAACATGCACGCAAACTTGTTACGCACTTGCAAATAGCCAAGCTTCAAACTTGCACTCACAAACAAACTACCATGCAATCAATTAGCTAGAGAAGAAAAAATTGGTGATTGTTAGTTAGATTTTTCATATTACTAATGGTAGCTAGTTTTCAAACTCAAATTATCTTACATGATTATTTGGTTTATTAGCGACAAGGGTTTGCACTATGTCCATGTTATAAAAAGAATTGGGAAATTGAGGGATTCTCAAATATTCCATTTTTGGCTTTCGATAGGTGTGTTTCCCCAACCCAATTTTCATAGTGTAATGAAAAGGGTGCTCAATATTAATTGGAGGGCTAATGTATATTTTTTTGGCCCTATTTTGGATTTTCACTAAAATTTTAATTCACAAGAATAAATCTTGGGTTTTTCCACTACTCAAATCCATTATGTTTTTAGTGAATTGGGACAAAGCTCAATAATATGCAACTTACATAGTTTTGGCAAGAAAGGACAAATTGATTAGGACATATTTAGTGAAATATTTTTAAAATGTTTTGGGTAGTGATATGTTGCATTAAGTAATTTGTAGTTTTAAAAAATTGACATGGATATTATGAGGTCCCAAGGTAATATGATGTGGATTGACATGCCACATCATCATGTAACACATTTAAAACTTTTTTAATTTTTTTTTCCCCCCCCGATCATGGATTGTAAATTTTTCACATCATGCCATGACAAAAATACATGCTATGATTTTATATATATATGGATTTTTTTAACAAAATATTTTGAAGATATTCACTATCATCATTATACATGTTTCATATATCATATTTATACATGATATCTCATCACATTACGTAAATTAATTAACACATTCATCAAGGTTTGAACCCAAGACTTTATTGAGATGCACTAAGCTCTTCACCACCAAACCACTTCAAGTCTTTGATAAGATAAAAAGAAAGTTTAATTTTATTGTCTTCGACATGAAACTATTTTAAAAATTCAAACTTTAACATTTTTTTTTCCCCCAAAAATTTATTCAAATGTTACAAATGAAAACATGATTTTGAAATTTATTCAATAATCTATTCATGAAAATAATTATAATTTATAAATTTGCAATATGAAGGTTTCAAAAAACAACTTAAAACAACATGTTATAAATTTTAAAAATCTACAAATTTTTTTTGTGTAAATTCATCTACAATATTCATAAATGGGATTGAATTCATTGAATTCATTGTGAATTCAAAAGTGCTTTCATTAAATCTTTAAAAAAGATATTTTTATTGTGTAAAATATATGTTTAATTTTGAAGAATTATAAGTTTTTTTTTCCTCAATATGATTTTGTACAATTATAAAAGAAAACTTTTGCAATGTTATTTGAGTTGTTGTCACCCATAAGTAGTTTTACCCATATTATCCTATAAAAGAGTTACAAAGTTGCAAAATTGTTTAAATATCTCAATATCACTTTGAAAAAATATCAATTTTAAATTTGATAAAATTTGATTTTTTGGGGAAAAAACCATTGTTTATGCCCCCCCCCCCTTTAAAATTGGCAAAAAATGGTCATTAGAAGAAAATTTAATTAAATAGTCAATATATGTAACAATATATTTTACCTTTGTAGAAATAAAAGAAACATAATTTGGTGATATTCTAGAATTAAATAGTTGGATTACCCTCCCCTACTCTTTAGTCAACAATATTTTTTGTTTTATCTTTGGTGGCAAATTTTTGCAAGTTGGTGGTTTTTGGGGAAATATTAAAAAATAATGAAATTTCAAAGATTTTTTTTTGAGGGGGTTCATTCATTATATATATAAATTTTTTATAATAATTTCTAGGACTTGTAACCAAAATATAAAAGGATTTTAACAACCTAAAATCTCCATATATTGTTTATAGCCAAAACATAATTAAATCTTTTTATCAATGATCATCATTTGAACAACACCACAAAATTGAAAATAATAATAATTATTCATTGCTTCCATTTTTAATGTTTATAATTTTAAAAAAATGATTCAAAATTTTCATCTCTAAATACTTGAACATAAACTTGTGACAAAACCAAGCCTAAAAAAAAATGTTAAATCATGGTAATAATTAAAATAATAATATACCCAAACAACTTTTTTAAAAAATAATCTAGCTAAGATTTATATTTCTCATACATCAAGAGATAAAATGGAGAAATAATTTAAGGGTTTTTTTTGAGGTTTTGTTATTGTGACATCATAAACATTTGTAATAAAAAACTTGTCCAATGATGAACAAATTAGGGGAAAAAAGTAATGTTAAATTTATGTAAACAATTTTGAACATTAATTTTTTTAAATATAAGGGTCTACATGGACCCTAGAATTTGGATATATGAACATTTTGACTTAATCTTTAATTCAAATATTAATGTGAAACATAACAAATTTTTATGCATTCATTTAAAAAAATTATGGTGAGTGCAAAATGCAACCTATGAACAATGGTTTCAACATGATATAAATGTACAATACAATTCATGTACCATGCTAATAGTTGAAGATGTCAAAAAAATCATTAACCATTATAGTGCAATGTGTAAATAAAGTTACATGCTACCTTAATTTTCATATCAACAATTTGAAATTATTAAAAAATGATAAGGTGAATTATTGTGTAAGTGCAAGGTGCAGCTTATGGATAACATTCTCTACTTGTTATCAAACCTTGGTTCAACTTATGCTAGATGTTAATAGTTGAAAAGTTGTTAAAAGAATGATTAAACAATATTACCACTATTGCAAGGAGTTTAAGGTTGAAATATTTTCCATGTCAATTTTTTTTTCCATTATTATAAAATTCAACATGGAGAAAAAAATCCAATGCTAATGAACAAGGCAATGATTATTTTCACTATGGAAATTATGCATAGATAACTAGTAAACAATTTCATTTGCTATTTGTGCATGATGATAACAAATCAAATAATGGTCAAATTAGACAAGTAGTTGCAATGGGTGGTAATGGGAAAACCCAAAGATTTATTATTGTGATTGTTATTGTGATTCCCTAAATGGTTTCACCCCATAACACCTTGTCCTATTAGACTATTTGTAAGCAATAAAGCAATATTTCTCAAGTGTCAATTTTTTTGGGATGTTTTTAAGCCCCTTTCAAGAGCGCTAATACAACCAAAAAAATCACATTCAATCATGCTTTCAACCCTCCACCCCCATTTTCTTTTTAGTTGTGGAATTCATGTACATTACATAAGTGATGGTAAGATATATGTTATTGTTGCATGTTGAGTGCTTTGCAATTGATTGTACTAGTTTTTTTAATCTAGCCATGTTGTTTGAATGTCATTTGCAAACTTTGGCAAACCTTGCATTTGCAACAAATTCTAACATGGGGATGTAATTTTGGTCCTAATGTGAATGGCTTATGTTGGTTTAAGTTGGGTTGTAATGGACAAGATTCACAAGGATTGTCAAGATTCTAACCCCTCCAAACTATCATAACCTTTTTAGTCTTACATCTTTCTATGAATTCTTTTGTGTGCGGTGGTGTTTCTTTCAATTTATGTTCATGGCGAACTTGTTCCAATTTGTGTTTATATTGTTGAGGTATTTTTTATGAACTCATTTGACCATTGCAAGTTCCATTCCAAATTGCAAATGCTCGCCACACAAATTGCCACCAAAAAACATTGTTTCACCAACACGCCTTATCATTTGCACCTAAACAATGCTACCCATTTTTTGTGCTTAAATGAACAAATAGTTGTAATTTGTTTCACTAAAATACATACCAACCATGGCCATGCACCATTGACATTATCAACTTGCCACTAGTGCCTTTGCATGAATTTATATGTAGCCATCCAATACAATTTAGCATTTTGATAAAAAAAGTCACTACTTTGAACATATAGAATCAAATTATTTAATGTGGATTTAAAAGAAAATTTGCTAAAATTTTGTTGTAAATTGTTTACATATAGTATTTGCAAAAACACATTAAACATCAAAATATTTGAAATTTGTATAATGTATGTGAGAAATGAATACACAATTGTGGGCAATGGAGGAAAGCATCAGATGGAAGGTGGATGGACAAGTTATCATATAAACATATGATAAGCATTATGTTTGTTGTAGATTATGTATCAAGGGGTCCAAAAGGCAAGGAGCTAGTTTAGCCAACCATTAAAAGTTGAAAAGAGCTTTGCTAGAATAACTTTAATTTTGGATAATAGTAGATTCATTGAATTTTTAATGCACAATAGAAACACTACATAAAAGGTTCCCCATTTGGTATAAGCTTTCTAGTAAAGTCTTTTGATGCAATTCGAACTTTATAACTAAAGGACATAGAAGAAATCATGCTTGGGTTTTGCAGTCTATCAACAATATGTGAACATTTGGGAGAATTACAATGTGAACTAAACTTATGCTATCAAAAAAATTCACATTCATTGAGTGATATTTCATAAATATTCACAAAACCAAATGAAAAAATGCATTGCTAGAGCATGTAGTAGTTTGTCAAGATTGTGAAAACAACAAGAGATTGTTGAAGACGACATGACAATTGAAAATAATCTCTTGTGCATTGTAATTGGTTGATCAATTAGTTGATAGGGTAAAATATTTGCTTTGTGTTTCAATTGGGATTTTCACAAAAAACACAACCATGATGTTTTTTGAACAAGTTAGAGAAAAAGTATTCATGTCTTTGGAATAAAAAGAATAGTGATGATGTTGCCAATGAAGTGTTTTTCACGCAAGATACCATTGCACACTAGATTGCAAGTTGTCTTGCACTTGAGAGAATGATCATAAGTCCAAAGTTCGCCTTTAGTGGTCCCTCCAAATGTTGAACACTATGTAAGGTGCAATTGCCATGAAAGTCAATGCTCACATGCAATAGAATCAAACTTTGGACATTGTGCAAAGACAACTATCTAGGCAAAGGGGCAAGTTGTGGGAAGAAATGCTGATTTTAGAAAGCCTAGGTTCGCATGACTAGGGACAAGATCACTGAGGAGCCACATGACAAACTTGTTTGTTGTGACCTAAGTCGAAAGTAACTATGTAGTTGCTAGCAATGCATGAACAAATAGGACATGCAAGGCAATAAAAACTAGCATGACAAATATATCCACAAGTTGCACAAGTTGTTGCAATTGGCTCCTTAAAGCCCTACCTTGCAAGTTATTTGCTTTACTTTCCATTGGAGAAAATTTCCATATATGATGTAGGGTTTTTGACTTCAATCTTGTCCTAGATATTTCACATCCAATAAATGAAGTATGCTGTTGTGGGGTTTCTAATTGGTTTGTTATGTTATAATACATAAGTTAAATTAGATTGTGCACGTGTAAAATAGGTGGTTATAACTGTAGGAAATACATTTGACAGATTTAATTAGTTTGAGATACAATGGCAAAGCTTGAAACAAAATTTAATAATGAAGGTTAATGTTGTTGTGAAAGTAGGGCATGTCTTGAAGTTGTATGGATGTGGTGAGATGATATGTGATCTTCCTAGATCTCCTTCAAGACTTCTGTTATCATATTGTGTTGATGGTGGTTAGTAGCTCTTTGGACTCACTTGAGCAGCTTGCAGTTGGTAAAAAACAGCACTGGTTTCCTCCAGATAAAAATTAAATTAGGGCAGACTGTTAGAAACAAAAAGAAGAACTTGCGTTTTTGGTTGACATGCAAGGGGAAAGAACCTTGGTGGGCTTGTTCATGTTCTGCTGATGAGACAATGTACGCACAAAGAGTTCGTGTACATATGAGATTGGTGTATTGTGTGATATGCAGTGCACCTTGACATTCTTATTCCTTCCAGGTGCATTACAGCAATGTGTGCGGATTGGCCCAAATATGTACTGCTCAAGGCCTGTCAATACAAAGATCTAATTCGTGTATAGTAAGTCCAGATTTTGCAAGAATGACGTGGAGTTGGTAAAATGTCACATGGGCAGCAATCCAACTTTTGCCGACAGAAAGGTTTACACTCCACAACTAGTGCATAGAAGTGTAACGTGGGTAGTACTCCAACTTTTGCCGACAGAACTTATTAGGCACTATTCCATAACTATTACATAAATGCAAACTCAAGGTCTATTGTTTGCTTTTGAAATGAGACTAATAAAGATGATTAGGTCCACACAGCCCTGGTTTGTGCCTCTACCATTGTTTATCACATCCAACATCCAGTGTTAATTGTCTCAGCTGCCCCACCTGTAAACATGCAAAATTGAACATTACAAGGTGAGAGATTCTTTAAATCAGGGTTGGCTTCTGGAAAATCAGGCACATCTGTCCTTGTGTACAGACAAGTAGTATTTTTTGTACCCCTTGTTTTACTTTCAACTTAACTTTATTATTTTTCTTTGGGCTGAGGTTTGGAGTTTGGACTTAACTCGACTTGATGTGCCCTTTGTCTTTCATGGTGTCCTTCCTATTGCTGTCTCTCTTGGTGCTTCCACTATCCCCCATTGCCTCAATTTATTTTTTCCTTTACATCCCAGCATCCCTTGTCACCCCTTGAAATCCTTCCCACCATCATCTAGCACCCCTTGTTTTCCCTTGAAGCCCAAAAACATAAATCTCACACCTAGATGTCCTCTTGTCGTCCCTTGACGTGCTTTGTATCATCCCTCAGCACCTGCTTGGTGTCCCCAACATCCCCTGCTGTCCTTCCTATTGTCTCCCATCACCCAAAAAATCTGCCGTCACCTTAAAAAAAGAGCCTTGGGGACATACTCCAAGCCCATATTTTACCCAAGACTTACTTACTTACTTACTTACAATTTAGCGTCATTAAGTGGGCCAAACCTAGTTTAAGACGACCTAGTTGTCCTCAGGAGTCCCTTGTTCTATATATGGACACTGGGGCTGGCAACCTTGATTAAAATACTACCACTTGAGCCAATCATTATGACCAGCCAATGAGAAGGGCCATGTGAAACCACCGTATAGTATGCAGATGTAGAAGTTCAAAGTCCAAACCGAATTTCAGGCTCATTCGAAGCTCTGCTTCATCCACAAACGGTACTGTCGCGTAAAGGTCATTTAACTTTTGGTTAGTGGACCTGCTCTACGTAGTAAGAACTAAGAACCACAGAAACTTTTAATGCCACCTGTTGGAACTGTGTAATTGAGGACGCTGTCCCTCTGACAGGCAAACATCACATATGAGTTCCTTATGTTCCTTTTCCCACTCTGAATAAACGATAAAGCTGGTTGGGACTTCAGGTAAGTTATCTCCTTTTCTCTGGAATAGAGAAGATAAACTTTGAATGCATTTCTACACTAAAGAGTTCATGAAACTATTGCTTCTTGTTGTTGAGGTTTCATGTTGCCTGTTGGAAATGGTGATTGGTCAGCTGTAAGCTGTAAATGAACGGATCCAATTAAACCCACAAGAATCTGGATGACCAATTCTGTTAATGCTCTGAAGAGGGAAAAATCAGTCATTTTATGTAGGGTCTTTGGGGATCAGGGCATCCATACCAGCGGGCTGTATTGACCTCTATCGTTGCACAAGAAGTTATGTGTAGTGTAAGGCCCAATGCAGGGGGCTTTACTTGAATGAGGGCCCATACAATGTGGAGCCGAATCACGCATAGCCCACTGCCAAGGGCTTACTGAGCATAAAATTATGGTTTGATCTTTTTATAAAACAATTTCAGCAGGCTTTCTGTTTTTTGAATCACCCTTCTAACAGCAGAGGGAAATTACATTGGGTAACATACCCTCCACAAACACTCAACAAAACCAGACCAGTTTTTTAAGAAGAATGGGCCCTGCAACTGAGGACAACTAGCTGCTCTTTGGAAGGTGGACAGTGCACACCTCACTGCATACTGTCAAGGGAATGTTGTGACTTGTGATCTACAATGGGCCATAAAGATGAGTGATTGGACAGTGTGGATCTTGATAATTTTCTTAGATTTGAACAAGGGCTAAACACTTGTTGAAACAGAGATGGCTTATAGAAACATGTTGGATGTTCTGTTCACATGGCATTGGTAGTTCGAAGCTATGTGGAAAGTTTGGTATGTTTAGTTGTTGGTACATAATTGGTTGCCTGGAGTGGGGCGGGGGTGGCGGGGGGGTCGGATGGTCTGCCGTGTATAATCATGTCATTGTTGCGTTTTGATACAAGATTAGTTACTCAGAATTGTGGACACTGTGCCCTACATAAACCATTTTATTCTGGCCTTCTCACCAGGATTTTTTTTCTCCCACAGTTGTGAGATAGGTGGGTTGGCCATCATCCACAAGAGGACTTAGCCAAATTTGGCTACAGGTGAAAGAGGAAAGTAGAAAAGTTAAGGAACCATGCTACAATTTCGTTACATGCTAGAACCTATTGTCTAAATATGGTGATTTCAAAATTTCCCCCTCATAATGTGGCTGCAATGGGCGATTTTTTTCTCCAAAAGATTCCTTTGTACTTATTGGAATGGCATCTTTTTGTAGCCAGGATGTGAAAATTCGCCAAAAACGGAAGCATTGCCTCTTATAATGCCACTTCGATTATTCTCGGACACCTTCATATGCCCTTGGGATGCCTTACAAAGTTTAAGACATTTATCTATCTCAATCCATTGAAAGCAACAATTTTTTTGTGACAAATTTTTGTGATTTAGCAAAAAAAATGCCCCTCAACATGTACAATTTTTGGGTGAAAAAATGGGAAAATATTTACCATTTCAAAAAAGGAATTTGCCATATTTCTACTACCGGCTCTAGCAAGTAACCACAATATAAAAGGATTTTTAAAAAGTTCTCCTAGCAGATCTGCACTGTTGCCAAATTTGGCTACATCTTGTAGTTAATGTTTGCCAATTTCGAACATACCAAACTTTACAAAAAAACACTAATTTAAAGTGTTATTTTACTTCTTACACAATACGCAATAAGAACCATAACAAAATGCATAAAAAAACAACAATTTTATTTTGTAATAAATCATGTATTTATTTAATTTTCTTTTAAATAGCCAATCCCAGGAAATTAGTATGTTAAAAGCAAGTCAGTAGTGTGGTAGAGTCATTTTCAAAGGGAATTTCAAAATCCAAAAATTGATGAAAGCCCATGTTAGGCAAGTTCTTGGACAGAAATAACGCTCATAGAAAGTGTTTCATTGTATAGGGTTATTGACTTGATGCTGGGCTTTGAACATATCATTCACTTTCAAATGCCTTATTTTCTTCATTAATATTTTCAAGTTTTAAAACACATAGCCTTTGGATATTACTTTTCAATTTTCATCCAACAAACTCCACTATTAGAAGTTTTTCCTCAGAAAATATGTAAAAATAATTATACACTCCTATTGCAGGACCTCATTGAGTGTTTGATTATATTTTATGTTCAAAAGTGTTTATGAGCCTTAAAATGATGCACCAATGTTTGAAAATGTTTGTGCACTCTTAACCTTGGTGAAACACCTTAATTTGTTGATAAGGAGAGACCATTTCAAAACAAATTGTTGAGAATTCAAGCTCAACTAGTTAAGTTTCATTAGTTATTGGAGTAGGAAAGTAACTAGGTTACTTTCACAAGGTTGAATTACTTTCTTTACTTATTTTAGTTTAGTTATTTGTGGTTTGGTCTTGTAGTTAAATACCTTGGTGTTGATGGTTTGTTCCTCTTTTCTTCATTACACAAATTTGTGTATTTCTTGTGACAAGAACCTTGGAGAGTTCTTGATGTTGTGTTTTGTGTTGTGAGCATTATGTTGTAGTTTTCTTTCAATAAAGATTTGTGTTTGCACTTGAGTAGATTTCCTATTTGTTAACATGGTATCAGAGCTTAGGTTGTTTGATGAGGAAGTTGAAAGAGATCTAGAGCTTGAGAGTCTCTAGTAATATCATAGGAGTTTGTCAAGTGCAAAAGAGAAACGAAGAAAGGAAAGAATGTGAAGAGAAATAAAAGAAAAGAAAAGAGGTGAGAGGAGATCAACATATCAAAGTTGTGGAAGTCAGATCTTTAAACCTAGATCTAGATCTACTGTGAAAAGATCTTGAA